>Ga0073934_10006683_pt1 | contig 16578 bp, 8 predicted proteins | sample LarsenN4metaG_FD_76834 | JGI IMG/M metagenome (GOLD analysis project Ga0073934, IMG submission 76834) | Hot spring sediment bacterial and archeal communities from British Columbia, Canada, to study Microbial Dark Matter (Phase II) - Larsen... ...
TAATAATTCTGCGGGGTCATCTTCGCCAATTCACACAGCCAGGTCACCTTCAACTCCGGGTCGGCTTCAACCGCCTGATGCGCCGCCCGCCAGCGTGTTTTTTTTAAACTCCTCCAGGCTCTGGTCCAGTTCCTCACAGGCCACCGCCAGGAACGCCTGCTCCAGCGCCAGCTCCAGATGCGTATCGGCCAACGCTTCTTTGACGCGCCGCAGTTCGCCGCGGAGCCGGCCCGCTTCATTGACTTCCTGGGGGTGTTCCACGCGAAGGATCTTACCATACCGGCCGCTGCCCAACTGTCGCACCCAGCGCATCACCGTCGCGGTCCCTTTGATCTGGTATTTGCGCTGGACCGCGGCGGCACAATTCCGGCCGGTTTCCACCTCGCGCACGCACTGCATCTTGAACGCTTTGCTGTAACGAATTGCTTGCATGATTACTTGGTTTTTTTCATTGCCAAGTACCAACCTATTTCAGGACGGGACCTTGAAGTTCGAAGTTCGAAGGTCGAAGTTCGAAGTTCGATTCTCTTGCAGAAGCCGTGCTTCGCGCCTTTGTCGGGAACTCTTTTCGAAATCCGTCGAAATCCGGCCAATTCGACAAAGTTTCCGACAAAGTTTCCGACAAAGTCTCTGACAAAGTTTCCGACGAAGTTTCCGACGAAGTTTCCGACGAAGTTTCCGACGAAGTTTCCGACAAAGTTTCCGACAAAGGTTCCGACAAAGGTTCCGACAAAGTTTCCGACAAAGGTTCCGACGAAGTTTCCGACAAAGGTTCCGACGAAGTTTCCGACAAAGATTCCGACAAAGTTTCCGACAAAGGTCACGCAGAATAGAGCTAACGAACCGCCAGGACTTTTGCGCCGTCTGGCGGCAGGGAGATCGTGAAGGGAGCGCCGAGTGTTTCGCCTGATAACAATTCCTGGATGGCTGAAGAGCCGTTTTTCCCCAAGCCCGAGTTATCCAGCTTAAATTGTCCTTGTTGGGCTTCTGCGGAATTGTTGAGCAGAGTAAAGTAGATGGCGCCGTCAGCGCCGGGGCCGAAGCGTTCGACGAGCACCTGGGGATTGCTGAAGGCGGCGTGGGTAACCGGCTCCCAGCCGGCCTCGGCGATCCGTTTGATCACGGGGAGGTACTTCTTAAACAGCTCACGGTCGCGGTTGTACCACTTCGGATTTCGCCAGTAAGGGTTTTCCGCGGCGTTATGGCTGAACATGCTGGGGAACATTCCGTAGAAAAGGCAGCGCTGGAAGTAGCGCTCTACCAGGTCCGGGGTGAACGCGTCGTAGTCGGTGTTCATGAGCAGAAGGTAGGGCTTCTTGCCGGACAGGGTGCGCCAGAGGCTCATGGTTGAATCCGGGGCAGGGGAGTACTTGCCTTGCCGCAGCCAGTCGGTTTCGGTGCCGAGCACATCGAGCCAGGGGCAGAGAAACGTGAACCGATAGGGCACACCGTTCGCGAACATGAGCTTGCCCATCGAGTGGACGTCCTCGCTAATCCAGCGCGTGAATTCGTATACGGCGAGCCCTTTGAAGAGGGCGGGACGTTTGGTGTCTTTGTCGAAGGTGAGCGGAACCGTGGTGTATTTGAAATGTTCACGCCGGAAGTTGAGGTCGGCGGTGACGTAGCCTTCGAGGGAATCGAGGTATTCGCCGTCGAGGTCGCCTTTGCGTTTGGCGCCGTAGAGACGTTCCTTGATGGCATCGTTCCAATGGACGGTGGCGGCATTGAAACCGTTGGTGGCGGCAGGCAAGTGCGGGTTGGGGTTCAGGCTCCAAATTGCGCCATCGCACCAGGGAGTATTTTGAAACATGAGGTTGGGCTGGCCCGCATCGTCCCACATGGCGGCGGCCTGGCTGGCCAGGGCCATGCCGCGTTGCTGGGCATTTGAGCCGCGAAGGATCTCCTCCCGGATGCGCATCGCTTCCGGATTGGTGCGCGGCACGCCTTTGTCCATGCGCATCCACCAGGTCATTGGCTCGGTGTAACGGAAACTGAGGATGCCGTGCTCGTCATCCCACGGAACGTTGTTATTCCCTTCGTGATATTTGAACCCAAAGTCTTCCCAGCCCTGGACCGTGCTGACATCCGTGAAGGGCATCCAGATGCCCTGGTCGCGGGAACGCACACGGAAGTAGTTCGGGAAGATGCGGGCATACTTTTCGAAGGCGCCGCGAAACCCGTGGCGGCCGTCAAACCGGTAGACCACGAAGCGGAATCTTGCAGTGCCGGGACTTGGGGTTTCCTGGACCAGCCCGAAGTCGTAGCTGATATACAGTTGCCGGGTGCCCGCGTTGCAGCCGAGACGGTACTGAGCGGGGAAACCCATATCCGCAGCGAGGGCAATTCCGGATGAGCCGTGGCTTATTGAAGCGAGGGGATACAAGGCCATCAATCCGTTGGCGCCGCAGCCGACGACGACCGGATTGTTGAAGTCCTTCTGGCCTTCAATAACGCGGTTGCGGCGGATGTCGTCCCCCCAAATCCAACCATCGGCGTCGATCGGAAGAATGAAGCTGAGCGTGATTGCCCGGTCGTTGCGCCTCAAATCAGTGATCGAGCCCTCGACCGCCAGGTGGTTGCTGCTTTGCTGCCATTTGCTTTCGACGGAGAGGCCCAGCGACTCACACTTGCCGGAGGCGAATGCGAAGACGTCCGAGTCCGCGGCCACGTCCCGCACCAGGAAGCCGGACATGGTTTGGTCACTGCCGACCGCGGTTTGGTCCAGTTTGACGGCGGCTATTTGATCACCGGACAGCGAGACGCTGAACTTGTCGGCGGTGGTAGCGGTGGTCCCGGGTTTTGTTTGCGGTTGGAGCTTGCCGGTCAGGACTGGCACGCCTTCGAAAGTGAGGGCCTCGCCTGGTTGGGCCGGCTGGGTGACGCTGACGTCATCGAACCAGACGGCGCCGGTATGGTTCCGAAACAGGCAATTCAATGTGAGCAATCGAATCGGCTTCTCCGGCATGATGATGACCTCGCGTCGTTCCCAGTCGTGGGTGCCGGTCCGGAAGCGAGCGGTTTGTCCCCACAGTGGTGTGCCGTCCTGGTAGAGGATATCGACGTACAGCGAGTAATTGTTATCCATGCTGCCGCTGACGTTCTCGGCCTTGCTCCAACCGGAGACTACCACGGGAGCGGGGGCGGCCTGGTTGAGCGTAATGGCCTGGTTTGCGCCGGTCCACTTGCTTTGGTCTGCGTTGACACAGTGAAGCCCTCGTGAGCCGGAACGGCCCTGGCCAGTGGCGAGTTCGACTCCGCCCGGCGCGTCCCCCCAGGCCCGGGCCTTGCCGTTCTCTATTTGCTCGAAATCCGGATTCGCCAGGAGGTTCGTGCCGGCCGTGCCGGAACGCACCAGGCGCAGGACGGGCTCGGTTGCGCACCAGGCGGAGGAGGCAACGAGGAGGAGCGCCAGCGACAAAAGAAGAGTCAGCCGGTGACTGGATGGAGGGGACATAGGCACCACACAGGTGAACGGAGGTTGCCGTTCGAGGCAAGCCCGAAGTCCGAGGTTGAAGGGAATCAGTTGCGAATCAGTATGACTCGCGCACCCTGTAGAAGCGCGCCGTCACATCCGGTGCGATTGGCAGGAGGATAGGTTCGCTGCTGACCGGGGGCTGGAGGGTCAGCGCTGGATGCCAGGTTTGCAGGTCAGGGCTTGCCTCAACGACGGCGGTGGTGTTGTCGGGGAAATTCAAGAGTTCCAGGCGAAGTGCTGGAGCGCCATTGACCGTGGTGCGCTCGGCGGTGAGCAACAGTGGTGTGTCGCTCACCTGCAGGACGGTGGCCGGGCCGTGCAGAGTCCGCAGCGCGTTGGTCACGGCGACTTCATAGGCTCCGGCGTGCCCCAAATCAGCACGCGGGATCCAGTAGAACGAATTTGTAGCTCCGACGATATTCTGGCCATTTCGCTTCCACTGATAGGCCGTGATACTCGCTCCCATTTTGGGCCCGTTGAGAATAACGGAGGCTCCGCGTTTCACGGTCAGATTCTGGTTGAAGGTGAGCCCGGGAGAGCGGTCATTCACCAGAGCGACGCTTCGCGGGGAACCGGCGGCAACCGCACAGAACTCTGAGATGCCGGACGGCACCTGGATTTCCGGGGATGGGCCCCACTCGAACAGGGTCCCGTCTGCGCGGAGAGCGAGGCTGGTGCTTCCGGCCGCGCTGATAGCGACAAGGTTGGTGGCGCCCGACGGCACCTTCGAAGGGTCCTGGCTCGACCCCCAACCGATGACGGAACCATCCCGGCGCAACGCGAGAAAATGGTAGGAGCCGGCGGCGATCGCCGCGACGTTGGTGGCGGCGGCGGGAACCTGACCTCCACCGGCATAGGCAGCGCCCCATGACACGAGAGAGCCGTCCCTTCTGAGGACCAGGCAGGCGCCATCGCTCACAGCGACCGCTATGGCATTTGTGGCCGCGGCTGGAACGTTGAGTTGTCCGAACGAGTTGTCGCTGCCCCAGGCGCTCACGGTGCCGTCGGCGCGAACGGCGGCGCTCAGGTAATCGCCCGGAGCGAGGGCGATGACGTTTGTCAGATCGGCAGGCACTTGCTGATGCGGGCGGGTGCTCCAAAAGACACACGAGCCGTCGGCGCGCAGACCCCAGCCGCTCCAAATCGTTGACCATGCCTCGACCATGTTCGTTGCGGCTGAGGGAACCAAATCCTGTCCCCACGAGGTCGAGCCCCAGACGGCGACGGTGCCATCCGCGCGCAAGGCCATCGAAGGTCCCGAACCGCCGCCGACAGAAATGACGTTTGTTGCCGAAATTGGAGGTGCCACGGGAGGGTACAACGCGGAACCGAGAGCAACGATGGGCGTCACGTGGAGGAAGGTGGCACCCACGATTGCGCGGCCATACGGATTCTCGGCCATCAAGCTATACAGGCCGGCATCCGCGTAATCCACGCCGTGCAGCAGCAAGTTTCGCGAAGCGGCACCGGAGACACCAGGCCCGTCGACCAACGGCACGCCGTTCAACTGCCAGGAGTAGCTGATGGGTTCTTCACCGGCCAAATGACCGGAAATGCTTGCGTCCGTGCCAAAAACGTTTGTTCTCGACGGTGGGAGAGGAGCAATCATATGGGGCGGCGCGGGGGTGATGGCGACGCTGAACACCTGGCGGTGTTCGATGCCGGAGGGAAAAGTGACCACCAATTCATAGTTTCCGCTCTGGTTCGTTTGCGCATCTTCGATGATAAAGAACGGGTTGTTCTGGCCGGGAATCAGGACACCGTCGCGCAGCCAGCGACAGGCTCCCGGACCGGTGTTCCCGGCCAGAAGCACGTCGGAGTTCCTGTAGCCGAGAAAGTTCCTGACAGGCGCGGGCTGGCTGAACTGGCCGGCGTCAACCAGGGCGAGGCTGCATGAGTGCCCGGCACAAATTCTGGCGATGTTGGTTCCGAGCGGAGGCACGGTGATTTGGCCTGAATCGTTTTCTCCCCAGGCCAGCAGTTCCCCACTTCGCAGCAGCGCGAGAAAGTGTTTGGCCCCGGCGGCCACCGCGACGGCGTTCGTGGCTTGCGGTGGGGGAGAATCAAGAGCATTCGCGGTGGTGCCCCAGGTGGAAACGGAACCATCGGCATGCAGAGCGATTGCGTGCGGTCCACAGGCAGAGAGGGCCAAGACGTTGCTGAGAGCTTTTGGCGGGAGGTTGCCCCAGGACACAACGGTTCCATCGGCACGGAGCGCGAGGCTAAAAGTGTCTCCCGCGGCAAGGGCAACCACATTCGTAGCCGTATCCGGGACGTTGCATTGGCCGCTGGCGTTAGCGCCCCAAGCGGTCACGTTCCCGTGGATATTGAGCGCGAGATTATGATAAGTGCCGGCCGCGATGGCGGTGGAGGGATAGGGCATGAAGGGAACGTTTGTTTGACCTTGTGAATTGTCGCCCCAGGCAATCACTTGTCCGTCGACCAGCAGGGCGAGGCTGTGGTTCTTGCCAGCCGCCGCCGCACTGGCGATCTCTGTTGGAACTGAGCACTGATGGTAGGTGTTGTCTCCCCACGCCGTCAGCAAACCATTTGAATCCAATGCGAGGCCATGGCTTTCGCCGGCTGCAAGTGAGACCACGTCAGCCACGCCGGGGGGCACATACAACTCGGATTGGAGGAATTCCCCCCAGGCGATTATGGGTGAGACCGTCAATTCGGCCACCGCCTGGGTAATCACTCCGAAGGTATTCGAGACGCACAAGTAATAGGTTCCTGAATCCTGCAGTCTTGCCTGTGCGAGGCAGAGCCGGGCGGACGTGGCGCCTGAGAGGCGCTCGCTGTCCTGCAAGGGGGTTGAGCCGAATTGCCATCGGTAAGCCAGAGGCGGAGCGCCAAAAGCGACCGAATCCAGGCAAAGGCTGACGCCCGGAGCGACGACGTATTGACGCACCGGCGGTAGGACTTGCGGCTCCGGTCGCACGAGGACATCCACCGGTGAGCTGCTCGTGATCCCGCTGGCGTTGCTCAGGGTGAGTGAGTAGGTCCCATTGTCTGCCGGGGTGGCATCGGCGAGCACGAGCGCACGATTCGTCGCCGCCGGGATTGGCTGGCCGTCGCGAAGCCATTGGGCGGCGACAGGCGCCGTCCCACTCACTTGGCCCACAAGGACGATGCGGCCGCCCTGGTGAGTAACAACATTCCAGGGCTGCGCCTCGACTATTGGAGGGCCAGTGCGCACCAGGGCAAAGCTGAACTCCTCGCCTGCCGCGATACCGCTCACATTGCGCAAGCCGGCCGGTATTTGGAGCACTCCACAGTGAGGCGCGCCCCAGGCGAGGATGGTTCCGTCGGCTCGCAACGCCAGGCTGTGCCACCATCCAGCGGACACAGCGACGATGTTGGTGGCGGATGCCGGGACGTCGCACTGGCCGTATCGGTTATCTCCCCATGCAACCACCGAACCGTCCGCAAGCACCGCAAGACTATGCGCCCAGCCGCCCGCAATCGCCACGACATTGGTGAGTGATTCGGGAGGCGGATCGTGAACGCCCCAGCTTGCGAGTCGACCGTCGGCCAGCAGCGCAAGGCTATGGTAATAACCCGCGGCAATGGCGACAGCCGGCAAAGGGAGAGCCGGAACATCGGCCTGGCTGTATTGATTGTTTCCCCAGCCCACGACCGTTCCATCAGCCCGCAAGGCCAGGCTGTGGGCCCAACCGGCGGCGATTTGAATGGCATTCGTTAGATCGCCCGGAGAAGTCGCCTGGCCATCCCAGTCGCGCCCCCAGCCGACTACCGTGCCGTCGGCTAGCAACGCGAGGCTGTGGTCGCCGCCCGCTGCAATCCTGATTACGTTGGTCGCCGCAGGGGGCACACTGGTTTGTCCGTCGCTGTTCTTTCCCCAGGCGACGACCCTCCCGTCTTCGTTAAGCGCAAGGACATGATAGGCGCCCGCGGAAATGGCCTTGGGAGATTGCGCGGTCCCGGGCGTGAACAACTGGCCGTGGTTGTTGTTGCCCCAACCTCCGGCGCAGGAGATCGACTCCGCCGCGGGACGCACCTCGAGAATCATGGGGGGACTGAATGACGGGCCGTGAGCGTTCTGGGCCTCGAGCACGTAAGTTCCGGCGTGGGCTAAGGATGCCTGCGAAATCGCCAGGGTGCGGTTCGTAGCCCCCGGAATCGCCACCCCATTTCGATACCATTGGAAGGAGGTGGAACGAGCGGACCTCACGCTCGGTGCCAGAAGGGCCTGACCTGAAGCGGCGGCCGACACGACTTGGGGCTGGGGCCCGAAAGCAGGCGGACCTTCCTCGGAGAGGCCCACGACATAGTCTTCGCCCGCCGCGATGGTTGAGAGGTTTGCGGGAGCCGAGCGCAATTCCTGCAACCAAGGCGAGTTTCTGCCCCAGGCCAGGACTTTGCCATCGGCTCTCCTGGCAACGCTGAAATAATAACCCGCCGCAATGGAGGTGACATTCGTTGCCTCGGCGGGGACGGTGCATTGCCCAAAACTATCATCGCCCCAGGCCACTACCGTGCCGTCGTGCCGCAACGCCAGGGTATGCTCCCAACCCGCGGCAACGGCTGCGACGTTCGTTGCTTCCGCCGGAGTGGGCACGTCCCACCCCCAAGTCACTACAGTGCCATCGGTGCGCAAGGCCACAGTATGGTAATACCCGGCAGCAACGGCCTGCAGTTCAGTGGCGAGAACAGGAACCGCGGTTTGGCCGTAAGCGTTATTGCCCCAGGCAACCGCCGTGCCGTCGCCCCGCAGGGCGACGCTGTGCGCCCAGCCGGCGGTGACCGCAATCACGTTGGTGGCATTGGGGGGTGGACTTGCCTGGCCGTCCCAATTGCGCCCCCAACCGATCACAGTTCCGTCCCGCCGCAGGGCAAGGCTATGGTCGCCTCCGGCGGCCAAGGCGAGGAGGTTTGTGGCGTCGGGCGGGATGCGGACCTGTCCGTCCTTATCATTTCCCCAGCCTGCCGCCGTGCCGTCATTGCGCAGAACAAGGCAGTGAAATCCGCCAGGGGCGAACGCAGCAACATTGGTGATGTCAGCCGGGACTCGCGCGACATAGTGCGAGCCGCCGCTCCAGACGCGTACGACCTGCTGTGCGCGTGCGGTCTCGCCCAGCAGCAGTAACCAGGCGAGGTTCAATCCAGCAGCGATCAGGGATGCGCTTCCACCGAGGCCAGCCGTTGCATGTCGAGAGCGCCGAAGGCGGAATGGGCGCTGAGATGACGGGGAACGCGGTTTGGCTGCTTCTATGGTGTGTTTCATTTCTGAAGAGGCTTATGGCGCACCTGCTGGACCATTAGCAGCATTTGTTCCAGCATCGGCATCAACAACTTGCGAGGAATGCCTCCTTAAAATGCGTGAGGTTCACGCGCGATGCGTGATTTTCACGCATGCGGTGGCTTGGCGACCCGCCGTCCGTGATGGGGCCAATCGAACGCAAAGTCCGGGACGGGATGGCTTCTGACACCACCTGCTCGATTCAGCCCCGAAGCGCAGACCTTGTCAATTCAGCAGCAGTTGAATCAGTTGAATCGGAACGGTGGGCTGAGTAGCCTCGGGCCAATGCGCACGAAGGCCAAGGGACAGGTTCGACGCGACGGAAATGCAACGCTGGCCCGCGAGCGGCTCGCAAGTGACGCGCAGCCGGAAGCCGTTCGCGCGTGGTGGGGTTCGATTGCGCTCCGAGTCGGGTTGTTTGGGATTGGCCTGGAGGCGTATTGGCCGCAGTTTGAAGGGCTGAAACAGAGACTCACGGGTTACTTGGATCGGGTAGCGAGAAAACTCGAAAGGCCGGGAGTTGAGGTGATCAATTTGGGGCTCGTGGACGCCCCGGAGAAGGCGATACAGGCGGGTCATGCGTTTCGGCAGGCGGATGTGGACCTGATTTTTCTGCACGTAACCACGTATGCGCTTTCCTCGACGGTGTTGCCGGTGGTGCGCCGGGCCAAAGTGCCGGTGATCATCCTGAACCTCCAGCCCGCGGCGGCGATTGATTACGAGAGTTTCAACCAAATTGGCGACCGGCGGAAAATGACGGGCGAGTGGCTCGCTTACTGCGCCGCGTGCCCCGTGCCGGAGATCGCCAACGTCTTCAACCGCGCGCGAATCCCATTTCACCAGGTTACCGGAGTGCTCGATAACGACCCGCCTTGCTGGCGGGAAGTGGACGAGTGGGTGGACGCGGCGCGGGTGGCCTGGGTGATGGAGCATAACCGGCTGGGTGTGATGGGCCATTATTACGGCGGGATGCTTGACATCTACTCTGATTTGACTCAGCAGTGCGCTTATTTCGGCGGACAGATCGAAATCCTGGAGGTGGACGAACTGGCCGCACTCCGGGAGAAGGTGAGCGCAAAGGAGATCAAGGCCCGGGTAGCTCACTTTCACGAAATGTTCGATGTGCAACCGGATTGCCCGCACGCGGAACTGGAACGGGCTGCGCGCACTTCAGTCGCGCTCGATCGGCTGGTGGAAATCCATCGGCTGGGCTCAATGGCTTATTACTACAAGGGGGAGGGCATCCCGGCCAACGAAGACGCGATCAGCTCGATTATTCTGGGCAATTCATTGCTCACGGCGCGGGGAATACCGGTGGCGGGGGAGTGTGAAATCAAGAACGTGCAGGCGATGAAGATTCTGGACGCGTTGGGCGCCGGGGGTTCTTTCACGGAATACTACGCCCTGGACTTCAACGACGACACGGTGCTGATGGGGCATGACGGGCCCGGGCATATCGCGATCGCCGAAGGCCGGACCAAAGTGCGTCCGCTTCGCGTGTACCATGGGAAGGTGGGGCGCGGGTTGTCGGTCGAGATGTCCGTGAAGCACGGTCCGGTGACGCTGTTATCAGTCGTGCAGACCGTGGATGGGAAGCTGAAGCTGTTGTGTGCGGAGGCCGCCTCGGAGCCGGGGCCGATCCTGGAGATTGGGAACACGAACAGCCGGTACCGGTTCAGCATCGGCGCGCGGAGATTTGTCGAGGCCTGGAATGCTCACGGGCCGGCGCATCATTGTGCGGTGGGCGTGGGGCACATCACATCCAGGATTGAGAAGCTGGGGAAATTGCTGGGGATGGAAGTGGCGCGGGTGTGCTGAGGAACGGCTCACGCCCCGGATTAACGTGATCACTACAGGGGCAATCAAGCGAGCCGGGATCATTTGCAGCAATTCACATTACTGAGGAGTCCGCGGGTTGGGCTACAATGGCAGATGGGAAATTGGAAATGGGAAAGGCAGGAATGCGAGCGGCGTGTAGTTGTATCCCACAGCCCAAGCAGCATGCCGCCTGACAGACCTCGGCGCGCGGGGACGGACGCGCCCTGCCGTTGAAAACCTCAGTAAAACGGCAGGGCGCGTCTCTCTTGCGAACAATCTCTGCACGCAAATCTGTAAACGCGTCGGGAATCCTTACACAGCCGGCGCGGGAAGGGACCTGAAGCCGGCGCTACGGCCCGCCACAGATTACTTCCCAAAATATTGTCTATTAGCGGTTTTTGGATTGGCATCCGGATGTCCGGGGGAGCCGCGGCCAACTTGGATCAATAAATGCTAATGGTGTGCATAAGCCATCACTAAAGCAGTGCAGGCAATCCATGACTACAACCAAGCAGAATGAAAGGATCCGTTCATGATGACGAAAACTCTCGCGTTCACCGCTGCCGGGCTGATCGGGCTCGCAGCTTCCGCTCAGGCGGTGCCGATTCCCTACGGCAACCCCGGCACGATTAATCCAGTTACCTATACCTTCACCGCGATCGGCAGCGGCCCTATCACCGCCTATTTTGTGGGTGAATCCGCCGCGTACGGCAGCAAGATTGGCTTGAGCGTCAACGGCGGTCCGGTTGCTTTCTCGAGTTTTGGTCTCCAGAACCACACTGGCGGCGGCGGCACGACCTCAACGCCGTATGGGACATCTTTCGTCATGGGCAACGTGACGGCCGGGGACGTCTTGCGGTTTCTGCTGGCGGTGGACATGCACAATTACAACGGTCCGGCTACGGCAGGGGACGTGGATTATTATTTGAATAGCGATGCGAGCCTTAATCCTGGCGGGGACAACCACATCTTCTCCTCAGCTTACGCGGGGGATGTGAGCATCCCGGCGGGCACGTACGTCGGCTTTGAAGACATCAGCCCCCTGGGAGCCTCGAACAACGACCGGGACTACAACGACCACCAGTTCGTTTTTGTCGGCGTGAGAGGTGTGCCGAAAGTGCCCGACATTGGGGGGACGGCGGTCATGCTTGGCATGGCGATTGGCGGTTTGGGTTTGCTGCGCCGCAAGCTCTGAGACCGCGCCGCTTCCCCACCGGTGAACTACTGAACTGGTGGGCTATCCTCTACCGTCCCGGCGGGACTGCCGGCATTCCCGGTGCGACCCGGGAAAAAGCTCTCGCGGGTCCAGAGCCTCGGGGATAGGCTCGCACGCATGAGCTTGAGAGCGTGTTTTGACAACGTGGAGGCTTCCAACCGGACGGTTCGCAGGGCAACTGGCCGCGCATCCTGGCGGCCGGATGCCGCCGCCGGCAGACAGAATGCCTGGCTCACATTTTCGAAACGCGCTCTGAGGCATTTCTGGTTCGCCTTGGCTGTGCTGGCGTCCTGCTCGCTCTTTGGGGTAACGGTGCTGGAGGATTTCGAGTCCGCAGCGGGGGATCAACGCTGGACTTTTTCCAACGGGCAGGAGTTTCCGGGAGCCAAAGGTTCGTTCGCCCGGACGCAGGACGCAGCCCACGAGTCCCGGTACGGCGGCAAGCTGGCCTTCGACTTCGAGGAGGGTGGGCGATACGTCTCCGCGATCGTGAACGTGTCAGACCAGGTTCCGACCGGGGCTGATGCTGTGCGGTTCCAGGTTCGCGTGCCGGAAGGCTGCGGCTTGCAGTTCCGGTACACCGACCGAAACGGCCAGACCTTCCAAAAGCCCGTCGATTGCACTCCAGGCAAATGGGACGAAACGACCGTGTTCTTCGGCGGTTGGGCGGATCATTGGGGAGGACCGAACGATGGAAAGCCGCAGGGTCCCCCCAAGTCGCTGGCCTGGGTTCTGGGACACGGCGCTCTGAAACGAGGCGAGTTGCTTCTGGACAACATCCGGTGGGCGCGCGCGGAAGAGGCCGTCACGCGTGTGGCCTATCCAGCCTACCGGTTCGGCCCGGAGGAAGGATGGACTCTTCGGGCTGAGGGCGATGGCGGAGCCAGCAAGCTGGAAGGCAACTCCTGCCTCCTGGACTTCTCGAAAGGCGCGCGGTCGATCTCGCTCAGCGTTCCTGACCGCATCCTGCTGGGCAACGTGGAGAAGCTTGTGCTCAAAGCTCGGGGTTCGCTGGCTGGACATCCCGTCCGCCTGGTGATGCGCACGCATTTCATGACGTTTCATCGAACGGTCACGAATTGGAGCGGAGATGCCGACCTCGTCATCGGTGCCCCGCCGGGTGAAGGCTGGCAATGGCAGGGCGGCGAGAATGACGGCAAGATTCACGGCCCGTTGCGCCTGGCGGAGATCCAGTTCCGGCCGGGACCACAGCCAACGTGCGAACTGAAGCTGAACGAATTCGCCGTCGAGAGTTCTTGCCCGAAGGAAAAGCAGTGCCTGCTGATCGGGGCGAGCACCAACACACCCGGCGGTCCGGCATTCGTTGCCACCGTGCGCGCGCTCAGCGTCGAACCACTGCGGGGCGAACTCAAGTGGACATTTCGCGATTGGGAGCGCAACGAGGTGGGGCGCGGCGCGCAGGGAATCGAGGTTCCCCCGCTGGGGCAAACGGCGAGCCATGTCATTCCTCTGCCGGCGTCCGAGACTGCCGAAAGAAAGTACCTGGAAGCGGAATTCGATCTCGTTATCCCCGGCCAAAGAACCGCCGCGGCGAACGCCGCGTGGCTGGCGCCGATGGCCGGGGAAGGCGATGCGAGGCTGGAGCCCGCTTCGCCCTTTGGGATGGGCTTGTATCTGAACCGCTACCGCGGTGATGCGGCCGGTCTCGCGCTGATGGAGCGGGCGGCGCGCATGGCGCGCGATGCCGGCGTGAAGTGGTCGCGGGAAGATTTCTCGTGGTCGAGAATCGAACCGCGCAAGGGCCAGTTTCAATGGGATTACTACGATGAACTGCTGGCGTGCGCGAAGCGCAACGGGATCACCGTCTATGCGATTGTCGGTTATTGGTCCGGGTGGACCCAGCCCTACACAGAGGCAGGGCTCGAGGACTATGTCCGGTATCTCCGGGAACTCGTGAAGCGCTACAAGCGTGACATCAAGCAATGGGAGATCTGGAACGAACCGAACATTTTCTTCTGGCAAGGTCCACGCGATATGTATGCCGACCTGCTCAAGCGCAGCTATGCGGCCGTGAAAGAACTGGACCCGGAGGCGCAAGTCCTGGGGTTGTCCACCGCAGGCATTGACAGTGGCTACATCCGCCGGATGCTGGAACTGAAGGCCCCGTTTGACATCCTGACCATTCATCCCTACCGCAAACACCTCGATGACCGGGGGTTTATCAAGGATCTGGAAGCGGTGTCCGACCTTGTCCGATTGCCTGATGGCAGACGCCGGCCGGTTTGGCTGACGGAGATGGGCTGGGCCACCCACACTCCCCACCATACCGTCCCGCAGGATTTCGCACCCAACACTCTTCGCGCTCAAGCTGAACTGATTACCAGGAGTTATCTCTGCGCGATTGCTTCCGGTGTGGAGCCGCGCACGTTCTGGTACAATTTCAGGAATGACGGGGAGGATCCGGTTTACTTCGAGCATCAGATGGGCATTGTGTACCACGATTTCCGCCCCAAGCCTGCCTACGCGGCCTACGCGAACCTGACCCGTGTGCTCAAAGGCATGCGGTTGGATGGGCCGGTGAACGAGCCCGACGGAGTGCTCGCCTACCGGTTCAAGCCGCGGAGCGGCAGCGGCTACGGCGTTGTGGTGGCTTGGAATCCCGCGGCGGACGGGAAGATGGAATTGCCCACGGACAGGCCTATGCTCCGGGTGAACGTGATGGGCGAATCAACTCCTCTGACCCCCGCGGCGGGGGTTGTTTCAGTCCCGTTGAAAAAAGGGGCCCCGGTCTACGTTATGGAGGCCGGACCGAAATGATCCCGATCCTCTCCTCCGGAGGCCTTCCAGAGGAGAGAACTGTCAGGTTAGACTCTACCTTGCGGAAACTGTGCAAAGGATCCACTTTCTGGGCTCGAATCCGATTCGCTTAGTCGTCTTGTCGAGTTTCGTCTGCACTTCGAACTTCGGACTTCGGACTTCGGACTTCAACGTGGGTGATCTCCCAAATTTCAAATATCTCCGGCTAGACCTTCTTGGGAACTACAAACCCTTTGCGATAGTTGCGAGTAAGGAGCGCGTTGGCCTTTGAGTTGCCGATGAACTTTTCCTTTTTCGGATCCATGCGCAGCACAGGGCCGAGGGTTAGCCGCGTCTTTCGGATATCGACACCGTTGGCGGCCAGGTGTTCCTCCATGCGCGCGAGGGTTTCCTGGGCGGCGGAATCATGTTTCAATGCTTCTTCAAGTTCTTCCGGGCTCGCTTCCTTGCCCAGGCGGTGAGAGATGTTCCCCGTGTGGCAGAGGGCGCTGGAGAGATGGCCTTCCAGAATGTCTGCGTTCAGATCCTCCCATTTGCGGCTGCGGACGGCTTTAATGAAATTGCCAAAGTGCCCGCCTTCTTCGTCAGAGCCCGCCTTGAACCTGCGAATCTCCTTGCCGTCCTTGTCGTAAGCAACGGTGCCGGACAGGTAACCGCCCTCGCACTCGATAATATCGCCGATGCTCTGGCCCCGGTAGCGGTCCATGACTTCCACCGGCTTCTTCCCGGGTTCGGCGGCTGCGGCCGGTTTGGACGGGAGCCCGCGCACTTCAAAGATCAGGAGCGCGTCGCCGTAATTGTGCACGACCATCTGGGTGTTGGCGGTTTCGCCGTCGTCGATGTAACCGAGCCGGCCGCCGATGCTGAAGACCATGGGGGAGAGAGTCGATTTGCCGAGGGCCCAGCGAGCGATGTCCATCTGGTGAATGCCCTGGTTGCCAAGGTCGCCATTGCCCGTGTTCCACACCCAATGCCAGTCATAGTGGAGCCGCTGGCGCATCAGCGGGAGCTTCTCCGCCGGGCCGCACCAGAGGTCGTAATCGACCTCGGGCGGGATGGGTTGCGGGCCGTCGACTTTGCCGATGGAGGCGCGGCGTTTGTAGCAAAGTCCGCGCGCGATTTTGATTTTGCCAAGGTTGCCTTCCTTGACCCAGGCGAGGGCCTGGCGCAGGGATTCGTCGGAGCGACTTTGGGTGCCCGTCTGGACGATGCGTTTGTACTTGCGGGCGGCCTCGACGGCTTTCCGGCCCTCAAACACGTTGTGGGAAACCGGTTTCTCCACGTAAACGTCCTTGCCGGCCTGGCAGGCCCACACGGTGATCAGCGAATGCCAATGGTTGGGCGTTGCGGTGGCGATGACATCCACGTCTTTGCTGTCAATCAACTTGCGAACGTCGGAGTAACCCTCGACGCTGATGCCCTTATCCGCCAGGCTGCGCACGCCACGGCTGAGAATCTTGCTGTCGGCGTCACAAAGCGCCACGAGCCGCACGCCAGACATTTTGCTGAACGCGCTGATATGGGATTGCCCGCGGCCGCCGAAGCCGACCACGGCCACCCGGATGTCGCCGTTGGCACCAGCCGCTTGCGCCCACAAGCGCGCGGGCAGGGCGAATCCGGCGCCGGCGATGACTGAGGTCTTGAGGAAGTTTCTGCGTGAGAAAGCGCTCATAAGGGGGTTGAATGTTAACCCATCATGGGCAAAACGTGCCTGGCCGCAAGCCTGGATTTTGGGCCGCCATTCTCATTTCGGCCTCTGTGGGGTAGACCTCCGGTCTGCCAGTTGGCGGAGTCTCCGACTCCGCGCGGGACCAGCAATCCGCATTGTGGATTTTTCAGGCAAGGTTGCAGCGGTGTTCGGCGCGCTCGGAGAGACGCGCCCTTCCGTCGCTGTTTGGCGCGCTCGGCGAGCCCGCCCTACCGTTTTACTGAGGTTTACAACGGTAGGGCGCGGGATCGGAGGCCCCTTGCCACGGGCAGACCGGAGATCGACCGAAGGTCTGCCTCGCTGTGGTAATCCAAATGAGA
>Ga0073934_10006684_pt1 | contig 16576 bp, 16 predicted proteins | sample LarsenN4metaG_FD_76834 | JGI IMG/M metagenome (GOLD analysis project Ga0073934, IMG submission 76834) | Hot spring sediment bacterial and archeal communities from British Columbia, Canada, to study Microbial Dark Matter (Phase II) - Larsen... ...
CGCGGCCAGGCGTCTCGGCCGGCCGGACTATCTCTTCCAGTCGACCATGGATACACGCCCCGAAGACCTGATCATAACCCCGGTAATCGACCCCGAGGGGAACATACAGTACGCTGCATCATCCCTCGTTTCGGCAATGCTGGCAGGGGGGGTGGCGATCATCGACGAGGGGAACCGGATGAGCGAGAAGTCGTGGGCCTCGCTGGCGCCGCTTCTCGACGACCGCCGCTACGTGGAGTCCATCGTCACCGGTCTGCGAATCCCGGCACATCGGGATTTCCGGATCGTGGTCACGATGAACGAGGACGCCTCGACCTATGAGATCCCCGAGTATATCCACTCGCGCCTCCAGCCCCAGATCTACATCGATTTCCCCGAGGCAGACGAGGAACTGCTCATCCTGAAGGAGAACCTGCCGTTTGCCGACAAAGACCTGCTTCGCTACGTGGTCGATTTCCTCCAGAGGGCCCACGGTGCCGACGAACTCTACTCCGTGCGTGACGGGATCAATATCGCCCGCTACGCCATGAAGATTGCCGCTGCCGGTGGAAACACTCCGCTGTCGCACCTCGGTCTGGCAGTTGAACGGATACTGGGGGACGAAGCATTGGGATATCTCTCCTGACCATGCCACACCTCCACCTGGAAACCTTCGGGCCGGTTCACGCCCTGCCGATCCTCCACTATCGCCTGGAATTCGCCCACCTGGTTGCCGCAGCATTCCGCCAGGTCCGCCCGGACGCAGTGGCAATCGAGCTCCCGGTCACCTACGAATCCTTTTTTCTCCGTGCTGTTGCCCGACTGCCGCAGATCTCGGTCATCTGTTCCCCGGCAGGAGAGGGGAATTCCTACCTGCTGGTGGAACCTGCGGACCCTTTCGTGGAAGGGGCACGACTTGCCCTGGAAGATAGGGTTCCGCTCCACTGCATCGACGTCGATCTGGACGGCTACCCGAATCACAGGGAGCGACTCCCGGACCCGTACAGTATCTGCCGCATCGGACTGAAAGACTACTACACGGCTTATCGGGAGAGCCGCGTCGGGGAAAGGCCATGTCCGGAGGACCTGCTCCGTGAGCGGGGAATGGCCTGGCGTCTGCAGCAGCTGGCCGAACACCACAACCGGATCCTATTCATCTGCGGCATGGAGCACCTGGAGCGCGTCAAGGAGCTGTTCTCACTGCCACAGACTCTCCCGCTGGAGCGGCTGCGGCGCGACGACCTCTCCATCTGGAACCTGCATCCTGATTCCTGCCGGGAGATTCTGGCAGAATTTCCCTTCCTGTCGGCGGTCTACGAATACCGCCGTGGCGAGCTCCCCCCGGAACCCGCTGACGAAAGCAACGGCCTGCGCAAGCGCTTCAACGCGCTGGAGCTTATCAGGGGGGGGAAGGAGGAGTTGCCGGAGGAGCGCCTGCTGGACAACGCCATCCGCCGCACCGCCAGGCGGCTGGGAAGCCACGGCAGCTTCCCTGACCGGCAGCGGCTCATCTACCACCTGTTCTTCGAGGCTTCCCGCCACTACCGCCAGGAGACCGGCGAACCGGTCCATATCTGGCAGAAGAGGGCCTTCTTCCGCTTTGCCCGTAACTATGCGGTCTCGGGGGGGATGCTCATGCCGGACCTTTTCCAGCTCCTGGCCGCCGCCCGGGGGTGCATTGACGACAACTACGCCTATGCCTTCTGCCGCCTGGCGACCTGCTACCCCTGGCAAAGGTCGGCAACCGACCTCCCCGACATAACCATCTCACCGGAGGAGATCTGGGGGGGAAGCCGGAAGATCCGCTTCCGCCCACGCCAGAAGCGGACCAAGGGGCTGTCAGGCCTCGGCTACCTGAAGCGCAAGCGGGAACGCCGCCCAGGAGAATGGCTGGAAGGGTTCGACGACCCGTCAATCTGCTCCTATCCGCCGGAGGACCTCACCATCGAGGGGTATGGTGAATTTCTCAAGCGGAAGGGGAGCATGCAGCTCTCGGAAGAGATGACCAGGATCGAGCGGTTCAGCACATCCCTGCTGGACGGGATCGACATGCGCGAGACCCTGCGACACCTGTCCGAGGGAGCGATCTATGTCCGTGAGCAGCAGCGGGCGCGGGGCGGAGTCGGCTGCGTGGTGGTGATTTTCGACGAGGACCGGGGTGACCGCCGCTACCCCTACCGGATGACCTGGCTGGGGGAGCATGACCAGGAATCGGACATGGCCTTCTATGCGACCGAACCGGCGGAGAACATAGTTGGACCGGGCATCTGCCGGTGCGAGTACGGCGGCCTGCTCCTCTCCTATCCCCCCGGAAGGATGTACGATGTCTGGCACGACCCCGACTACCACGGCCTGGCCTCAAAGGCGGAGGTGCTTCTCCTGGCGGCCCTGGATTACTCCCGTGAGCAGCACGTGGTCCATGTTGCGTCCCGCCCACCCCGCAGCATGTTCAAGCAGTTGGCGGCACGCCGCGGCAGGAAAATCGTCCATATCCCCCTCGGCTCCCTCTCCCCCCTGAAGCTCAAGCAGATACGGATACTGCACATCCTCTCCGGCAAGGACAAGCGGGATATTGCCCGGGAATACATCTGGTAGGGTTTCTCGAATCTGATATCTTGCTTCTGCCTCCAGTTGTTTTGATTGAGGAAGAGGTATGTTGATTTTTTGCGCCGTTTTGTCTATGTAATATATTCGTCCGTAACATCTCGACAATGATGGAGAAGGAGTGCTGCTGAAATGCAGCTTCTCCACGATCGGGGCGGTAAGTAACGGCAAGGAGCTATTGGTGTCACAATTAAGTCTATTCGGATCATCGGACAAAACCGAATCAACAGCGACCCCGGGGCGCGGTGCCGTAGTCAAGGGGAAACTGTATGATCTGAGCATCGCATCCCTGAAACAGGACCCGGATCAGCCGCGTAAATACTTTGACGAGCAGGCCCTGTCCGAACTGCAGGCTTCCATTGCCCTGCATGGCGTGCTGCAACCGATCCTGGTGCGCAAGGGGAGCGGGGGAGGGCATATCATCGTCTCCGGGGAGCGGCGATTCCAGGCGGCAAGGCGTGCCGGACTGACGACCATTCCCGCCATCCTGACCGACGGCAACCCGGCGGAGATCTCGATCATCGAAAACCTGCTGCGGGAGAACCTGACCGCCATCGAGGAGGCTGAAGCCATCGAGCACCTTCGGACCCTCAACAACTATCAACTGGGGGACCTGGGCTCCATTCTCGGCAAGGCGGTGTCGACCCTGTCGGAGATTCTCTCCCTCAACAGGCTGCCGGACGAGGTGAAGGATGACTGCCGCAGGGATCCCCGGACCGCCCGGGGGGTCCTGGTGGAGATCGCCCGGGAGCGCGATCCCGGCCGGATGGTCACACTGTACCGGAAGTGCAAGGAGAGCGGGCTCACAAGAGGTGAGATCAGAAAAAAGAGCACCAGAGCAAAATCGGTCAAGACCAGGGTGGATCTCAAGTTTCTCAGCATCTGCTGCGAGAGGATCGATACCCTGGATCTGGACAAGCTGGACAATGAGCAGAAGGAGACCCTGAAGCTGGAACTTGAAAAGCTGCGTGGTCTTGCCGGACAAAAACTCAGGAAACTGAAGGGTTAGACGGGATTTCGGCGCGCAGAAATTGCTAGCGCATGTTGGTGAAGATGATGGTACCGTCAGGCTGCAGATAACGGTTGATGGGGGCACTGGCCACCGTGTCGGACTGACGGCCGGCCGTGGAGCCCGGAATGAACTCGGAGGTGATGTTGGCGCCGCTGCGCCAAGCCTCGAAATGAAGATGGGGGCCGGTGGAGCGGCCGGTGGAACCGGTGAGGGCGATAACACTATTCAGGTCAACGGTCTCCCCTTCAATGACATTGTTGCTTGAATGGTGGGCATAGACGGTGACCATGCCGTCGTGGTGATCTAGAATGACCGTATTGCCATACCCGCTTTTCCAGCCGCTGAAGATGACCGTCCCGGGAGCAACCGGTTTCACCGGCGTACCGGTCGGAGCGGCTATGTCCAGGCCGTTATGGTGTTTCAGTTTGCCGTCAAAGGGATCGCTCCTCATGCCGGTGAATGAGGTGATCCGTCCCTGGACCGGCAGGTTCCTGGTGCTGCCGCCGTTTTCCATGGCCTGCTGCGCCCCGCTTTCACGGTTTTCAGCCCTGGAGTGGACCATGCTGCTCTCCCGTTTCGATACGCGGCTCCGCTTCTCCTTCTGTATCAGCTTGAAACGGTTGTCCAGCGGCGAATCGGTGAACGAAACTACCTCGTCATCACCGTCGTAGCGGTAAATGTCTGCCAGGCAGTTGTCGGCAGCAATCATGGTGACACAGATTGCCAGTGTGCAGAAGATTCGATTCATTGCTGTCCCTGTGACGGCCCATGCTCGTACACCTGCACCAAGATATCATTTTATGCGTCTTCGGGCAATCCGCTATCTTGACGAATATGTTTCTTTCCAGACTCCACTGTCGCTGCACCATCTTTCTTTATGGTATGCCGCGGCAATGTCCGTATCTCTGACCGTTCGCAGCAGGGGGGGCCATGGCAAAAACCAGGATCGTTGTTATCGATGACTGTACATTCACCCTGCAGATTCTCAAGGACATGATTACTGAACTGGGAATCCATGTCGACCTGGCCAAAAGCGGCGCGGAGGCAAACCGCTTCATTTACCATGTTCCCCAGCCGGATCTCGTTCTCATGGATATAGAAATGCCGGCGACAAGTGGCGACGACAAGGTCAGGCTGCTGAAAAAGACGCCGGGATTCAAGAACATTCCGGTTATTCTCATGTCCGCCAAAACAAGGGATGAGATGGAGCGCCTCTGTCAGCTGTCCGGTGCGGAAGACTACCTGATAAAGCCCATTACCCTGGAACAGTTAAGGGAGAAGTTGAACTCTGTCCTCCGTATGGATATTCCCCCTCACCCCTGAACAGCGGAATGAGGGCCTGGACAACCGACCTGTCAACACCACCTGTTGATAAATCAGCTCCACCTGTGGATAAAATTTGATTTCCTGCGTGGTTACCGCAAGTTTTCCGCACTGCCCAAAGAGTTTGCAGCAAAGGTAACCGGTTGATCTTACGTGCAATACGTATTTTGGTGTCATGACGCGTTTTTTGGCTGCCCGCACCCCCTTCAAGCACGAATTGCAGTTGATAACCGTATGATTTTTCGGATTTCACCAGCGAACAGAGGACGTGGTAACCACAATAATTGACTTTAATCAACACCCCTCCACCCAGCGGGGGAAGGGGTAGATAGCCTCTTTCTCTCAGAATTAACGGGCCGTTACGGCTCATCGACTATTCAACGTTGGGACACTGAAAGGCCCTGTTAGAATGCTGATTAAGTTTTTCCATACCGCCGACATCCACCTGGGCAAAACCTACCGCACCTCCACCGGTGAGGCCGAACGATACGAGGATTTCTTTCGCATGCTCGGCACCATCGTCGCCGATGCCATTCGTGAAGAGGTGAATTTCGTCCTGATCGCCGGCGATCTGTTCCACACCGGCCAGATTCTCCCTCGCACCTTCGCCCGCACCATCGAGACCCTCCAGCCACTGAAGGATGCCAACATCCCCTGCATTGCCGTGGAAGGGAACCACGACTGGATACATCGCCGCGACAGCATCTCATGGATGGAGGCGCTCTCCCAGATGGGCTACATCTGCCTCCTGCGCCCCTCCCGCACGGAGACCGGCGGATACCGCTTCGACCCTTTCGATCCGGAAACCGGCATGGGCGGCCACATGGAGATCAACGGACTCAATATTTACGGGCTAGGCTACATCGGTACCCAGGCGGGCGCTCACGTGGGGCGCATCTGCGACGCGGTAACCACCGCGAGCAACATCCTCCTTTTTCACGTGGGTATCTGGAGCTATTCACCGGTTGAGATCGGCAACATGAAACCGGAGGAGGCGCTGCCGCTTTCTGAAACCTTCGACTACGTCGCCCTCGGCCACGGACATAAGCCCTATACCATCCAGACAGCGGCAGGTCGTACCTATGCCTACAACCCGGGTTCCCCTGAGTGTGTCAATTTCGGCGAGGAGAGGTACGATAAAGGGTATTACCTCGTTACGGTCGAAGATGATCTCTACAAGCATGAATTTCGAACCACTTCACCCCGGCCCATGCTGGTAACGACGGTTAACCTTGAAGGGGCGGAGAGTGCTGATGATGCTCTCGGGATTTTTCGTCAGCGGATCAAGGAGAAACTCGGTGCAACAACGACCAATGAACGCCAGCCACTGCTTGAAATCAAACTTGTCGGCCGTGTGGCCTTTCACCCCTTCGAGCTGGGACGGGAACGACTGCGACTGGCCCTGGACGAAATCTGCGATCCGCTTCATGTCGAGATCAAGAATCATCTTTCCCTGATCACTGCTCGCGGCGAAGGGGAGGAGATCAAGCGGAGCCTGGCCGAGATCGAGCGGGATGTTCTGGGGGAGTTGATCAGTGCCAACAGCGCTTACAAGGAGCGCAAGGATGAACTGGTGGCCCTGGCCCTGGCTATCCGCGATCAGGTACTGAAGGGGGACGTGGAGGGGGAGGATCTTTTGGGACTTCTCTCCCGTGAGCCATAGCCATGCAGATACTCTCCATTCATCTCAAAAACATCAAGTCCCACCGGGATACGCACCTCTCCTTTTCCCCCGGCATAAATGTCCTTTCTGGGCCGAACGGCGTCGGTAAGAGCACGGTTTTCGAGGCCATCGGTTACGCCCTGTTCGGCGTCGATGCTCGTGATTTTGTCTCCAACGTGGAGCGGTTTCTCTCCATCGGCTCCAAACGAGGTGAAATCTCCGTTGTCTTTCAGGCAACGACTGATGAGATCTGGCAAGTCAGCCGAACCGTCGGCACCCCGGCCAAATGGCTGCTGCATAAAGAAAGAAACGGCTCCTTCGAAGTAGAGGAACATGCCAGGATCGAGGAGACCGAGGCGCGTATTGCCGAACTGCTAGAACTGAAGAACGGCAGACCCTTGGCCGAGCAGTTCAAGCTGGTCATCGGCCCCTTCCAGAACGAGTTCCTCGGCCCCTTCATCATCAAACAGCCGACCAGGCGACAGGAGGCTTTTGATGAGATTCTCGGGATCGATGCCTGGCGAAAGACCCAAAAAGGGACCAGCAGCCTCCTGTCGGCCATACAGAAGCGAAGCGAGATCCTTACGGTAGAGGTGGCGGGCAAACAGGAACAGTTGGCCGTGCTGCCTGACAAATCTGCTGAACTTACAACTGTCAGAAACGATCTGGCCCTTCGGCAGAAGGATCTGCTGGAAAGGGAACAGTCGCTTGCACTGCTGGAAAAGAGATTATCGGAGTTGGAAGCGGTAGAAAAGATCATTGCCACCCTCGGGAGTGAGCTTGAAGTGCTGCAAAATCGCATCAATGATGGTAACGGCAAAATTAACGACCAGAAGCTGCGGGTAGAGGAAAGCCAGCAGGCGCTGAAAATCGTCGCCGCATCCAGGGAGGGAAAGGAAGCCTTTGATACGGTGGAGAGCCGACTGACAGAACTGCGGCTCAAGGAGCAACAGCGACGTCTTGTCGAGCAGGATATTGTCGAACTGGAAAAACAGGCGCTGACCTTATCGCAGAAACTGGAACATGAGCAGGTCGAGATCGGAAAAATCTGCGCACAGGTGGTTGCCGAACAGGAGATGATCTCCGCTGCCCGTACAGAGCTGCAGCCTGACCTGGAGATTTCTGCCCTGGCTGCCCGTCTGCCGGAGATTCGCAGGGAAGTCGATCTGGCGAAAGGGGAGCGATCCCTGCTGGATGGTCGCCGAGAGAGTCTTCTGGAAGGAAAAGAGAAACTTGCCGAAGGGATCTGTCCCTTCTTTCAGGAGCAGTGCAAAATTACCGAAGAAAATGCATCCGACGATATTTTCGGCAACAGGATTGCCGACCTTGATATCAGGACAGACAAACTGGACGAGAAGCTCAGGCAGCTCGCCGGACAACTGAACGACGCCGAAGCGGCTGAGAAGGAGCTGGGTGAACGCGCAATACGCCTGCAGGAGCTGGACAAGCGGGCAGCAGCTCTGGAGGAGCGCCGTGACAGGAACAGTGAGCGGACTGCAGGACTTGAAGTGATCAGAAAGCAGCAGACCGATGCAACAATACTGGTCACTGCCCGCAAAGATGATCTGAAAATATTTGTTGATCTTGATGCCGCAATTGCCAGGGCCGAGCAAGAGCGGCAGCAGTATCAGCCGGCACGGGATGCTTACACGGCGAACCTTAATGTTGCTCAGGATCTCGGCAATCGTCAGCAGCATCTGCAGAATATGCAGCAATTACTTGAGAAATTGTCAGGGGACCTCAATGTCAAACAGTCCGAGTTGGCCGACAGGAAGCACGGTTTTCAGCCTGAGCTGTTGCTTCGGACCCGCCGGGACAAGGAGCAACTGCTTGCCGACAGAGCTGCCCTTCACCAGCGGATCATAGACCTGGGTCGCACTGTCGAACGGCTGGAGGCTGAGATAGTCCGGCTGGAAAAGATTCGGCAGGAGATTGAGGCGAAGCATGCCGAGATCAAGTCCTGTGAGGAAAAGGAAAGACTGGTCAAATTCCTCCGCAACCAGGTCTTCAAGAACATGTCAGCCCAACTCTCGGAACGGTTCCGCGAAGAGATCAGCCTGCGGGCCGACCGCATCTACCGCACGATTTCAGAAACGGACGAAGAGCTCTACTGGGGCGACAATTACCAGATCATGCTGAAGGATATGCGGGACGGAGCAATCCGGGAACGAACCGACGACCAGCTCTCCGGCGGCCAGACCATGAGTGCCGTCGTTGCCCTGCGGCTGGCCTTGCTGCAGACGATCGGCGCCCGGATCGCCTTTTTTGACGAGCCGACCTCCAACCTGGATTCTTCGCGCCGGGAAAACCTGGCCCACGCCTTTCGCGCCATAGACGTGGGGCGTGAAGAGGTGACCGAGCACTGGTACGACCAGCTCTTCCTTATCAGCCACGACGTTGCGTTCACGGAGATAACCGACCAGATGATTCCCATGGGGGAGAATAACGCGCCATGACGTTCGCATTGTGCAAGATGCAACCGAATAGAATTTGACAGATCTGAAGGGCTCCATTTTGTCACAACGCACCGCTCTCATATACTCCCACGAATTCGACCGGTTTTCCTACGGGGAAAGCCATCCCTTCAAGGCGCAGCGATTCCGTCTAGCCTTTGAACTGATGCAGGCCTACGGGCTGACGACGCTCGCCGGCACAACGGTACGCGACCCGGCAGTGGTCACCGATGATGAGCTTCTCACATTTCATGATGCAGGCTATCTTGCACGGATGAGGGAGTTCAGCGGTTCAACACTCCCCCGGGCGGATTTCCTTTACGGACTCGGAGACTGCGACAACCCGGTTTTTCCAGGTTTTTACGATTGGGCCCGTCTCGGCACTGGCGGAACCCTGGAAGCTGCCAGGCTGGTATGTGATGAGGGGTACGATGCCGCCTTCAACCTGGCCGGCGGCTATCACCATGCCCACCGTTCCAGGGCATCCGGCTTCTCCTACCTAAACGACGCGGTTATAGCCATCAACAGGCTTCTCGCACGCGGGAAACGGGTCGTCTACCTCGATATCGACGCACACCATGGCGACGGCGTCCAGGAGGCCTTCTACGACACCGATCGGGTGCTGGTCATCTCCATGCACGAGAGCGGCATCTACTTCTTCCCCGGCACCGGCTACGAAACCGAACTGGGAGAGGGGAAGGGATACGGCTACTCCGTCAACATCCCCCTGGTCGCCCATACCGACGATCCACTCTACATGAAGGCCTTTGACGAGGCGGTCTACCCGCTTATCGCCGCCTATGACCCGGATATCATCTTTACCCAGCTGGGTGCCGACACATTCCGCACCGATCTGCTCACCCGTCTGGAGATAACGACCCACAGCTACACCTACATCATAAAAAAGATCAAGGCGCTGCGGATTCCCTGGGTTGCTGTTGGCGGCGGGGGATATGACCTGATGAACACTGCCCGTGCCTGGACCATCGCCTGGGGGGTAATGAACAGCAGAAACCTTCCGGCAAAACTGCCGGAACCATTCGTGCGGCTGGCGGATTCACTCGGCTATCCCAACAGGATGCTGCTCGATGCAATGCACTGGGCGGACGAGGCGGATCGAAACCTGGCCCTCGATTCCGTTGAAAAAAGCATTGCCACGATCCGCCGCAGGGTATTCCCCATTCTTGTCACTGGAAATCATCCTTGACGCTGGGCAAGCAATACGGCTATATTTCATCGACCAGCCCAAAGGCTCGAGCGTTTCATTCTGCACCCTGCCGGAGAGATGATGACGTCACCGAACATGAACGCCCCAGCGGATCTTCCGGGCATCTGCTTTTATACCCCCCCCATCCATGCCATACTCTCAGCCAGGGACGGGAAAGTGCAGATACCGTACGGCGACATGCAGATCCCCCTCCTTGAAGAGGATTTCGCAACCCTCAACGGTATTGAACCGTCCTACGATGCGGTGGGACGCGGCATTTACCAGCTCCTTAGACTGAACCCCGATCTCCCCCTTGCCGATCGCTATGCCAATCTGCTCAGGGAAGGGTACCCGCACCTGCTAGCCGAACTGGCCACCCACCTGGTGATGCTGGACAAGAAAGACGTGGATCTCCCGTATCTGGACCGGAAGATCAACTACCTGAAGATTTTTGCCCTGCTGGAACCGGACAATCACCGTTTCCCCCTGGAGATCGGCGCGACATACTTTGAAAAGGGGCTCACCCTTGCCGCCATGGGAAATACGACCGTGCTCCTCTACCGGGCGGAGAAATACCTTCGCCAGGCCTTTGCCATGAAGCATGAAGATGTTCAGACCCGTCACCGGCTGGGGGAGGTCTCCTATATCCTCGGACGGTATGAAGAGGCTGCCGGGCTATGGGAAACCGCTCTGTACCAGCTGCCGTCTGACCTGGCGGAAAAACTTTCCCGGCGGATCGACCAGATCCGTTCGGGCGACCTACCGCTGGTACCGCCGATCGACTATCTCCAGGCAGTCGGCATGGCAATCGATGCATATGAAATCAATGACTGGGAAGAGGCCGCGGCCATCATTCTGGATGTCATCGACGCCCTGGCCCGGTACGAAGAATTTCCCCTTGCGGAGATCAACTATCTGCTCGGCCTCTGCTACGTCAAACTCGATATTCCGCTCTACGCCGAACAGTACCTGCGTGAGGCACTGGAGCTCCGTCCCGGTTATGCCGAAGCGGAGCATGAACTGCAACAACTGGGGGTTGTGTGATGTTCGGTTTTTCCACGGCTGACTGGATCTTCATCGCCGGAGTCATGGTTGTCATTGTTTTCTGTGTCGCAATCAGCGATATGCGCAAGAAAAAATAAGCTTGTATCTCCTGCGATGCAGGAAACCTGGAGACTCATTTGATCGAAGCTGAAGAGAACGAAATACGTCGCCCATTCGGATTGACGCTCCTCACCGCGCTTTATCTTTTTTTCTTCGTGCTCTCGGTTTCAACCTACGGAAATCCGTTCCCGTTCATGGGGAAAATCTATACCGATACCCCGGCAAAGATCCTGGTTTTTTTCGATTCACTCATCTGCGTATATCTTTTTCTCGGCATTTACAAACGACAACTCCTCACATGGTATCTGCTGATCGCCTACAATCTTCTCGAAATCATCAATACTGTGGTCAATCTCAATTTCATATCACCGAAGGAGATCGAGAAACTCGTCGGCACCCAGGTGGACCAGAGTGCCCTGGCGGTCAACAATCTGGCAGCTGCCCTTGCCATACTGCTGCTGACCCAGTTCATCTACCGGCACAAGGGATATTTCAATAACCGGCAGAAGTACCTTTTTTGACGTTTTCCAGCAGCTCACGAATCGACTGCGAAACAGCCGGATAGTGTGGTATATTAAAAGACTTGGATTCAGAACATTTTAACAGGGGTTACAGTGGGGTTTCTGCCTGAATTCATGAAACTGGGGGGAGAGGGGGGGCTCATCGACAAGATGATGCATGGCCTGACCCATCCCCTGTTCGCCAAGCACGAAGATTCGGAGAGCGTGATAAATCTCCAGGAGACCAGAGGGGTGGGAATTCGCATCGAGAAACTCAACAAGTTTTTCGGCGACAAGCATGTTCTCAAGGATATAGATCTGGAGATTTATGCCGGTGAAACATTCTCCATAATCGGCCCGTCGGGTACCGGCAAGAGCGTTCTCCTGAAGCACATCGTCAAGCTCGAAGCACCCGACAGCGGTGAAGTCTACATAGACAACCATCCCGTTTTCAACCCCCTGGACACCGAGCCGCCCAACTACCGCTACAGCATGGTGTTCCAGTCATCGGCCCTGTTCAACTCCCTTACCGTGGGTGAAAACATCGGCCTCTGGCTGAGGGAAAAGCGAATCTGCAAGGAGCCCGTGATCAGGCAGATCATCCAGGAGAAGCTTGCCCTGGTGGGCCTGGAAGGGCAGGAGGGGCTCATGACCGCCGAGCTTTCCGGTGGCATGAAGAAAAGGGTGGCAATTGCACGTTCATTGGCCATGAATCCGGACCTGATTCTTTATGATGAACCGACGGCCGAACTCGACCCGATCAACACCGACGAACTGGCCAATACCATTCTCAGGCTCAAAGAGACAACCAGGAACACGACGGTAATCGTCACCCATGACCTGAATTTCGCGCTGTACATTTCCGACCGCATCGCCATGATTTCCGGTGGCAGAATAGTCGAGGTGGGAACACCGGCGGAAATGAAGACCAGTCAGAATCCGATCGTGCAAACATTCATCAATACAACTACCAAAGGGATCAAGTAGACATTCCGTATAAGCCAGTCCGGATGTTACTTAACAGAACCATAGGGCAGGAAAATCCGGCGCATATCTGAACTCCTCTGCCCTTACCGTCATAACCATATGGGAAAAATTCTAATAATCGACGACGATCTCGCCTTCACCAATCTGCTGAGCGCGGATGTCCGAACCACCTGTCCGCTATTGCAGGTTGAAGTCTGCAATAATCCGGTAAGTGCTCTGGCGCTTATCCGAAAAGGTGACAATGACCTGATCCTCATCGATCTGGAGATGCCCGCCCTTGACGGCATGAAAATATACAACTTCGCCAAGGAAGCCGGGGTGGAGAAGAACCGGATAGTCATTCTCTCCGCCCGTGACCCTGACTACCTGCGGGAGTTTTTCCCCATGGGGAGCTGCCTGGCGGTGCTGAACAAATTCGAGGCAAGACAGAAAGAGGTTCTCGCCATGATCCTCAAGTCGCTCAACAGCAAAATCTGTAAATAATTTACAGCAGGAAAAGGTACGTATGTCGTCGAAAAAAATGCTTCTCACCATATGCGCCCGGAACAACATCAGGCCGAACTGGCAGGTGGACCTGGAAGGCAGCGAATTTCAGATGTTTGTCGACGGACTCGGGAAGGAACTGGCCGGATTCGGCATTGAATTTACGTGCGGCAGGAATGACGAAATAACCATCAGTGTCAACAGCTATGCGGATCTGCTCAATGCAATCAGGGTGTCATCGCCGGCAGACGGATTCGTCAACAAGTGCGTGGGTCACATAATCGGCAAGAGCCAGAAGCTTGATTGTTACGAGGATATCAGACGTGCGGTAAACAGGATTGCGTTCGCGCCGGAAACGGTCCCTCCGGACGAACATAACAGGAAGGTCTGTCACAACTGCGGCTGTGGTTGTTGACCCTCCGGCACCGGGATGATTTCTGCAGTGACGGATTTCTTGGTGACGGTCAGGAGTGCGTAACTTTTGTTCCTGCAGCCGGCCATGAGCGTACCGGGGTTGACCAGTAGCCGTCCTTCCTCCTGCTGGACCAGAGGGATGTGGGTGTGGCCGAACAGAATTACGGACGCATTCTCACTCGCAGCTTTACGGATCAAGGCATTCAGTCCGTTTTTCACCCGGTAGATATCGCCATGGGTCATGAATATTTTCTGACCGTCGAAAACGCCGCAGAGCTCCCTCGGCTCCCGCGCCTCCGGGTCGCAGTTGCCAGGAACCAGGATTACCGGAATCCGGGTGAGACTGCTCAGCATCCTGCCGTCACTTATTTCGTCACCGAGATGCACGATGAGATCCACGCCTGAATTTTCATCCAGACAGGTGAGCGGCGCAAGATAGTTGCCATGGGTATCAGAGACGACCATGATTTTCATTAATGCAGAATATCAGGATAGGCCAATTACAGTCAACTGCAGAATAATACCGGGAACGTCGAGTGCTTAGGCGACATCCTCGTACTCCCTAAAAATGACTAATTTCGCCATGGGGATAAAGTGAAATGAACAGGAAATGGTTCTGGTTTCTGCTCGCGACGTTTGTGTTCTTTCTGCTGGCAGCGGTCTTCAGTATTGTCGCGATCACCTCCATCCTGGGTGACGGCAAGGATCTGTCAATCAGCAGCGGCGTGGGCCTTGTGGAAGTCAAGGGGCTTATCCTCGACCCACAGGAGACCGTCAAGCAGCTCCATGACTTCGGCAAGGAAGACAAGGTGAAGGCAGTCGTGCTGCGTATCGACTCCCCCGGCGGAGTGGTCGGACCGTCCCAGGAGATCAGCTCTGCAGTGAAGAAACTGAAGGACAGGAAACCGGTGATCGTCTCCATGGGGAGCGCGGCAGCCTCCGGCGGCTATTACATCGCAGCACCTGCAACCCTGATCTATGCGAACCCCGGGACAATAACCGGCAGCATCGGCGTTCTGATGAAATTCTCAAACCTCGAAGGGCTGATGGGGAAAATCGGTATGAAAGCCTTCACCCTCAAAACCGGCAAGTTCAAGGATGTCGGTTCACCTGCCCGCACCATGAGCGAGGAGGAGAAGGCAATGCTGCAATCCGTCATAGACAGCACCCATGCCCAGTTCATCCGCGCCGTTGCCGAAGGGAGAAAACTCCCCCTGGAAAAAGTGCGAGAAATAGCCGATGGCCGGATTTTCTCCGGCGAACAGGCCATGGAACTGAAACTCATTGACCGGATGGGGACCATGCAGGATGCGGTGGAGGAAGCGGCGCGACTCGGCGGCATCAGCGGCGAACCGCACGTGATCAAACCGCCGAAGAAGAAACGGCTCTTCCTCGACATGCTGGTGGAGGAGAGCGCGAGCAGGATCAGCGGTATGGTCCGCAAGGAACATGGGTTCACCCTCAATTATGAACTGGACGGGGCAGGGGAGTAATCGATTCCATGACCCAGTATCTTATCCGCAGACTGCTGATGCTTTTTCCGCTCTTCATCGGCATAACCCTTATCACCTTCGTGGTCATCCATCTGGCCCCTGGTGAACCGGTCGAGATGCAGACAGCTCTCAGTCCGAAGGCGTCGGCAAAGACACGGGAACGGCTGCGCGAATTCTACGGCCTGGACAAACCGTTGCACGTGCAGTACCTGAGCTGGCTGAAGCGGCTGTCCAGGCTCGATTTCGGTCGTTCCTTCGCCCCTGACGGCAGGCCGGTCATCGACAAGGTCAGGGAGAGGATACCCGTGACTCTCTCCATCAACATCATCGCCCTCATCCTGGAGTTCGGACTGGCGATCCCCATCGGTATCCTGGCCGCAACCCACCGGGACACGCTGCTCGACAAGGGGATCACAATCTTCGTCTTTCTCGGCTTCGCCGTCCCCACCTTCTGGCTGGCCCTTGTCCTGATGTATGTCTGCGGTGTCAAGCTGAACATCCTGCCGATCTCCGGGCTTCACTCCATCGGTGCCGCCAACCTGACCGGCTTTGCCTGGCTGTGGGATACGGCAAGGCACCTGGTGCTCCCCCTCGGGGTTGCAACCTTCGGCAGCCTGGCCGGCCTTTCCCGGTACACCCGCTCCACCATGCTGGAGGTCATCAGCCAGGACTACATCACCACCGCCAGGGCAAAGGGGTTGCCGGAAAGAATCGTTATCTACCGTCATGCGCTGCGCAATGCCCTGCTCCCGATCATCACACTCCTCGGTTTTTCGCTCCCCGGCCTCATCGGCGGCAGCGTCATCTTCGAAACCATCTTCGCCATTCCGGGAATGGGACAGCTCTTCTACATGGGGGTGATGTCCCGTGATTACCCCCTTGTCATGGGGATCCTGGTAATCGGCGCTTTCCTGACACTGGCCGGCAACCTGCTGGCAGATCTGGCCTACGCGGTGGCCGACCCCCGCATCAAGCACGACAAGGCATCAGGCTGACAGAGGTCCAAGACATGACACTGACATCGACCTATTTCTACCGGGTAATCTGGAAGCGTTTCAGGACGAACCGCTTTGCGCTCTATGGCGGCTCGATCGTTGTCCTGCTCTTCATCCTTTCGTTTCTTGCTCCCTACCTGACCCCCTACTCACCGGACGACCTGGATGCCTATCACGTGCTCCTGCCGCCATCGTCGCAGCATTGGCTCGGCACCGACGAACTCGGCCGCGACGTGCTCACCAGGATCATCTTCGGCGCGCGGGTATCCCTCAAGGTCGGCTTCGTTGCCGTCGGTATCGCCGCCTTCATCGGCACCATTGCCGGTCTTTTTGCCGGCTATTACGGCGGCTGGGTCGAC
>Ga0073934_10006685_pt1 | contig 16575 bp, 9 predicted proteins | sample LarsenN4metaG_FD_76834 | JGI IMG/M metagenome (GOLD analysis project Ga0073934, IMG submission 76834) | Hot spring sediment bacterial and archeal communities from British Columbia, Canada, to study Microbial Dark Matter (Phase II) - Larsen... ...
CGCCGTCACCATCCATAAGGCAGTGCTCGACGAAAAACCGGAGGTGAAAGAGCGCGTGGTTGGCACGCTGCGTTATGTGACGGTTGTCGGCAGACTCGACCGGCAGGGTCGAATCGTCTTCCCCGACCGCGTTTACTCGCAGAGCGACGTGGCCAGGCTCAAGGAATGGTTCGACGAGCTGAAGACTTACGGACGCCAGGGTGCGCCCGAAGGCCAGCCGCTGTGGGGATTGTCTAAGCAGCAGTTCGATCTGCTATACACGGCACTTTCGGAAGTCAGCGATGCCAAACTGCAGGGGCTTCCGCTGGACCGCGCCGCGATCGAGTTGAGCCTGCCGGCACAGTATCCGCTGCGATGGTCAACAGCCGCCACGGACAGGTTGAAAGCGCTTGGCGACCAGGCCACGGTGCGGCAGGAGGTCGCGGGGTTCACCAAGGCCACATCGCTGGCGATCGCGCTCAATGACCGTGGATTTGGGTTTCGTCCCAACCGCACACCGTCCGGCTCGCTCGAACTGGTGATCGAGCCGCTGGCTCGCGACAAGAACGAACTGTGGCCGATCGGCTGGCCGCCACAGCGGCAGGTGCCGGAGATGCTGCCGGGTCTGTTCGCGATGACGAACATCGAGCTCCGGCAGGAGCCGCTGCTCGACGTGCTGGATGCCGCAGCAGACCTTGCCCAGGCGCGGATCCTGCTCGACTACGCGGCACTCGACCAGCGGCAGGTGAAACTGGACGAGATCAAAGTCTCGCTTCCGCTCAAGAAGACCACGTGGAGCCTCGTACTCCGCGCGGTGCTCGTGCCGCAGAAACTCAACCGCGAGTACTGGCAGGACGAAGCCGGTCGTGCGTTCGTGTGGATCGTGCCGATCGGGAAGGAGCGCACAAGTGCGCCGCCGCCCGCCATGCCGTAGGATCGATTTCAATTGAGAATCTGGAAGGGAATCGTATCCGGGTTCTGCCATCGGCTCTGGCCCGACGCGCAAGCGAGGGAATATTTCGGCGCTCGACGATTCCCTCGCTTGCGCGTCGAGCTAATCTGACGTCTCAGAACCGGTGTTTGACCAGCGTCACTGCGTTGCCAGCGTCGTTGTAGCGCACTTCGCTCATGAACGAGCGCATCAACATCACGCCGCGGCCGCACAGACGGTCCAGATTCTCCGGGTCCGACGGGTCGGGCAGCGTGTGCGGATCGAAGCCCGGCCCTTCGTCGCGGATCGTGATCTCCACCGTCCGCGGCGACAGGTCAATGGTTACTTCCACTTTCCGGTCCCGATACGGCGACTGCTGCAGCCGCTCCTCGGCGAGCGCATTGAATTCGCTGTAGTCGTCGTGCTTCAGTTCCGAGCCAACTTCCAGGTTGCCGTGGTACAAAGCATTGAGCAGGGCCTCTTCGATGGCGGTTCCCAGGCGCAGCCGTTCGGTCTTGTCGAGATCCCAGGCTTCGCCGACGAGCTGCTGCAGGTACCGCGACATCGCCATTAACAGCGGAAGGTCCGACTCGAGCGTATATTTTTCGGTGTGCTGCCGCACGCGGTTGAACAGCATTCGCTGCGAGCGGACATCGGTTGCGGTCGAGAGCACCCGGCGGAGCGTGGGAACAAGCTCGGCAGCCAGCACGCGCTTCGGAACATAGCTCGCCGCACCCGCCTGCAGCGCCTGGACCGCAATTTCTTCGCTCCCCTGGGCCGTCATCAGCACCACGGGGATCTGTGGAAACTGTTGCCGAAGCTCCTGCACCAGCTCCAAACCGTCGAGCGTGGGCATTTCCAGATCGGTGACGACGATGTCGACCGGTTGCTGCAAAATAGCCGCCAACGCCTCGCCACCATCTGCTGCTGTCCGCACGTACCACCCATCCAGGCGCTCGATCAGCCCCGCCGCCAATCGCCGCGAAACCAGGGAATCGTCGACGACCAGCACGCTTGGCACTCAGGAACTCCCAATGCAGGCGTCCGTCGCTCGATTAGACGGAACGCACAGAGCCGCGTTATCATAACGGCTCGTCGTTCGCGCGTCCGCAATCCTCAACACAAGAAACACCATGCCCAAGCTCAAAGACCGCCTGGCCCGCGGCGAAACCACCATGATCCTCGGCGTCGGCCGCGCCATGCACTACAACTTCCTGCAGGTCGTCGGACTCACCGGTGGTTATCATGGCGTGTGGTTCGACATGGAGCACGTCGGCCTCACCACCGAGCAGTTGGAAGTCGCTGCGTTGGCCTGCCGCGCTGTCGGCCTCGAGTCGTTCTGCCGCGTCGCTCCCACCGATTATGCGCTGGTCACGCGCTGTCTCGAAGCCGGCTCCGACGGCGTCATGGCCGCGCAAATCTACTCTGCGAAGCAGGCCGAAGAGTTCGTCAAGTGGGCCAAGTTCGCGCCGCGCGGCTACCGCGGCCTCAACACCAGCGGATGGGATGCCCGGTTCACCACCATTCCCGCGGCCCAGTTCTGTCCGAAGGCCAACGCCGAAACGCTGGTGATGATCCAGATCGAAACCCTCGGTGCGGTCGAAGAGTGCGACGCCATCGCGGCCATCGACGGCGTCGACGGCCTGTTCATCGGCCCTTCCGACCTCAGCCAGAGCCTCGGAGTCACGGGCGACTTCTTTCACGAGAAGTGCCTCGCCGCTATCGACCGCGTGTCTGCCGCGTGCCGCAAGCATGGCAAGGGTCTCGCCGCGGTCACGTTCACCCCCAAGCACGCGCAGATGCTGCACGACAAGGGCTGCCGGATGTTCTCGCCGACGAACGACGTCCGCATCATGATCGCCGGGCTGCAATCGGTGCGCAACGACTTCGACAGCTTCTTCAAAGAAGCCCAGGGATAGCAGGGTTGGGTTGAGAGTCTTGTTGTCCGATTCTCAACTCTTCACTCTCGACTCTCGACTCACGACTCCACTGCCGGCTGCCCGGTGAAGTACGCCGGCTCGCTGCCGACCTTCCATTTGATGTTGCAGCCGATGCTCGGACGCTGCTCGACCAGCGGCGGCTTGCCCGCGAGCACGGCATCGCACGCGGCCCGCAGGTCGCGGCCGGTGATCGGCTTGCCGTTGCTGGGACGGCTGTCGTCAAACTGCCCGCGATACACCAGCGCCCGGTCTGCATTGAACACGTAAAAATCCGGCGTGCACGCCGCCTTATACGCCTTCGCCACAGACTGCGTCGCGTCGTACAGGTACGGGAACGTGTACCCCGCGGACTTCGCCTCCTCCTTCATGCGCTCGGGACTGTCGTCGGGATGGCTCGCCACATCGTTCGAGCTGATCGCGACGACCCCCACGCCCTTGGCCTGGTATTCCTTGCCGAACTCCGCGAGCGCGCTTCTCAGGTGCTTCACGAACGGACAATGGTTGCAGATGAACATCACCACGAGCGCCTTGCGGTCGGCAAAGTCGCCGAGCGACACCGTTTTGCCGTCCACATTCGGCAGCGAAAACTCCGGCGCCTTGGTGCCCAAAGGCAGCATTGTGGAAGCGGTTTGGACCATGATCGTGCATCCCTGGAGGTGAGTGCAAATCGAACCCGCGCGCACCGTATCGCGCACAGCAGCGCATTTCCACAGAAGCCCAGGGAATGCCTTCCCTGGGTCTCTTGTCTTAGCGCTTGTGCTCGCGGCATGATCAGTGCGAAAGAGACCCAGGGAAGGCATTCCCTGGGCTTCCAGAGGAGTACTGCATGTCCGCGCTGTCATTCATTCTCTCCCTCACGCTCGCCGCAAATCCCGTCGACGGTAACCGCCTCGCGTATCTCGACGGGCACGACATCTACTATCCGCACACCCACTTCCCTAAGCTCATCACGCCGCAGTGGGTCGGCGAGGACGGCGTCGAGGCGGTGGTGATTCTCGCCATCGACGACATGCGCGAGTCGCCGAAGTACGAATCGTTTCTGCGGCCGATTCTGCAGCGCCTCAAGCAAATCGACGGCCGGGCGCCAGTCAGCATCATGACGTGTCGCGTCACGCCGGATGATCCGCAGTTGCAAACGTGGCTGCAGGAGGGGTTGAGCCTCGAAATCCACACGTTCGACCATCCCTGCCCGCTGTTGCAGGGGGGCGACTTCAAGAAGGCGAAGGACACCTACGACAAGTGCGTCGATCTCCTGTTCAGCGTGCCGAACAATCAGCCCGTGGCGTTCCGCATGCCGTGCTGCGATTCACTCAACACCGTCAGCCCGCGGTTCTACAAGGAGATCTTCAACAAGACGACGCCCGGCGGAAAGTTTCTGCAGATCAGCTCGTCGGTGTTCCAGGTCTTCACGGCCGCCGACCCCACCATTCCCAAAGAGCTGCTGTTCGACGCCGACGGCCAGGAGCGCTTCCGCAAGTATTTTCCGAAGGGCCTCAAGCGCGGCGACCAGACGCACGACCGGTTCGTGAACTACGTGGAGAACTACCCGTACCCCTACGTGATCGACCGGCTGTGCTGGGAGTTCCCGTGCATGACGCCGAGCGACTGGGAAGCCAACTTCCTGCACCAGCCGAACAACCCCAAGACCGTCGACGACCTGAAGGCCGCGCTCGACATCACGGTCCTCAAGCAGGGCGTGCTGAATCTCGTGTTCCACCCGCACGGCTGGATCAAGGCCGAGCAGGTCAACGAACTCATCGACCATGCGGTTGCGAAGCACGACAAGAAGGTAAAGTTTCTGACGTTCAAGGAGGCGTTGGAGCGGTTGAATAAGAATCTGCTGGCGGGCACGCCGTTGCGGGATGAGAAGGGGAATGATGTCGGAGTCCGCTTGGTCGATGTCAACCAGGATGGATACCTCGACGTTTGCGCGGGCCGGCTATTCGAAGGCAATCAGCGTTGGTGGAGCCCGCAGACGAGCCAGTGGATCACTCCTTCGAAACAAGACCGCAAAGCAGCAAAGCTGGATTCTGCTGTGGAAGGAGTACCGCTGACGATTGAGTCGTCAGCGACGGAGACGAGCCAGCTTAATAGCATATCGATACAACGCGACTTCGACGGGGACGGTCGCCCCGAACTGCTTCGTGCGAAGCATGCAATGCAGAAGAGGAAGGGAAACACCGGGGTCGGCACCGACTATTCGCTATACGCCGTCGATGCCGCTGGGAAAGCGCGCAAACACCTCAATTTGCCATGGCCAAGATCACTTCAGATGATCGATGCGCACGTGTTCGTGAATGCCGGTCGGTTCATCGACATCAACGAAGACGGCAGGCTCGATCTCGTCTACTCCGACAAGGACCAATACGGCATCTGGCTTTTCGAATCGCTCGAAAAAGGCTGGTCCCTCGAACTCCTCTCCGGCCAGCGCGGTTCCAAACCCGCGGATCAGGAACTCCCTCCCATCGTCCGCGCCGATGGCACCGACAACGGGTTCTTCGTGCGCGATCGCGCGCTGCATTGGCAGAACGAGGATACCGCGCATCTGCCGAATCTGATTGTGAGTTGGGACTTCGACAAGCTCCTCGGTGACAGGCTCCCCGATCCGAAGACTCCGCGGGCGGCGCTCGAGTCGATGCGGCCGCGGCCCGGGTTTGTCTGCGAGCTGATGGCCTGCGAGCCGCTGACGATGGACCCCGTCGCGATGGCCTGGGGGGCTGATGGAAAATTCTGGGTCGTCGAGATGGCCGATTACCCCAACGGCATGGACGGCCGCGGACAGCTGGGCGGCCGCGTGCGGTTCCTGGAAGACACCGACGGCGACGGGCAGTACGACAAAAGCACGCTGTTCCTCGATGAGGTGCCGTTCCCCAATGGCGTGCATCCGTGGAAGAACGGCGTCCTCATCTCCGCGGCCCCGGACGTGTTCTTCGCCGCCGACACCGACGGCGATGGGCACGCCGACGTGCGCGAAGTCCTCTACACCGGCTTCGCGGAGGGCAACCAGCAGCACCGCGTGAACGGCTTCACTTATGGACTGGACGGCTGGCTGTATCTCGCGAACGGCGACTCGGGCGGCGGGGTCACGTCGCTGAAGACCGGCGAGAAGCTCGACATGCGCGGCCGCGATCTCCGCATTCATCCAGAGACCGGCAAGATGGACGCCGTCAGCGGGCAATCGCAGTTCGGCCGCAATCGCGACGACTGGGGCAACTGGTTCGGCAACAACAACAGCCGGCCGATGTACCACTATGTCCTCGAAGACCGCTATCTCCGCCGCAACCCGCACTATGCCGCGCCCGATCCCAAGCACGACGTCAGCGAGCAACCCGGCGCGGCCCCGGTGTTTCCCGCCAGCAAAACGCTCACGCGGTTCAACGATTTCGATAGGGCGAACCGATTCACCTCGGCATGCTCGGCGATGGTATACCGCGACGATTTGTTCCGCGTCTTAGCCCCCGGCGAGTCGCCGGGGGGTCTTGGCCCGCAACTGACCTTCGTCAGCGAACCCGTCCACAACCTCGTCCACTGCGAACTGATGACGCCGCAGGGCGTGTCATTCACGAGCCGTCGCCTCGATGACGAGCAGCACTCGGAATTCCTCGCATCCACCGACAACTGGTTCCGCCCGACGCAGATCAAAACGGGGCCGGACGGGGCGCTGTGGGTCGCCGACATGTACCGCCTGGTGATCGAGCATCCGCAATGGATTCCGCAGGAGTGGCAGCAGAAGCTCAACGTCCGCGCCGGCGAAGACAAAGGCCGCATCTGGCGCGTGTACCCGGCGAACAAAAAGCCGCGCGCGATCCCGCGGCTGGATAAGCTGACGACAGAGCAACTCGTTGCGGCCCTCGATTCCCCCAGCGGCTGGCAGCGCGATATGGCGCAGCAGTTGTTGATTGAACGGAAGGACACGGCGGCAATTCCGCGGTTGAAGGAACTGGCTGCACGCAGTGCGAATCCGCAAGCGAGATTGCACGCCGCGTCAACGCTCGTGGCAATGGATGCGTCGCCAATGACCCTGTTCACCCGCATGCTCAATGACGAGCATCCGATGGTGCGCTGTCAAATGTTGCGAATGCTAAGTGAACTCGGCGATGCGTCGTCGGGTCCGCCGGGGCAAACCGCTGACGAGGTCAGGAACGCTGTCAACACATTCAAAAGCCGGCTGGAGCACCTTGCGAGCGATGCCAACCCGCAGGTGCGACTGCAACTCGCCCTGGAATTGGGAAATCATGCGAGCGGGATTGATGCGCCACTTCTCGCGAAACTGGTGTGCACTAGGCCGGATGACAAATACCTGATCGCGGCAGCGTTCAGTTCGTTGAACGAGAGCAATATCGCTGATTTTGCACAGACGATTCTTGCAGAAAGAAACAGTGACACGCTCACGGATGACTTTACGGCCGACCTCATTACGCAACTGGTCTCGTTCAATCAACCCACAGCGTTGACGCCGCTGATTGCTCCCGCGGTTGAGCAACCGATCGCTAAGTGGTCCGATCGCGACTGGAAGCTCGTCGAGCGCTTCATGACCTCAATGGCAAAGTCCGGGCATCCCTGGAAGAAGTGGAATGACAAGAGTAGCCCGCCGATCACATGGACCGCGGCGTTGCAGGCCCGTCTGGCAGAGGCCGTCCGCATTTCACAGGACGATAAATCGCCCGCCGAATTGCGTGTCGCCGCTTCGCGACTCAGCCGTTATGCCGAATGGAAGAACGACGCGCTCGCCGAGGCGCTCAAGAAGCTGCTGCAGCCCACGCAGCCACCGCAGGTGCAGCTTGCGGCGGTGCAGATGTTCGGCAGCCGCGGCGATGCGTCGGTGACGGCGACCATTGTCGGCCGGTGGCGCGAGCTCTCGCCGGCCGTGCGGAGTGCCGCCCGCGATGGGTTGCTCGGCAACCGCAGCGGCTGCGCGGCGCTGCTGGATGCGGTGGAAGCGGGTTCGCTGGCTGCTATCGATTTTGACGCCGTCGCCCGACAGCGGTTGCTCGATCACAACGACGCATCCATTCGCCAGCGCGCGGAGCAGATCTTCGGCGCCAGCACATCGGCCGCGCGGGCCGAAGTCATTGCGAAGTATCAACCCATCGTGCGCGAGGGCGGCGACGCACAGCGCGGCGGCGAGTTGTTCCGCAAGACGTGCGCCCAGTGCCACAAGCTGGGCGACGTCGGCCACGCGGTCGGTCCCGATCTGCGGGCGATGGCCGACAAGTCGCCGGAGTACCTCTTGATGGCGGTCCTCGATCCCAACCGGGCCGTCGAAACGCGGTATCTCACGTACTCTGCCGTCACGTCGCAGGGGCAGACGTTCAACGGTTTACTCGAAACGGAAACCGCGACGAGCATCACGCTCCTCGCGGCGGAGGGGAAGCGGCAGACGCTTCTGCGGTCTGACCTCGAAGAGCTGGCATCATCTAACAAGTCGCTGATGCCGGAAGGCCTCGAAAAGGACATTTCTCCACCGGCGATGGCGGACCTCATCACGTTTGTCCGGGCCAATCTGCCCCTGCCGGCACGGAAGGAATTCCCCGGAAACACGCCGCGCGTGGTGACGGCGCAGGACGGAAAACTCGTGCTGTTGCCGGCCGATGCCGAAATCTACGGATCGACGATTGTACTGGAATCAAAGTATGGCAACCTCGGTTACTGGAGCAGCGCGGACGACACGGCGGTGTGGACGGTCAACGTGCCGAGATCGGGACGGTACACTGTCGAAATCGAATACGCCCTCGAGCCGCATGGGGCAGCACATCGCCTGGTGATCGACGGCGGCAAGAAGCCGCTCACGCACCGCGTGGAGCCGACGGCGAACTGGGACGACTATCGCAAGGTGACGATCGGCGAACTCGACCTCGATGCCGGCGTGCGACGATTGACGTTTCACGCGGCCTCGCGCCCGCTGCCAGCGCTGATGGACTTGAAGTCGGTAACGCTGGCTCCAAGAGAGTGAACGAAGGTGATGGCCGAAACACCCGAACAAACATATTCGAGAGGCAGTCCAGTACGCTCTCGATCGCGGCTGGACCTCGCGGCCTGGGCATCATGCGTTCTGAGTGCTGCGGTGCCCGGCGTGCGTGCAGGGTGGGTGCCAGATCAGCGTGTGGTCGACGCCTCGGAACCCCGAAGCACACGCTCGATTCATCCGCAGCGAAGTTGACGCGTGCCAGTGTGTAGTACAATAAGCCGGACCGGAGTCCGGCCTAAAGGAGAAGGTCATGCGCCAATTTGAGTTTCGCTTCTGGCTTGCCGACGATGCTCGCGACCTGGACGAATGGTCTCATGCACTTTACGAAGCTGGCGGGGACGACTCCACATGCGGCTTGCAGGCAGGCTGGCCGTACGTGTGGTTCAGCCGCGAAGCGGTGTCGCTGAAGGAGGCCATCCGCTTGGCGCGTGAACAGGTACAGGCCGCGGGCCTGCGCGTACTGCGCTGTGAAGTCGACGAAGAGGAAATGGCGGCCTGGGCGGCCAAGGCGTGACCACCGGCGCAAGAGTTATTGGATTCTCCATGAAACTCACCTTCCTCGGTGCCGCGGGCGAAGTCACTGGCAGCCAGCATCTCATCGAGACCGATGGGCGGCGGATATTGCTGGATTGCGGGTTATTCCAAGGTCACCGGGCGGAGGCGCGGGCGAAGAACGAGCGGTTTCACTGCACGCCAAAATCGCTCGACGCGGTGATCCTCTCGCACGCCCACATGGACCACTGCGGCAACCTGCCGGGCCTCTATCGGGCAGGCTATCGCGGGCCGATCTTCTGCACATCGGCCACTGCCGACGTGGCGGGCGCAATGCTGTACGATTCCGCGGGAATCCAGGCGGAAGACGCCCGCTATCTGAGAAAGAAGCTGCACGGCCCGCATCCGCCCATCGATCCGCTGTACGACGAAGGCCACGTCGATGGCACCGTGAAGCTGTTCGAGACGCTGCCGTACGCGCAGTGGCACGACGTTGGTCCCGACGTGCGGATCCGGTTCAGCGACGCGGGGCACATCCTGGGCTCCGCGATCACCGAGCTGGAAGTGAAGGACCACGGCGACTGGAAGCGGATTGTGTTCACCGGCGATCTCGGCCGGCGCGGGCTGCCGCTGCTGCGCGATCCGGTGCGCGTCGGCGGATGCGACGTGCTGATTACCGAATCGACCTACGCCGACCGCGTGCATCCGCCGACCGACGACATCGAGCACCATCTGCAGCGGATCGTGACAGACGTGATGGCGCGGGGCGGCCGCCTCATCATCCCCGCCTTCGCACTGGGCCGCACCCAGACGGTGTTGTACTTTCTGAACCGTCTGCAGAATGCAGGACGCTTGCCGGACGTGCCTGTGTACGTGGACAGCCCGCTGTCGAAGGAGATCACGGCGATTTACACCGCGCATCTGCACGACCTCGATGCCGAATTGCAGCGCGAGCTGCAGACCGACCGCAATCCGTTCTCATTTCCCGGACTGCATGTCATCCAGTCGGCGGGCGAGAGCGCGTCGCTGAACCGTCAGAAGCAGCCCTTTGTGGTGGTCGCATCGAGTGGAATGTGCGAAAGCGGCCGCGTGGTGCACCACCTCAAGCACGCTGCAGCCGATGAGCGGAACTGCATCTTGCTCATCGGCTTTCAGGCGGCGAACACGCTGGGCCGGCGGATCCAGGAGCGGCAGCCCACCTTGCGGATCTTCGATCGCCACGTGCCCTTGCGTGCGGAAGTGGTCTCGCTGAGCGGTCTCTCCGCCCACGCCGACGCGGAAGACTTCAAATGGTGGTTTGCACATCTGGCGAGCGACCGCGGCGTGGGCCGCGCGTTCCTGGTACACGGTGAACCAGAGTCGGCCAAAGCCGGCGCGGCATTACTTGATCACGTCTGCGACGAGCCGCCTACGATTCCGCAATTTGGCGATGCCTTTGAACTGTGACGGGGGCGATCAGGGGCGGTGCTGGTAGAGCAGCGACTGCCGCGAGATCTCATCCAGGTTGTCACAGGTCCAGCCGATTACTTCGTTCAAGCCCTCGGCCAGCGAAACGGTTGGCGACCAACCGAGTTCGGTGCGGGCCCGGGTGGAATCAATCACATACGCGGCGTCTTGTCCCGGCCGCTCGTCGACCGTTAGGGTGCAGTCCGCGAACGACTTATTCAGCAGCCGGCAAAGCCTGTCGACGACGTCGCGGACGGCAATGCCCTGGTCCGGGGACAGGTGATAGATCGCACCCACGCAGCCGCGCTCCAGGATCGCCAATTCGCCGCGGGACACGTCGCGGATATGGATGTACGACTTCACGGCCCGCCCGCCGCCGTGCAGTTCGATTTTCCGGCCCAACTGCAGGTAAATTGCCGAGCGGGGAATGATTTTGAACAGTTGCTGTCGCGCCCCGTAGACGTTGGTGGCCCGCACAGTGAGCAGCGGGAAACCGAACTGCTTGCGATAGGCGGCGAGCAACATGTCGGCCGCCGCCTTCGATGCCGCATAGGGAGTGCTGGGATTGAATGGGGCCTCCTCGGTGACGCGGCCAACGCAGGTGCCGTACACTTCCGGCGACGAAACATGCAGATATCGTTCGACGTAGTTCTGCCGCCGCAGGTGGTTCACCAGTTCCGCCAGCGCCACGCAGTTGGTCTGGAACCAGTGCTCGGGATGTTCCCAGCTTGGCGCCACTTCGCTTTGGGCAGCGAAGTTGACGATCCAGGCGGGACGCACCGCATCGAGCAACTGCAGCAATGCGGGCATGTTGCGGTTGAGGTCCAACTGGTGATATTCGAACCGCGACAGATCGGGCCGCGAGAGATACTTCAGGAACAGCGGCGAACGTTCGGCAGACCGGCTGACGCCCACGACGCGATTTGGCGTCGCCTCCAGCAGCAGGTCGACAAAGTCTTGCCCGGAGAACGAATTCGCGCCCAGGACCATTACGGTGCGCCCAGCGGCCGACGATTTGGGTTCGATTTTCATTCGTTCAGCTCCAGCAAAAACTCTTGTGGCGACGGTTACACGGTACCGCGTCGACGCACTCTGTTGCACCGACGGGCCGCGCGGCGAGTTTTCGACGGCGGCGTTCGCAACGGGGAACGCCGATGCTTATGATGTCGGGCAATCTCCCGCTGTTTCCTTCCCGGTGAGGACTTTGTCATGGCGCTCGAACCGATCACTCGTCGCACGGCACTGAAGTGGGCTTCCGCCGCAGTCGTGGCGGCTGGGGCGATGCCTTCGAGGAAAATGGCCCGCGCCGACGCGCCGCGCCTGTTGCCGGCGGGGGAATTGCCCAAGGATGCGCGGCTGGGCGACCTGAAGGATCTCAATGGCTACTTTCCCTGGACGCCGAGCCCGTCGGTGCGCGAGTGGGAGCAGCGGGCGGAGGAAGTCCGCCGGCAGGTGCTGGTGGCGTGTGGATTGTGGCCGATGCCCGCGCGTCCGCCGATTCAGGCCACGATTCACGGCAAAGTCGATCGTGACGAGTACACCGTCGAAAAGGTCTACTTCGAGAGCCATCCAGGCCTGTACGTCACCGGCAGCCTGTATCGGCCGAAAGGACGCGATGGAAAGCGGCCGACCGTGATCTGCCCGCATGGCCACTGGGCCAACGGGCGGTTTCACGATCACGGGGAGGCCAAAGTGAAAAAGGAAATCGAACTCGGCGCCGAACGGTTCGAGGTCGGGGGCCGGCATCCGCTGCAGGCCCGCTGTGTGCAGTTGGCGCGGATGGGGTATGTGGCGTTCCTGTACGACATGCTCGGTTACGCCGACAACACGATTTTGTCGTTCGAGCTGATCCATCGCTTCGCCAAGCAGCGGCCGGAAATGAGCCAGCCCGACCGCTGGGGGCTGTTCAGCGCGCAATCGGAATTGCGGTGCCTGAATGCGCTGGGACTGCAGACGTGGAACTCCATCCGCGTGCTCGACTGGATTACCACGCTGTCCGACGTCGATGCGGATCGGATCGGGGTCACCGGCGCCAGCGGCGGAGGCACCCAGACGTTCATCCTCGGTGTTGTCGATCCGCGGCCCAAAGCGCTTTTCCCGGCTGTGATGGTGTCGACCGCCATGCAGGGCGGCTGCACCTGCGAGAATGCGAGTTACCTCCGCGTCAACACGGGGAATATCGAGTTCGCCGCAATGGCCGCCCCGCGGTTCTTGGGCATGTCGGCTGCCGACGACTGGACCAAAGAACTGGAAACCAAGGGATTGCCGCAGTTGAAGCAGCATTTCGAGTTGCTCGGCGTGCCCGGCCACGTCGAAGGCAAATACTATCCGTTCGAGCACAACTACAACCAGGTCAGCCGTGCGATGATGTATGCCTTCATGGAGCGGGCGATCGGCGACGGCAAGTCCAGCATTGCCGAGCGCGATTTCATTCCGCTGACGAAGGACGAAGCCTCGGTATGGGACGACCAGCATCCATTCCCCGGCACCGGTGAAGAGGCGGAGTTGAAGGTTCTGCGCGGGTTCGCAACGGAGTTCGATCAGCAGTTGGCCGCGCTCGCGCCCAAGGACGCCGCATCGCTCGCGGAGTATCGGCGGGTGATTGGCGGCGGATGGGACGTGCTCATCGGCCGCAATCTCAAGACGACTGGGGACGCGGAGGTCGAACACGCCGCGGAAACTCAGAGATCTGGTTATCGGGAGGCGACCGGCTGGATTCGCAACAAGACCCACGATGAAGCGGTTCCCACGTTGTTCCTGCTGCCCGAAAACTGGAATCGCCGGGCGGTGCTGTGGCTCACCGACGTCGGCAAGGCGGGCTTGCTCGATGCGGGCGGCACGCCCATTCCCGCTGTCGCCAGACTGGTGCAAGCCGGTTACGCCGTGGGTGGGTTGGACCTGCTGTACCAGGGCGAATTCCTCGTCGACGGCCGACCGCTCGCGGAGACTCGGCGGGTGAACAACAACCGCGAGTTTCTGGGCTACACCGTGGGTTACAACCATCCGCTGTTTTCGCAGCGCGTGCACGACGTGCTGTCGCTGCTCGTCGCAGCGCAAAGGCACAAGAATCCGCCGGAAGCCATTGGCATTGTGGGTCTGGGACAGGCCGGCGTGATCGCCGCCGCGGCCGCGGTGCAAGCCGGAGACCTCGTTAAACGGTTGGCGATTCACACCGGCGGATTCCAGTTTGGCGCGATCACGAACGTGCGCGACCCGATGCTGCTCCCCGGCGCCGTGCGCTTTGGTGACGTGGGCGGACTGCTCGCGCTGCGTGCCCCGCAGCCGCTGTGGCTTGGCGAATCGGTGGCCCCGCTCACCGCGGCTGCGTTTCGCACCGGCAGCCCCGGCGCGCTCGCCACGGCGACCGTGACGCTCGAGCAGGCGGGCATGGGCGCCGCAACGTGGATCGTGTCCTGAAAAGAAGTCCAGGGATGCGGGGCACCTGGTCCGCTGGGTCGCCCTGGGCCTGTTCGAGGTGTGACGATGCTCACCATTCGGCCCGCACGGGACTCGGATCTCCCCGCCGTTACCGACATTTTTAACGAGGCCATCCTTACCACCACCGCCGTGTTCTATACCGAACCGCGCACCCTCGACGAGCAAACGCGGTGGTTTAGCGCGCACGGACCGCGACATCCTGTACTCGTCGCTGAGTTGGACGGGGCCGTCGTCGGATGGGCGGCGCTGACGGCCTGGTCGGACCGTCAGGCTTACGACGGCACCGCCGAGACTACCTTCTACGTCAAATCCGAGCATCGCGGCCGGGGAATCGGCCGCCGGTTGAAGCAGGCAATCGTGGACGAAGCTCGCCGGATCGGCTTTCACACACTCATCGCCCGCGTGGCCGAGGAGAGCAGCGCGAGCCTGTACCTCAACGAATCGGCGGGCTTCCGCCACGTCGGCACGCTGAAGGAAGTCGGCCGCAAGTTCGGCAAGCTGCTCGACGTGCACATCCTGCAACTCATGCTGGACTGATCACGAAATCTCCCGTTGGCCGATTCGCGGGAATCACTAGAATACGGTCAATCCAATCCCCATCTGCCACCCCGGGCGCGTCCAGGCGGTGGGCGTTGTCGTTTGCGCTGTGGCAAAACCTTCGATGCCGACGGAATTGACTCTCGCTGCGTTGCCGACCCGAATTGCCGAGCAACCGGGGTTTGCGGCCGTGGCGTCGGCACTTCGGCAGCGAAAGCCTGCTACCATCGACGGCGCCTGGGGCTCCAGTGCCGGATTGACGATTGCAGCCCTCGCGAATGCTGCACCGTCCACCGTGCTGGTCGTGCTGCCGCGCGAAAAAGACCTGGACTCGTTTGCGCTCGATGTCGCCGCGTGCGTTGGTTCGCTGCCGCTCATTTTCCCTGCATGGGAGGCGCTGCCGCAGGAGCTGCGGGTTTCGGATCCGATCCTGGGCAGCCGCTTGCGTGTATTGAACGCTGTCGAGTCCGTCATGCCGCCGCGGATTGTGATCACCACCATCCAGGCGCTGCTGCAGCCGGTGCCCGGTCGGGCGGATCGCGAACAATCGACGCGCACGTGGCGGATCGGCGACAGGCTCGACACCGAGTCGCTCGCGACCTGGCTGGTCGAGCGCGGCTTCGAGCGCGTGCCGGCTATCGAGTTTCCCGGCGAATTCAGCATCCGAGGCGGGATTGTCGACCTCTTCGCTCCCGACGCGGCCGAGCCGGTGCGAATCGAGCTATACGGCGATGAGATCGAGTCGTTGCGAACGTTCGACATTGAATCGCAGAAGAAGGTCAGCGCGTTGCGCGACGTCACGTTGACGCTCATCGGCGGCGCCGCAAGCACGTTTAGCCGCGACCCGGAGGGAAGCGTTCCGTATCAACCGCGCGACACGCTCCCCTCCGGGTCGCGGCTAAACGATGCACATTTCCTCGATTCGCTCCCGCGCGATGCGTGGGTCGTGCTGCACGAGCTGGAAGAGCTGCAGGCGGAGGCCCGGTTGTACCTGCAGCGGATCGACGATCGCCGCGGACTGTTCGGAATCGACGCCACCTTCGAGCGCTGTACACATTTCGGCACAGTGGTTCTTGCCGGGCTGGCTGCCACAGGCTACGAAACCGCCTGCCATTTGCGGATTGAATCCATCGAACGCTTCACGCGGCCGAAGGGGGAGGCGGTCCGCGAGCTGGTGGCGACGGTGCGGCCGGATGAGCACGTGCTGATCGCCTGCCACAACGACGGCGCCCGCGATCGCCTGAACGAGCTGATCACCGAATTCGCCGGGGAGCTGGCCGGCCGCGTCCACCTGTGCGTGGGACACGTCACGCGCGGGTATCGGTTGCTTGAGATTCTAAAGCCGGGCTTTGCACCGCTCGTGGTCCTCAGCGACAACGAGTTGTTTCACCGTACGGAGATCGTCCGCGCGCCGCGGAAGCGCCGCATCGAAACGCGAGCGATCGACAGCTTTCTTGACCTCGCCGAGGGCGATCTGGTGGTGCATCTGTCGCATGGCATTGGCAGGTATCGCGGCATGCGCCTGCTGGAGAAAGACGGCCAGCAGGAAGAGCACCTGCACCTCGAGTTTCGCGACGGTGTTCAGTTGTTCGTGCCCGTGACGCTGATTCATCTCGTGCAGAAGTACGTTGGCGGCGGAAAATCGTCGCCCGAACTGTCGAAGGTCGGTGGTTCCGGCTGGTTGAAGAAGAAGCAGAAGGTCGCCGAGGCCGTGTCCGACATGGCGTCAGATATGCTTCGTCTGCAGGCGGAACGCGAATCGAAGCCGGGGCTGTCGTTTCCACCGGACACGCACTGGCAGCCGGAATTCGAGGCGGGGTTTCCCTATACCGAAACTGACGACC
>Ga0073934_10006686_pt1 | contig 16570 bp, 14 predicted proteins | sample LarsenN4metaG_FD_76834 | JGI IMG/M metagenome (GOLD analysis project Ga0073934, IMG submission 76834) | Hot spring sediment bacterial and archeal communities from British Columbia, Canada, to study Microbial Dark Matter (Phase II) - Larsen... ...
ACGTGCCCACCGTCGACATGGCGCCACAGCGAGCGCGCGTGCCAGGCGATCGCGGCCGCGTCGTGGCGCGCGAAGTAGCTCACCTCGAGCGTCGACCAGAGCTTGTCCTCGGTGCCGGGCAGGGCCGAGTGCAGCGCCAGGTCGGCACGCGCCTCCTGCTTGCGCGCCTCGATCTCGGCGTCCAGGTTCGGCCGCGCGCCGCCGAGTGCGCGCAGCGCCAGGCGATACAGGTCCTCGAGCAGCTTGCCCTTCCAGGCGTTCCACACCTTCGGGCTGGTGCCGCGGATGTCGGCCACCGTCAGCAGGTACAGCGCGGTCAGGCGGCGCGGCGTGGCCACCAGGCGGGCGAAGTCGGCGACCACGCTGGCGTCGGACAGGTCCTCCTTCTGCGCGATGCGGCTCATCGTCAGGTGGTGGCGCACCAGGAACTCGATCAGCGTGGCGTCGTCGGCCTCGATGCCGTGGTCGCGGCAGAAGCGCCGCGCCTCGCGCGCGCCGAGCTCGCTGTGGTCGCCGCCGCGGCCCTTGGCCACGTCGTGGAAGATGGCCGCGATGTGGAGGATCCACGGCTTGTCCCACTGCGCCGCCAGCTGCGAGCAGAACTGGTACTCGTGCGCGTGCTCGGGGATGAAGAAGCGGCGCACGTTGCGCACCACCATCAGGATGTGCTGGTCGACCGTGTAGACGTGGAACAGGTCGTGCTGCATGCGCCCGACGATGCGGCGGAAGACCCACAGGTAGCGCCCGAGCACCGAGGTCTGGTTCATCAGGCGCAGCGCGTGCGTCTGCCCCTTGGGCTGGCGCAGGATGTCCATGAACAGCTCGCGGTTGACGGGGTCGCGCCGGAAGGCGGCGTCCATCAGGTTGCGCGCGTTGTACAGGGCGCGCAGCGTGCGCGCCGACAGGCCCTGCAGCCCCGGCGTCTGCTGGTAGACGAGGAAGGTCTCGAGGATCGCGTTCGGGTGGCGCGTGTACAGGTCGTCGCTGGCCACCTCGAGCATGCCGCCGCGGTCGAGGAAGTGGGCGTTGATGCGACGGATCGGCACGTGGTCGTGGCCGAGCACGCGCTCCTCGATGTTGAGCATCAGGATCTGGTTGAGCTGCGTCACCGCCTTGGCCGCCCAGTAGTAGCGGTGCATCAGCACCTCGCTGGAGCGCTGCGCCTTGCTGGCGCGGTAGCCGAAGCTCTCGGCCACCGCGGTCTGCAGGTCGAACACCAGCCGGTCCTCGCGCCGCCCGGCCACCAGGTGCAGGCGGGCGCGGATCAGCTTGAGCGTGCCCTCGTGCTTGTACAGCTGCTTGGCCTCGAACGGCGTGATCAGGCCCTTGCCCGCCAGCTCGGCCCAGGTGCGGCCGAGGCCGGCCGCCCGCGCCACCCAGATCACCACCTGCAGGTCGCGCAGGCCGCCCGGGCTCTCCTTGCAGTTGGGCTCCAGCGCGTACGGCGTGCCCTCGTGCTTGACGTGGCGCTGCTTCATCTCCAGCGTCTTGGCGCGCAGGAAGGCGGCCGGGTCGAGGGCCTGCGCGTGCGCCGTGCGCAGCGCGGCGAACAGCTTCTTGGCGCCGGCGATCCAGCGCGCCTCGAGCAGCGCGGTCTGCACCGTGACGTCGCGCGCCGATTCCTCGACGCACTGCGCCACCGTGCGCACCGAGTGGCCGATCTCGAGCCGCATGTCCCAGCACGCGGTGACGAACTCGCCGATGCGCGCCTGCACCTCGGCGCGCTCGAGGTCGCCGTCGCGCAGCAGCACCAGCACGTCGATGTCGGAGTGCGGGAACAGCTCGCCGCGCCCGAAGCCGCCCACCGCCACCAGCGCGGCGCCGGCCGGCATGTCCATCTGCTCCCACAGCGCGGCCAGCGCGGCCTCGACGTGGCGCGTCAGCGCCTTGAGCAGCTGCGTGGTGGCGGTGGCGGTGGGGCGGGCGGCGCGGAAGCGCTCGATCAGCGCGTCCTTGCCACGCTGCACCTGGTGGCGCAGCGCCGCCGGGCCGGCCGCGGTGACGGCGGCGGCAGCGCCGGCCGCTCCGCCATCCTTGGGCAGCGCCGACATCGCGGGGCGCGGCGCTTCTAGACCGCGGCCAGCGCGGGCGTGCCGTAGCCGGCGGTGGCGAAGGGCGGCGGCGGCGGGCTGCCGGCAGACACCGTCAGCACCTCGTAGCCGTTGTCGGTGACGAGCACGGTGTGCTCCCACTGCGCCGACAGCGAACGGTCGCGCGTGACGATGGTCCAGCCGTCGTACGGGCGGTTGCCGCGCCGGTCTTCCTTGATGTCGCGGCGGCCGGCGTTGATCATCGGCTCGATCGTGAAGATCATGCCCGGCACCAGCTCCTCGAGCGTGCCCGGGCGGCCGTAGTGCAGCACCTGCGGCTCCTCGTGGAAACGCGCCCCGACGCCGTGGCCGCAGAACTCGCGCACCACCGAGAAGCCGGCCGCCTCGGCGAAGGTCTGGATGGCGTGGCCGATGTCGCCCAGGCGCGCGCCGGGGCGCACCTTGACGATGCCCTTCCACATCGCCTCGAAGGTCAGCTGGCACAGGCGGCGCGCCGCGATCGTGCCTTCGCCGACGACGAACATGCGGCTGTTGTCGCCGTGCCAGCCGTCCTTGATGACGGTGACGTCGATGTTGACGATGTCGCCGTTGCGCAGCGGCCGGTCGTCGGGGATGCCGTGGCAGACGACCTCGTTGACCGACGAGCACAGCGAGGCCGGGTAGGCCGGGTACCCCGGCGGCGCGTAGCCGAGCGTGGCCGGCACCGCCTTCTGCACCTCGACGATGTGGCGGTGCGCGATCTCGTCGAGCTGCTTGGTCGTGACGCCCGGCCTGACGTGCGGCGTGAGCAGGTCCAGCACCTCGGAGGCCAGGCGGCCGGCGAGGCGCATGCCCTCGATCTCGGCGCCGGTCTTGATGGGGATCGACATGGCGCGGATTATCCCATCGGGGGCGCGGGCGCGCGTGGGCGAAGGATCGTCGGCGGGCCGCCTCCTAGAATCGCGCCAACCGTGCGCCGGGCCTTCGTGCGCGCAGCCCCCACCTCCCGCGCCGACCGTGACCTCCAGCGCCCTGCACCTGACCGAATTCGAGGGCGGCAACGCCCTGTCCGCCTTCCGCGCCGAGGCGCTGCTCGTGCGCCTGCGCGCCACCGGCGCGCCGGTGCGTGCGGTGTTTGCGCGCCACCTGCACTGGGTGGCGAGCGCGGCACCGCTGGACGGCGCGGCGCGCGACCGGCTCGAGGCCCTGCTGCGCTATGGCGACGTCTACGCCGGCCCGGGGATTGACCGCGTCAACCCAGGCAGCCACGCCGTGGTCATCGTGGCGCCGCGCCTGGGCACCGTCTCGCCCTGGGCCAGCAAGGCCACCGACATCGCGCACAACTGCGCGCTGCCGGTCGCCCGCATCGAGCGCGTCACCGAGTACCGGCTCGAGCTCGAGGGCGGCCTGTTCGGCCGCACCAAGACGCTCGACGAGGCGCAGTGGCAGGCCTGCGCCGCGCTGCTGCACGACCGCATGACCGAGTCGGTGCTGCGCCGGCGCGACGACGCGCGCCACCTGTTCGACGTGCGCGCGGCGCCGCCGCTGGCCCACGTCGACCTGCTCGGCCGCGGGCGCGCCGCGCTCGAGGCGGCCGACACCGAGTGGGGCCTGGCGCTGTCGGCCGACGAGATCGACTACCTCGTGCGCGCCTTCGGCCGCCTCGGCCGCAACCCGAGCGACGTCGAGCTGATGATGTTCGCGCAGGCCAACAGCGAACATTGCCGGCACAAGATCTTCAACGCCGACTTCGTGATCGACGGCGAGCGCCAGGCGATGTCGATGTTCGCGATGATCCGCCACACCGAGAAGGTGTCGCCGCAAGGCACCGTGGTGGCCTACAGCGACAACGCCGCGGTGATGCAGGGCGGGCCGGTCGAGCGCTGGCTGCCGCAGGGCTTCACCAACGCGCCGCCGTACACGGCGCGCCACGTCACCGCGCACGTGTTGATGAAGGTGGAGACGCACAACCACCCGACCGCGATCTCGCCGTTCCCGGGTGCCGCCACGGGCGCCGGCGGCGAGATCCGCGACGAGGGCGCGACCGGGCGCGGCGCGCGGCCCAAGGCCGGCCTCACCGGCTTCTCGGTCGGCCACCTGCGGCTGCCGGGGCTGGCCGAGCCGTGGGAGCAGGGCGGCATCGGCAGGCCCGGGCACATCGCCAGCGCGCTGCAGATCATGGTCGAAGGCCCGCTCGGCGGCGCGGCGTTCAACAACGAGTTCGGCCGGCCCAACCTCGGCGGCTACTTCCGCACCTTCGAGCAGCCGGTGGCCGGCGTGATGCGCGGCTACCACAAGCCGATCATGATCGCCGGCGGTCTGGGTTCCATCGACGCCGAGCAGACCACCAAGCAACGCTTCGCGCCCGGCACCCTGCTCGTGCAGCTCGGCGGCCCGGGCATGCGCATCGGCATGGGCGGCGGTGCGGCGAGTTCGATGGCGGCCGGCAGCAACACCGCGGCCCTGGACTTCGACTCCGTGCAGCGCGGCAACCCCGAGATGCAGCGCCGCGCGCAGGAGGTCATCAACCACTGCTGGGCGCTCGGCGACAAGAACCCCATCCTGGCCATCCACGACGTCGGCGCGGGCGGGCTGTCGAACGCCTTTCCCGAACTGGTGGACGGCGCCGGGCTCGGTGCGCGCTTCGATCTGGCCCAGGTGCCGCTCGAGGAGAGCGGCCTGGCGCCGCGCGAGATCTGGTGCAACGAGAGCCAGGAGCGCTACGTGCTCGCGCTCGACCCCGACCTGCTGCCGCTGTTCGAGCAGATGTGCGAGCGCGAGCGCTGCCCGTTCGCCGTGGTGGGCACGGCGCGCGCCGAGCGCGAGCTGGTGGTGGCCAGCGGCGGCGAGAACGTGATCGACATGCCGATGGAAGTGCTGCTCGGCCAGGCGCCGAAGATGCTGCGCGACGTGCGGCGCGTGGCGCGCGCCGAGCCGCCGCTCGACCTCACCGGCGTCAAGCTCGAGCAGGTGGCGCGCGACGTGCTGCGCCATCCCACGGTGGCGAGCAAGCGTTTCCTGGTGACGATCGGCGACCGCACGGTCGGCGGGCTCAGCCACCGCGACCCGATGGTCGGCCCCTGGCAGGTGCCGGTGGCCGACTGCGCGATCACGCTGGCCGACTTCAGCGGCTTCGCCGGCGAGGCGATGAGCATGGGCGAGCGCACGCCGCTCGCCGCGCTGGACGCGCCGGCCTCCGGCCGCATGGCGGTGGGCGAGGCCATCACCAACCTGCTGGCGGCGCCGATCGAGCTCTCGCGCGTCAAGCTCAGCGCCAACTGGATGGCGGCCTGCGGCGAGCCGGGCGAGGACGCGGCGCTGTACGACACCGTCAAGGCGGTGGGCCTGGAGCTGTGCCCGGCGCTCGGCATCGGCATCCCGGTGGGCAAGGACTCGTTGTCGATGCGCACGCGCTGGCGTGACGAAGCCGGCGAGCGGCAGGTCACGGCGCCGGTCTCGCTCATCGTGAGCGCCTTCGCGGCGCTCGGCGACGTGCGCGGCGCGCTGACGCCGCAACTGCAGCCGGGCGACACGACGCTGGTGCTGATCGACCTCGGCGCCGGCCGCCGGCGCCTGGGCGGCTCGATCCTGGCGCAGGTGCTCGGCGGCTTCGGCCACGAGGTGCCCGACCTCGACGAGCCGGCGCGGCTCGTGGCGCTCGTCGCCGCCGTCAACGCGCTGCGCGCGCAGGGCCGCCTGCTCGCCTACCACGACCGCAGCGACGGCGGCCTGTGGGCCGCGGCCTGCGAGATGGCCTTCGCCGGCCGGTGCGGCATCAGCCTGAACGTGGACATCCTCGTCACCGAGGGCGACGGCATCGCCGACAGCCGCGCCGAGTACGGCGACTCCAAGAACTGGGCCGGCCAGGTCGGCGAGCGGCGCAACCAGCTGACGCTCGAGGCGCTCTTCAACGAGGAACTCGGCGTGCTCGTGCAGGTGCGCACGGCCGAGCGCGACGCGGTCATGGCGGTGCTGCGCGAGTACGGCCTCGCGCGCCATGCGCACGTGGTGGGCAAGACCCACTCGCGCGGCGTGATCGAGGTCTGGCGCGACACCAAGTGCCAGTTCAGCGCCACCCTGCACGAGTTGCAGCAGCAGTGGGACGAGGTCAGCTGGCGCATCGCCCGCGAACGCGACAACCCGGCCTGTGCCGACGCCGAGCACGCCAGCGCCGGCGCGCCCGACGACCCGGGCCTGCACCAGCACCTCACCTTCGACGCTGCCGTGCCCGTCGCGCCGGCCCTGCTGCTCACGCGCCCGAAGATGGCCATCCTGCGCGAGCAGGGCGTCAACTCGCAGGTCGAGATGAGCCACGCGATGCACCGCGCCGGCTTCGACACCTTCGACGTGCACATGTCCGACCTGCAGGCCGGCCGCGCGCGGCTGGAGCCGTTCCAGGGCCTCGTCGCCTGCGGTGGTTTCAGCTACGGCGACACGCTCGGCGCCGGCGAGGGCTGGGCACGCTCGATCCTGTTCAACCCCAGGCTCGCCGAGCAGTTCGCGGCGTTCTTCGCGCGCCCCGACAGCTTCGCGCTCGGCGTGTGCAACGGCTGCCAGATGATGGCCGCGCTCGGCTCGCTGATCCCCGGCACCGAGGCCTGGCCGAAGTTCACGCGCAACCGCAGCGAGCAGTTCGAGGCGCGGCTCTCGCTCGTCGAGGTGCTGCCGGGTCCGAGCCTGTTCTTCGCCGGCATGGCGGGCAGCCGCATGCCGATCGCGGTGGCGCACGGCGAGGGTTACGCCGATTTCTCGCAGCGCGGCGACGCCGGCGCGGTGCAGCGCGCCTTGCGCTTCGTCGACCACCACGGCCGCGCCACCGAGGCCTATCCGTACAACCCGAACGGCAGCCCCGGGGGGCTCACCGGCGTGACCACGCCGGACGGCCGCTTCACGGCACTGATGCCGCATCCGGAGCGCGTGTTCCGCAACCTCCAGATGAGCTGGAGCCCGGGCGACGCCGCGGCGCCGTCGCCGTGGATGCGCATGTTCCACAATGCCCGCGCCTGGTTGCGCTGAGGCGCGGGACGGACACGATGAACACGCTGACGGTGCGCCGCCTGAAGATCGACCTCGAGACACCGCTGGCGCGCCACTGGTGCGGCGGCGACGCCTTCCGCACGGCCTTGTTCAACGCGCTGTCGATGAGCTTCCCGGCCGGCGAGCAGGTGTTCATCGACGCGGTCAAGCGCGGCCTGGCGGCGCTGCCCGAGGCCGAGCGTGCGCGCTTCGCCGACGAGGTGCAGGGCTTCATCGGGCAGGAGGCCACGCACCGGCGCATCCACGAGCGCTACAACGCGCAGCTGGCCGGGCAGGGCTTGGTCAACGCCTGGGAGCCGCGCATCCTGGCGCGGCGCAGGCTGCTCGATCGTCTGGAGCCGCGCAACTGGGTCGGCGTGACCGCGGCCACCGAGCACTGGACGGCGATCCTCGCGCAGCAGCTGCTCGGCAACCCGCAGCTGCTGCACGGCGCCGAGCCGCGCATGCGCGACCTGTGGCACTGGCACTCGGCCGAGGAGCTCGAGCACCGCAGCACGGCCTTCGACCTGTACCGCGCGCTCGGCGGCGACGAGGTCTGGCGCCGGCGCCTGTTCCGCGTCGTCAGCTGGCACTTCGTGACCGACGCCGCGCGCCAGACGGTGCGCAACCTGTGGCACGACGGCACGCTGTTCAGGCCCGGTACCTGGGCGAGCGCGTGGCGCACGCTGTTCGGTCGCCAGGGCCTCGTGCGCCAGGGCTATGCGAGCTGGAAGCGCTACCTCGCGAGCGACTTCCACCCGCGCGAAGGTGACGGCGCGGTCGGCGAGCGCTGGCTCGTCGAGCACGCCGAACTGGCGCCACCGGTGCGCGCATGAACGCCGCGCTGGCGCGTGCCGAGGCCTTCGCACACGGCCTGGGTGTGCGCACGCCGCTGCTGCTGGCGCCGATGGCCGGTGCCTGCCCGGTGACGCTGTCGGCGGCGCTCGGCCGCGCCGGCAGCATGGGCGCGCTCGGCGCGCTGCTGCACGACGGCGACGGCATCGCGGCCTGGGTGGCCGACTACCGTTCGAAGTGTGCGGCACCGCTGCACGTGAACCTGTGGGTGCCCGACCCGCCTCCGCAGCGCGACGCCGCGCACGAGGCGCGCCTGCGCGCGTTCCTCGCGCGCTTCGGTCCGCCGGTGGCGGCCGAGGCGGGCGACGCGCGGCCGCCGGACTTCGAGCGCCAGTTCGAGGCGCTGCTCGCGGCGCGGCCCACGGTGGCCTCGTCGATCATGGGCCTGTTCCCGGCCGCCTTCGCGGCGCGGCTGCGCGAGGCCGGCATCGCCTGGTGGGCCACCGTGACCACGGTGGCCGAAGCGCGCGCCGCCGAGGCCGCCGGGGCCGACGGGGTCATCGCCCAGGGCGCCGAGGCCGGCGGCCACCGCGGCGCCTTCGATGCGGCGCGGGCGCGTGATGCCAGCGTGGGCCTGTTCGCGCTGCTGCCGCAGGTGGTGGACGCGGTGCGCGTGCCGGTGGTGGCGGCCGGCGGCGTGGCCGACGCGCGCGGCGTGGCCGCCGCGCTGACGCTCGGCGCGAGCGCGGTGCTCGCCGGCACGCTGTTCCTGCGCTGCCCCGAGGCCGCCATCGCGCCGGCCTGGGCCGCGGCGCTGGAGGGCCTGGCGCCCGAGGGCACGCAGCTCACGCGCGCCTTCAGCGGCCGCTGGGGCCGCTCGATCGCCACCGACTACGTGCGCGCTGCCGCCGCGACCGACGCGCCCGAACCGGCGCCTTACCCGGTGCAACGCGGCCTGAGCGCGGCGATGCGCAAGGCCGCCGAGGCGGCGGGCGACGTGCAGCGCATGCAGGCCTGGGCCGGGCAGGGCGCGGCCTTCGCGCGCGCCGTGCCGGCCGCGCAGCTGCTCGACGAGACCTGGGCCGGCGCGCGCCGGCTGCTGGGCGGCTGAAAAACACGAAGGGGCCGGAGAAGCGGCCCCTTCGATGCAGCGCCTGCAGCGCCTGCAGCGCCTGCAACGCCGATCGGCGCGGCGCTTCAGCTCATCTGTTCGATGCCCGCGATCAGCCAGGCGCCTTCGCCCTGCCTGACGAGGTGCCAGACCTCGTCGAAGGCGACCGGCGCCGCGCCCGCGGCTTCGACCAGCTCGCCGCGGTAGCGCACGCTGACGACCTGGCGGCCATTCTCGTCGGCCACGTCGAGCACCTGCGCCTGCACGCTCTTGACCTCGGTGTGCTGGTCGCTGCTGCCGCGGTCGAGCAGGTCGAGCTTGAGCGAGGCGAACATCTCGGGCGTGGTGAACTGGCGCAGGTCGTCGAGGTTGGCGCTGTCGTTGGCGGCCTGCATGCGGATGAAGATCATCTTGGCGATGCGCTCGAAGGCCTCGCTGTCGAAGGTGGCCGGCACGAAGGCCTGCGTGACCGCGGCGCCTGACGACGACGACGCGGCTCCGAGGCTGCTGCGCTCGAGAGGCGCGGGCTGGGCCGGTTGCGGCCACGCCACCTGCGTGGGCGGCACGGCCCCGCCGGCACCGGCACCGGCCAGCGCCGGCGTGCGCGCCGCCCCACCGGCCATGCGGCGGCGGATGAACATGACGAGGGCGATCACGCCGACGACCAGCAGCGCCAGCATGAGGAAGTTGGCGAACTCCTCGCCCAGGCCGAGATGGCTCATCAGCGCCACCAGGCCGAGGCCGGCGGCGATGCCGGCGATCGGCCCGAGCCAGCTGCGCTTGCCCGCTGCGGCGGCGGCACCCGGGGCGGCGGCGGCCGCGCCGGCGGTGGCCGGCGTGGCGCCCTGCTGCGGCGCGGCCGGCTTGGCCGGGGGCGCGTCGGGCGCGGTGCGTGCGGGCATGTCACGCTGCATGCCGCTGCTCTTGCCGCCGCCCAGGCGCTTGGCGTCGGCGTCCAGCGGCGCCAGCGCCGTCGCGAGAGACACCACCAAAGCACCGATCAACCAGGTCTTCATCGTCGAACCTCACAATGCACGCAACACGCGCCGCTCGCCCAGATGGGCCCCGGCGCCGGAAGCGCAAGTGTGGCCCAAGCGGGGTCGCGCACGAAGAAGGAGTGGAATGAGCGTCACCCTGTTGTGGATTCTCTGCGTGCTGCTGATCGTGGCGGGCGCCGCCGGCACCGTGCTGCCGGCGCTGCCGGGCACCGCGCTGATCCTGGTCGGCATCCTGCTCGGCGCCTGGATCGACGACTTCACGCGCGTCGGCCCGCTCGTGCTCACCGTGATCGGCGTGCTGGCGGTGCTGGCCTGGGTGCTGGACTACGTGGCCGGGCTGATGGGCGCGCAGAAGGCCGGCGCGAGCCGGCAGGCGCTGATCGGTGCCGCGCTCGGCACCGTGCTCGGCATCTTCATGGGCCTGGTGGGCGTGCTCTTCATGCCGCTGGTGGGCGCCGCGGTCGGGGAGTACCTGGCGCGACGGGACGAGAAGAACGCGCTCAAGGTGGGCGTGGCCACCTGGCTCGGCATCCTGGCCGGGCTGCTGGCCAAGGTGGTGATCGCCTTCATGATGATCGGCATCTTCGTCGCGGCGCTGATCTTCTGACGGCTTCCCTGCAGAAGCCTTCCGAAGCCTTCCGAAGCCATCCGACGCTTCCCGGCGCCTCCCGGCGCGCGCCGCGGCTACGCGCCGATCAGGCGCCCGAGCCACTCGTGCAGCACGAGGCGGGCGTCGAAGAAGCCCTCGCGCGAGGGCAGGAAGTCGTGGGCCTCCGGCGTCGGCCGCGTCGGGATGCCCATCGGCGCCGGCGTGAGCGTCATCTTGCCGCCGCCTGCCGCCACCGCGCGCTCGAAGTTGCGCAGCGAGCGCGCCATGTGGTAGCCGTGCGTGACGATCACGATGTGATCGATGCCCTGCGCGCGCAGCAGCGCCACCGACTTGATGGCGTTCTCGCGCGTGTCGCGCGACTCGTTCTCCTGCCAGCGCAGCGGGCGGCCGAAGTCGCGCTCGGCCACGCGGGCGGCGATCTCGGCCTCGGTCGGGTCGCCGACGCGGCCGCCGTGGCCGATGCCGCCGCTGAAGGCCACCGGCAGCGAGGTCTCGCGCGCCAGCCACAGCCCGTAGCGCAGGCGGTCGACGGCGTGCGGCTTGAGGTCGGAGACGCCGTACTCGGGCGCCAGCCGGCGCATGCCGCCGCCGAGCACCACGATGGCGGCGCGCGGCGCCTTCTTCAGGTCGCCGACCTCGCTCGGGCTGAGCGCGCGCGTCGGCGGCAGCAGCCACTGCGCCAGGCCGTAGGCGCCGATCGGCGTGGCCGAGAACCACAGGCCGAGCGAGGCCACGAGGATCAGGAACCAGGCCAGCAGCCGGCGCCGGAACATCAGCCGCGCGCCGATCAGCACCAGCACGATGAAGGGCACCGGCGGCATCACCAGCGCCGCCAGCGCCGGGCGCCAGCCGTCCAGGCCGAGCCAGAGCAGGAAGTCGTTCATCGCCGCGCTTGGATTCAGTAGAAGGCCTGCAGCCCGGTCTGCGCGCGCCCGAGGATCAGCGCGTGCACGTCGTGCGTGCCCTCGTAGGTGTTGACGGTCTCGAGGTTGATCATGTGGCGGATCACGTGGTACTCGTCGTGGATGCCGTTGCCGCCGTGCATGTCGCGCGCCATGCGCGCGATGTCGAGCGCCTTGCCGCAGCTGTTGCGCTTGACCAGGCTGATCATCTCCGGCGCCGCGCGCTCCTCGTCGAGCAGGCGGCCCACGCGCAGGCAGCCCTGCAGGCCGAGCGTGATCTCGGTCATCATGTCGGCGAGCTTCTTCTGCACGAGCTGGTTGGCGGCCAGCGGGCGGCCGAACTGCTGGCGCTCCAGCGTGTACTGGCGCGCCGCGTGCCAGCAGAACTCGGCCGCGCCGAGCGCGCCCCAGGCGATGCCGTAGCGCGCCTTGTTCAGGCAGCCGAACGGGCCCTTGAGGCCGTTCACGCCGGGCAGCAGCTGGGCCTCGGGGACGAACACGTCGTCCATCACGATCTCGCCGGTGATCGAGGCGCGCAGGCTCATCTTGCCTTCGATCTTGGGCGCCGTGAGGCCCTGCATGCCCTTTTCGAGCACGAAGCCGTGGATCGCCTCTTGGCCGCCGACCTTGCCGTCGCGGTCGGCCATCTTGGCCCAGACGACGAAGACGTCGGCGATCGGGCTGTTGGTGATCCACATCTTGCTGCCCTTGAGCAGCCAGCCGCCGCTGACCGGCGTGGCGCGTGTGATCATGCTCGCCGGGTCGCTGCCGTGGTTGGGCTCGGTGAGGCCGAAGCAGCCGACCCACTCGCCGGTGGCGAGCCTGGGCAGGTACTTCTGGCGCTGCGCCTCGCTGCCGTAGGCGTGGATCGGGTGCATCACGAGCGAGCTCTGCACGCTCATCGCGCTGCGGTAGCCGCTGTCCACGCGCTCGACCTCGCGCGCCACCAGGCCGTAGCAGACGTGGTTGAGGCCGGCGCAGCCGTAGCCCTCGATGGTGCTGCCGAGCAGGCCCAGGGCGCCCATCTCGTTCATGATCTCGCGGTCGAACTTCTCGTGGCGCGCCGCCATCAGCACGCGCGGCTGCAGCTTGTCCTGGCAGTAGGCGCGCGCCGCGTCGCGCACGGCGCGTTCGTCGTCGCTCAGCTGGTCATCGAGGCGGAAGGGGTCTTCCCAGTCGAAGCGGGCCTTCATCGTGGTGTCCTTCGTGAGGGTCTTTCCGATAATGCGGCGAGTGTAAGGAAGGCCCCCGGCGCGCGACTGGCGGACTTGGAATCAAGGAGCAAACGCATGAGCGAGAGCGTGAACGGCGAGGTCATCACCCTGGGCGGGGGCTGCTTCTGGTGCCTGGAGGCGGTGTACGAGCTGGTCGACGGCGTGCTCGCCGTGGAGAGCGGCTACAGCAACGGCCACGTCGCCCACCCGAGCTACGAGCAGGTGTGCAGCGGGCGCACCGGGCATGTCGAGGTGGTGCAGGTGCGCTTCGATCCGGCGGTCATCACGCTCGAGGAGATCCTCGAGATCTTCTTCACCATCCACGACCCGACCACGCTGAACCGCCAGGGCAACGACGTGGGGCCGCAGTACCGCAGCGGCATCTACTTGCACACGCCGGCGCAGCGCGAGGTGGCGCAGCGCGTGCTCGACGAGGCCCACCGCGCGCACGGCGGCAAGGTGGTGACCGAGCTGATGCCGGTGGCCAACTACTGGCGCGCCGAGGACTACCACCAGCATTACTTCGCCAACCACCCGGAGCAGGGCTACTGCGCCTTCGTCGTGGCGCCCAAGGTCGAGAAGTTCCGCCGCACCTTCAAGGCCCGCGTGCGGGCCTGAGCGCGCCCGCTCACAGCGCGCCGAAGGCGCTGGCCGGCTGCGTCTCTGGGAAGATCGACTGCAGCGCGCGACGCAGCATGTGGCGCAGGTCGCGCCGCTCGGGGCCGGCCAGCGCGGCGAAGACCGGTGCGCGCAGCAGCCACAGGTCCTCGGGCTGCTCGGCCGAGCGCACCTGGTGGCGCAGCCACACCGCCTCCTGGCCGCTGACGGCGTCGAGCGCGTCGAGGTAGAGGAGCTTCAGTCCGACGAAGGCATGCCGCGCTGCCAGCCGCGCCAGGCGGTCGCCGGGCAGCCCGGCGCCGGGCAGGGTGGCATGCGGCAGGTAGTGGCGCGGCGCGGGCATCGGGAGCGTCAGAGCGGGGCCAGCTGCGAACGCGGCGAACGCGTGGGGAAGTGGCGCGCCAGCAGCGCCAGGCGCGCCTCGGCCTCGCTCTGGCTGTGCGCGATGGCGACCAGCCGGTACACGTCGGCACGCAGGTGCCAAAGCTCGCGCAGCGAACGCGCCAGGGCGATGCGCTGGCGCACCCGCTCGGCGTCGTCGCTGTCGATGTCGGCGATGGTGGCGGCGAAGTCGGTGCGCACCGAGGGCAGGCCGTCGAACGCCGGTGCCGCCGTGTGCGGTGCCGGTGCGAGCAGCCAGAACATCAGGCGTTGCCAGGAGCCGCCGGGCACCATGCGCAGCGAGGGCGGGCAGACCTCCAGGCGGGTCGAGGCGGGGGCCGGTGCCACCGAGGGGGCGGCGGCGCGGGGAAACCAGGCGATGGGATTCATGAGTGTGATATCGGACACGGTCGGCCGAAACTGAACCGATCGTGCCGCCGATCGGCCCGTGGCAAACGCCGGAGAAAAGGGCCGAGGGGCGGTCAATTCGCCGCGGCGGCGTGCCGGCCGGCAGCGGCCCGCAGCCGCCCGCAGGGAGCCGCTGCGGCCTGCGCTAAGAGGGCCGGGTGCTGCGCCTTGCGCGCCGGCGTGTACGCCCACCAGGGCCGGGGCGCAGCGCCGCGCATGAAGTCGGTGGCGGCGAGGAAGGTGTCGAGCACGCAGGGGTCGTGCCGCCGGCCGGTGGCGCGGCCGAGCGCCAGGTAGAGCTCGAAGCCGTCGCGCGCGGCCAGATCGCGCGGGTGGTGGATGCCGATCAGCCGCAGGTCGGCCGCGATCCTCGGCCCGACGTTGGGCAGCTGCTCGAGGCGCTCGCAGTCGCCGGCGCTGCGCGCTTTCGTGCCTTTCGTCGGCATGGCTCGCGGCCCCGCGCTACATCAGCATCGTGTTGCGGATCAGCCCGACCGCCAGCCCCTCGAGCGCGAAGTCGGTGCGGCCGCTCGGCACCACGATGGTCTGGAAGTCGGGGTTCTCGGGAATCAACTCGACGCCCTGCTTGGTGCGCCGGAACCGCTTGACGGTGACCTCGTCGCCGAGGCGCGCGACGACGATCTGGCCGTTCTTGGCGTCGCTCGCCTTCTGCACGGCGAGCAGGTCGCCGTCGAGAATGCCGGCGTCGCGCATGCTCATGCCGCGCACCTTGAGCAGGTAGTCCGGCCGGCGCTGCCACATCGAGGCTTCCATCAGGAAGGTCTGGTCGATGTGCTCCTGCGCCAGAATCGGGCTGCCCGCGGCCACGCGGCCGACCAGCGGCAGCGTCAGCTGGGCCAGGCTCGGCAGCGGCAGCGTGTACTGCTTGCCGTACTGCGACAGGCGCGCCTCGTTGAGCGCGCGCAGCGTGTCAGACTTCAGCCGGATGCCGCGCGACGTGCCGCCCACCAGCTCGATGACGCCCTTGCGCGCCAGCGCCTGCAGGTGCTCCTCGGCCGCGTTGGGCGAGCGGAAGCCGAGCTCGGCGGCGATCTCGGCGCGCGTGGGCGGGGCGCCGGTGCGCTCGATCGCGCTCTGCACGAGATCGAGGATCTGCTGCTGGCGGGCGGTGAGCTTGGGGCTGTCGTCGAGCATGGTGGCTGGTGGTTTATCCAGTGGCTGGATTTTCATCCAGAATCGATGCGCATGACAAGCGTTCTCGTCGTCATCGGCACCGGCGGCACCATCGCCGGCACGGCGGCGCGTGCCGACGACCACGTCGGCTACGCCGCCGGCGCGCTCGACGTGCAGGCGCTGATCGCCGCGGTGCCGCCGCTGGCCGGCGTGCCGCTCGAGGCCGAGACGCTGGCGCGGCTGGACAGCAGCGACATGGACCACGCCACCTGGGCGGCGCTGCGCACACGGCTGGCGCAGCAGCTGGCGCGGCCCGAGGTGCTGGGCGCCGTGGTCACGCACGGCACCGACACGCTCGAGGAGACGGCCTTCTTCCTGCACCGCACGCTGGCGGCGGCCAAGCCGGTGGTGCTGACGGCGGCGATGCGCCCGGCCAGCGCGCTTTCGGCCGACGGGCCGCAGAACCTGCTCGACGCGGCCACCGTCGCGCGCGAGGGCGGCGCGCGCGGCGTGCTGGTCGTCTTCGGCGGCCGCGTGTTCGCCGCCCCTGACCTGCGCAAGGTGCACCCCTACCGCGTCGACGCCTTCTCGGGCGGCGACGCCGGCCCGCTCGGCGTGATCGAGGACGGCCGCCTGCGCCGCTTCAGGCCCTGGCCCGACGCGCCGCTGCACGACGGCGCGGCGCGCCTGCCGGCGGACGTGCAGCGCTGGCCGGTCGTCGACATCGTCACCAGCCACGCCGGCGCGCGCGGCGCGGTGATCGACGCGCTCGTGCTCTCCGGCGCACGCGGCCTCGTCATCGCCGGCACCGGCAACGGCAGCGTGCACGCCGAGCTCGAAGCGGCCGCGCGGCGCGCGCAGGCCGCCGGCGTGGCCGTGCGGCGCGCCTCGCGCTGCCAGCTCGGCGGCGTGGTCGGCGGCCAGCCCGACGCGCTGCCGTGCTACGGCGCGCTCAGCGCGCCGCAGGCGCGCGTGGAGCTGATGCTCGACCTGATCGCCGGGAGCGCGCCACCATGACGACACCGCGACGCCGCGCGCTGATCGCGCTCAGCGCTCCGCTCACCGCCGCGTTCGCGGCCAGCGCCGCGCACGCGCAGCCGACCCTCGAGCCCGACGGCACGCTGCCGCCCGCCAAGAGCCTGTTCGCCCTCGAGCTGCGCATCGGACCGGCGTGGGATGCGAACAAGCCGCCGGGCGAGCAGAGCTTCTTCCGCGAGCACTCGGCGCACCTGGCGCGCCTGCGCCGCGAGGGCCATCTGGTGATGGGCGCGCGCTATGCCGACAAGGGCCTCGTCGTGCTGATGGCCACGGGCGAGGCCGAGGCGCGCGCGCTCGTCGAGGCCGACCCTTCGG
>Ga0073934_10006687_pt1 | contig 16568 bp, 12 predicted proteins | sample LarsenN4metaG_FD_76834 | JGI IMG/M metagenome (GOLD analysis project Ga0073934, IMG submission 76834) | Hot spring sediment bacterial and archeal communities from British Columbia, Canada, to study Microbial Dark Matter (Phase II) - Larsen... ...
CGGCCTCCGGCGCTCCCCGGGCGCCACGCAGCGCCTGCTTCGCGCGGCGGTGGGAGGCGATCCCGCCGTGCGCGCCGCCGCCCTGCGGGTCCTGCGCGACACGGCCCAGCCCGAGGACGTACCCGCTCTGGTGGGGATCCTGCGCCGTACACCGGCCGGCGTGCGCGACGACGTGCTGGCCGCCCTCTCCCAGGCTGCGCGCCGCGGCGAGAACGAAGAGCAGCGCAGCGGAGCGCTCCTGCAAGGCCTCGCGGAGTCCGACGCGCCGGCGGACCGGGCGGACCTCCTCGCCGTCCTGGGCGAGGTGGGGGGGCCGCAGGCGCTGGAGGCCCTCCGGAGCGGGCTGCGGGACGCCGCGCCGGAGGTCCGCCTGGCCGCGCTGGTCCGGCTGGCCGAGTGGCCCACCGACGAGCCCATGGACGACCTGTTGCGCGCGGCCCGGGAGGCAGCCGACCCGCGCGAGCGGTCCCTGGCGCTCCGGGGGTGGATTCGCCTCATACCCCTGCGGCCCGGCCGCCCGATCCGGGAGACGCTTGGCCTCTTGGCCCAGGCAGCGGAGAAGGCGGCGGGCCCGGAAGAGAAGCGCCTGGTGCTCGCCGGGCTGGCCGGAGTGCCCTCCCTGGAGGCGCTGGACCGGGCGGAGTTCTTTCTCAACGACGAGTCCGTGCGCGCCGAGGCCGAGGTGGCGGCGGTGGGGATCGGCCGCGCCCTGCTGGGCGCTTCCCCGGAGCGCGTGCGTCCGCTTCTGGAGCGCATCGCCCGCAGACCGGCGACCGAGGAGGCCGGCAGGCGGGCCGCCGCCGCCCTGAAGCTCGCGGACCGGCTGGGCGACTTCCTGGCGGCCTGGGAGGCATCGCCAGCCTATGCGCGGGAGGGGGCGGACTGGCAGGCGCTGCTGGACATCCCGTTCCCGCCGGAGGACCCGGCCCAGGAGGCGCAGGTGGACTGGAGGGTGATGCCGGTGGGCACCAATCCCGACCAGCCCTGGTTGCTGGACCTGCTGGCGCTCCATGGCGGCGAGCAGCGCGTGGCCTATCTGCGCACGGCCGTCTGGTCCGACGCGGCCCGGGACGCGGTGCTGGAACTGGGCAGCGACGACGGGATCAAGGCCTGGTGGAACGGCTCGGAGGTCCTCAGCCACAGCGTGCCCCGGGCCGCCGCGCCGGCACAGGAGAAGGTGCGCGTGGCGCTTCGCCCGGGCTGGAACCGCCTCCTGCTCAAGGTCACCCAGTATGTGCTGGGCTGGGGCGCCGTGGCCCGCCTGGCGAACCCCGATGGCAGCCCGCTTCCCGGCCTCCGTGCCGCCCTGCCGTCCCGCCTCCCGCCATCCCCCTGATCCGCCGACCCGCGCCGGCCGGGGAAACCCGCGCGTGTGGGTCCCGGCCTCGCGATCCCAGGGCGATTGGTTCGGGAAGCGTGCCGGCTGATGGCTTTCGGCCCATGTCTTCGGGGGCGCGGGGGGCTGCCGTGCAGGCCTGGCTCAAGCGGGAGCAAACTCCCGCGCTCCAAACGTCGCCGGCACGGCAGGCCGGCGGCCGGCCCGGAGGACCGTTGGCGCGGAACGCCTCCCCGGCGGGCGACTCATCGCCCGACTGGATGCGTGGCTAGATGGGTCAAGCGGGTCAGGCAGCTCCCGGCTGGCAGCCCTTGGCCTGGCTCTCCGGGCGCCCGGGCTCGCGGACTGCCCCGGCCTCGCCCGCCGCGGGACGCGCCCAGGCCCCACTGACAGCGGCGGCCAGGACCGCGGCCAGCCAAGGGGGCAGGCCGCGGGACGCGCCCAGGGCCCACCCGCGCGCCCCCGCCAGGGAGCCCGCTTGCCGCGAGCTTCGCCGAACCGGCCGCCTAGAGCGGCTCGCCGCCGCGGTCCACGTTCTGCTTGGTGAAGATCCGCGTGCCCAGAATCACGTTCTTCTCCACCGTTTCTCCCTTGAGGATCTTGAGGGCGGTCTCGATAGCCTCCTTGCCGCCCGTGGGATACTGGAACGTCGCGGTGAGGATGCCCTGGCGCACGTAGCGCACCCCCTCGTCGGGCAGGGCGTCGATCCCGATGAACTTGATCGTCTTCTCCCGGCCCCTCCCCTCCTGCTTGGCGGCCATGTAGGCCCCGTGCGCGCTGGGGTCGTTGTGGGCATAGACGGCGTCGATCTTCGCATACCGCGCAAGGATGGAGTTCATCTCCCGCTGGGCGTTGGGCTCCAGCCACTGGGCGTCCACGTCGGCGATGATCTCGATGAACGAGCCCTTGATGCCCTGGAGGAACCCCTCGTGCCGCTCCTGGGCCGGGGTGGACGTCATGAGCCCCTTGATCTCCACGATCTTGCCCTGGCCGCCCATGGTCCGCGCCAGGTACTCGCCGGCCTCCCGGCCGATCTTCACGTTGTCCCCGCCGATGAAGCAGGTGTACTTGTCGCCCTCCACCTTGCGGTCCAGCACGATCACCGGGATCCCGGCGTCCATGGCGTCGGCCACGGGCCGGGTGAGCGGCCGGCTCTCCTTGGGGCTGATGATGATCAGGTCGACCTTCTGCTGGACGAACTCGCGGACCTGGTTCTGCTGGGTCTCGCTGCGGTTCTGGGCATCCTTGTAGAGGACCTGCAGCTCCGGGTGCTCCGCCGCCGCCGCCTTGATGTCCGCGTTCATCTGCACGCGCCAGGGCTCGCCCAGGTTGCACTGGGACATTCCGATGACAAACTTGCGCCCGGGTGCTCCGCCGCCGGAGGCGGAGCTGCCCGCGCCGGTCGTAGCAGGCGAGCCGCCGGTGGCTCCCCCGCCCGCGGGCGCCTGCTTGGGTCCGCACCCGGCGATGCCCGCCAGGGCCGCCAGGACCACTGCCGCCCGGCACGCGCGCCGCGCTGGATTCTGGACTCTCACGATGCTCCTCCCTTCCGCCGCTGGATCAGCACCGCGACGGCGATGATGACTGCCTGGATGATCATCCTCTGGGGCAGCTCCACGCCCCGGAGGCTCAGGATCTTGTTGATGTAGGCGACGATCAGCACGCCGACGAGCGTGAAGCTCATGCCGCCCTGTCCGCCGCTCAGGCTGGTGCCGCCGATGACCACGGCCGCGATGGCGTCCAGCTCGAAGGTGGCCCCGGCCTCCGGGTCGCCGATGTCCTGCCGCGTGGCGTTGACGATCCCGGCCATCGCGGCAAACCCGGCGCAGAGGGCGTAGGTGGCGATCTTCGCCGGGCCCACCCGGATGCCCGACAGGCGCGCCGCCTCCTCGTTGCCGCCGATGGCGTAAAGCTTGCGGCCATACGCGCACCGGCCCACCACCGTGGCCATCACCGCGATGGAGACCAGGAAGAGCAGCGCGGCGGGCTGGATGCCGATTCCCGGCAGCGCCCGGGTCATCCAGGAGAAGAACTCGGGAGTGTTCTCCTGAAGGGCGTACCACGGCTGGGCCGCGGGCTGCACCTTGATCCCCCCGGAGATCAGCTTGGCGAACCCCCGGGCGGCCGTCATCATGGCCAGGGTTGCCACGAAGGGCTGCATTCGGAACCGGGCGATCAGCACCCCGTTCACCACGCCGGCCAGCAGGCCCGCCGCCACCACGGTGAGGGAGGCCGCGGGAATCCCCCAGCCGTGGCCCACGGTGAGGAGAGCGAACAGTGTCGCCGCGAATCCCAGCACCGAGCCCACGGAGAGATCGATCCCCCCCGCCAGAATCACCAGGGTCATGCCCGTGGCCAGCAGCCCGTATTCGCAGTTCTCGAAGAGGATGTCCAGCTGGGTGCGCCAGGAAAGGAAGATGGGCATCCCCGTGTCGGCGGCCCGGGGGGTGAAAAGGCAGCCCAGCACGAAGACGAGGAAGAAGGCGACGAGACCGCGCCAGCGGTTGATCCGTTCAAGCGCCGTCATGGCGGGCCCGGAGGGAAGGATGTTTGGCGGGCGGAACGCGGCCCGCCTGGCCCGGCCTGCCTGCGCGCGGCCAATGCAGGGCGGTGCAACACGAAACGACGCGGCCGGTCATGCCAGGAGTTCGTCCACGGGAGTGTAGTCCAGGCCGAACTGCTCTGCGATGTCGGGGAAGCACACGCGTCCCTCCACCAGGTTCAGCCCCATGCGCAGGGCGGGATCGCGGCGGCATGCCTCCTTCCAGCCGTGGTTCGCCAGGCGGCGCACATAGGGCAGGGTCTCGTTGGTGAGCGCGTACGTGGAGGTTCCGGCCACGGCTCCCGGCATGTTGGCCACGCAGTAGTGGACCACGCCCTCCACGATATAGGTGGGCGCGCTGTGGGTGGTGGGCCGCGTGGATTCGAAGCAGCCCCCCTGGTCCACCGCCACATCCACCACCACGGCGCCGCGCCTCATGGTGGAGAGCATCTCCCGGGAGACGAGCACGGGGGCCTTGGCGCCCCGGCGCAGCACGCCCCCGATCACCAGATCGGCCAGGGGAAGCAGGCCCCGGATGTTCAGCCGGTTTGAGAAGACTGTGGTCACATTGGGCGGCATGATGTCGTCCAGATACCGCAGCCGCTCCAGGTTTATGTCCAGGATGTAGACGTTCGCCCCGAACCCCGCGGCGATCTTGGCGGCGTTGGCGCCCACTACGCCACCGCCCAGGATGACCACGTTGGCGGGAGGGACGCCCGGAACGCCGGCCAGGAGGATGCCACGCCCCTCCATGGGCCGCTCCAGGTACTTGGCGCCCTCCTGGATGGCCATGCGGCCGGCCACCTCGCTCATAGGAGTGAGCAGCGGGAGTGTGCCGTCGGGGAGCTGGATCGTCTCGTAGGCCACGCAGACAGCGCCTGCAGCCACCATGGCCCGGGTGAGCTCCTCGCTGGCGGCGAAGTGGAAGTACGTGAAGAGGGTCTGGCCGCGGCGGATGAGGCTGTGCTCCTGGGGAAGGGGCTCCTTCACCTTCACCACCAGGTCCGCGTCCCGGAAGATGGGGCCGGCATCCGGCACGATCATCGCGCCCGCGGCCGCGTACTCGGCGTCCTCGATGCCGGTGCCCAGGCCGGCCCCTTGCTCCACCAGGACGGTGTGGCCGTCTTCCACGAGGACCTCCGCCCCGGCTGGCACCAGCGCCACCCGGTACTCGCTGTCCTTCTTCTCCCTGGGAACCCCGACGACCACGCTTCCCTCCGCGCCGCCACCCCGCGCCGATGCGTGGCAGTTCACCCTGGCCCTGGCGGCTTCCTCCTGCGAGCCGTGTGGGCGCCCATCCTATCCGCCCCGGGGCGTCTCAACCCGGGGATTGGGCCGGTAGCCGTAGCATCGGTACAGGTAGTAGATTCGTACGGGCTCGTCGTAGAGCGGCCGACGATGGACGGGAATCGCGCGGGCCACGGGCGCCACCCGCGCGAACAGGGCCTCGAACCGGGGTCGCCGGGGGTCGCCGGGCGCATAGTCATCCGCCAGGAGCGCGTTGCCGCCGGGCCGCAGCCCCGCCTCGTGATTCCAGAGGAGATAGCTGTTGGGCCGGGTGCCAATGAAGAGGCATACGGCCTTCGGCTGGCCCGCCATGTAGAACGCCATGCGGCTGGCGTTGTCATAGGTTGCCGCCCCCGGGACCACCGGCTCCCCTGTCTCCCGCTCCATCGCGGCCCTCTCCCTATCGGCCGCGCGCCCCAGCTCCGGGCCGCCGTAGAGCTTGTTCATCTGGTCCAGCCGGGCGGGCAGGCGGATACCCGTGGCCAGCCGTGCCTGGGGCCACAGCACCAGCAGAGTGAGGATGCCCGCACTGACGCCGGCGCTCCAGGCCAGCCGCCGCCGGTCCTGCTCGGCCAGCCACCCCGCCAGCGCCACCGTGGCTCCCATCCAGCCCGCAACCGCCCAGTTCGCCTGGATCTTGCTCTTGAGCGCCAGCAGCGTGAAGAAGAGCAGCACAGGCGCGCTGGCGCAGAACAGGTACCAGAGCTCCGGGCGGCCGCGGCCGCGCCAGCACCAGGCCAGGGCGGCCACCATCCCTCCGAACACGATGGGCGTGAGCAGGAGCACCTGCGACCCCACGAACTCTCCCAGCCGCCGTGCCGCGCCCGTGTCCGCCCCCTTGCCGGTGAGGACCAGCAGGTGGCGGAAGGTCATCCAGTCGTGATCCGCCTGCCAGGCTAGGCTGGGGGCGTAGGCGGCGAGGGCCAGCGCCAGGGCGAGCCAGGGGGCGCGTCTGCGCAGCAGGGGCCTCCAGTCCGGCCTGCCGGCCAGCGCCATGAGCAGGCAGGGGGCAAGCAGCGCCATGGTGTGCTTGGCCAGGAGGCCCATGCCGAATGCCGCCCCCAGGGCGAGCCAGGGGGCCTCAGGCGTCGGGCGCGGGTCGCGCCCACGGCCGATGGCCCGCCAGCCCAGCCACAGACACGCAGACCACAAGAGGACCATGAGCGGATCGTAGGTGGCGATGAACCCTCCCGCCATGGCCAGCGGCGTGACGGAGCTGAACAGGATCGCCAGCAGATCGGCGCGGCACCCCCACAGATCCCGGGCGAGCAGGAAGAGGAAGCCGGACGAGAGCAGGGCGGCCACGACGATTCCGGACCGAACCCCCAGGGGATTGTCGCCCAGGAGCAGGCAGGAAACGCGGATCCACCAGGCAACCAGCGGGCCCTGGTCGTAGTAGCCCCACGCGGGCCGGCGGCTCCACTCCCAGTAGTAGGTTTCGTCGGGCGCAAGGGGATAGGCGGCAGCGAGCGCCAGGTGCACCGCCCCGAAGAGGAGGAGCAGGCCCCACGCCTGCCAGGCTGCGCCGCGCCTCGCGGACGGGGAGACGCTCATGCCCGGACGGGGAGCCGCTCCAGGATGCGCAGGTAGTAGCGCTCCATGTTCTGGGCCATGGCCTGTGCGGTGAAGAGTTCGCCCGCGCGCTGGCGCCCGGCCCGCCCCATGGTCTCGCGGCCGCCGGGATCTGCCAGGAGGCCGGCGATGGCACCGGCGAGAGCCTCCGGAGTCCGCTCCACCAGCACGCCCGTGGACCCGTCCACCACCAGCTCCAGGTTGCCGCCCGCCCGGGTGGCCACTACCGGCTTGCCCCGGGCCATGGCCTCGATAATGGACATGCTGCAGGCCTCCGTAAGGGACGGCAGGGTGACCAGGTCCATGGCGTCCATGAGGCGGGGGACATCGTCGCGCACTCCTGTGAACCGCAGGCGGTCGCCCACTCCGTCGGCGGAGGCCATCTCCCAGAGGCCCTGCTGCACGGCGGGATCGGCATGGCCCACGAAGACGAAGTAGCTCCGGGGCCTGGCCTCCACGATGGAGCGCGCCGCCCGCACCAGCAGCGGATGCCCCTTGAACGAATCCACCCGGCCGAAGAGGCCCACCAGCTCGGCGTCGGCGGGGACGCCCAGTTCGGCGCGCACGCTGAGCGGCGTGGCTGCGGGGATCGAATCCAGCACGCTGAAATCCGTGCCGTTGTACACGGTGTGGACTCGGCTGGCGCTGAGCCCGCGCGTGATGAGCGCCTGGCGCACGTGGTCCGAGACGGCCACATACCAGTGATTCGCCCGGGGAAGGTAACGGTAGGCGAAGTCCCGGCTAAGGACGTGGACGGTGGAGATGACGGGCACTCGGGCCAGAAAGCCCGCGAAGTAGCCCAGGTAGGTGGCCCGTGTGAGGTGCGTGTGGATCACGTCGGCCTGAAGCGACCGGGCGAGGCCCCGCAGGGCGAAGATGGCCCGGGGCGCCACCGGACCGTGCATGGGCATCTCCACGGCGGGCACCCCTGCCGAGCGCAGCTGCTCGGGCAGCCAGCCGCCCGGCGGGCACACCGCCGTGACGCTGTGGCCGCGCCGCTGGAGCCACTGGGACAGCACGATGATGTGCCGCTCGGCCCCGGAGGTGCGCGAGCTGGAAACCACCTGCAGAATGTTCATGCGACTGGCAGACAGCCCCCCGGCGCGCCTGGCCGCTCAGCGCGCCACGGTGACGGCCAGGCCGGGGGCATGCTGAACGTTCTCGCCCAGCTTGCCGCTCACGAGCGCATAGACCCTGAGCGCCGGCGCCTCTTTCACGGCCGTCAGCTTGATGGTACCCTCTGCCGCCTTCTCGGGGATCGGCGGCGCCTCCACGCTGATCTGGGGCGGCAGGCCCTTCACTTCCAGGGCGATGGCCGGATTCGCATTGCCGTCGTTGGGCTTGCGGTGGGCGCGCACCTTGAGCGTCACCGATTCGCCGGGCTTCAGCGACACCTGCCGGGGCTCAAGCGCCAGCGTATACAGCGGGACTTCGTCGGTTGTCCAGACAGCCTGGAATTCCACAGGCCGGGGCGCGGGCTGTCCCTCGCCCGGGCGCGGCAGGATGCCCCAGGGCTCGGCCACGCGGCGGATCTCCCGGCCCTCCACGCGGGCTGTGCCCACCACCCGCACGAGGGAGGGCGGCACGGCCCGGTCCGCCGGAGCGGTGAGGGTGATCTGCGCCTCGCCCCGGCCGGCCGGGATCACGGGCGCCACGACCTCCACCCCGGGCGGGAGCCCCTCCACCGCCAGCGTGATGGGCGCGTCGAATCCCGGCGTGCGCGCGGCCGCGACTGTGATCAGCATTGTCTGGCCGCGGCCTGGGCTCACTATGTCGGGAGTGGCCGTGAGGCTGAAGTCGGGCGTGCCGGGCACGAGGATCGTGGCCCGGTAGGTGTAGTCGGGACCGCCCTTGTTGTCGATGCTGGTAATCTCCACACGATAGGTGCCCGGAGACGGGGGATTCAGCACCAGAGTCGGCTCCCTTCCCACCTGCTCCTCGGAGTTCATCAGCTCCTTGCCGGAGGCGTCCAGCACCCGCACGAAGGGGTCCATCCGCGAGCCGTGGCTGCGCGCCCGCACCGTGATGACGGCCTGCTGGCCCGCGCGCAGAGCAAACTGGTAGGCGTCGGCCTCCCTGGGGCCGTCGATCCGCCCGTTCACGGTGACCGGAAGCGCTGGCAGGCTCACCACCGGCGGCCGTGCGGCCCGCAGAGGCTCCACGAACTGGGGCAGGTCATTGGCGGTGACGGCCACGGGCAGCGCCGTGCGGCCGCCCACCGTGGGCGCCACCCACCAGAGGCCTTCCGGCCGCATCTCGGCCGGCAACGGGATGGCCAGGCTTGCCGCCGCACCCAGGTTCGTCCCCGCAAGCGAGGCCGCGAGAACCTCGCCACGGCGTCCACCGGGCGGGAAGAGGGCGGTGATGGCCGGCAGCCGCCCGATGCTCACGGCATACACGAAGCCAGGACCGCCCCGGTACATTGTGTCGCGCACCTGCAGGCGGTAGGCGCCCCCCCCGCTTGAAGGTGTAGGCCAGGCGGGGATCCCGCTCGAACCCCTCGGTGGCGATCGCCAGCAGCCGGCCCTCCTCGTCGCGCAGTTCCAGGAACGGATCGATGGGCGAGCAGATGCGCGCGGCGGTGACGTCGAAGACCAGCGTCTCTCCCGCTGCCGCCTTCACGAGGAACCAATCCACGTCCTCGCCCCGCTGGTTCGCCTTGCGCCGCTCCGGGTCATATCCGGTGTCGGCCCTGCCGATCACGGTGACGGGCAGCCCTTCGATGGGCGTTGCCTTCTCCGGCTGGTCGTTGGGCTCCCGCTCGGCGACGTGGGGAAGCGGGCCCACCCACACGCACCCCGGCGGCGACATGCCCTTCGGGGTGACCACCCGGATCTCCCGGGAACCGGGGGGCGCGTCCGGGGCGACTATGAGCGTGACGGGAAGCCCCTCCGGCCCCGGCGAAGCGAGCTCGGCGGTGACCCCCTGCCCGCTCACGAGCACCTGTGTGGCACCCTCCAGCCCACTCCCCTCCAGGGTCGCCTGGACCTTCGCCCCTGGCCTGCACACGGGCGGCCAGACGGCCGCCAGGCTGGGCCTTTGGGCCTGGGCCGCCACGGGCACGGCACAGAGCAGGGCCGCAATAAGGACCGGGAATCGCATGGACGCTCTCTCTCGAGGGGGGCCTGTGAGCCCTTTCCCCCTATCGGCCAGGGGCTGCGGGCTTGGCTGCGGCGGCACGCCGGGGCGGAACGATGAGCGCGGCGGCGAGCTTGCCGTCCTCCACGGAGTAGAGGCTCACCGAGCCATCGTAGCCCCCGACCGCCAGGACCTTGCCGTCCGGCCGGAAGGCCACAGACATGGCTGCGTCCTCCACGACCTTGATCACCCGGAGCTGCCCGCCGTTCTCGGCGTTCCAGAGGGTCACCTCGCCGTTCACCGCGGCGGCGGCGATGAGCTTGCCGTCGGGCGAGAAGCGCGCGTCGGTGAGCGCCTCGCCGTGGGGGCCCAGCGTGCGCGGGTTGTCTCCTCCGTCGCCCCGCAGGTTCCAGAGCTTCACGGTCTTGTCAGCCGAGGCCGAGAGCACCTGGTCCGCCGAGGGATGGACCGCCAGGGCGGCCACCGCGTCGCCGTGGCCGGCCAGCGTGTAGAGCCGGCTCCCCTTGGCCGCGTCCCACACGCGCAGGGACCGGTCGGCGCTTCCGGTCACCAGATACTTGCCGCTGGCCGTGTATGCGGCCCCGAAGACGGCGTCCGCATGCTCCTTGAGCTCGGCGACGGACTGACCCTTCTCCGGGTCCCAGAGGCGCACGGTCTTGTCGTAGCTGACGGTCGCGAGTTGCTTTCCATCGGGCCGCCAGGCCACGGCGTAGACGCAGTCGGAGTGGCCCGCGAGGGTCTTCTGCAGGCTGCCGTCGGCGAGCCTCCAGATCTTCACCTCTCCACCCACCCCGGGCACTCCGCCCCCCGCGGCGAGCAGGGTGCCGTCGGGGCTGAAGGCCAGGGCTCGCACCACGTCGGCGTGGCCGCCCAGCACGCGGAGGGCCTTGCCGGAGGCCGGATCCAGCAGCCGCACCTCCTGATAGGTTCCCAGAATGAGGGCGCTGGCATCCCGCGTCCAGGCAAGCGCCGCGGCCTGGGGGAGAAGCGGCACCTTCGGCCGGATTCGGGGCGGCTCCGCCGCAGCGGCGGCTTCCCCGTCGGTGCGGGCACCCTGGGCGATCCAGCTGCGAATCAGGGCGATCTCAGCGGTCTTCAGGGCACCCCCGATGGGCATGCGCGGCTGGCGCGATCCATCGATGTACTGGACGAGCAGGCTCGCCCCGGGATCGCCCGGAACCACCGCCTTGCCGCGGCGCCCGCCCTTCAGCAGGGCGGCGTGGGTGCTGGTGGTCAGCCCGCTCTGGGCGCCGGGGCCCGAGTGGCAGGCGTTGCAGTTGGCGGCCAGAATGGGCGCGATCTGGCGCTTGTAGCTGATGGGCTTCCCGGCCTGGCCCTGGGCGCGTCCGCCCACCAGCACAACCGCCAGTGCCACCAGCGCTGGAAGTCTCATGGGCTGATCCGTGGAACGAGGATGGCAAGACCGCCTATTATACGCCGGAGTCCTCCGGGTTCCTCCGTGGAGCGGCGGCACAGGCCCCGTTGCAGGGCACGGCGAAGTCAGGCCCCTCAGTAGGCGCGGGCGAAGAGCACCTGCCGCGTGGATTCCCGGCCGGTCAGCACGCACCGTCCGGATCCGCCCGGCTGCTCCAGGGGAATCACCCGGATGGTTGCCTTCGTTTCCGCCTGGATGCGCTCCTCGTCCTCGGCAGTGCCCGCCCACCAGGCGCGGGCGAACCCGGTCTCCACCGCCTCCTTCAATTCCTCGTACGAGGAGACGTCGCGGGTGTGTGCGTCGCGGAACCGCAGGGCCCGGTCGTATAGGCCCTGCTGGATATCCTCCAGAAGGGCGGCGATGTGGCCCGCCAGGGCCGCCTGCTGGACGAGCTGCTTGCCCTCCCTGCCGGGGATGTCGCGGCGGGCCACCGCGGCCGTGCCGTTCTCCACGTCGCGGGGGCCGATCTCCACGCGCACGGGGACGCCCTTCACCTCCCATTCGTTGAACTTGAATCCGGGGGTCAGCTGGTCCCGGTCGTCAACCTTCACGCGGAAGCGGCCCTCCCAGCCGCCGACTACGCGGCGGATCGCCTCCATCACCCCGGGGCGCTGCTCCTCGCCCTTGTAGATCGGCACCACCACCACCTGGATGGGAGCCAGGCGGGGCGGGCAGACGAGCCCCTCGTCGTCGGAATGGGCCATGATGAGCGCGCCCTCCAGCCGCGTGGAGACGCCCCACGAGCTCGTCCAGCAGAAGTCGGGCTGGTTCTCGCGATTTTGGTAGACGATCTCGAAGGCACGCGCGAAGTTCTGGCCCAGATTGTGGGAGGTGCCGGCCTGCAGCGCCCGGCCGTCCTGCATCATGGCCTCGATGGAGTAGGTGCGCAGGGCGCCCGCGAACTTCTCCTTGTCCGTCTTCAGGCCCTTATAGACGGGCAGGGACATCTCCTTTTCCACGAAGTCGGCATACACCTCGTTGAGGATCTTCAGGGTCTCCTCCTCCGCCTCCTCCTCGGTGGCGTGGCACGTGTGGCCCTCCTGCCAGAGGAACTCCGTGGTGCGCAGGAAGGGGCGCGTGCGCATCTCCCAGCGCACCACGTTGGCCCACTGATTCACCAACACCGGAAGGTCGCGCCAGGAGTGCACCCACTTGGCGAACATGTGGCCGATGATGGCTTCCGAGGTGGGACGCACCACCAGCGGCTCGGTGAGCTCCTCGCCCCCGGCCCGGGTGACGACGGCGACCTCGGGGGCGAACCCTTCCACGTGCTGGGCCTCCTTCTGGAGGAAGCTCTGGGGGATGAAGAGGGGGAAATACGCGTTCTGGTGGCCGGTGGCCTTGATGCGCCGGTCCAGGCCGGCCTGGATGTTCTCCCAGAGGGCGTAGCCGTGGGGCCGAATGACCATGCACCCCCGCACGGGCGAGTAGTCAGCCAGCTCCGCCTTGTCCACGATGTCCAGATACCACTGGGCGTAGTCCTTCGCCCTGGGCGTGATCCCCTCTTTCGGCACGGCTGCGTCCTCCTGCTGGCGGTGAGTGATATTGTACCCATCCCGCCTTCCGCCGCCGGAGCCCGCTCCCGCCCTCAGGCGGCGGGGAGGACTTGGCCCAGGTGGAGCGCCAGGCACTTGCAGGCGCCGCCGCTCTTGAGGAACTCGGTCATGGGAACCGGGTGGACCCTCCAGCCGCGGCGCTCCAGCTCAGCCCCCAGGCGGGGGCAGCCTTCCGGGATCACCACGTGGCGGCCCAGGACCACCGAGTTGCAGGCGAACCGCATCGCCTCCTCCTCGGCCACCTCGATGGTCTCAAACCGGTGCCGCAAGGCCCTGCGGGCGTACTCGTCGAACGCCCCGGGGTAGTGCACGATCAAGTCCGGAGTCAGTGCGAAGAAGGCCGTGTCCAGGTGGTACCAGCGGGGGTCCACCAGCTCCAGCGAAAGCACCGGAATGCCCAGCTCGGCCGCGAGCCACCGATGGGCGGCAATGTCGCTGCGCTTCAGGTACCCGGCCACCAGGGTGTCCCCTGCGAAGAGCGCGTCGCCTTCGCCTTCGAAGTGGATGCCTGGCGGCGGCTCCCGCACCTCGAACCCGTGGGCCTGGAACCAGCGGCGGAAGGGCTCCTCCTCCACCTGACGCTCCGGGTGGCGGAACCGCGAGAGGAACACCCGCGCACCCGCCACGAGGCCCGCATTGGCGGTGAAGACCATGTCCGGGGCATTCGGTGCCTGGGTGATGAGCTCCACCTCGGCGCCCGCCTGCTCGGTGAGAACGCGATGCAGCGCCCGCCACTGCTCCCTGGCGCGGGACACGTCTGGCCGGTTCCGCAGAGACATCCAGGCGTTGATCTCGTAGCGCAGGTCGTAGGCGTCGGGCGGACACATGAGAAGGCGCGGCCTGGGTGTGATCACGGCAGGACCACTCCTGGCAGGCGGGCCGCGAGCTCCTTGATGAAGAACTCGCAGTCTGTGACGAGGCCGTGGGCCTGGTGGGTGCCCCGGTCCACGAGCTTGATGACGGTGTCCGCGTCAGAGTCCACGCACACGGTCTCTACAGACGCAGGGAGGAGATTCCCGGTCGCCACCGAATGAAGCGTCGTGGCAGCCATGATGGCAATGCCGACCCCCCGCACGTGCTCGCGCATGGCGTCTTGCGCGCGCACCGAATCGGTGATGACTTCGGGAAGCGGGCCGTCGTCGCGAATGCTGCCGGCCAGCACGAAGGGCACCCCGTGCACAATGCACGCGTGCATGATGCCGCGGGCAAGGAGGCCCGCCTCCACCGCCTGGCGGATTCCGCCAGCCGCCCGGATGGCGTTGATGGCTCGAAGGTGATGTTCATGGCCATGGCTTGCAGGCAGCCCGGTCCGGAGGTCGATGCCGAGCGAGGTGCCCAGCATCGCCTGCTCGATGTCGTGGGCGGCCAGGGCGTTGCCTGCAAAGAGAACGTCGATCCATCCTGCCCGGATGACGGCCTCCAGCCAGGGCGCCGCACCCGTGTGCACTATGGCGGGCCCGCCCACGAACAGGATGCGCCGGCCCTGCTCGCGCACGGCCTGCATGGCCCGGGCCACGGCCGCCACCACCAGCTCCTTGGGCCGCTCCGTGGAGACGCCGCTTCCCATGAAGCCGAAGACGCTCTCCGCCTCGCGCCGGGGGAGGGGCTGCACGCGCACCCCCCGGTCCCCCACGACGATGAGGTCGCCCCGCTTCACGCGGTGCACCGGCACGCAGGCGGCGGCCGGGCTGGCACCCAGACCCGTGACGCGGATGCCGCAGTCCATCTCGATGTTCTCGACGGGAATCCAGGAATCACCCACCCGCACGAAACTTTCCAGGTTCGTTGTGGAGTAGAATTGTTCCGGGAAAACCCCGTCAGCGGGTGCGGGTCGAAGCTCCGCGTTGCCGGCCGGGCGCTCAGCCCCGTGCTGGCCGATGAGGTGGAGTATGGCCTCCAGGTGATCCTCGTTCTCCGCGGACACTGCAATGTCCGCAGAGCTCGGGTCACTGCGCCGGGTCCCGACGCGGAAGCGCACGATCTCGTAGCTCCCTCCGTGCTGAACGATCAGGTCGAGCACCTTCGAGAGCGTAAGCGAATCGATGATGTGTCCTTCCAGGTGGACCGTCTCGACCGTCATTCATTCCCCCTCTTGCCGGGGCCAGCTGCCCTGCTGATGCGCCTGTTCGGGCACTGTGCTCCAGTCCGAGTGCCTATACGCTCGGAGCGCCGGGGGAGGTTGCCGTCGGCACCTCGGGCAGAGCCCATGTCCCCTGGGCGGGGCCCGCAACGCGAGGAACTCGCCGCCCGTTTCCAAAGCGGGCCTAAGGAGCATGTTCGATGAAGGACTTCATCATCCAGCTCGTGCAGGCTGTTGTGGATATACCGGAGGAGGTGCGCGTGGAGGAGGACGACACGAACGGCACCACGACCTACCGCGTCCACGTGGCTCCTGACGACTTGGGCAAGGCGATTGGCAAGCAGGGACGCATCGCCAACGCGATCCGCGTCATCGCCAAAGCCAGCGCCATGAAGCACAAGCGCAAGATCTACCTGGAGGTGGTGGGAGCGCCCGCCGACATGAACTCGGACCAGCACTAGCCTCTCCTTTGAAGCCTCCTCCACCGCGGCCGGGCCACGTCCCGGCCGCGCCCGGCTTCCTCCCCCCTCCCTGCGCGCGGCACGCTGAGCCTGCCGGCCCGCCACGCCGATAATCTGACCAGGCCGCGCGGGCCGCTCCTCGCAGCGGCCGGATCCCCGAACGGAGAGGACACCAGAAACATGGCGGCGGAGATCGCATCCATTCGCCTGGACCAGCAGGTCTTCCAGCAGACGCTCGAAAAGAAGCTCGCGGACCTTCCTCCCCTCCCGGCCGTCGTCACGCGCATCATGCAGACGGTGAACGACCCCCGCTCTGCAGCCGACGAGCTCAACCGGCTCATCTCCCTGGACCAAGGCCTCTCCTCCAAGATGCTGCGCATCGTGAACTCCGCCTATTACGGCTTCCCCAGGCGGATCAGCACCATCACGCACGCCGTGGTCATCCTGGGATTCAACACCGTGCGCAACCTGGTGCTGGGAGTATCGGCATTCGGCATGCTCTCCCACAAGACCAGCCGCCTCGGGCTGGACCGGGTGCGATTCTGGCAGCACTGCGTGGGGTCGGCGGTGGCGGCACGGCTGCTCGCCAAGAGGTGCCGGCTCTCCAATCGGGAGGCGCTGGAGGAGGCGTTCATCGCGGGCCTGCTCCATGACATCGGCGAGCTCTTCCTGGACTGCTACTTCCCCGCCCAGTACGCCCTGACCATGTCGCATGCCGGCCAGGAGGGCATGCCCATGCTGGAGGCCGAGCGCGCGCTCCTGGGAGTGGACCACGGCACCGTGGGCCGCCGCATCGCCGGCCTCTGGAACTTCCCCCCCCTGCTGGCATCGACCATGGGGGAATGGCCCGCGCCCGAGCCCGCCACCGAGCACTTCGAGTTCGCCGCGGTCATCCACGCGGCAGACTGGCTGGCCTGGCAGGCGGGCCTGGGAACCTACGAACAGATCCCGGGTCCTGGGCTGTCCCCGGGGGTGGCCGCATGGCTGGCCCTGGGTGAGGACGAGACCGTCGAACTCACGCAGGAGGTCCAGACCCAGTTCGCCGCCGCCAGAGACATGTTCGCCCTCCAGGACTGAGCGTCACGCTCCAGCTGAGCGCGCCCCGGGCGGATCCGGCGCCGCCCGGAGCAGGGGGTCCGGCACCGAGAGCAACGGGCCGCGGCCGATGAGCTGGAGCGGAGACTGCTGGCGGATCCGGGC
>Ga0073934_10006688_pt1 | contig 16563 bp, 10 predicted proteins | sample LarsenN4metaG_FD_76834 | JGI IMG/M metagenome (GOLD analysis project Ga0073934, IMG submission 76834) | Hot spring sediment bacterial and archeal communities from British Columbia, Canada, to study Microbial Dark Matter (Phase II) - Larsen... ...
GTCCATTAAAGAACACACATCGCCGGATATGCAGGTGGTAATCAACGAGGTGGACAGAATTGAAAGGGGGCCTAACGGCAAGGTTATAAACTTAATTAATAAGACGCTCGTATAGGACTATTATTATCTAATAAATTCAGAGGGGAAATAAAAAGGCTAATGGGAAAAAGGGAATATAAAATCTATATGGTTGGACCCTCCTTCAAGACCAGGGGAGGAATATCCTCGGTGCTTTACATATATCATTCGAATTACAGGAAGTATTTTAACCTGGGCTTCATATCCTCCTACTCGGGAGACTTGAGGATTAAGGATTTTGTCTATTTCCTTCTAGCCGTGGTCAGAGTGCTGCTATTGTGCATTGCTGTAAGGTACGCGTGCTTTCATATTCATATGTCTACCGGAGGGAGCTACCTTAGAAAATCTATCATTGCCCGTATATGTATAATGTTTGGCAAAAAAGTGGTTTTTCATCTGCATTCAGGGGACTTTGACATATTTATTGAAGAAGCCGGTCCGGCAAAAAGGAAAAGAATAATCAAAATGCTGAATAGGGCGGAGAAGATTGTTGTTCTGTCGGACAGCTGGTACAAATACTTCAGCAGATATGTTTCCAAGGAAAAACTATGCGTTATAAATAATCCCAGCCCGATGTGTGACAATGAATACAGGAAAAAAACCAATATAAGAGTCAGTTTGCTGTTTATGGGCAGAATGAGTCAAATGAAGGGGACTTATGACCTGCTGGATGCGTTAAAGTGCCTTAAAACCAGAAATTATATCTTAAAATTGTACGGAGATGGGGATACCGATAAGGTACGCCGAATTGTAGAACTTGATTATATGAAGGAGTATGTACATATAAACAGCTGGGTACCTTATCCGGAGGCAGTAAAAATATATGACTGTACCGATGTTTTTATTCTGCCTTCATATATGGAAGGATTACCCATGACTGTTCTGGAAGCAATGGGAAGGGGTATTCCGGTACTTGCCACAAATGTTGGAGGAATCCCCGAGATTATTATCGACGGAGAAAACGGTTTTATAGTAAATCCGGGTGACAAGCGGGCTCTCGTTGAGAAGCTCGAGGCTTTGATCAGCGATACCGGCTTAAGAGAGAGAATGGGGCGGAAAGGCCTTGAAATGGCAAAGGAGAATTTTTCTGTAGAGATAATCGGGAAAAGGTTGGAAATCCTTTATAAGGAGATGGCGGTAATATGAATATCGTTTTTCTGGCAAACAGGCTTATGCGGATGTCTCCTCCTGAAGTAGTTTACAGGTTCAAAAAGGAGTTACAGGCGTTTGTTGAAAAAAGCTCACTTTTCATGTATAGATTCGACTCCGGTGTAGTGGATGAAAAATGCCACTTTTTTTATGGGCAAATTCATTATAAAAACACAGGAAGGATACTGCAAAAAGCCAATAATCTTTACAACGGCAGAATGAATTTATTTGCTTTAAGGAACCTGAACATAGGAGACAGGATTGATTATCACAGAGATTATAAGTCAGGTCTGTACGCACCCAGGGATATGTTTTCCAAAAACATTGATTACAGGTATTATAGGAAAATAGGGGATATCAAGTATATTTGGGAACTTAACAGGCATCTTTTTCTCGTGACGCTGGCCCAGGCTTTTAATATATCGGGTAACAAAAAGTATCTTGAAAAGTTTAAATATTTCCTGAATGAATGGTTTGAACAGAATCCCTTTATGCTGGGAGTGAACTGGGCAAGCTCTCTCGAAATGGCCGTAAGGCTAATAAACTGGACTATTTGCTGGCACCTGACAAATGAGTTTTTAGATACTAATCTTATTGAAATTTGGTTGGATTCGATTTACAGGCACTGCTGGTTTATTGACAGGAATTTAAGCTCCTATTCCTCCGCAAACAACCATCTTATAGGTGAAGCGGCAGGACTTTTCATAGCCAGTACGGCTCTCCCCAAATTCAAACCCTCACAAAAATGGCAGTTAAAAGCATACAGAACACTTATTCAGGAATGTGAAAGACAGAACTACCATGATGGGGTAAACAAGGAACAGGCGGTTTCATACCAGCAGTTTGTACTTGATTTCCTTTTGCTTTCCGGTATTATAGGTAAAAGTCACAACAGGATGTTTCCGGCACGTTACTGGTCGACTATTGAAAAAATGCTGGAATACCTGGCTGTTCTGGAGGATACAGGAGGCAACCTGCCCAGGTTTGGTGATGAGGATGACGGATATGTAGTTGATTTGGGGCAGAAGGAATACGGCACATACCGCTCCTTGCTGAATACAGGTGCGATTATATTCAACAGGAAGGATTTTCTGGCAGAAGATGGAGAAATTGATGACAAAACAGCAGTTTTTCTCAATATTGGAGATTACAGTATGGATATAGTACTAAAGGAGCTGCGTAAAGAACATCATACAAGGAACAATATATTTTATCAGACTCCGGAGTCAAGGAAAATTGTTACGTTACTGGAGCCGTCGAGTACCGGTAAAGCTGTTTTACCTCTGGAGTTTAAGGAGGGTGGTTATTATATAATGGGAAGCTCCTTTAATACACCGAGGGAGCAAAAACTGGTATTTGACTGTGGTCCCCTGGGGTATTTGTCAATCGCCGCACACGGACATGCCGATGCACTATCCTTCTTTTTTTCAGCGGGAGGGTGTCCAATATTTGTTGATCCGGGTACATATGCATATCATGCCAATAAGGAATGGAGGGACTATTTCAGAGGCACTTCGGCCCACAATACGGTACAGGTTGATGGAAAGGATCAGTCAACCATTGCCGGAAACTTCATGTGGAGCCATAAGGCAAATACCAGGCTGCTGTATAATGATTGTCCCACCGGAGTGAAGGGCTGCCACGACGGATATGGCAAGCTTAAGGACAGGGTTATTCATTCAAGAGAAATTCTATACGATGAAGGCATAAATACCTGGAAGATAATAGATGAACTGGAATGTATCAAAGCCCATAACATTGACATACATTTTCATCTGCATCCAGCCTGTATCCTCGAGCTGGATGGAAACGTCGGCACCATAACCTTTGACAGAGGCATATGCTGTATTATCTTTCAATCTGATATGAATATAAGCGTACATGAGGGGAGTACCAATCCGTTATTGGGCTGGTACTCCGTATCGTATGATGTAAAGCTTCCCTCCAAAACCATCAGGGTGTCCGGCAAGATAAACGGAACAACGACGGTTACTACACTTTTCAGAGTTGATTTTACCTAATAGGAAAACTAAGGAATGGGCATGCACGGCACTTTATAAACTTTTATATTCAGGGAGTGGTTTTATGCATATAAGTATATTCGGCCTGGGGTATGTAGGTGTAGTTACCGCTGCATGCCTGGCGTCAAGGAATCATACTGTAATCGGGGTGGATGTGAGCCGGTTGAAAGTGGATATGATGAATGAAGGCCTGTCCCCCATAGTTGAAAGGGATGTACCCGAATTATTGGCAAAAGCAAAGGAAAAAAACTTGTTGTTCGCTACTACAGATACGGCAGAAGCAATAAGCCGGACGAAACTATCCATTGTATGCGTGGGTACTCCCAGCAGAGCTAACGGGAGCCTCAATACAAAATACCTGGAAAGCGTATGTGAGCAGATTGGCAGCAGCCTGAAGGAAAAAAGAGAATCTCATACTGTTGTATTCAGGAGTACAATGCTGCCCGGCACCATGAGAGAAACTGTTATACCAAGGCTTGAAGAGTTTTCCGGCAAGAAGCATAATGTGAATTTTTATGTAGCCTTCAATCCGGAATTCCTGAGGGAGTCTACAGCGGCTTATGATTTTTTCAATCCGCCCAAGACAGTGGTAGGCACCGATTTGAAGGAGACGGCAGAAAAAGTGTTTACTCTATACGAAGGCTTGCCGGGCCCGATGATCAAAACAAAAATTGAAATAGCGGAAATGGTCAAGTATATAGATAATAACTTTCATGCTCTCAAAATTACTTTTGCCAATGAAATAGGATATATATGTAAAAATATAGGAATAGACAGTCATGAAGCCATGGAAATATTCCTGCAGGATACCAAGCTTAATATTTCTCCGGCATATCTAAAACCAGGATTCGCTTTTGGCGGCTCCTGTCTCCCAAAGGACCTGCGTGCCATGACATATATGGCTAAAATACTGGATATCGATACTCCGCTGCTCAATTCTCTCATACAGAGTAATAATGTGCAGATTATCAATACAATTAAAAAAATATTATCCTTCGGTAAAAGGAAAATCGGAATTGCCGGCTTCAGCTTCAAGGCAGGTACTGACGATTTAAGGGAAAGTCCCATAATTGAGGTTATTGAAACTCTCATAGGTAAAGGCTTTGACTTGAAGCTGTACGACAGGAATGTTTCAGTAGCAAAGCTCATGGGAGCCAATAAGGAGTATATTATCAACCACATACCTCATATTGCCTCACTTATGGTAGATTCCATCGACGAGCTCCTTGATGACAGGGAAGTCATAGTAATAGGCAACAGGGAAGATGAGTTTAAAAGGATATTGACCGATGCTAAAGAGGATCAGATAATTTTTGACTTGGTAAGGTTGGGAGGTACTTCGGATGCCGGAATTAGATATGAAGGTGTTTGCTGGTAGGAAGATTCTGATGATTGTGGAGAATCTTCCATGTCCCTTTGACAGGAGAGTATGGCAGGAAGCCACCACCTTGAGGGACTTTGGAGCTCAAGTATCAATAATATGTCCTGCCGGAAAGGGCTATGAGAGTAAATTTGAGATTATAGAGGGCATAGCCGTATACAGACATGGCCTTCCACATGAAGCCGACGGGGCGTTGGGATACTTGCTTGAATATGGCTGCGCCCTGTTCTGGGAGTTCCTTCTGGCACTAAAATGCCTCTTTACAAGAGGATTTGACGTAATCCATGCATGTAACCCTCCTGATCTTATATATCTGGTCGCCAGGCCATTCAAGCTTTTAGGAAAAAAATTCGTGTTTGACCACCATGATATAAATCCGGAGCTCTATATCGCAAAGTTTAATAATAAGGGCTTTATGTACAAATTAATGCTGTACTTTGAGAGAAAAACCTTCAACTGTGCAAAGGTTTGTATAGCCACAAACGAGTCTTATAAAAGAATTGCCGTAGAGCGTGGAGGTAAAAAGCCTGAAGATGTTTTTATCGTGAGAAGCGGCCCCAGTCTTGAAAGGCTCAAAATAGTGCATCCTGTGCCGGAACTGAAAAAGGGACGAAAATACCTGATCGGTTATGTAGGAGTAATAGGAAGGCAGGAGGGACTTAACTACCTTATCGATGCGGCTGAATATATTATTAGGGAGAAGAGGCGTGGTGATGTTCACTTTGTTTGTGCCGGAGGGGGAACAGAACTGCAGAATATTATTGATTATGCCCGGCAAAAAAACGTAGATGATTATTTTACCTTTACAGGCAGAATTCCCGATCAAGACCTCCTTGATGTTCTCAATACCGCTGACGTGTGTGTCAACCCTGACGAATACAATGAAATGAACGATAAGTCAACAATGAATAAGATTATGGAGTATATGGCTTTGGGCAAGCCGATTGTGCAGTTTGATATGACTGAAGGCAGATTTTCCGCCCAAGAGGCTTCCTTATACGCAAAGCCTAACGACGCGGTGGATTTTGCCGGGAAAATCCTTTACTTGCTGGATAATGAAGAATTGAGAAAAGAGATGGGACGTTTCGGACGTGAAAGGATAATTAACGAGCTCAACTGGGAAATTGAAAGAAAAAACCTGATAAGGGCATACAGCAGGTTGTTCAATATAGATGCGGAATTACCGGGAAGGGAAGTGTCATACAATGCTGGAGAAAGTATACCTGTCGTTTTCAAAGAGGTGCAGAGAAAAAAGAAAACAGATGTTTATGAATAATGTGAGACCTACCGAAAAGGATAAAATACTGGATCTGGGTTCCGAAGACGGGAAATATATAGCCTCTATTGTACCCTTCCGGGAAAATGTGTATATAGCCGATATTTCCAAAGATTTTCTCGACAAGGGTAAAAGGAAATATGGCTTCAAAACCATATTATTAAATGAAGACGGGTCCATACCCGTGCCTGACAAATATTTTGACATAGTACATTGTTCTTCGGTGATAGAGCACGTGACCATTGATAAAAATGATCTGTACAAATACCGAAACGATTATGAGTTCAGGAAAGCCGCACTGTTAAGGCAAAGGAAGTTTGCACAGGAGATAAAAAGAGTAGGCAAAAGATATTTTGTTCAGACGCCAAACAGGTATTTTTTTATAGAAAGCCATACCTGGCTGCCGTTTATAGGCTTTTTAAACAGGCCTGTTCTGTTGAAACTCCTTGAGTTCACCAATAAATTCTGGGTAAAAAAAACCTCTCCTGATTGGAACCTGCTCTCCCGGAAGGAAATGAGCAGCTTGTTTGAAGATGCCCGTCTCATAGAGGAGAAATTCCTCGGCATGACAAAATCAATAGTTGCACTTAAAAGTAATATAAATGCTTGAGATTGGAAGGATATGTTTTGAAGAAATACCTGGTTTTTGCGATATTGTTTGTTTATCTGGTACTGATATTTCTTCTCTCAAATCAATCAGGTTGGTTGTCAAACAGCTTGTCTTCAAGGATTGTAGAAAGAGCAGGGGAGTACATATCGCTGCCCGGTTTTATACATAATATATTGGGAACTCCCGGCCGCAATTTCAATTATCTTTTTAGGAAACTGTCTCATTTCATGGAATATGCCGTTTTATCCGTGTTGATGTATAAGGTTGCAATAATTTTTGTAAAAAGGGTAAAGGCGGCTTTGGCAGCTTCTTTGGTGATGTGTTTTACTGCAGCCGTGTTTGATGAATTTCACCAGGCCTTTGTCCCTGGTAGAACCTCTCTGGTTTCCGATATACTCATAGACCTCTCCGGATCAGCAGCAGGCCTTCTGTTTCTTTATATATGCAAATATTTGGTGAGTAGAGTCAAAAGTTTTGACAACAGAAGTGCAAAAAGATAGTACTTTTGTCAATTATTTTTGGGAGTGAATCGTATGAATAGATATGCTGTGGTAATGGCTGGTGGAGGCGGAACAAGGTTTTGGCCTTTGTCGAGACGGCAAATGCCAAAGCAGCTTCTCAATATAAGCGGTAATGATGTAATGTTGAATGAAACAATAAAAAGAATTCTGGAAATGATACCTCCCTCCAACATATATGTGGTGGCAAATAGAAAACAGACCAGGATAATAAACCGGCTTTTAATACAGGAAATACCGCGGGAAAACATACTCTTCGAACCTGTTGGGCGGAATACTGCGGTCTGTATTGCCTACGCCGCAACGGCTATAGCTCAAAGAAGCAGGGATGCGGTTATGTGCGTCCTGCCATCCGACCATCATATATCCGATGTGGATAGGTTCAGACAGGTATTGGATCATGCCATTAATGCAGCCGAATCAATAGAAAAGCTTATAACCATAGGCATAAAACCTGCTTTTCCCTCAACAGGCTATGGTTATATAAAGTATAACAGTAACTCCGGTACTCCCTGTTCCGGTGTTTATGAAGCCGAGAGCTTTATAGAAAAGCCTTCCATCGATAAGGCTGTGGAATATGTGGAAAGCGGCTGTTATTTATGGAACAGCGGTATGTTTGTCTGGAGGGTATCTACAATAATGGCTAACCTTGCCCGGTACTTGCCAAAGCTATATAAAAGCATCTCCGGACTAAAGGAGATTATAGGGACTGATAAGGAGCAAAGTGCAGTTGAAAAAGTATATTCCGGGCTTCAAAGCATATCTATAGATTTCGGCGTTCTTGAAAGAAGTGACGATGTGTTTGTTATTCCGGGAGATTTCGGATGGAATGATGTAGGAAGCTGGGATGCCCTGGGGGCTGTAATACCTACGGACGAGAATGGAAATACTGTAATGGGTAAACACATAGGTATCGGTACAAAAAATACTATTGTATATAGTCCCAACAGGTTAATTGCCACAATCGGTCTTGAAGATCTTATTATCGCCGATACTTCCGATGCCCTCCTGATATGTCCCAAAAATAAGGCACAGGAGGTAAGGAATATTGTAGAGGCATTAAAAAACACCGGAATGGAAGAATATATATAAATGGAAAAAGGCTATATGACCGTTCAAAACCGGCATATAGTCTTTTTTTTTCCGGAGGTCCGGACTTTAAAAAATGGTTTAATTTAAAATATTTTTAATTCATTACTTATTTTTAACAATAAAATTTCAGACATTATACCAAACACAACGTATCATCTTTTGTTATATTAGCAAGACGGGTATATGTAATAAAAGTGAGAAAAGTCATGGCATGTTCGTGATTATAGTAACTGAAAATGTATTTTAACTTTATTCAACATATATCATGTCGGTAAAGCAAAATTCAGAATGGAGGATAAACAATGAGAGTATTCACAAGGTTTTCACTTAAAAACACACTAGTAATTTTTTTAGTCGTAGTAATGCTTATAATAGGTGGGATATACTCGACCAGTTCCGTAAAAACAGAGCTTATGCCTGATATTACTTACCCTGTGGTCAGCATAATTACCGTATATCCGGGAGCGGCACCGGGGGATGTGGCTGAAAGTATATCAAGACCCATTTATAAAGCCATTTCCGGGATAAAAGGCCTTAAAACGGTGAATATGTCCTCAAATGAGAACATTTCACTTTTAATTACTCAGTTTGGGTTTTCCAAAGATATGGAAAAGGCTGAAAGAGAGATTCAGGATGCATTGAACAAGGTAAAATTGCCCGATAAAGCACAGAAGCCGACCTTATCGAGATTTGCATACAACAGTATACCTATACTTCAATATACCATAACTGCCGATAAACAGGATGAAGCAGCACTTTTGAAGTTTATAAACGACACTGTGCAGCCTGCCATTACAGGTGTAAATGGAGTTGGAAGCGCTTCAGTAAGCGGAATAGAGGATAAAAGCATATTTATTAAAGCCGATGAGAAGAAGCTTAAGGAAAACAACCTGACACTTCAGGATATTCAGCAGGCGCTTGCTGCAAATGATATAAACTATCCAATGGGCACTGTAAATATTGACGGAAAGACACTACCTGTCAAGGTTAATAGAGAAATAACCAATATAAACGATATTAAATCCATTCCATTGATTGTTGCTCCCAATACTGCAGAGCTTATGGGAGACAGTATGGGTAAAATTACCGAAGCCATAGGTGGTGTATATGCTGCCATGGGGGAAATGGGAAATGGGATGAGCCAGCTTGGCAAGGGTATGGGTGATATGGGACAAATGCTGGGAACCAATATGCAGGCAGTGGCTTTGCTTGATTCCATCCAGAAGAACCAGTCCGTTATCCTGGCTCAAAAGGAATTGCTGAATAATCCGGATACAACTGCAGACGTAAAGGCTAAAGCCCAACAGGAAATAGCAGTTGCCACACAGACAATTGCTGTAAGCCAGAAAATGCTGGACGAAATAATGAGTAAGGCTATGAAGGGTATGAAACCGGACCAGCAGGCGCAGAGGGGAAGTATGAATACACCAATGGGCGTAATGCCGGACATGAGCAAGAGCGGTGATGCTGAAAAAACCGGCGAAAACACTTTGAAGCTAACAACGGTTTCTCTTGGTGAAATAGCCGGGGTGTCTTTTGAAAAGCCGGATGGAATGTCCCATACAAGAGCAAACATGAAAACTACCGTTATAATGAGTATCGTAAAAAATGATGATGCAAATGCAGTACAGGTGGCAGCAGATGTGGAAGCAAAGGTTGAGGACTTAAACAATTCAAATCCGGGCTTTAATATAGATAAAATAAGCGATACTTCGGAGATGATTACCGAGTCGGTAAACGGGATGGTAAAAGAAGGACTTCTGGGAGCATTGTTTGCAATAATAATTATTGCTTTGTTCCTGAGGGATATAAGAGCTACGGTTATTGCAGTAATATCAATACCTCTTTCGGTCCTCATTGCACTTATACTCCTGCCCAGGTTCGACATAAGCCTTAATATAATGTCTCTGAGCGGTATGGCTGTAGCAATAGGACGTATAGTAGATGACTCCATTGTTGTAATAGAAAACATATACAGAAGGCTCCAAAAACGTATATCAGGCAGCGGAGATATTATAGAAGATGCAACAGCTGAAGTTTCGTCGGCAATAACGTCTTCAACAATAACTACAGTTGCGGTATTTTTACCCCTGGGGCTGGTTGAAGGCTTTGTTGGGAAAATATTTGCCTCCTTCGCGCTAACGGTTGTTATTTGCATACTGGCATCACTTCTTGTAGCAGTAACTGTTGTTCCGGTTATGGGAAGGTTTATGCTGCTTAAAAAGCCACCCAAACACAAGGAAGGCAAGAGCAGGATAGATGCCGCATATAAAAAAGTACTCTCATTTGCACTTTCTCACAGGGTATTGGTAGTTCTGACAGCTGTTGTATTGATGGTTTCCTCTTTTGCAATGTTGTTCTGGAGGGTGGAAACCCAGTTCATGCCTGATGATAAATCCAAGGCAATCAATGCAAAGCTCAATATGCCTGCAGGCACTGAGCTTGATTTGACAAACGCCGAAGTGGCAAAATTTGAGGAATACCTTACCAAAAACAGTGATGTAGACGTTGTTACAAGCATGGTAGGGGATACCGGTGGAGATGCTGCTGCATGGGGAATGATACAGGGCACAAACCAGGCAAGCCTGTACATCCTTTTAAAGGATGGAGCCGACCCCGATAGGGTGCTTGATACTGTAAGGGAAAAAGCGAAGTTCCTTGAAAACGATAAGGTAAAATGGATCGTAACCCCGCAAAGCAACTACGGAACACAGGAGAATCTCGAAGTTCTGGTATACGGGGAAAACGTTGAAGATCTGAAAACAGCTGCAGATAAAATAACAGCGGAGATAAAAGGAGTTAACGGGCTGTCAAATATATCAAACAATCTTTCGGATAAAAAGCCTGAAATATCCATAAAAGTAGATAGTAAAAAGGCAGCGGACAAGGGCTTGAACCCAATGTTTGTTGCAGGTCTGGTGAGAAGCGCATTGAATTACGACAAGGTTACCTCAGTTGAAAACAACGGCAAAACTGTTGATGTTATGCTTGGTATTAACAGCAGTAAACTGGACAGTCTTGAAAAGGTTAAAAACCTTGAAATCAGGGGAATGGCAGGAACAACCCTCCTTAAGGATGTTGCTCTGGTAGAGATAACCGATGGGCCCGTAAGCATTTCCGAAAGGGATGGCAAGCAGTTTGCTTCAATTTCGGCAGATATTATATCGAGCAATACTGCGAAGGTTGCTCAGGAAGTAACTGACAGGATCGAGGGAATAGAAACACAATTCAAGCCCGGTGTAACATACAGGGTTGGCGGAAGTGTAGACGATATGAATTCTACCTTCAAGGATATGGGAATGGCAATGCTTATAGCCATATTCCTGGTGTTCATAACAATGGTTATCACATTTAAAGAAGGCACGGCTCCGCTGGCAATATTGTTCTCTCTGCCCTTTGCAGCTGTAGGAGCACTGCTGGCACTGGTAATAACCGGACACTCGCTTTCGATATCGGGTCTGGTAGGTATATTAATGCTCATAGGTATAGTTGTAACAAATGCCATAGTGCTGGTTGACAGGGTTCAAACCAACAGGGTTAAAGGTATGGGTATAAGAGAAGCTCTTCTTGAGGCAGGCACGGTAAGGCTGCGTCCCATAATAATGACGGCAGCAGCTACGGTAATGGCATTGATTCCTCTGGCTCTCGGATTTTCAGAAGGTGCAATCATTTCTGAGGAATTAGGAATAGTAGTTATAGGAGGACTAACACTTTCTACCGTATTAACCCTTGTAATTGTGCCTGTTGCATACAGTCTTCTTGAAGGTCTGAAGGAAAGAATTACAAAGGGAAGCGTTGTTGATGGCACTATTACAGAAGTATAAGCACTCTACGCTTAAGTTTAAAGGGGTTAAAAAAATGGCAAGCCCGAAGGGGTTTGCCATTTTTTTATAGGTGCTTCATTTATTGTACATTAGATTCAGTTCTACCAACATTACAGCAGGGCTTTTACCGATTCCCACAGAACATCGCACAATTCTGCACTTTCATAACCTGAATCAAGGCTGGCAACACTGGTATCGTTTTTTCCCATATCACATGTGTAATCTCCTATAGTGGCAGTAATGAAAAAGTCACCTTCTCCGTAATTCCTTCTGCGGAGAATATCAATCATCTGGCCTATGTTAAGAAGTGGTACACAGTCTTCCTTCATATAGGAGGTGGGAAGGCTCATGTCAAATATAAATTCTTCCTCTTCCTCGATACAGTCTTCGTCTTCGATGCACTCCTCTTCATCATCCGAACAGCACTGTTCAGCTTCTTCCTCCGGTACAGCATCGGCATTTTCCTCATCCGGTTTAGCCAAAAACTGATCTATGAACCTTATATCATATACTGTTACATTGCCGTGTTTGGAAAGCTGAATTCCACCTATTACAAATACAACGTCTTCGTATATTTCTTTTTCAGCATCCTTGCAAATTTTTGCGACAGCCACATCGTAGACCTCGGGAATCCACAAGTCATTCAGATTCTGCTTTTGTTCTTCTGTCAGCTGAGACAAATCTTCTCTTGTTATACGTAGTTTCATAACAAATCACCCCGTTTTCAATTATAATTAATTGCCGTATACAAATCAAACAAAATATTAGTTGTCAGGAGGATATTGTGCTTCTTTATAGAATTAATTAAAAAAATATATTTTCAAGGCAATATTGACACGAACATATGTTCGAGAGATAATGTTATAAGAAGAACGTTTATGTTTGGAGGTACAAATGATAAGACAGGCAAAAGCTGAAGATTATGGTAATCACAGCATATCATCCCTTAAGGGCGCTGACAGGGTAAGGCTCCGTCCCGGTGTAATATTCGGTTCAGACGGACTTGAAGGGTGCCAGCACTCAGTGTTTGAAATCCTTTCAAACTCAATTGACGAGGCAAGAGAAGGCTTTGGGAGTGTAATTGAAATTACCAGATTTCAGGACAAATCTATTTTAATAAAGGATTACGGCAGAGGGATACCTTTGGACTTTAATTCCAAAGAACAGCGCTATAACTGGGAACTGGTTTTTTGTGAGCTTTATGCCGGTGGAAAGTATAAAACAAATTCGGCGGAAAACTACGAATTCAGCCTGGGACTGAACGGATTAGGAAGCTGTGCAACTCAATACAGTTCTGAATACATGGATGTAATTGTATACAGGGATGGTTACAGGTTCGACCTTCACTTTGAGAAGGGAGAAAATATTGGTGGACTCAAAAAAGAAAAGTGCAGATACGACAGTACCGGTACCATAATTAAATGGAGACCTGACCTGGACGTTTTTACGGATATAAACATACCCCTTGAGTACTTCCAGAATACACTAAAAAAGCAGGCTGTAGTTAACGCCGGACTAAAATTTGTACTTTATGATGAAGCTTCAGGTGAGGAATTTGAATACTGCTATGAAAACGGCATCGTCGATTATATAAAAGAATTAAGCGGAGATAAAGGCTTCACGGAAATACAGTTCCTTGAAACCTCTACAAAAGGGCGCGACAGGGAGGACAAGCCCGAGTATAAAGTGAAAATGCAGATAGCCTTCTGCTTTAACAATGAGATAAACCTTCTGGAATACTATCACAATTCCAGCTTTCTTGAACACGGAGGAGCACCCGACAGAGCTGTTAAAAGCGCCTTCGTATATGAGATAGACAAGTGCCTTAAGGCAAAGGGCAAATATAATAAGGATGAAGCAAAAATCACCTTTGCGGATATCCAGGACAGCATCATACTGGTTACAAATTCCTTTTCAACTGTAACAAGTTATGAAAACCAGACAAAGAAAGCCATTACAAACAAGTTTATTCAGGATACCATGACGGAATTCCTGAAACAGCAGTTGGAGATTTATTTCATTGAGAACAAATCCGAGTCAGACAGGATACTGGAACAGATCCTTATAAATAAGCGCAGCAGAGAGACGGCAGAGAAAACCAGAATAAACATCAAGAAAAAACTAGCCGGTAGTGTTGATATATCCAACAGAGTCAAAAAATTTGTAGATTGCCGGACAAAGGATATTGAGAAAAGAGAGCTTTATATAGTTGAGGGTGATTCGGCCCTTGGCGCCTGCAAACTGGGAAGAGATGCCGAATTTCAGGCGATAATGCCCGTAAGGGGTAAAATATTAAACTGTCTTAAATCTGATTACGATAAAATATTTAAGAATGATATTATTGTTGACCTTCTGAAAGTTTTAGGCTGTGGTATAGAAATAAAATCCAAGCACAATAAGGATTTGCATACCTTTGATATGGAAAACCTGAGGTGGGGGAAAATCATAATATGCACCGATGCCGATGTTGACGGCTTCCAGATAAGAACTCTCATACTGGCTATGCTATACAGGCTGGTACCGACTCTTATACTGGAGGGAAAGGTATATATAGCCGAATCTCCCTTATTTGAGATTACCACAAGGGATAAAACATACTTCGCATACAGTGAGAAGGAAAAAGCACAGATTCTCGCAAAAATCAGCGGTAAATACAGCATCCAGCGTTCAAAGGGTCTTGGTGAGAATGAGCCCGAGATGATGTGGCAGACTACAATGAATCCTGAAACAAGGAAGCTTATTAAGGTTATGCCCGATGATGTTGCAATGACCGAAGAGTTTTTTGACATGCTGCTGGGAGACAACCTTCAGGGCAGGAAAAATTATATTGAGGAGAATGGGTTTAAGTACCTTGACATGATTGATGTGAGTTAAAGGGGTGGGATATATTAATACGATAGAGCAAAAAATTGTTGATACACTTGAAAAAAACTATATGCCCTATGCCATGAGCGTTATCGTTTCAAGGGCTATACCTGAAATAGACGGATTTAAGCCTTCTCACAGGAAGCTGTTGTTTACAATGTATAAGATGGGTCTGCTGGCAGGTGGAAGAACCAAATCGGCTAATGTTGTAGGCCAGACCATGAAGCTTAATCCCCACGGCGATATGGCTATTTACGAGACCCTGGTAAGGTTGACCCGGGGGAATGATGCGCTTCTCCATCCATATATAGATTCAAAGGGGAATTTCGGAAAGCAATTTTCCAGGGATATGGCTTATGCAGCACCTCGTTATACCGAGGTTAAGCTGGAAAAAATCTGTGAAGAGCTTTTTAAGGACCTTGAGAAGAATACCGTTGACTTTATAGATAATTATGACGGTACTATGAGGGAGCCTACGCTGCTTCCCACAACATTTCCAAATATACTTGTAAACTCAAACCAGGGAATAGCTGTCGGTATGGCAAGCAGCATATGCAGCTTTAACCTTCATGAGGTATGTGAAACGGCTGTAGAGTATATAAGGAATGAAAATGCAGATATAGTCCAGTACCTTAAAGCACCCGATCTGTCTACAGGGGGCCAGCTTATTTATAAGGAAAAGGATATAAGGGATATATATGAGACCGGAAGGGGCAGTTTCAAACTCAGGGCACGATACAGATATGACAAAGCCAACAACTGTATTGAAATTATTGAGATTCCATATACAACAACAACTGAAGCTATAATAGATGATATAGCAAACCTTGTTAAGGAAGGGAAAATTAAAGATATTACCGATGTCAGGGATGAAACAGATCTGGATGGCCTTAAGGTCACACTGGACATAAAGAAAAGCACTGATCCTGAGGCACTGATGAACAAGCTTTTCAAGCTCACAACCCTTGAGGATACCTTCAGCTGTAACTTCAATATCCTTGTTAACGGAAAACCTCGGGTTATGGGTATAAGAGAGATACTCAAGGAGTGGACTCTTTACAGAATAAACTGCATAAAGCGTCAAACCTTATTTGATATAGATAAAAAAACCGAAAAACTCCACCTGCTGCAGGGACTTAAGAAAATACTCCTGGATATTGATAAAGCTATCAGGATAATCAGGGAGACCGAAAAGGATTCCGATGTTATTCCCAACTTAATGAAGGGCTTTGATATAGATCAGGTTCAAGCCGAGTATATAGCTGAGATCAAGCTCAGGAACCTCAACAGGGAATATATTCTTAACCGGGTCAGTGAAGTGGAAACCCTCCGGAAAGAAATAGATGAGCTCAGAGGAATATACAACGATGAGGGTAAGATTAAAAAAATCATTACAAAACAACTGGGTTATATTGACAAAAAGTACAGCAAGCCCAGACGTACAGAAATAGTTCAGGAACATCACATTGAGGAGGTTACCGAGGAGCATCTGATTGAGGATTATAACCTGAAGCTGTTCCTGACAGAACAAAACTACCTGAAAAAGATACCTCTGGTATCTCTGAGAGCAAATCCCGAGCACAAGCTTAAGGATGACGACGCTATTTTACAGGAGGTTGAAACCCGGAATAAAGCGGAATTGTTATTATTCTCAAGCAAATACACTGTTTACAAGCTGAGAATCCATGAAATTGAGGATTGTAAAGCAAGCAGCCTTGGCGAATATCTGATAAATCTGCTGGAAATGGA
>Ga0073934_10006690_pt1 | contig 16558 bp, 15 predicted proteins | sample LarsenN4metaG_FD_76834 | JGI IMG/M metagenome (GOLD analysis project Ga0073934, IMG submission 76834) | Hot spring sediment bacterial and archeal communities from British Columbia, Canada, to study Microbial Dark Matter (Phase II) - Larsen... ...
CGCCCGGGCGATGGCGATGCGCTGGCGCTGCCCGCCCGAGAACTCGTGGGGATAGCGGTCGGCCATGCCGGTCTCCAGGCCGACCTCGGCCAGCGCCTCCTCCACCAGGCGCCGGCGCTCGTCGGCGCTCGCGTCGCGGCGATGGACGGCCAGGCCCTCGCCCACGATGGCGCCCACCGCCATGCGCGGGCTGAGCGCCCCGAAGGGATCCTGGAAGACGATCTGCATGGCGCTGCGCAGCGGCTTCAGGGTGTCCCAGGACAGCCCCTGGATCGGCCGCCCGGCGAAGACGATCTCCCCCTTGCTCGCAATCAGGCGCAGCAGGGCCAGGCCCAGGGTCGTCTTGCCTGAGCCGGACTCGCCCACCACGCCCACGGTCTGGCCCTCGCGCACCGTCAGGGTCACGCCGTCTACGGCCTTCACGTGGCCGCGCACGCGGCCGAACACGCCGCGCCGGATGGGGAAGTGAACCTTCAGGTCGCGGCAGGACGCGACCTGGGATGCATCGGGGCGCAGCGGCACGGGCTCGCCCTTGGGCTCGGCCGCCAGCAGGCGACGGGTATAGGCGTGCCGCGGGTTGGCGAAGAGCTCGGCCACCGGCCCGCTCTCCACGATCCGTCCGCCCGTCATCACCAGCACGCGGTCGGCCACCTTGCGGGCGATGTTCAGGTCGTGCGTGATGAGCAGCATGGCCATGCCCAGGCGGGCCTGCAGTTCCTTCAGGAGCTTCAGGATCTGCGCCTGGATGGTGACGTCCAGCGCCGTGGTGGGCTCGTCGGCGATCAGGATGGCGGGTTCGTTGGCCAGCGCCATCGCGATCATCACGCGCTGGCGCTGGCCGCCCGACAGCTGGTGAGGATAGCTCCACAGGCGCTCCTCGGGCCGGTCCAGGCCGACCAGGCGCAGAAGCTCGACGATCCGCGCGCGGGCACGCTGCCCGCTCAGGCCCTTGTGCACCGCCAGGATCTCGCCGATCTGCCGCTCGACCGTGTGCAGCGGGTTCAGCGAGGTCATGGGCTCCTGGAAAACCATCGCGATGCGGTTGCCTCGCACGCGGCGCAGAACGGCCTCGGACGCCCCCACCAGCTCGTGCCCCTCGAAGCGGATCGAGCCGGAGGGGTGGCTGGCCGAGGCGTAGGGCAGGAGCTGCAGGATCGAGAGCGCCGTCACCGACTTGCCCGATCCCGACTCGCCCACGATGGCCAAGGTCTCGCCGCGATCCAGCGCGAACGAGGCGCCGATGACGGCATCCAGCGCCCGGCCTTCCGCCTCGAAGCGCACGCCCAGGTCGCGGACCTCCAGCAGGCTCATGGGCGCGGCCTCACCGCGGCATGCGGCGCGGGTCGAAGGCGTCGCGCACGCCCTCGCCGATGAAGACCAGCAGGCTCAGCATCAGCGCGATGACGGCGAAGCCCGCGAAGCCCAGCCAGGGCGCCTGCAGGTTGTTCTTGCCCTGGTTCAGCAGTTCGCCCAGCGAGGCCGAGCCCGGCGGCAGGCCGAAGCCCAGGAAGTCCAGCGACGTCAGCGCCGTGACCGCGCCGCCCAGGATGAAGGGCATGAAGGTGAGGGTCGCCACCATCGCATTGGGCAGGACGTGGCGCACGATGATGGTGGCATCGCCCACGCCCATCGCACGGGCGGCGCGCACGTAGTCGAAGTTGCGCCCGCGCAGGAACTCGGCCCGGACCACGCCCTGCAGGGTGGTCCACGAGAACAGCAGCATCAGGACCAGCAGCGTCCAGAAGCTGGGCACCAGCACGCTGTTCATGATGATGAGCAGGTACAGGAAGGGCAGGCCCTGCCAGATCTCGATGAAGCGCTGGAAGCCCAGGTCCACGACGCCGCCGAAGTAGCCCTGCACCGCGCCCACAGCCACGCCCACTAGCGAGCTCAACGCCGTGAGAAGCAGACCGAAGGTCACCGAGATGCGGAAGCCGTAGACCATGCGGGCCAGCACGTCGCGCCCCTGGTCGTCGGTGCCCAGCCAGTTGTCCAGCGTGGGCGGCGAAGGGGCGGGCTGCGGCAGGTCGTAGTTGATGGTGGCGACGTCGTAGGGGATCAGCGGCCACACCATCCAGCCCTTCTCGCGGATCAGGTCCGCGACGAAGGGATCGCGGTAGTCGGCCTCGGTCTCGAAGTCGCCGCCGAACGCGGTCTCGGGATAGGCGCGCAGGGCGGGCACGTAGAAGCCGCCGTCGTAGACGATCAAGAGCGGCTTGTCGTTGGCCACCAGCTCGGCCGGCAGGCTCAGCCCGTACAGCGCGAGGAAGATCCACAGCGACCAGAAGGCACGGCGGTTGGCGCGGAAGTTCCGCAGGCGCCGGCGGGTCAGCGGCGACACGCGCAGGCCCAGGATGCGCGTCATGCCCATCGTCAGGCCTCGCGCCGCTCGAAGTCGATTCGCGGGTCGACCAGCACGTACATCAGGTCGCCCAGCAGGTTCGTCAGGAGGCCCAGCAGGGTGAAGACGTACAGCGTGCCGAACATCACCGGATAGTCGCGCCGGACCGCCGCCTCGAAGCCCAGGAGGCCCAGCCCGTCGAGCGAGAAGATGATCTCGATCAGCAGCGCGCTGCCGAACAGGACGCCGATGATGACGCCGGGAAAGCCGGCGATGACGATCAGCATGGCGTTGCGGAAGACGTGTCCGTACAGCACGCGCCGCTCGGTCAGGCCCTTGGCCCGCGCCGTGGCGACGTAGAGCTTGCCCAGTTCCTCGAGAAACGAGTTCTTGGTCAGCATGGTCAGCGTGGCGAAACTGCCCACCAGCAGGGCGGTCAGCGGCAGGACCATGTGCCAGAGGTAGTCCAGCACCTGCCCGTGCCAGGGCAGGGCGTCGAAGTCGGGCGATACCAGCCCGCGCAGCGGGAACCACTGCACGTAGCTGCCGCCGGCGAACAGCACGATCAGGAGCACCGCGAACAGGAAGCTGGGCACCGCCTGGCCCACGACGATGGCGCCGCTGGTCCACACGTCGAAGCGCGAACCGTCGCGCACCGCCTTGGCGATGCCCAGCGGGATCGACACCAGGTAGACAAGCAGGGTGGTCCACAGGCCCAGCGAGATGGAGACCGGCAGCTTGTCCAGCACCAGGTCGACGACCGAGCGGCTCTGGTAGTAGCTCTCGCCGAAGTCGAAGGTGAGATAGCGCCCCATCATCAGCAGGAAGCGCTCGGCCGGCGGCTTGTCCAGGCCGAAGGTCCGCTCCAGGTCGGCGATGAACTCGGGATCCAGGCCCTGGGCGCCGCGGTACTCGCTCCCTTCCTGGCCGCCCCCGGTGCCGCTGCCGGAGCCTTGCAGCTCGCTGCCGCCGCCGCTGACCCTAGCGGTTGCCCCGATGTCGGTACCCGACAGCTTGGCCAGGATCTGCTCCACGGGCCCGCCCGGCACCACCTGCACGATGGCGAAGTTCAGCAGCATGATGCCGAACAGGGTCGGCAGGATCAGCAGCAGGCGGCGGACGATGTAGGCGAACACGGGCCCCGCGCCTCAGGCCGCCGGGCTCGTCGGGGTCACTCCTGCAGGCCCTTCTCGCGCGCGGCGAGCGAGGCTTCCTTCGCCGGGTCGATCCACCATGCCTGCAGGTCCACACCGTACCTCGGAGTCACCGCCGGCATGGCGAACTTGTCCCAGTAGGCGATGCGCGAGAAGCGCAGGTGCCAGTGGGGCACCACGTACTGGCCCCAGGTCAGCACGCGGTCCAGCGCACGGCATGCCACCGTCAGGCTTGCCCGGTCGGGTGCGTTGATGATGGCGTCCACCAGGGCATCCACCGCCCTGCTCTTGATCCCGATCAGGTTGTTGCTGCCTTCGGTGTCGGCGGCGGCCGTGGTCCAGAAGTTGCGCTGCTCGTTGCCCGGCGACAGGGATTGGCCGAACGAGGCCACGACCACGTCGAAGTCGAAGGTCTCCATGCGCTTCTCGTACTGCGCCGAGTCGACCTGGCGGATCGTTCCCTCGATGCCCAGCCGCTCCAGGTTCTGCAGATAGGCGCCGATCACGCGCTCGAAGGCCGGGTCGTACTCCAGGAACTCGATGGTCATGGGCTTGCCGTCCGGGCCCACCAGCGCCCCGTCCTGCACCGTCCAGCCCGCCTCGGCCAGCAGGGCCTTGGCCCGGCGCAGGTTGGCACGGTCGCTGCCCGACCCGTCGCTCACGGGAGCCTGGTAGGCGGGGCCGAAGACCTCCGGCGGCAGCTCGTCGCGAAAGGGTTCCAGCAGCGCGAGCTCGGCCTCGCTGGGCAAGCCGGCAGCCGCCAGCTCGGAGTTGGCGAAGTAGCTGTTGGTCCGCGTGTAGGCGCCATAGAACAGGTTCTTGTTGACCCATTCGAAGTCGAAGGCCAGCGTCAGGGCCTCGCGCACGCGGCGGTCGGCGAACATCGGCCGGCGCGTGTTCAGGATGAAGCCCTGCATGCCGCTGGGGTTCTCGTTGGGAATCTCGGCCTTGACGATCAGGCCGGCCTTGAGCGCCGGGCTGTCGTAGCCGGTGGCCCACACCTTGGCCACGTTCTCGACCCGCAGGTCGAACTCGTGCGCCTTGAACGCCTCCAGCGACACATTGCGGTCGCGGTAGTAGTCGTAGCGGATGGTGTCGATGTTGAAGCGCCCGCGCGCCACGGGCAGGTCCTTGGCCCAGTAGTCGGGAACGCGCTGGTAGGTGATCGACCGGCCGGGGTCCACCGCCACCACCCTGTAGGGCCCGCTGCCCAGCGGCGGTTCCAGGCTGGTGGCGGCGAAGTCGCGGGTCTCCCACCAGTGCTTCGGCAGCACGGGGAGCTGGCCAACGATCAGCGGCAGCTCGCGGTTGTTGGCGGTCGAGAAGGTGAACTTGACCGTGCGCTCGCCCGTCGCCTCCACCGAGGCGACGTCGTGGTAGTAGTAGCGATAGCTGGGATCGCCCTTCTCCATCAGCGTGTTGAACGTGAAGACCACGTCGGCGGCGGTGATCGGCACGCCGTCGTGCCAGCGGGCCTCGGGGCGCAGGGTGAAGGCGACCCACGAGCGGTCGGCCGGCATCTCGATCGTCTCCGCCACCAGCCCATACTCCGAGAACGGCTCGTCCTGCGCCTGCTCCATCAGCGTGTCGTAGACCAGCGCGATGCCGGCGGCGGACTCGCCCTTCAGGATGTAGGGGTTCAGGCTGTCGAAGCTGCCATAGCCCTCGTAGCGCGCCGAGCCGCCCTTCGGCGCGGCCGGATCCGCGTACTCGAAGTGCTGGAAATCCGCCGGGTACTTGAGGTCGCCGTACATCGCGACGCCATGGCCGACATACGTGTCCTGCGCCCCGGCCGGGAGGACCAGCGTCGCGGCCGCGCAGACGGCCAGAAGCCAGCGTGCCAGCCCCATCGCCCCTCCTTGATTGCCCATGCGCGCCCTAGCCGCGCAGGCGTTCGAGCGCCTCGGCGTGGACCGCCTTGTCGCCTGCCGCCAGCACGCGCCCGTCCGAGGCCAGGGTGATCGCCTTGCCGTCCCAGTCGGTGAAGACGCCGCCGGCGTTGCGCACCACCGCCTCCAGCGCGAAGAAATCGTGCGCGGCCAAGCCCGCGTCGCAGACCACATCCATGAAGCCCGCCGCCACCAGGCCGTAGTTCGAGCAGTCGGCCCCGAAGCGCAGCCACCGGGCGCCCTTGCGCACGCGCGCCAGCTCAACGTCGACCTCCTGGGCATAGTCGCCGGGGCCGCTGGTGGAAACCAGGGCATCGGCGATGCGGGCGCAGGCACGGGGCCGGACGGGCTTGCCGTTCAGGCTGGCGCCGTGGCCGTTGGCGCCCACCCAGCGGTCGCGCACGATGGCCTGGTCGATGACTCCCAGGATCGGCCGGTCGCCGTGGCTCAGTGCGATCAGGGTGCCGAAGACCGGCTTGCCGCAGACGAAATCCTGGGTGCCGTCCACGGGATCGAACACCCACACGAACTCCGCGTCCTTGCGGGTGGCGGGGAACTCCTCGCCGATGACCCCGTGCTGCGGATAGGTCTTGTCGATCATCCCGCGCAGGACCTGCTCGGTCTCCTTGTCGCACTCGGTCACCAGGCTCTCGTCGGCCTTGATCTCGACCCTGGCTCCGTTGCGGAACCAGCGGCGATGCACCTCGCCGGCCGCGTCGGCCAGCCTGTGCGCGAAGGCGATGAACTCGGCGGGGCACTGCTTCATGGTCGGACTGTGCCCGCCCGGGCGGCCCTAGATCAAGCGCCGCGCCTTTTTCGTTGCCAACGTCCCGGCCGCCGCGGAGAGTTCCGCCCTTGGGGCAACCGGATCAGGGGCGGCCAGGCGTGGCGGGAAGGATCAAGGCGGTCAGCTTCGACCTGTGGGACACGATCATCCACGACGATTCGGACGAGCCCAAGCGCAAGGCCCAGGGCCTGCGCACCAAGGTGGCGGAGCGCCGCCATCTGCTGCACGCGGCGCTGGCCAGGGTGCAGCCCATCCCCTTCGACAACGTCGCGCTGGCCTACGACGTGGCCGACGCCGCCTTCAACAAGGTCTGGCGCGAGCACAGCATCACCTGGACGATCGAGGAGCGCCTGGGCGTGCTGCTCAAGGGCCTGAAGCGCACCTTGCCCGAGCCCGCCCTCGCCGAGGTGGTGCGCGCGCACCAGGAGATGGAGATCGCCGTGCGGCCCGACGTGGTGCCGGGCATTGCCCAGGCGCTCGAGGCGCTTGCCGGGCGGTACAAGCTCTGCGTCGTCTCCGACGCGATCGTCAGCCCCGGCTGGGCGTTGCGCAAGCTGCTTGAAAGCCACGGCGTGGCCCGCTTCTTCGATGCCTTTGCCTTCTCCGACGAGGTCGGGCACTCCAAGCCGCACCCCGACATGTTCCATCACGTGGCCAGGGCGATGGGCGTCGCGCTGCACGAGATCGTCCACGTCGGCGATCGCGAGCACAACGACGTGAAGGGGCCCCACGCGCTCGGCATGAAGGCCATCCTGTTCACCGGCACGCGCGACGCCGACAGGCAGGGCTCCACCGCCGACGCCGTGTGCGAGCGCCACGCCGACCTGCCGGCCATCGTCGATCGCCTGGCCGCCTGACACCCCGCGAGGATCTCCCATGCCCGACGCCCCCCGCTTCCTGGTCATCGACGGCTACGCCAAGCCCTCGCGCGACGAGCTCGCCGCGGGCGGCTGCTCGGTGGCGGGCGAGCTCTACGCCCGCATGCTGCGCAACCATGTGCCCAACGCCGGCACGGACATCCTCTATCCATCCGATCCCGACGGCGCCCTGCCCAAGGGCGCCAGCCTGGAGAGCTACGACGGGGTGTGCTGGACCGGGTGCAACCTCACCGCCTACGACGACAAGGATCCCAAGGTGCGCACCCAGATCGAGCTGGCGCGGAAGATCTACGAGGTCGGCACGCCCAGCTTCGGCTCGTGCTGGGCCGCGCAGATCGCGGTGCAGGCGGCGGGCGGCGTGGTGCGCGGCAGCCCGAAGGGGCGCGAGATGGGCATCGCCCGCAAGATCCGGCTCACGCCCGAGGGCCGCGCCCACCCCATGTATGTCGGCAAGGCGTCGGTGTTCGACGCCTTCATCAGCCATGTCGACGAGGTGACGCACCTGCCGCGCGGCGCCCTGGTGCTGGCCTCCAACGACTTCTCCTACGTCCAGGCGGTGTGCGTGAACCACCTGAACGGCACGTTCTGGGCGCCGCAGTACCATCCCGAGTACGACCTGCACGAGATGGCCCGGCTGATCTTCTGCCGCATCCCCAAGCTGATGCAGTACGGCTTCTTCCTCACCGAGGCGCAGGCGCACGACTACATCGAGAAGCTCGAGATCCTGCACAACGATCCCACGCGCTTCGACATCGCGTGGGCGCTGGGCATCGACGAGGACATCCTGCAGCCTGGCGTGCGCCAGCGCGAGGTGGCCAACTGGATCCAGCACCAGGTGCTGCCGCGGGCGGCGTGACGATGCGCCTTGCGGCCTGGGTCATCCTTGCGGCCCTCGCCGCGCCGTCGGCGTGGGCCGCGCCCGGCACGGACCAGGAGCCCGGTCAGGTATTCCACCTGACGGCGGACCGGCTTCCCGCGCCCCATGCGACCGACAGCGTCGCCAACGGACCCGACCGCATCGAACGGCCCGAGGGAGCGGCACCCATCGTGCCCGCGGGGTTCACGGCCGAGCTGTTCGCCGAGGGACTGCGGCACGCCCGCTGGATGGTCGTGGCCGCCAACGGCGACGTGATCCTGGCCCAGCCCAAGGCGGGCGAGCTCACGCTGCTGCGCGACGAGGACGGCGACGGCCGAGCCGACCTCGCGGCGACGTTCCTCGCGGGCCTGACGGCGGCCCACGGCCTAGCCATCCGGGGCGACGCCCTCTACATCGGCGACTTGGAGGGGGTCTGGCGCGTGCCCTACGCCCCGGGCGATGTCGAAGCCCGGGCCGATCCCGTGCGGATCACGGCCGACGGCGCGTTCGGCAGCGAGGGCGGGCATTGGACGCGCAACATCGCGTTCTCGGCCGACGGCTCGCTGCTCTATGCCGCCATCGGCTCGCGCGGCAACACGGCCGAGGAGGCGGAGCCGCGCGCCACGGTCCAGGTCTTCGACGCCCGAGGCGGCGAAGGCCGCACGTTCGCCGCCGGGCTGCGCAATCCGGTGGGCATCGCCATCCACCCCGGAACCGGCGAGCTCTACGTCACGGTCAACGAGCGCGACGGCCTGGGCGATGGCCTCGTGCCCGACTACTTCACGCGCATCCGCGAGGGCGAGTTCTACGGCTGGCCCTACGCCTATATCGGCCAGCACCCGGACCCCGACTACGGCGAGCGGCGGCCCGATCTCGTGGCCGCGACGAAGGTGCCGGACGTGCTGTTCGAGTCGCACTCGGCCCCGCTGGGCCTTGCCTTCTATGCAGGCGACCAGTTTCCCCCCGAGTACCGCGACGGGGCCTTCGTGGCCCTGCACGGCTCGTGGAACCGCGCGGCGCCCACCGGCTACAAGGTGGTCTACGTGCCCTTCAGGGACGGGCGCCCCACGGGCGCGTACCGCAACTTCGCCACGGGCTTCTGGATCGCGGGCGAAGACACGGCCGGCGTCTGGGGCCGTCCCTGCGGCCTGGCGGTGATGCCCGACGGCAGCCTGCTGGTCAGCGACGACGCCGGCGGCACGATCTGGCGCATCCGCTACACCGGACCGTGACGGGCCGCCGCTGACAGCCGGGCGCTGCGCGGCTAAGCTGCGCCCCCAGTCGACCCATCGCCGGAAGACGCCCGTGCCCACGCCGGAGCAAGCCCGCCTCGCCCTCGCGTTCAGCTGCGTGGGCCACGCCTTCTCGCACGTCTTCATGCTGCTTTATCCCACGGTCGTGCTGGCCCTGGGGCCGGTGTTCCACATGGAGTACGGCGACCTGCTGCTGCTGGCGCTGGCCGGCAACGTGCTGTTCGGAGCGATGGCCCTGCCGGCCGGCTGGCTGGGCGACCGCTGGAGCGCCGAGGGCATGATGGCGATCTTCTTCCTGGGCACCGGCGGCGCATCCATCGCCACCGGCCTGGCGCCCTCGCCCCTTTGGCTGGCGGTCGGCCTGGCCCTGATCGGCACGTTCGCCGCCATCTACCATCCGGTCGGTATCGCCTGGCTGGTGCGCAGTGCCGCCAGCCGCGGCCGGGCGCTGGGCGTGAACGGCGTGTTCGGCTCGTTGGGAACGGCCGGCGCGGCGGTCGTGGCCGGCGCGCTGACCGCCTGGCTCGGCTGGCGCTGGGCCTTCATCGTGCCGGGAATCGTCTGCGTGGCCGTGGGCCTCGGGTTCGTGGTCGCGGTGCGCACGGGGCGCATCGTCGCCGCCAAGGTCGACCGCCATCCCGAGCCCGCCCCCAGCCGCGGCGACATGGTGCGCGTGTTCTGGGTGCTGTCCCTCACGATGCTGGCCACCGGCCTGATCTGGCAGGCGGCGCAGACCGCCATGCCCAAGCTGTTCGACGAGCGCCTGGGTCAGGACAGCGACGTGCTGCGCACCGGCAGCCTGGTCACGGCGGCACTGCTGTTCGGCGTGCTCGCCCAGATCGCCGGCGGCTACCTGGCCGACCGCTTCCCCCTGCGCCGTGTCTACCTGACCGGCTTCTGGGTGCAGGCGCCGCTGCTGGCCGCACTCGCCTATGTCGGCGGTCCCGCCATCGTGCCGGCGGCGGCGGTCCTGATCTTCTTCAACACCGGCATCACTCCGGCCGAGAACGCGCTGCTGGCGCGCTACACCCCGGCCAACTGGCGGGCCACGGCGTTCGGGGCCAAGTTCGTGCTGGCCATCGGCGTGGCCTCGGCCAGCACCGCCCTTGTGGCCCTGGTGCACAACGCGACGGGCTCGTTCGCCCTGCTGTTCGTCGGCCTGGCGGCGGTGGCGGCGGCCTCGGCCCTGGCGGCCCACGGCCTGCCGCGGCAGGGCAGGACCCCCCGCGTGGCGGCGGCGGCCGAGTAGCGGGGCGGGCCGCCGAACCATGAACGCTGCGGCGCCTCCTGCCGGACCCACGACCCTCAAGGTGCCCGAGGGCGACAACCGCGAACGCCTGGTATGCGATTCCTGCGGCTTCGTTCTGTACCGCAACCCGAAGGTCGTGGTCGGCGCCGTGATCGCGCACGGGGACCGCGTGCTCCTCTGCCGTCGCGCGATCGACCCGCGCCGCGGTTTCTGGACCATCCCGGCCGGCTATCTGGAGCTCAACGAATCCACCGCCGAGGGCGCCATGCGCGAGGCGCGCGAGGAGGCCGGTGCCACCATTGCCATCGACAGCCTGCTGGCCGTTTACAGCGTGCCGCGCATCAGCCAGGTGCAGGTGATCTACGCCGCCCGCCTGACGTCGCCCGAGGTGGCGCCGGGCATCGAGACGCTGGAGACCCGCCTCGCCCGGTGGGACGAGATCCCGTGGGCCGACATCGCCTTCCCCTCGGTGCGCTGGGCCCTGGGCCATTGGCGCGAGCTGCGCGAGGGCGGCCCGGCGGTGGCCCGAACGAATCCGCCCGGCGAGACGGGTGACTTCTAGGCGGGCTCCATTGCGGCCTCGCCGGGGCCGACGCTAGGATCGCGGCATGAGCGGAATCTCGCAGAGCGACCCGGCCGCAGCCCTGAAGCGTGCGGCCTGCGATGCGGTGGATGCGCTGGCAGGCGAGCTGCTGGCCACATCGCGCGCCATCCATGCCGAGCCCGAGCTCGCCTTCGAGGAGCACAAGGCCGCCGCGCGGCTGACGGACGACATCGAGCGGCACGGGCTGGCGGTGGAGCGCGGCGCCTGCGGCCTTGCGACGGCCTTCGTCAGCGAATTCGGGACCGGCGGGCCGTGCGTCGCGCTGCTGGCCGAGTACGACGCGCTGCCCGGGATCGGGCACGCCTGCGGCCACAACCTCATCGCCACGGCGGCGCTTGGTGCGACGCTGGCCCTGTCCCGGCTCGGCGACGCGCTGCCCGGGCGCGTGCGCCTGCTGGGCACGCCGGCCGAGGAGGGCGGCGGCGGCAAGGAGCTGATGGCCCGCAAGGGCGCCTTCCAGGGCGTCGATGCGGCCCTGATGATCCATCCCGCCGGGGTCAACCTGGCGACCACCCCCACGCTGGCGATCTCGCGGGTCGAAGTCGCCTATCACGGCAGGGCGGCGCACGCCTCGGCCCAGCCCTGGGACGGCGTCAACGCGCTGGACGCGCTGGTCACGGCCTATCAGGCCATCGCCCAGCTGCGGCAGCACATCCGGCCCACCGAGCGCATCCACGGGATCATCACCGACGGCGGCCAGGCGTCGAACGTCGTGCCCGTGCGGGCCGCGGCGGATTTCTCGGTGCGTGCGGCCGATGCGAAGGCCCTCGCCGCGCTGAAGCGCCGCGTCGAAGCCTGCTTCCACGGGGCGGCCCAGACCAGCGGCGCCAGGCTGGAACTGGCCTGGGACGACGTGGACTACCTGGACCTCGTCACGAGCTGGCCGCTGGCCAACGCCTTCCAGCGCAACGCCGAGTCGCTGGGCCGCACCTTCATGCGGCTGGAGGACATGCCCAAGGGCTGGGCCGGCTCCACCGACATGGGCAACGTCAGCCAGATCGTGCCCGCCATCCACCCGCTGTTCGCGGCGGCCCCGCCTCATGTCGTGATCCACCACCCCGACTTCGCCACATGGGCGGGCTCCGAGATGGGCGATAGGGCGGCCCTGGAGGGCGCCAAGGCGCTCGCCATGACGGCCATCGATTTCCTGACCGACGCCGCCCTGCGCGACGAGGTGGCGCGCAACTTCGCCCTGGCCAGGAAGGAGGCCGCATGAACGCTCTCGCCGCGATGGAAGCGTCGCGCCTGGTGGACTTGGCGCGCTATCCCATCGCCGATCTCGATACCCCGGCGGCGAGGGCCCTGGTGGAGCGCTCCCGCGCGACGCTGGAGGCCGAGAGCGTCCTCATGCTGCACGACTTCGTGACGCCCGAGGCCCGCGCCGCCATGGTGGGCGAGCTCCAGGCCGCCCTGCCGCGAGCCTACCGGCGCGAGACCGCCTTCAGCGTCTACTACGAGGGCGAGGCCCGCCCGCCCGCCGGCCACGGCGCGCTGGCCCACAACCCGTCGCGGCAGACGATCTTCGCCGGCGACCAGTTCGCCCGCGAGGGCGCGCTGTGGTCGCTGTTCCTGTGGGATGCGCTGACCGACTTCGTCGCCGCCATCGTGGGCGGGGGCGCGCTCTACCGCTCCGCCGACCCGCTGGCCTCCCTCACGGCCACGGCCATCGGCGACGGCGACCGGCACGGCTGGCACTTCGACCAGAACGACTTCGTCGTCAGCCTCCTGTTGCAGGAGCCCGAGGAGGGCGGCCGGTTCGAGATGATCCCCGGCGCGAAGGACGACGTGCATGTCGACCACGAGATCGTGGCCCGGGCGCTTGCCGGACGGGAGGAGGGCGTCATCCGACCGCCCATGCGGGCCGGCACGTTCAGCGTCTTCCGCGGCCGCCGCGCCCTGCATCGCGTCAGTCCAGTGAAGGGGAACCGCCAGCGGCTGATCGCGCTGTTCTCCTACCACCGCAGGCCGGGAATGATGTTCACGCCCGAGGTCTACCGCGTGGCCTTCGGCCGGGTGGCCTAGGGGCCGGGCGCGTCGGGCAGCCCGACGCCGATCATCGAATCGCGGGTCACCAAGCCGGCCAGCCGTGCGGCGTCCCAGCCCTCGGTGCCCGCCGGGCGCATGGGCAGAACCAGATAGCGCATGTCGGCCGTCGAATCGTGGACGCGCACCTCCACGTCGTCGGGGATCGTCGTGCCGAACTCGGCCAGAACGGCGCGCGGCTCGCGCACGACGCGGGCGCGGTAGGGCCTGGACTTGTACCAGGCCGGCGGCATGCCCAGCACGGCGCGCGGGTAGCACGAGCAGAGGGTGCAAACGACGACGTTGTGCAGGCGGGGCGTGTTCTCCAGCACGACGATCTGGGCATAGGCGGGCGCCACGCCCATCTCGCGCATGGCCTCTTGCCCGTCGGCCAGCAGGCGGCGTCTGAAGTCCGGGTCGGTCCAGGCGCGCGCCACGATGCTGGCGCCGATGGCAGGCGTGCGGGCCTCGATCCGCTCCATCATGCGGGTCATCTCGGCCGCCGTGATGTGGCCCTTCTCGATCATCAGCTCGATCAGCGCCAGCCCCAGGAAGTGATGGGGCGTCGACGGCTCGGGATCGTCGGGCTGCGGCGGCGCGTGGGGGTGGCCGTGATCCGTCATGCCGGCTCCAGCCAGTGCTCGTAGATCTCGATCTCCAGCGTGTCGCCGGGCCGTCCCCGGTAGCCCGGCCACAGGTCGGCCTGGCGCAGCCGCACGCGGTACAGCGTCTGCAGCGGCCCGCCGTCGCCGCCGGTGGCCAGGGCCTCGGGCCGGCCGAACGCGCCGCACACGCGCTCCACCGTGCCCGTGCGTCCCTTGGCGTAGGCGGGCGTGCGGTGGTGGGCGGCGCAGGCGCGGGACGCGATGCGCACCCGCTCGCCGAGACGGAAACGGGCCTTCACGGCCGCTTTCCGTGCCGGGCCGCGATGGCGGCGGCGCGCGCGTCGATCTCGGCCCGGGTCAGCAGGCCCCGGGCCACCAGGGCGCGGGCGGCAGAGGCGGCCCAGCGCTCGTAGTAGCCGAGCTTCTCATAGTCCTCCGGCGTCAGGCTCTCGATGCCCAGGCGCAACTCGGCGGTGTCGAGGAACAGCTTCTTCTCGAACATCAGGTAGACCAGCGCGTCGACCCGCTTTTCCCAGAAGGTGGCGGCGTGCTCGTGCGTGTCCACCGGCCCGGCTGGCTGGCCACCCAGGTCGTGGGGTCCGATAGGGGTGGGGGAACCGTCGCGCATGGCGCGATTGTCGGGCTCTCGCGCCCGCGCGTCCAGCGGCCTAGACCTCGGCGCGGGGCAGGGGCGGGCGGCCGCGGATCATGTCGGCCGCCTTTTCGGCGATCATGATGGTGGGGCCGTTCGTGTTGCCCGTGACCAGGGTGGGCATGATCGAGGCGTCCACCACGCGCAGGCCCTCGACGCCGCGCACGCGGAGCTGGGCGTCGACCACCGACTCGCGGTCGGTCTCCAGCCCCATCTTGCAGGTGCCGGAGGGGTGATAGCCCGAGATGGCGGCGCGGCGGACGGCGGCCAGCAGGTCGTCGTCGGTCGCCTTGCCGCCGCCGGGATGCAGCTCGGGCCCGCGCACGCGATCGAAGGCCTTCTGGGCCAGGATGGCGCGAGCCGCCCTGATGCCCTCGACCATCTCGCGGCGGTCCTTCTCGGCCGACAGGTAGCGCGGGTCGATGACCGGGTGCTCGCGCGGGTCGCCGCTGCGCAGCGTGATGGTGCCGCGGCTGTCGGGGTGCATCTGGTTCACGTCGATCTGGAAGCCGGGGATCGCCTTCTTCTTCCTGCCCGAGACCGAGCCGCTGTCGCGCGGATCCTCGATGATGACCATCGGCGTGAAGAAGAACTGCAGCTCGGGCAGGTCGGAGCCCTTCTCGAGCGGCATGTAAGCGCCGGCGCTCCAGAAGGTGTGCGCGCCGGGGCCCTTGCGGGTCAGCAGGTAGCGCAGGCCCAGAAGGGCGGCGCGGTCCGGCCGCTGGTAGCGCACGAAGGTCATGGAGGGATCGGTCGAGGCGTGCTGGACCGGCACGTTGATGTGATCCTGCAGGTTGCGCCCCACGCCGGGCAGGTCCACCACCGGTCGGACGCCCTTGCGCTTCAGCTCGTCGGCCGGGCCGATGCCGGAGAGCAGAAGCAGGTGGGGCGAGCCGATGGCGCCCAGCGATAGGATCACCTCGCGCTCGGCCGCGGCACGCTCGGTCCTGCCGCCGTGCAGGTAGTCCACGGCGAAGGCGCGCCCGCCCTCCACCACGACGCGGGCGGCCAGCGCGCCCGTGACAACGGTCAGGTTGGGCCGGCCCGCCGCCGGCCGGAGGTAGCCGCGCGCCGTGGTCCAGCGGTAGCCGTCCGCCACGCTGACGTCATAGGCGCCCGTGCCGATCTGGCTGGCCCCGTTGAAGTCGGGGTTGAAGGGCAGGCCGAACTGCTGGCACGCCTCGATGAAGATGCGGTCGATGGGCCCGAAGTTGCCCGAGGGTCCGGTGCGCAGCGGCCCCTCGGCGCTGTGGTAGGGCCCGTCGCCGCGCGTGTTGCCCTCGGAACGCTTGAAGTAGGGCAGCACGTCGGCATAGGCCCAGCCTTCCAGGCCCATCTGGCGCCAGCCGTCATAGTCCCGCGCGTTGCCGCGAATGTAGATCATGCCATTGATCGCGGAGGACCCGCCCAGCCCCCGCCCGCGCGGCCAGTAGATCACGCGGCCGTCGAGCTCGGCCTGCGGCTCGGTCTGGAAGCCCCAGTCGTAGCGCGGCTTGCCGAAGACGAGAGCGTTCGCCGCCGGCATGTCGACCAGCAGGCTGCGCCCGTCGCCGCCGGCCTCCAGCAGCAGCACGCGCACGTCCTTGTCCTCGCTGAGGCGCGCCGCCAGCACGCAACCGGCGGAGCCCGCCCCGACGACGATGTAGTCGTAGCTAGCCACGGCCGTCCTCCGCTTCCTCTATCCCGCCCCATCGAGGCCCAGCAGGGCGTCGGCGAACGCCCTGGCCTCGAACGGGCGCAGATCCTCTATCCCTTCGCCCACGCCGACGAAATGGACCGGCAGTCCGAACCGCTCGGCCAGGGCCACCACGACGCCGCCCTTGGCCGTGCCGTCGAGCTTGGTCATGGCCAGGCCCGTCACCTTCGTCATCTCGAGGAAGGTCTGCACCTGCAGATGGGCGTTCTGGCCCACCGTGGCATCCAGCACCAGCAGCCGGCTGTGCGGCGCGGCGGGGTCCAGCTTGCCCAGCACGCGCACCAGCTTCTGCAGCTCGGCCATCAGCTCGCCCTTGTTGTGCAGGCGGCCGGCGGTGTCGATCAGCAGCACGTCGGCGCCTTCGGCCTTCGCCCGGGCCAGGGCCTCGTAGGCCACGGAGGCGGCGTCGCCGCCCGGGGCGCCCGTCACCACCGGGCAGCCGGCACGCTCGCCCCAGACCTTCAGCTGCTCGATGGCCGCGGCGCGGAAGGTGTCGCCGGCGGCCAGCACGACGCTGCGCCCCTCGCTGCGCAGGCGCCCGAGGGGCGCAGCGTCGTGCTGGCCGCCGGCGA
>Ga0073934_10006691_pt1 | contig 16555 bp, 10 predicted proteins | sample LarsenN4metaG_FD_76834 | JGI IMG/M metagenome (GOLD analysis project Ga0073934, IMG submission 76834) | Hot spring sediment bacterial and archeal communities from British Columbia, Canada, to study Microbial Dark Matter (Phase II) - Larsen... ...
CACGACATGCGAATCCCGATGTTCTTCGCTGGACCGGATCTGCCCCCCGAGGCGAGCATCGACCACGGCCGGCTGGTGGACGTCCTGCCGACGGTGCTGGAGCTGCTCGGCGAGGCTGAGTGGCTCCAAGGCTTGCCGCCCATCGACGGGGTGAGCCTGGTTGCTCAACTCAAGGCCGCGGAATCAAGCGCCGGGCGGGCGGACCGGGGCGTAAGGGCCGGCCAGGCGGGCCCAGCGCAGGCAGACGAACGCGGCGAGGTAGCCGATGAGGGCCCCGGCCAAGCAATCGCTGGGCCAGTGAGCGGCCGTCAGATACCGTGAGGCGGCACACCCGCAGGCCAATGTCCAGAACATCCAGGCCAGCCGCGCGTAGAACCGGGCCAGGACGGCGGCTAGGGCGAAGGCGGCGGCCGAGTGGCCGGAAGGAAACGACTGCGTGTCCTGCGACCTGTTTCCGGGTCGCCAGCCAATCCAGGTCCGGGAAGCGTTGAGTGAGGGCAGGTCGGCCACCGTCTCGATCGCCGGCAGGGGGCGGTAGCGTCCCACAGCGTATTTGATCGAGTTGTAGGCGACGTTGGCCACGATCTGCGAGCCGATCAATGAGGCGATGATCCACCGTCGCCGGCGGTCGTAGGTGGCGACGATGACGACGGCCACGACGATGGATATGAGCTGAGCAAAGTCCTGGAACCCCAGCAGGATCTGTTGCAGGCTCTCGCGCGGCTGCCCAGGCATGAAGCGGAACCGCCAGCGCATCAGAACCACGTCGTAGCGAAGCAACAGGGGTACGGCCGCCAAAGACGCGACGCAGATCAGGAGTCCTCGCCGCGACTGATGAGATGTCGCCCGGCCGGAGTCAGATGCGTGCACGTCTTGATTTAAGGGTTGGGCCGCAGAAGACGTAGGGCGATGCTCTGACATCTGCGCGGAACATTATCCACCCAGGGCCGCGCCCTGCAAAGAACGCGCCGGCCGGCCCAAGGCTTGTCCGATGACCGCTGACACCGGGGCGGTGTACGGCTAGACTGCGCATGGTTCCGGGGGCGGTCCATCCCCCGCCCGCAGGACGTCGAGATGAGCGCTCATGAGAGCAGCGGTTCTGAGCCGGCCGTCGCCGACCGTACTGAAACCTCCTACCGCGCCCCATGCGGAGCGGGGTTCATGGATTCGCCCTCCCGCGGCGGCCATGGCGGTCCTTGCCGCCGCCACGCTGGCGGCCCACGCCGTCTCGCTTCACGACGGCCTGTGGTTTGACGACCATCTCCACCGACAGCGCCTTGACGCGTACGGCTGGTCAATCCGCGAGCTGCTGGAAACGACCACCATTGCCCCCGAGGCCTTCATGGACCACTGGTGGCAGGAGCGGTCCATCCGCTGGCAATACGCCCGGCCGTTTTCCGTCCTGCTGATGAAGGTCACGCACCTCCTGTCGGGCGGCAGCGCCGTCGCTCAGCACGCGGTGAATCTGGCGTTGCATCTGACGGCCGCCGGTCTGGTCTATCAACTTTGCCTGCTTCTGACGCGCCGGCGTTTCTGGTCACTGGTGGGCGGACTGGTCTTTGTTGTCTACCCCGCGAGCGTCTACACCGTGGGCTGGCTGGCGACGCAGAACGTCCTGCTTGGGACCGTCCTGATGCTCGGGGCGTTGCTCTGCTACCGGCGGGCTTCCGGTCTTGAGTTGAGCCCCTCCGTTTCGTGGGCGGGCGCCCGCGGCACGACCAGCGCTGCCCGCACCAGGCCGCCGGCTTTGAAGCGCTGGCCGCTGGCCTGCGCGATGCTGTTCTGGTGCCTGGCCGTCCTGTCCCGTGAGAGCGCCCTCGTTCTGCCGATCGTGCTGGCGGCCTTCGATCTGGCGTTCGGCGGGGCACGCCACGCCTGGGCCAGACGAAGAGTCTACCTGCTCATGGGGGCGGCGGGGGCCACGTTCCTCTGCTGGCGGCTGGTTTTCTTCTATCACCCGTTCCCCGACGTTTACCTTCGCCGCCCGGGCGAGGGCGGTTACGCCGCCTGGTGTCTGGCCAAGCTGGTGTACTATCTGTGCTGCGCGGTGTGGCCGGCGCCGATGGCCATCGGTCCCAGCGGGCGGATCAACCCCTTCGCCGAGGCTCCCGGCGACTACCTGTTCATGGCCGCACTGGTCGGGGTCATCGGCCTCGGCTACTACCTGGCCGCCCGTCACCTGCGCGGATTCTGGATCTGGCCGCTGTGGATCGTGCTCACCGTGCTGCCGGTCCTTCCGCTGCTGGCCACGCCCCATTCGGGCTATCCCGGCGCAGTGGGTTTTGCGGTGGCGGTGGTGCTGGTGGCCGCCGGCCGGGGCGCGTGGTCTGGAAGGCTCAGTCTTTGGAGGCCCGCCGTGGCGGTGAGTCTGCTGCTCGGATCGTGCGCCTTCGTGCACATCAACCGGCTGCTGTGGCGCGGCCTGCTGTTGGGTGAGCGTCATACGCTGGCGAGCCTGGTCCGCCGGCCTCCGCCCGCCCAGGTCACCGACGTCTTCTTCATCAACCTGCCGTTCCTGAACGTGTACGCCGGGCCCAGCCTGGCCGATGCCTGGGGTTCACAGGGGCAGCGGGTTCGCTTCCACACGCTGCTGTACTCGCCGGAGCTGGAACGGTTCTCCCAGAAGTGCCGGATCGAGCAGCTCGACGAATACCGCTTCGCGGTCCGTGTTGAAGGCCGGCCATACTTTTCCGGTTTGCTGGGGCGCTTCCTTCTCCAAGCCTTTCGCGGCTCAGGCCGGTTGCGCACCGGTGAACTGATACGTGGCGAGGCCTTCGATGTGCTGGTCACCGAGGCCGCCGGAGAGGGCGTCTCCAGGCTGGTCTTTGCGTTTCATGAGCCTCTGGCAAGCACCAGATATCATTTCTATGTGACCACGTTCGAGTGTGGGGCGGCCGCGATCAAGTTCCGTCCGCCGAGAGAGTTGGCCGAACCGTCGGCGGAGGAGCCGTCGCCGGCCACGGGCTTGGAGGAGGTCCGAGAGGCTTCGCGGCTGCTGGCGGCGGGTCGCGCGGACGCCGCCCGCACGCTCTTGGCCGCGGTTCACTCGGCCGATCCGCAGGTGAGCCGGCAGGCGGCGGAGGCACTGCGTCGCGTCGCTTTATCCGTGGCCCGGGCCACCGCCGACTCCGTTAAGGACCTTCTTGAGAGCGATCCGCTCACGCCCGACGGCTGGGCCCGCGTGGGCGAGTGGTGGTCCCGGGCCGTTGACGACGAACTGCTGGAGCAGGTGCGGTTCTGCCGGGAGGAATTGGCCGATGTGCGCGAGATGCGTGACGAGCTGAGCCGCGCCCGGGCTCTGATCGCCCGGTTCGTTCGCTCGGATCTGTACCTCACCGGCCCGCCGTTTCCGGGCCCGCGGTGACCGTCCGCCGGCCGGTCGACACGGGCACCGGGATTCCGCAGCGCTGCCAGCAGCGAGGCCGACTTGGACGAGGCGCCGCGACCCGCCTTTGGTGGAACGTGGACTTGGCGGATCACGCCTGCGGCGGATTGGCCTTCGGCGAACTTCTTCATCTGTCAGCAAACCTTTACCAAGAGGCGGCAAGGAGGCTTCTGCCCCACAGAAGGCTGCCTGTAGGGGTTACACCCGTGCATCGGGTCTACCGGGGGTACGGAATCTGTCGGCTGGCCCGGTAGCGCAGGCGCCGATTCAGACCCGGCAGCCACGCCGGACAGTATCTGATTGGGTTGCGTAAGTCATTGTGCGACAAGAGCTTATGGCTCGCCAGCCAGCCGCAACCCCGCACCCACACCGTGTCTATGAAGGTTCTGCGGGGGGTGCGGAAAAATCCGCAGCGACTGCGGAATCGGTCGGCCTGTAAACGGCTTGTCGGTTTGAGTGGGGAGCGTTCTCGCGCAGGTTTTCGCCTGTCCGTGAAGGCGGCCATTCTGATAAGTCTCTTAAAGCACTTAGGACTCCGCGCTCGCGGCAGTCCCTTTCATCTCCTGCAAGTATGGTGTGCGTGGCACGCCGTGTGCGTTCTGGATCTGCCAAAGAGTGCTCGCGGGACGCGGGGAGTGACGCGCCTGAGGATGGGGCACTCACCACGAGCAGGCCCGCGCCCGAAGCGGGCGGGCCGTGGAAGGAGGTGCGGACCAAGGTTGCCCGGTCGGCACGTGACCCCCTAAGCGCGAAGAGGCGTTACGACCCACAAGCCGGAAGTGGTAACCCTCTTAAACAGGAGGAACTCAACATGTTCGCTAGGCTTGTGTTTGTGGCCCGCGTGAGGGGTGCGGCCATGGTGCTGTCCTGAGGGGGTGTGTACAGGCAGGTCTGGCTGCCCAGGGCGATCGTAGGCCCCAACGTCCAGGTGAACGCCCCGGTGGGCCCGGACGGGGCTGCTTTCCCGCCCGGTCAGTACAACGATGACGACGACGGCGACCCGTTTTCCGACAGCAAACCCCACCACTCCACCTCGGTGGTGTATAGACCGGAGACATGGGTGGCGCGTGGTCGGGGCCTTGGGTCCTTCGGAGGTCTGCCGCGGCGATAAGCACGTGTATGGCGATTCCCGGCATGCCCTGCGGTCATGCTGAGCCGGATGAAGCATCTACCGCACCTGACTGCGGTCCGGAGACTCTTGGGTCGCCCGCGGCGACCTCAGAATGACGCTTGGAACCGCAAAATACATACGGCGATAAACGCCGCGGCTTGGGCCCCGGATGCTTGGCGGGGGGCGGACATCATAGGTGCGTTGTAAGCGTCCGCGGGCACGGACGCACGCGCCCGGCATCACCCGGACCCCCTTGTTCAGTTGCGGGTGAGGCCCACAGCTTCGGCCTGCCCGGACCTCCGCGCGACCTGAAAGTCACCGCTCGCTGGACAATTCCTGATGCGTTCCCGTTTGGAGCAGCCGGCCGAGCAAACACAGCTCACCCGCCAGTTTCAGGCTGAGCCTCCAGCGCGCCCAGCGCCGCGCGCACCCCGGCGTGGTCGGGGTTGATGGCCAGGGCGGCTCGCAAGTGCCGGACGGCCTCGGCCCGTCGGCCCTGCCGGGCCAGGGCCACGCCCAGGTTGTAATGGGCCGCGCCTAAGTTGACCCGGGCGTCCTCAAAAGCCGGGTTGATCCGCAAAGCCTGCTCGAACGCGGTGATGGCCTCCTCGAAGCGGCCCTGCTTGAACAGGGCGACACCCAGACTGGCGTACGGGTCGGGCGTTTCCGGGGAGTGGTACAGGCGGGCGTTGTCCCGCTGGTGACGGATGGCCTCGCGGGCCGCCGCCTCCGCTTCGGCGGACCGCCCGGTCTGAGTCATCGCCAGGCTGAGGTTGTGATGGGCACTGGCCAGCGTGGGCATCAGCTCGATCGCCCGACTTGCGTGCTCGATGGCTTCACCGAATCGCCCCAAAGCGATCAGGGCCGCCGCCAGGTTGCTGTGGGCCTTGGCGTCTTGGGGATTCAAGCGCAGCGCAGCCTCATATTGCTCGATGGCCGGCTCCAGCCCGACGTTGTTGTGCAGATAGATGCCCAGGTTGAGCCGGGCGAACGTGGATTGAGGGTCGATCCTCAGCGCGTGCCGCCACAGAGTACCGGAATCCTGCCACACGCCCGCCTGCCGCCAAGTCATAAAACCAAGGGCTACGGCCGTGCAGACCGAACCGATGGACAGCGCGGCGACTGCGGCGGGCCGCAGCGAACCGCGACGCCGCCACAGGCAGAACACGGCCCCGCTCAGCAGCACGCCCAGGCTCAGACACGACAAATAGCTGTACCGATCGGCGGCAAGCTGCGAGCCGTGCTGGAGAATGCCCACCACGGGGACCAGGTACAGCACGTAGCAGGTCCAGGCGGCCAGCCCCGCCGGCCAGCGACGCCGCAGGGCAACGACCAGGGTCGTCAGACCGACGACCAAAAGCGCGCTGAGGATGAATTGCGCTTCGACGGCGTGCACCCGCGCCGGGAGCGGATAGTAGGGCGATAGACCGAGGGGGATCAGCGACTTGCCAAGGCAGAAGGCGAAGCCGAACAACACCGCGGCCACGCGCTCCGGCGGACCGCTTTCCACCAGACGTAACAGCGGCGGAGACGATCCCGTGGCCCAGGTGGCCGCCACCGCCGTCGCCAGGCCGAGCGCGTAGTACGGAAGCTTGACCAGCCACACCCGCCGCGCCGCGGGCGTCAGCCAGCCGCGCCTCCCGCCGAGCAGGCGGAGCGGGTACACGTCCAGCACGGTCAGGACCACTGGTAGCGGCATCGCCGCCGCCTTGGAGAGCATGGCCAGGGCGGCGCAGAGCACGGACACTCCATACCACACACGGCCGGCCCCCGGCCCGCTCGACTCCACGCTGCTCAGGTAAGCGAGCACACAGGCCAGCGTGAAGAACACGGCCAGCACATAGGGCTGGGCGGTGACCCAGGCCACGGTCTCGGCCCGCAACGGGTGGACGGCGAAAACGAACGCCGCGGCCGCCGCCGCCAGTCGCAGACCGGCGCCGTCCGCGGCGGGGTCTGGCACGGCCCCCCGGAGCAACCGCTGACAGACCAGATAAAACAGCAGCGTGCTGGCCAGATGAAGGGCCAGGCTCACCCGATGAAACGTGGAAGCCGTCATGCCGCCGGCAACAGCCTGAGCGGCCTTGACCATCCAACTCAACGGCTCCCAGACACCCAGGAGGGTGCTGGTCCACATCCAGCGGAGCTGATCGGGACCCAGGGCCCGTACGTGCGGGTTGTAGACCAGGTTGGCCTCGTCGTCCCAGTTGACGAAGTCGCCGTCCAGGGCGGAACGAAAGGTCACATAGGTCGCAAGTAGCACGACGGTGGGTAGAACCCACCACCAAGCACGCCGCGTGTCGGGCGAAAAGGCCGCACCGCAGCACTTGCAGAACCTCGCCCCTCGGGGGTTCTGCGATCCGCAGTACCGACAGTACCCACGTGGGAACGCACCAGGTTCGACCCCCCGAGCCGCGACCTTCAGGTCGCGCGGAGCCCCGCGCAGGCTAAAAGCTGCGGCTCGGATGGGTTCATTCATTTCGCGTCTCCACTCAGTAGTCACCGGGCGCACCCCGGACGCAGATCGGACGGCGACCTCTGCCCCGGCCCATCAGCTCATCCGTAGCCCAGTTCCTCGAGGTCCTCTTCCGTCAGACCGAAGTGGTGCCCGATCTCGTGCAGCACCGTCTTGCGTACCTGCTCGACGATCTGTCGCCGGCCGCGGCACATCCGCAGGATGTTCGACCGATAGATGACGATGCGTTCGGGCCAGCGCAGAAGCTCCTCGACGCTCCGCTCGGTGAGCGGTCGGCCGTGGTAGAGGCCGAGCAGTTCCCGGCGATCCTCCACACCCAGCTCCCGGCAGGTTTGCTCATCCGGCTCTTCTTCGATGTCCACCACCAGGTCGGCCAGGTAGCGGCGGAAACCGGCGGGAACGGTTCGCAGGGCCTGTTCGACCAGAGCCTCAAACTCCCGGGGGGTTACTCGGGGCACGCGGAGTCGCCCTTTCGACCGGACCGTGAGTCGCTAAGATGCACGCCTCTGGATCGTAGTTGAGCGTGAGACCTTCAACAAGGAGGTGCGGCGTGTTGCCAGCGGCTAACCTTCATCGCCGTTCGGTCTATGTCCTGGCCGGCTTGTCCGCCTGCCTGCTTTCCGCGGGCTGTCAGCCCACGGGCTTCCTCATCACCCCCGTTCCCGCGGACAAGTCCCTCCAGCAGCGCGAGCTCAGCAGGACCAGCTTCTGGGCCGCCGACAAGATCGCCCTCATCGACGTGGACGGCCTGCTGCTCAACGGAGAGAGCTTCACTCTGCTCGGCGAGGGCGAGAATCCCGTTTCCTTCTTCGTGGAAAAGCTCCAGGCGGCCGAGAAGGACAAGCGCATCAAGGGGCTGGTCCTTCGCGTCAACTCCCCCGGCGGGACGGTGACCGCCAGCGAGATCATGCATCACGAGATCCGCAACTACAAGCAGCGCACCGGCCGACCGGTGGTGACCGTCATGACCGACGTGGCCGCCAGCGGCGGCTACTACGTGGCTTGCGCCAGCGACTACCTGATCGCCTACCCCACCACGGTCACCGGCAGCATCGGTGTCCTGGTGCAGATGTTCAACCTGGCCGGCACGCTGGCCAAGATCGGCGTGGAGACCGACGCGGTTAAGTCGGGCCCCAACAAGGACGCGGGTTCGCCGCTGCGGCGCATGTCCCCCGAGGAACGGGCCATCTTCCAATCGCTCATCGACCAGTTCTACGAGCAGTTTCTGACCATCGTCCGCGCCGGTCGTCCGAACATCGACGCCGAACGGCTCCGTGAGCTGGCCGACGGCCGGGTTTACTCGGCCACTCAGGCCCTGGACGCGGGACTCATCGATCGCATCGGAACGATGCACGACGCCGTGGCCGAAGTGAAGGAACGCGCCGGACTCAAGGATTATCGGCTGATCACGTTCCATCGTCCGTTCGGGTGGAAGTCCACCGTCTACGCGGCCGCCCCCCAGAGGCCTCCAACCCAGGTCAACCTGATCAGCCTGGACCTTTCTGAGTTGCTCTGCCGCTCGGCGTCCCCGCAGTTCATGTATCTTTGGCAACCGGGGCCGTAGCTGGAGAGCGCTCGCTTGGTCCAAGTACGAAGCTGGCAAGCCGCACAAACTTTGCGGCATCTGATGAATGTCCCGACCGTCCGGCCCCTCCGACCTTGTCGGCGCTTGAGGGCACCGCGAGGCGAGCGGCGTCAAGCTGAGAGGACGTGTGGCAACTACTTAGGCGGCGATTCGGAGTTTCTGAGCAACTAATTTTCTTGCATCGCCGTCCCCTCCGGGGTAAAGTAAGACAGGGTTCGATGGCAGTCTCATTTGCTTGAGCAAGCTCGGCGTTTTCGGGCCGGCCGAGTGCGCGACGAACCTGGTCACCTACTCGGGTGGGTTTGGCGGGTGTCAGCGATTCACCAGGCTGCCACGTGAGTGTCCGCGTGAGCGGGGGGAAGGATTTGTCGCGCGCCGTCCGAAGCAGGCGATTCCGCCTGGCTGACCGGCAAATGAGCCAGAGGTATTCGAGTTGGTGGGCCGCGAGCCCACGGAGGAGGTTTGTATGAACAGAATCGTGGTACTCTTGGGCGCCGTCGTGCTGATGGGAGCTGGTGTCGCCGCGGCGGAAGAGGGCAAGCTATTCAGCGCCGCCCTCCCCGGCGTGATCGTTGCTCCCACACCCAAGCCGTCGCCGGAGAATCCCCCGGGCCAGTATCTGCTGGACGACGGGGTGAGCGAGAACTCGGTCGGTCTGACCAACGGCGGTGAGTTGGCCTGGATCCATCGGCACCTGGTCACGGCCGGGAACGAAAACATCACGTCGGTCATGACCGCGTTTGGTACGCCAGCGTTTCCCGGTACCACGCCGCCGCCCGGCACGCCGTTCAGAGTGTACGTCTGGGACGACCCGAATAATGACGGGGACCCCATCGACGGCGTCCTGCTGACTCAGGGCGCTGGCGTGCTGGCCAACCCCGACACGGACACCTTCGTCAAGGTGCCCATCCCCGCCACTAACGTGGGCAACGTCGGTGACTCGTTTTTCATCGGCGCCAGCATCAACCAGACCGCCGGTCAGTTCCCGGCCGCCCTGGACCAGTCCAGCGGCGCAAGCCCGGACGTCTGGGTCGCCGGTTCCAGTGCCATGAACGGCTTTAATCCCAACAACATCGGGGGCGGCATCGGCCGCTTCCGCATGGACCTGATCGGTCTGCCCGGCCGCTGGCTGCTGCGGGCCAACGCCACGGCCGCCGGCGGCGGCAACACCGTGCCCCAGTGCTTCACCTTCGCCCCCTTCGGCCCGGCGACCTGCATCGACGCCTGGGAAACCGACGATCGGGACACCAACCCGACGGAGTACGAATTCGGCTCCGGCGGCAACCCGCCCATCCCCGCGGACTTCTTTGGCCCGGGTTCCGAGCCCTTTGTGGGCATCGTTCGCCTCCACGGCTCGCATCTGGACACGGCCAACCTGGGAAGCGCCGACACCCTGGTGGCCCGCACCGAGGTGATGTTCCCGCCGGGAAGCCCCATCTCCTTCCCGGTTCCGACGGAGCTGGTCCAGCTCAGCCTCACCTCGATAAACCCCATCATTGTCAACGTACCCTCAACCCAGCCGAGCGAAGGCGGTGACGGGACCGAAGAGTGGGCGATGGCCGCGACACAGTCGTCGCTGCTGTGCTGCGGTGACTTCGACGGCGATGGTGACATCGACCTGAGCGACTTCACCCAGTTCCAGCTTTGCTTCGGCGGCAGCAACAACCCGCCCTCGCCGACCTGCCCGGCCGGCGTCGATGCCGACTGCGACGGCGACGGCGATGTGGACCTGGCGGACTTCCTCGTTTTCCAGCAGTGCTTCACCGGGTCACAGGCTGACACCGGCGTACCCCAAGGCGTTCTGCAGGCCTTCCTCCCCTTCCCCCAGGCTTGCGCCGGCCAGTTCCAGGCCATGGTCCCCGTGGTGCCGCTGTTCGCCTTCGCCAGGGTTCGGGACCTGGTGGCCCTGGAGAACGGCCAGATCACCGAAGACCAGGTGACCGTGCGTCTCCTGGACGCCAAGCGGGACGGCTTCCCGACCATCAACCTGGCCTGGAGCGGCGTGCCCTTCACCACGGTCGCGCCGAGCAGCGTGCCGGATGTGTTCTGGTGCGGGTGCCGGCCTTCCGGCGGCATGTTCTTCCCCGGCTTTGAATCACCCACCCCGTCCGAATGCGTCCAGCAGCGGTGCGTGGATTCTGCTCCGCACGTGACGCCCGGAGAGCGGCACTACATTCGCTGCCCCAAGAAGCCGCCGCCCGGCGCCGGACCCAACCGCTGCCAGTACGTGGTGGTGGGCCGGCGATCGTTCTTCTGCCGGCCGCCGGGTATATGCCCACCGGTGGGTGCCCTGGTGTGGACGAACATCCCCTGCGCGCCTCCAGGCGGCCCGCCCTGTCCGGCCGCGTGCCCGCCGCGGTTGATCGTCTGGTTCCGCTGCCCCAACGGTGGGTTCTGCCTGCTGTTCCTGCGATGCCAGGCGTGCGCGCCGTGTTAGGCTGAGTTCTCCCGTCGCTTCAGACGCGGCGGGATCACAACCCGAAAGCGAGCGGGCCGCCGGCTCCGGCGGCCCGCTTCATGCTCGCGTCCGGCACGTCGATCCGCCCGCGGCGGCACTACCATCGCACCAGCCACTTGCTGAAACCGAGGTAGACGAACAGGAAGGACAGTTGCCCGACCAGGCCCGCCGCCAGGAGGCTGTCACGAGTCTGTCCACCCTGGCGGCGGGTCAGAGCGACGGAACTCAGGAAGGTGACGGCCAGGACCGCCAGCGAGATCACCGTCCCCAGCATCACGTTGCCCTGTCGGGCGCCGTAGATGGTGGTCAAAACCGCGGGCACCAGGAACGTGGCCGCCACGGGGAGCGGCCGCCAGCGTTGCGACAGACGCCGCACACCCTCATCGGCCGCGGGGTGACTGCGCCCGATACCAGCGGCCAACAGCACCCCCCAGCAGGCCCACGCCGGAGCCAGCGCCAGGGGCCTGTAGATCACCCGCGGATAAGCCCATAAAAGATACCGTCGCCAGTCGTTGGAATGAAAGTCCGGCCCGGCGGGAAGGCTGGCCAACAGGACAAACTTGGCCAGCAACACCGCGGGTAGCACAAGGGACAGGAGCACGGCATGAGCCGGTCGAAGCGGGCTTTCTTCGGAGAAAGCTGACCGGCGGGCGCTGGCCAGGCAGGTCCGGGCCGCGGCCACGTGCAGCAACCGGCTGAAGAACGCGGCGTCGGCCAGGAGGACGACCAGGGCGGGCATCAATCGGACACCGCCCACTTCGCCGAACACCCGCCAGGAGGCACGGAACAAGCCCGCCCAACAGCAGCCGATCAGCAGGCCGATGGGCACAAACCACCACCAGGAACGCGAGTTCAGGTCGGCGGGCCCGGCCCGGGGCCACGGCAGGAACAGGGCGACCGCGCCACGCAGGCCAGCTACCCAGCCCGCCGCTGACCCATGGTCGCGTGTCGTGGGCAAGGAATCGTTTGGCTGGCTGTACGCACCCAATGCCGTCGGCTCCGGCCGCCGCCCGCCGCCGGCGGGCGACGGACGGGGGTGACTATGGGTAACGGGCCGTCCATGTCAACCCGAAGGAACCGTTACATCGTTGGCGGGCCGACTTGCCCGTGAGGCGAAGCCGAGGATGGACGCCGGATCAGTTGAAGCGAGGCCGCCGGGACTGCACCTCGAAGATCGACTGCAGCTTGAGCAGCGAGCATTCCTCGGCGAAAGCCAGGAAGGTGTGCACGTGCAGCTCCCGGTCGCGGGCCTCGTAGTCCACGTAGGTGAAGGGCGGCAGGCTGCCGTCGACGGCCTGGTCCTCGAACTGCATGAACAGCCCGCGTCTCTTGGCCTGCCGGGAGATTTCCTGATAAAAAGCCTCGAACACGTGCGGCGACATCCGCTCGACCTGGCTGGAGAGGATGTGCGTGAGGCCGTCCTCGACAACCTCCTCGTGGTCCCGTTCACCGCGGAAGCGAAAGGAGGTGATCAGTCCGTTGTCCGGGAGGCTCTCGCCCTCCGCGTAGGTCAATTCCGTACAGAAGACCTTCTTGACGTGCACGGTAATCAGGTGGGAGAGCCCGGTAATCCAGATCTCCGCCTGATAGAGCCGCCGACGGACCTGGTGCCGCTGATGAATGTGAAAAAGCTCCGGATGCAAGGCCCGCCGGTACAACCGGAAGTTCATCGCTTCGATGCGGTTCTGCGTTTTGCCAAGCTCCATGAAATACCCGCTCAGGGCGGCAGATGCCCCAACCTTTCGCGGCCTCGCATCGCCACTCCCGTGATTATAACTTGATACGTTGTAAATCGCCAAGACGATTCCGACTTTCTGAAGGGTTTCCGAGCGAATGTCCAGATCGCCCGTGGCCGTGCTAAGCCGGAGAATGCCTCAAAGCGGCCCCCAGTTTCGTTCCGGCAACCCTGGCCCTCCCGCCGAAGCCGCCTACGCCGGGCGCCCTCCCCCGTTGCGGCAAACCCTGAAAGCCTGCATATTGAGCCTGGCGGCCGAGCCTGTCTCGCGGAATGACCGTGAGGGCGGGTCTGGGAGGCGAGGACACGGACGTGGGCGGCGAGTGGCGGAACGGGACGGGTTGCCCCTGATTCGCGGTACACAGGAACGCTATGTCAGACAAACCCCTGCCAACGCCTGTTCGACCTGCCCGGACCTCTCGAGCCGCCATCTGCGTCCTCCTCTCGTTCTTCGCCCTCGCCCCGCTGGCCTGCCGGCAGGACCGGGCCGGGGGGGTCAAAAAAGTCGAGACAATGACCGCCGAGGAGCTGGTGGCGGCCCACCGACGGGCCGTGGGTGAGCTCTTCCAGCCAGGTACCAAACTCGACACCGTCACCATCCCCTATGTCGAGAGCAGCGGTGGGATCGTCCTTGCGCGGACGCTTACCTGCGACCGGCAGGGACGGGCTCGCATCGTCTATGAGACGCGGCCTCCCGCGCTGAGGGGGCTGCCGGAAGGGGCGTCGTATGACGGGCGCACCCTCTGGCGAATCTCCTCCCAGGGGAAGGTTCGCGGGCCTCTGGTCGCCGGCCTGTCCAGCGAGCTCCCCCAAGACCTGGCCTGGACCATCCTGGAGATGGGTCCGACGCCGCTTTATTGCCCTCTGGCGGACAAACTCGGCTTCGCCGTGCGAAAGGACCCCGTCCCGCTCGAAGACCCGCAGGCCTACTCGCTGCTCATCGGCCCGGCTGGCAACCCGTACATGCGGGTCATCGTCGACCGCAAGACACACCTCATCCGGCGGGTGCAACGCATGCTGCACATGAAGAGCTACCAGACCATCGACCATCTGGATCAACATCACGTGCCGGGCATGGAACTCTCGCTGCCGCGCAAGGTGGTCATCCTTCCCGTCGGCGGGGCTGACGAGCCGACGGCCGCCTGGGAGCTGGCCTGGACGCAGATGATGCGGCTGTCCCCACAGGCGGACACGTTCTACGCCGACGGTCTCCTGCCCGATTGGGAGCAGCGCCGCGCGCAACAGGGGCGCTTCGCCCTGGCGGAGCAAGTCCCGCTTCCGCCCAACCCCCTCTCCGTGCAGACGGCGGATTTCGATCGCGACGGGCTGCTGGACCTCGTCGTATCGGCCGCGGGCGTGGTGGCCGTCTTCCACCATGACGGCCCGACCCCTTACGGCACCTGGCAACCGGCCCTGGCCGGTCGAGGCCGGTACGTGTGCGTGACGCCCGCGGACCTGGACGCGGACGGGTGGGCGGACCTGCTGGTCAGTTCGCTGACCTCACCCAGCGATCGGATCTACATGGTACGCAACGCCGGCCACCGCCACTTCGAGGAACCCCGGGGCGGAACAGTGCCCCATGAGCCGGAATGGGTGGTTGCCGGCCTGTTCGACGACGACTCGTTCATGGACGTGGCCGCTGTCAGCGGCGGCGATTCCCAGTTGGTGGTTTACCACGGTGAGCGTGAGTTCCTGAAGACGCGGTCGGTCTTCGAGTCCAAGCTGGGGGGTCGGGGCCGTCGTTTGGGCTTCGGCGACTTCAACGGCGATGGACGGACGGATTTCGCCGCCACCAACGAATCCAAGCTGGTCGTCTACACCCGCACGTCCGAGCCCGGTGTCAAGCTGGACTTCTCACGGACTCCCTTCGAGGCGGGAGAACTGCCCTTCGCCCTGGTCGTGGCCGACTTGAACGGCGACCGGCTGGACGACGTGGCCGTGGGCAACGGCGGAGACCTGGGGGGTGCCGCGGAGCCGGCGGTGGTCGTCCTGCTGGGCGACAGGTCCGGCAGCCTGGTCCGCGCGACAACCCTTCGGGAGGTCCCCGGCGTCGTCTCCCTGGTGGCCGCCGACTTCGATGGCGATGGCGACGTGGACCTGGCCGCCGCCTCCTTCGACCACCACGGCGTCTGCGTCTGGTCGAATCACGGCGACGCTACATTCGACGCCCCGGAGGTGTATCAGACCGACTATGGTGCCCGGGGCCTGGCCGTCGGCGACTTGGACGGCGACGGCGACCGGGATCTGGCGGTGGTCAACCAGTACGGCAACTCGCTGACGCTGCTGCTCAACCGCCTGCGGCCGGCCTCGCCACCGGAGGCGGCGCCCGAAGTGCCGACGACGCAACCGGCAACGGGTGGTGGCGGGCAATCGCGCTGACCACACTTGGCCGCGGGGCGACCGGGGGCCCGCTCAGTGCTCGGTCGGCAGATTGGACAGAGCCTCGTTGCCGCCGATGAGAATCACCTGGTCTCCCTCCTGCATGACCGTGTCGGGCATGGGGATGGTGAACTCGCCACACTTGACGGCAGCCCCCGGCTCTTTGGCTTGGGTCTGGGCGTCGCGACAGATGGCCACCAGCGTCACGCCATAGCGCTGCCGCAAGTGAAGTGAGGCGGGCGTTCCGCCCACGAAGGACCGTGGCACCGGAATCTGGATCAGGCTGTAGTCCTCTCCCAGCTCGATGTACTTCTCCAGCCTGGGCAGCATCAGGCGGTGGGCCCACCGCACCGCGGATTCCCCCTCCGGATAGACGATCTCGTCCGCTCCGACGCGGCGCAGAATCTGGCCGCGAACCTCGGTCTGCGCCCGGGTGACGACCTTGCGAACTCCGATGGCCTTGAGCAGGACTGTGGTCAGGACGGCCGACTCGAAGTCCTCTCCGATGCTGACCACGGCCACGTCCACCTTGTCGACGCCCTGAGCCAGAAGCGCGTTTTCATCGGTGCTGTCCAGCCTGACGGCCAGGGTCACGTCGTCCTGAATGTCCTCGATGAGCTGGCGGTTCTTGTCGATGGCCAGGACCTCGGCGCCGGCGGCGGCCAGCGAGCGGGCCAGCCGGCCTCCGAACCGTCCCAAGCCGATCACCGCGAAACGGGGCATGGAAGTCCCGGTTGGGGCACGCTCGCCGTTGGCCGGCTGAGCCGGCGGCCGCCCGCGCCCTTAACCCAGCACCAGACGCTCCGAGGGGTATTCGTAGCGGGCCGCCTTCACCAGACCGGCCATGGCCACCAGCAGCGTCAGCGGGCCCAGGCGCCCGGCGAACATGGCCAGGATGATGACGCACCGGCCGGGCACCGTCAAATGGGGCGTCAGACCCGTGGACAGGCCCACGGTTCCCAGGGCGGAGCAGGCCTCGAAGAAGACCGGCCGCAGGCCGGCGGCCTCAGTGAAGCAGAGCAGGAGCGTGGTCACAATGAGGGCGCAACCGTAAGCGGTGACCAACACGCTGGCCATACGGATGACCGGCCAATGCACGGCCCGGTAGAAGGCTTCGACCTGTTCGCGGCGGCGGAGGGTGGACAGGACGGTGAGGAGCAATACGGAGACGGAGACGGTCTTGGCCCCACCGGCCGTCCCCCCCGGCGAGCCGCCGACGACCATGAGCACGCACAGAAGGAAGTGGCCGCCCGAGGACAGAGCCGCCTCATCCATCCGCACCGTATTGAACCCGGCCGTGCGAGCGCTGACCGAAAGGAACAGCGCCGTCAGGGCCCGTTCCCCCGCTCCGACGCTGTCCATGGTGTTGGGCGTGGTCGGGCGGCGAAGCGACCTGCCCGGCGGCTCCTGATAACGCGCCTGCAGCACC
>Ga0073934_10006692_pt1 | contig 16555 bp, 8 predicted proteins | sample LarsenN4metaG_FD_76834 | JGI IMG/M metagenome (GOLD analysis project Ga0073934, IMG submission 76834) | Hot spring sediment bacterial and archeal communities from British Columbia, Canada, to study Microbial Dark Matter (Phase II) - Larsen... ...
GTACGGGCTTGCAACCAATAGGTAAACGCACGGCCGCCAGGATCAAGGACAGGAAACCCGCCGATACATGGCATTGGCCGGCGGGCCGTGTAGATTGATACCATGCGGATCCGCGAACTGCTGGCCACCGGCCGGCCGTGCATCTCGTTCGAGTTCTTCCCGCCCAGGGACGAGGCCGGCTTTCGGCAACTCGGCGACACGATCGCCTCGCTCCGCGAGCTCAAGCCCACCTACGTCTCCGTCACCTACGGCGCCGGCGGCAGCACCCGCCGTCAGACCGTCGAGCTGGTCACGCACATCCGCCGCGACCACGGCATCGAGGCCATGGCGCACCTGACGTGCGTCGCGGCCGCACGCGACGAAATCCGCCAGGTGCTCCAGCGCCTCCAGGACGCAGGCGTCGAGAACGTGCTGGCGCTGCGGGGCGACCCGCCGCGCGGCAGCGCGACGTTTGAGCCGCACCCGGCGGGCTTCCGCTACGCGTGCGAGCTGGCGGCGTTCGCGAAGGCGGGTTTCCGCTTCTGCCTGGGCGGGGCGTGCTACCCGGAGAAGCACCCCGAAGCGCCCAGCATGGAGGCCGACCTGGACGCGCTGCGCCGCAAGGTGGACGCCGGCGTTGAGTTCCTGATTACGCAGCTCTTCTTCGACAACCGGCTGTACTTCGACTTTGTCTCGCGGCTGCGCAGCCTGGGGATCGGCGTGCCGGTGCTGCCGGGCATCATGCCGATCACCAACCTGGCGCAGGTCGAGCGGTTCACGAAGATGTGCGGGGCCAGCCTGCCGGAGCCGCTGCTGAAGGAACTGCGGCGGCTGCAGGATGATCCGCACGACGTGCTGGCGCTGGGCGTGGCGCACGCGACGGCGCAGTGTCTGGAGCTGCTGCAGCGCGGTGCGCCCGGCATCCACTTCTATACGCTCAACCGCTCGCACGCGACGCGCACGATCCTGCAGGCGATCCGCAACGTCTACCCGCCGGCCCGCACCCCGGCGGGAACGTTCTGAATCCGCAGGTGGCGCAGAGCCAGCTCTAGTATCCGCAGATTGCGCAGATTCGAAGATAAACTGCGTCGGACGCGCGTCTGCGGGTGCAGGCTACAATCGCGGGCCGGCGCCCAAGGGTGCACCCGTATGCGCGGCATTCTGATCGCCGGTATCGCCGTCGTCGACGCCATTGCGCAGTACGTCGACGACTTTCCGTCGCCGGGCGGGCTGCGCTTCTTCGAGCGGCTGACGCTCACGACCGGCGGCTGTGCGGTCAACTGCGCGATCGCGTTGGCGAAGCTGGCCGGCGGCGGCGCGGAGTGCGCCTGCGACGTCGTCTGCCGCGTCGGCGACGACGTCCTGGGCGATTTCGTCGTTGCGGAGCTGGCTCGCCATGGGGTGCCGAGCGACGGCGTCGTGCGCGACGCCAAGGCCAGCACGTCCTTCTCGTTCGCGGCCATCGGGAGCAGCGGCGAACGCAGGTTCCTGCATACGACGGGGGCGAACGCGCGCCTCTCCCGCGCGGATGTGCCGCCCGAGCAGCTCGCCGGACGGCGCTTCATGTTCGTCGCGGGCGCGATGGTCATGGACGCGCTCGACGGCGCGCCGACGGCAGCGTTGCTGGCCGACGCGCGTCAGGCCGGGGCGGCCACGTTGCTGGACACCGTGTTCGTCGAACCCGCAGCGCAGGCCGAGTGGCGGCGGCGGATCGGGCCGGCGCTGCCGCAGGTGGACTACTTCGTGCCGTCGCTGCCGGAGGCGCGGGCGATCACCGGCGAGAGCGACCCGTCGCGCATGGCGCGGGCGCTGCAAGCCGGCGGCGCGCGGAACGTCGTCATCAAGCTCGGCGATCGCGGCGCGCTGTGCCGCGAGGCGGGCGGCCGGGAAACGCTCGTGCCGACGTTCCGCGTGCAGCGGGTATTGGACGCGACCGGCGCCGGCGACTGCTGGTGCGCGGGCTTCCTGCTGGGCCTGCGCGACGGGTTGCCCATGCAGGAAGCCGCGCGGCTGGGGAACGCGGTGGCGGCCTTCTGCATTCAGTCGCCCGGCGCGACCACCGGCGTGCCGACGCTGGCCGAAGTGCGCGCGTACATGCTCCAGGCCTGACGGAGTCCGGAAGCCCTTCACGGTCTCCGGCGCTGCGGCCCGCTTGGCGGCCTGCGGGTGCAGGCCTCATCGCCGCAGTCGAATCGTGCGAATCTCGTACGGTTTGAACATCGCCGTCAACGTGCGCCCGGAGAGCGTCAGCGGCGGGGCGTCCTTGGCCTCGCGCTCCAGCAGGTCGTTCTCGGCGGCGCTCTTCACGTCGAAGCCGAGCGTGAACGTGGCCTCGCTCGGCTTGCCGGCGCACTCGTAGGCCCGCAGGATCAGGTCGTCGTTGTCCTCGGCCAGCTTGAGGGCGGTGACGATGATGTTGGCCGGCTCGGCGGACAGGCCCGACCAGACCGGCGGCAGCATCGCCTTCGCCGCGGCGCGTGCTGCGCCAGCAACGCGGCCCGCGTTGTCACCACCGGTGCCCGCGTCACCAGCGCCGCCGCCGATTGGAGCCGCACCGGGCTTCGCGCCCTGGCTGATCTTGACATCGGTGGACGGCGGCACGTCCATGGAAATCTTCCCCGGCGGGGGCTTTGGTTCGCGTGCATCGGCGGCAGCCCTCGCTTGCGCTTCGGGCTCGGATCCGTGCGTCGCTGCGTCGCTGCGTGGCATGGTTGCTTCGTCGAGCACGACGGCCTGCAACGGCTTGTTGAACTCCCACGCGGCACGGACGACCGCGGCCTTGTCCAGCGGGCCGTCCATCGTGAGGACTGCGTAGCGCATGTAGTGTTGGCCGACGTCGGGCGTCGGGTCCGGCTCGTACGAGCTGCGCAGCAGCGTCAGCCGGATGACGCCGTCCTTCACGTCGTAGGCGTGCTTGCAGTCGTTGAGCACGGCGACGGTGCGCGTCTTACCGCCCTTGTCGGTGCCGGTGACCGCGCACCACTTGAGCGCGACATTCTCGTGCCCGTCGTTGTTCCGTTCGATGTCGCCGAAGGGGATGTCGTACAGGGCGGTGTCGGCCTTCAGCCCCGTGTCGAACGCGACCTTCAGCATCGGCCCGCCGTCCTTGGCGTTGCCGAGCTGCTGCCAGTCGACGGTCGTCTGGTATTGGGCGAGTGGCGAGGTGCTGTACATGATCAAATCTTGGGTGATCAGGGACCGATCGTGCAGGAAGGTCTGGCGCACGCGCCGGCGAACGGTCCCATCTTCGATCAGATGTGGAGTCCCGTCCGGCTCGACGGTAATCGGCGGGCCGAACTCTCCTACTTGCCAAGCGCTCATATCATGGGGCCTTTCGTGCAGGACGTGGAACCACGCCCGCTGCGGGGGCGCCGGCGGGTCGACCGTCCCCTGCGCGCCGGGCAAGCGCGGCCAGAGGTGATCGATGTTCTTCGGGGTCACGGGTTCCGGCGTTGACGAGGGCGTACCCCGGTTGCTGAAGACCTTGAAGCCGCCGCCAGGCACGTTGCGGGCGAGGAACGCGATCCTCATCATGACCACGTCCCCGACAAACCCGCGGTCCACGACCTGCGTTGGCACATCGCCGTTGCTGTCGCAGAGCACCGTCAGCCGTTCGGTAGCCGGGATTCGCAGCTCGGCTTGAACGGCTTCGCTACGCGCCCAGGCCAGCGGATTGAAGACCACGATGTGCGGACCGCGGCCCCACAAGCGCTCGCGGTCGATGCGTTCCATCAGCCGCGCCTGCGACTCCTGCAGGACGTTGCCGCCACGTTCCAGCAGCGATTCGTACATCTTGTAACTGAACACGGCCGAGGGATGGATGAACGAGCCGGGCAGCGTGTCGTGGTGGTGGTTCCACAGCACGTCGCGCCACATCTCCTCGAACGCGGCCCGCGGGTAACGGAAGTCCGAACCCCGCCCGCCAAGGGCGGGGCCGCCCGCGCCAGGACCTCCGGGATTCGCAGGCGCCTGGCCCGCCCCCTGGCGGGGCGGGTTCGGACCGCCCGGCACAGCACCACCGACTTTGGTGTCTGACATGCCGGCCGAGACACCCTCCGACGCACCGGCCGGGGTGCCACCGGCGGCTTGTCCGCCAGTGCTCAACCCCGCACGGCCAGACAAACTGCCCGTGGCACCCGGCGTGACAGGGGACACGTGCAAGGTGACAGAGCTCCCGGCGCTCCCCGGCTGCCCACCGGCGCCTTTGTCACTGGTCACCTGCCACGTGTCACTCAGGGCCGCCAGAGCGGCCCAGACCTCCGCCGTCTCCAGCAGCGTCTCCGCGTCGCGGTTGTATTTCTTGATTATGCTGTGCGTCGTGTAGCAACCCTCGAACACCGGGTTCAGCTCGTCGCGGATGGCCGGCGGCTGGACCGCACCGGACGCCACCTGCTCGTGCAGCCGCTTGAAGAACTCGCTGGCGGTCGAGAACCTGATGTTCGGCCACAGCCCACGCTGCCGCATCGCCAGCGCCGCCTGGATGTACTCGCGCGTCGGCCCGCCGCCGTGGTTGCCCACGCCGTAGACCATCAGGTGGTCCAGCCCGCCGGTGGTGGCGATGAACTTGGCCAGCTCGCGGACCTTCTCGTCGCTGACCACGTCGTTGTACCAGCCGCCGGTGGCCGGCTCCTCGAACGCCAATACGCGCGAGCCGTCCGGCCCCTCCCACCAGAACAGCGGCAGGCCCTTGCCGGCCCGGCAGAAGTAATACGAGTCGATGCCGGCCTTGCGGAGGACTTGCGGCAGCGTCCAGCAGTGGCCGAAGGTGTCCGGCTCCCAGCCCACGGTCGCCATGCGGCCGAAGCGCGACTGAAAGTAGCGCTGGCCGTAGAGCAGGTGCCGCACGTGCGACTCGGGCGAGATCATGTTGGTGTCGCCCTCGCACCAGCGGCCGCCGACGATCTCCCACTGCCCGCGTGCGACCATCTCCTGCATCTCCTTGAAGAGCTGCGGGTGGTGCTGCTCGGCGGCCAGGTACAGGCAGGCGCTGCTCTGCGAGAAGGTGAAGTCGCGGAACTCCTTCATGAACTTGACGGCCTGGCCGAAGGTCTGCGGGATGATCTGGTTGAGCGTCTCGTCCCAGGTCCACAGCCATTGCAGGTCGATGTGCGCGTGGCCCACCAGGTGGCCGGTGAACTTCTGCATCTGCGGGTGCGCGTGGCCGAGCCGGTGCCGGGCGCGGTGCAGCGCCTCGAGCAACTCCTCGTAGCGGCCTTCGGCCAGGGCCTTTTCGCTCTCGGCCGCGGCGGACTTCGCGACCTCGTCCACCTCGGCCGCCAGCGCGCCGTCCTTGAGCTGCCTGGCCAGATCGCGGGCGACGTCGATCTCGGCCCGGAACTGGTCGCGGGCCGTGCGGGCTTCGTTCTGTCGCTTCGCATCCTCCAGCAGCTTCGCGACCGCCGCGTCGCTCAGCAGGTCCGCCCGCGGCGCAGTCGTCAGCAGCACCGTCCGGCTGTAGCCGTCGGTCTGGCGCAGCTTGATCTCCGGCGCCTTGCCGTCTTCGTAGAGCGACAACGCCGTGCGGCCGGCATTCGTGACGCGGATGTTGTCGAGGAGCTGCACGTACCGGCCGGGCAGGTCGCCCTCGAATACGACCGTCCAGCGCGCGGTCGTGCAGCCAGCCAGCGGCGACAGGTCGAAGCTGCGCTGGTACCACTTGTCTTTGGCCAGCTCGAGGAGGCCGTCGCCGTGCAGCAGGATGCCGTTCTGGTCCTTGATGCCGCAGTCGCGAACCCACGGCCGCGAGCGCAGCGGTTCGCCCAGCCCGTCGCGCTTCAGGTCGGCGTCCACGCCGCCCTTGAGCAGCGGGTTGAGCGCCGGCAGGTAGATGTCGTACTCCAGCCGGTCGCCGGGCTGGATTGTGTACGGTTTGTCGGCGATTTCGATGTACGCGTACCAGTTGCCGCTGCCCGTGACGATGTTCTCGGCGGAGACGAGCAGGCAGCGGTCGCCGGCGGCCTGGTTTTGAGCACGGGCGAGGGCGACGACGCAAAGCACAAGCACACCGGTCGACGCTAGCGTTCTGGACATGGTGCACCTCGAATGGCGGGACGGAAACGCCGCTGGCGGATGCTAACGACACCGCCGGTGCCACGAAAGGGACGGCGAGCCAGCCAGAGACTCTCGAACACAGCCGTAGCGGCCGCCCCCTGTGGCGGCCGTAGGAGTCCGTTGAGAAAGGGGACTGGCTCCGAGCCCAACCCCGCTGCCGGCCTTGAAAACGCGCTCCCGCGAGGTGCCTATCTCCTTTTTCAACGAACAGGTAGGCTGGTTGAAAGCCCAAGTCGACCGCAGGGGGCTCTACCGCAGGGGGCCGACGCTACCAATTTCAGCGGTCTTCTATGGGCACGAGACGCGATGGCCGCGGTTGCCGTTAGAGAAGCCGCTGGTGCCGCAGGCGTTTCTGGCCTTCACCCAGTACCAGTAGAACTGGCCGAAGGCGCCGGTGGTGTCCTGGAAGGAGGTCGTGGTGGAGGTGCCGATCAGCACGCCCTGCGCGCTGTTGTTCGAAGTCGCCCGCCAGACCTCATAGCTGGTCGCGCCGGAAACGCCGCGCCACGTCACGGTGGTCACGTTGCACTGTCCGTCCGTGGCCTTCACCCGGCTCGGCGCGCTCGGCGCCGAGCCGCTGGCACGCGAGCCGCTGTCGGAGGCGCTGAACGCGCTCGTCCCGCACGCCCCGGTCGCCCGCACCCAGTAGAAGTACGTCGTGCCCGCCACGGCAGTCGTGTCGTCAAACGGGCTGGCGGCGGCGGTGCCGATCTGCGTCGCGGTGGCGCTGTTGTTCACCGTGTTGCGCCAGATCTGGTAGCCAGTCGCGCCGCTGACTGCGTTCCACGTCACCTGAACTCGGTCGCAGAACGCGCCGTCGCTGGCCGTCACACCGGTCGGGGCGGCCGGCACGCTGTTGTCGGCGAAGCCGCTGTCCGAGGCGCTCAACGCACTCGTGCCGCAACTGCTGGTCGCCGTGACCCAGTAGAAGTACGTCGTGCCGGGCGTGACCGTACCATCCGTGAACGGGCTGGCCGTATCCGTGCCGATCTGCGTCGCGGTCCCGCCGTCATTGACCGTGTTCCGCCAGATCTCGTAGCTGCTGGCGCCGGCCGACGCATTCCACGACACGGTCACCGCCGTGCACGACGTGCCGTCGCTGGCCACTACGCCGGTCGGGGCGGCGGGCGGGTTGCACGGCCCGCCGGTGCTGAGGTTCGGCGATGCGCAGATCGAGAACGGTTGCGGTCCCTGCGGCACGTTGAAGCCGACCACGTCGACCGTCCATGTGCCGGCGACGGGGTTACTGAGGAGCACCTGCTCGATGTTGTCGCGCGAGTTGCGCGTCGTGCGGACGGCGGCCGAACCCGGGCTGCTGGGGTTCAGCGTCCAGGGGAAGGCCTGCGTCCCGCCGGGGTCGCGGACGACCACGTCCAGATCGTTGATGAGCGACGGAACGACGTTCGGCGTGCCCGGGTAGTCGTCCCATGCCAGCGTGACCTTGAGCTGGCTCGTGCCGGCGGCGACGCTCACGGTGTAGCTCACCGTGCCGCCCTGTCCGACGCTGTTCTCCTGGAAGTTGCCGGTGCGCATGAAGTCGATGGCCGGCACGATCCGCACCGAGCCGTAGCCGAACTGGTAGTCCGGCCCGGCGTTGCCGAGATCGACGGCCGTGTGCGCCAGCAGAATCTTGAGCGTCGAGTTGCGCATGTCCGCGCCGCCGAACTGCGCCCGGTGGTCCTGCATCAGCAGCGCCGACGCGCCGCAGACGGTCGGCGAGGCCATCGACGTGCCGCACAGCGAGGCGTACTGCGTGTCGCTGCCCGAGTAGCACGACGTGACGCCGAAGTCGCCGTCGGACTGGCAGCCGGCCGAGCTGACGTCCGGCTTCATGCGGCCGTCGTCGGTCGGCCCCCAGCTCGAGAAGCTGGTCATCGTGTCGTTGTTCGAATTCAGCGCTCCCACGGTGATGTGGTTCTTGGCGGTCGCCGGCGGCGCGGTGCTGTAGTAATCGCCGAAGCCCTCGACGTCGCAGCGGCTGCCCTGGCGCTCGTTGCCGTCGGCCCAGACGATGCGGAACGGCGCGCCCAGGCTGCCGCGCACGATATTGTCGATGAGCTGGTCGGTCACGCCGTAGTCGCCCTGGATGCTGCAGTCGAAGCCGTTCGTCTCGGTGTTGGTCCCGATCGAGTTGTTGGAGATGTCGGCCCCGAAGGTGTTGATGGCCTGGTTGTAGTCCGCTTGCAGGTCGCCCGGGTTGTTGTACAGGAAGATGCCGGTGCCGTCGTACTGGAAGCCGTACGACTGGATCGTCACGCCCGGCGCCATGCCCCTCCGCAGCCCGCCGCTGGCCGCCCCGCTGCCGCCGACGGTGCCGGAGACGTGCGTGGCGTGGCCCGACAGACCGGAGCTGTCGCGGACGAACAGCCGGCCGCCGAAATCCTGGTGCGTGGCGCGGGCCGTCCCGCCGTCATAGACCAGCACCGTCACCCCGGCGCCGGTCAGGTTGTACGGCGCCGCCTGGGCGGTGTTCGCTCCGATGCGTGCGCGGTTGCTGTCGTTCCATTCGCTGAAGCGCGGCAGCGCCGGCTCGATCCACTGCACCGAATCGTCCGCGGCCAGGCTTGCCACCGAGGCCGCCGGCAGCTCGATCACCAGGCCGTTCACCGTCTCCAGCCAGTCGCGCACCACGCCGCCGTGCAGCGGGACGATCGCCGCCCCGTCGTCCAGCGCCACGTCGGGATGAAACAGGATGTACGCCGCCACAATCGGCCCGCGCTCCCACGTCGCGCCGACGACCGCGTGTTCCGGCGGCTGCGGCCCCAGCAGCAGCGGGTGCAGCTTCCAGTCCGTGCGGATCGGTTCGACCAACACCAACGCGCGGTCGGCTCGGACGGCGTCGGTATCGACGCCATTGGCCGAAAACGCGGCGAAGAACGCGTTCTCGCCCAGGTACGCGAGCAGCGTGAGGCCGGCTTGGGCGAGCGCCTGGCGCTGCCCCTCCGTCACGGGGCTGTCGAACTGCACGACGACGTGCCGTACATCCGGATGCTGCGCCAAGCGGTCTAATTCTGCGACCACGTCGTCTGGCGGCATGGGCATGGCCGGCCGCGGCTCGAGGCCGACAGACGAGCGCCACTGAATCGGTGGCAGCACAACCGGGTCCGGCGCCGCTTCTGTGGGATCGGCCCCGGCCGGGTCATCGGCACTTGGAGCGTAGAGAATCCCCTCGTCGGCCGCGTCCGGCGGCTGCGACTGAGCCGACGCCGAACGCAACGTCAGCGCCAGGAGCGAGCCGCCCGCGAGCACGGAAGTCAAACAACCGATGGTGATGCGAGCCTTACGCGTGGACATGCCTCTCTTCCTCTTGTCCTGCGTGATTGGGAGGGCCCGCCGGGATTCCCGCACATGCGGATCACTTGTGTCCTCCCGCCCGGCGAAGCGATGATCTGATGCTAACGCCTCCGCGGGAGTGAAACAACGGAATCATTCCCGCCGGCTGCGCTGATTCAGGCCAGCAGCGCGTCGATCGGCATGCCTTTGCCGTCCTTGGTCACGTAGAACGGCCGGCCTTCGGTGACATACGCGTGGTTCGGCGGGATGCCCAGGGCTTTGTAGACCGTCGCGTGCACGTCTGTCAGGCTGACCGGGTTCTCGACCGGGACCATCGGGTGGCCGCCCGCGGTCTTCCCGTACGCGATTCCGCGCTTGAAGCCGCCGCCGAAGAACAGCAGGCAGTTGCCGCTGCTGAAATGCCCGTGGAAGCCGTACATCTTCTCGTTGTCGAGCACCAGGTTCTCGCCCGTATGCCGCTCAGCGAAGCCGTCCGGCTCGACGCCGGCCGCCGGCTGGGCCGCGATGGTGCGGCCGAACTCGGTGGCGATCATCACCAGTGTGCGGTCGAGCAGGCCGCGCTCGCGCAGGTCACGGATGAGCTGGGCGATGGGCCGGTCGATCTGGCGCTTCATCTCGACCATGCGGCGCTGGCCGTTCTCGTGCATGTCGAAGCCCAGAAACGGGCCGTAGAGGTATTCGACCTGGAGGAAGCGGGCGCCCATCTCCAGCAGCCGCCGCGCCAGCAGCAGCCCGTGCCCGAAGCGCCGCCCGTGGTAGTACGACCGGTCCAGCAGGTCGTCGCGGCCGATCTGCGGCTCATAGGCGGCGATCGTCTCGGGCTTCTCGTCGCTCATGTACTCGAAGGCCCGCTTGACGGGCGAATCCATCATCGCCCGCGCGTCCTCGATCACTTTCAGATAGTCCTGCGCCCTGGGCGAGTCGCGCAGCTCCGGCGGCAGGCCGTGCAGAATGGCGTGGAACAGCGCCTGACGGCGGTCCAGCCGCTCCATCGACACGCCACGGGCCGTGTTCAGCGTCGGCAGGCCCTCGCTGGGCTCGGGGATCATGAACGGGGCGTAGTTCACGCCGTAGAAACCCGGCCCGGTGTACTCGCTGATGAACAGCTTCTCCTCGTCGGAGGTGTCGATGTCGCGGCCGATGTAGATGTAGGGCGGGACGTTGGGGTCGCGGCGGCCGAGCGAGCGGGCCACGACGGCGCCGATGCTGGGGGCCTTGACGCCGGCGGGGAACAGGTAGCCGGTCATCATGTAGTACTGGGCCTTGAGGTGGATGGCGCCGAACCTGGTCTGGTTGGTCAGGCTGCGCAGGATGCAGCCTTCGTCCAGCACCGAGGCGAGGTTCTCCAGGCCCTCGCCGATCTGCACGCCGTCGGCGGCGGTCGGGATCGGCCGACACGTGCCGAGCAGCTCGCTGCCCTTCATGCCTTTTTCGAAGGGCGTGAACTGCTTGGGGTCCCAGGTGTCGGTCTGGGCGATGCCGCCGGGCAGCCAGATGAGGATCATGGCGTCGGCGCGCGGCGGGATTCTCTCGGCGGGCCCGCCCGTCGTCTCCGCGGGTGTTTCGGCGTGGTCCTGTCCGAGCGCCGGGGGCGGCAATGTGATCGTCGCGGCCGACAAGCCGAGTTTCGTGAAGTCACGACGAGTGAGTTCGTCCCTCATGTGAAACCCCGACCAAGGGACTCAGTTGCGTCACACCGCACGCCGCCGCGTCCTCAGTTTCGTTCGTCGGCGGCGCGTTCCCGTTTCGATGCCCGCGATCGCCTTCACATGGATGATCTCAATCCGCTCGCCGCCCGGACAGACTGCGACGAGTTCGCCCTCCGGCGAGCGCCCGAGATTCTCACGTCTGCGGATGCGGAGACGTCGGCCGTCTTGCAGGCGGATGTAATATGGGCGAAACGGTTCCGCTCTGTGTACCGCCATGAGCTGATCAATTGTCATCGCTAGCCCCGCGACCGAGCCGCCGCCCCGGTCCGTTCAATAGCGGATAGCCGAACTCCAAACAGGATACCAGCAAGAGGTCGACCACTCGATAACGGCCGTGACCCTCAAACACGGTCACCGTTCGCCCGCCTCCGCTTATCGTTAGCATCTCCGGGTGTCGAACAACAACACGCGTTGCGTCCGGCAGCACCAGCGCGAATCTCTCAAATGGCCGCTTGCCATGCGCGATTCTGAGCTGTTCAATCGTCACTCGCGCATTCTACCGCACATATTGGAACTCCGGACTCGTAAACAGCGCCCACAGCACGTCGCCCAGCGCCAGTGCCGCCGGGTTCTCCGGCCGGTCCACGACGCCCGCATCGTCCCAATACACCCTCCCGCCGGCCTGGTCGAACGACATCCCGGTGATGCCGCTGGAAATCGCCACGTCCGCGGTCCGAACCTCCAGCCGCACCCATTGTCCGGCCGCAGGCAGCACACCCATCGGCAGCCGGCTGGGCGTGCCGCTCTCGCCGAACGGGATCAGGTCCTCGCCCCAATACGCGCGGTGCTCCCAGTCGCCCGCGTACCACTGCAGCATGATCTCCTTCGGCGGGTCGGCCGGGTCGATGTACACGTACGCGAAGAGCGTGTCCTCCGGTCCGGCGTCCAAGGGCGGCTCGGCGCCCAGCGCGTAATGCTGCGCCCGCGGCGACGTCTCGCCGGCCTGCATGTGCATGCGTTTGCCGCGGAACGGCGCAACCGGAGGGCGAGGCTCCGGCCGAGCCGTATCGCGCGCGTCGGGCGGGCGAGCCCCCTGCCGCGGCGAGAGCGACGGGGCGCCACGGTCTGGCGAAGCCAGGCCGTCAGCCGACTCGGGCTGCGCGGCCTCGCTGCGCGAGACCCCGCCCGACTCGGCGAGATCCTCACCCCCCCGTTCCACCCACTTCCACGACGCGCCGCCTTTGCTGCCGCTCGGCATCGCCCCTGCCGGCAGCTCGTCGTCGAGCCAGTCGATCTCTCGGGGACGCATGGCCGCAGAACGCGCCGCGCTGGCAAGCACGTCGCCGCCGCCCGACCCGCTTGCGCTCGCTTGCGCGTCGTGTTCCCTGCCGGCGGCGCTGGCTTGCGATTCGCGTTCTGAAAGCAGGGCCGGGCGCAAGAAGTCGATCGCCGCCTGGCGTTCCACCGCCGTCGCAGGGCGCGAAAGCGCGGCGGCGTACAGGCCACTTACGATTCCGGCCGCGTCACGATCCCGCCCCAGCTCGTCGAGCAGCCGGCCGGCGTAGATCAGCCGCCGGTATTCCTCGCCGTTCAGCAGCTCCAGCGCCTGCACGACGGCTACGTCCTCCGGCCGCGCAGTGCTGATCTCGTTTCGTGAGGCCGGCTTGCCCAGGGCACGCGTCAGGGCGGTCGAGGTCTTGTCGAGATACAGCCGCCGCTGCGGGCGCAGCTCCTGGCTCATCGCCAGGCGGATGCTGTCGATGAGCTGCTCGGCCGTCAGTCGGCGCAGCGCCGGCGAGCGGAAGTAGCGCGGCTCGGTCGGCTTGGCGACGTCGAAATGGTCTTCGAGTTCTGGATCGTAGCGAAGTTGATACGTGTGGCTGGTCAGGATCAGCCGGATCGTGTGCTTCAGGTCGTAGCCGTGCTGCATGCAGTCGTGCGCCAGCCACTCCAGCAGCTCCGGGTGGCTGGGCGGCTGGTCGAGGCGGAAGTCGTCGGCCGGCTCGAACAGCCCCAGCCCGAGATAGCGCTTCCACAGTCGGTTCACGATCGCCTTCGCGAAGCGCGGGTTGAGCGGATCGGTCGTAAGCTGCGCCGCCCGCCGCAGCCGCGCGTTCACGTCCTGCGGCGCATCGCGCGGCGCGCCGGGCACGTCGAACGGGTAGCACGCCGCCACCATCTCGCCGGTCCTCTGCTCGCAGCGGATCAGCTCCAGGTCGGAGGGCGCGAACAGGCCCGCGAAGCCCAGAAAGCGCTGCTGCGGCCACTCGTTGTTCAGAAAGTGGCTGTGGCAGCTCGCGCACTTCATGGCCGTGCCAAGGAACACCTGCCCGACGTTGGCCGCGGTCTGCAGCGTGTCGGTGTGCGTTTCATTGCGGATGAACCCGACCTGCGACTTCTTCGTGTTCGCCTCGGCCAGGATCGTGGCCTTGTGCCCCGGCATGCCCGGGTCGATCAGCTCGGCCACCATCACGTCGTACGGCTTGTTCGCCTTGAAGCTGTCGAAGACCCATTGGCGGTAGTCGCCGCGGGTCGGGATGCCGCCCTGCAACGTCGTAGTCGCGCTGCCCAGGGCATCCAGCCAGAACGCCGTCCAGTGCGCCGCGTAGTCCTCGTCGCGGGCCAGCAACTCATCCACCAGCTTCGCGCGCTTGTCCGCCGACGAATCCCGCAGGAACCGCTCCAGCTCCGCGATCGTCGGGATCACGCCGATCAGGTCGAGATACACGCGGCGGATGAACGTCACGTCGTCGCAGACCGGCGGCGGACTCTCGGCCTGCGGCAGCGCGGCCGCCTGCCACTTCGCAACGACGAAGCGGTCGATCGCGTTGAACACGGCCGCGGCCAGCGGCCCGTTGACGGCCGGCGGATCGGGCGGCGACGGCAATTGTCGCAGCCGCAGCTTCCGCCGCTTGACGAACAGCTCCTCATTGTCGGCCGCGAAGAGCAGCCCGTTGAGCGTCTCGGCGTCGATGCCGACCGCCGTGGCGAGCTGCGCGGCGCTTCGACTCGATTCCGCGGACGCGCTACCGATGTCGGCGGCCGAGTCCGCACCGGCCGCGTCTGCGTCGCGTGGCGGCCGCGGCTCGTCCGCGTGCTCGAGGTTGGACAGATAGGCTTGCGGATCCTTCTGGAACTTCCGCATGCACATGCGGCAGCAGAAGTAAACCCGCCGACCTTCGTAGTCGGCGAAATGCCCCGCCTGCGCCTCGCGGTCGGTCATGACCGGGCAGTAACGGTTGGTCGGCTCGGCGGAACCGTCCGGCGGCTGCGGTGCAGGGACGAGCGCCGCGGCGAGCGTCAGCAGGGCCGCCAGCGGCACGATTGCCGCGCGCGCGGCGTTCGCGAGCGGGCCGACCGGGCCGTTGAGGAGCCGGGCATGCACAGGCGTCCTCCTCTGATCTGTTCGCGCGGCGCTGGGGTCACCGAGAGCGCCAGGTGCATTATACAGGTCGAACGCGGCGGTATCGCACACGATCAGGGCTCGGAAGGTCATCAGGACGTCGCCCCGCAACACGACGCCGACGGGTCGGATTAGTGCAAGGGGGGGTGGCGGTCTATCCGCGCGGCGGGCGCGGCCACGGCGCCGTTGGGTCGTAGTCGAGCAGGTCGTACAGTTCCTGCCGGGTCTGCATGCGGTCGAGCAGGCCGTTCTGGGTACCCGTTCGCTTCAGCTCAGCCAGCGTTTGCTCGAGCGCCTTCATCGCCACCCGCAGCAGCGTCATGGGAAAGATCACCATCGCGTAGCCGAGCGCGGCGAATTCGTCGACCCTCAGGCAGGGCGTCTTGCCGAACTCGGTCATGTTGGCCAGCAGCGGCGCGGGCCGATTTGCGCCCGGCGGCGTGAGGTCGCGCGCGAAGCGGGCGAACTCCTCTTTGCTCTCCAGCGCTTCGGGAAAGATCGCATCGGCGCCGGCCTTCAAGTAGGCGTGTGCGCGCGCGACCGCCTCGTCGTAGCCCGTCACGCCGCGCGCGTCCGTACGCGCGATGATGAGGAAGTGCGGGTCGCGGCGGGCGGCGAGGGCGGCCCGCAGCTTCTCGACGAACTCATCCACCGGCACGAGCCGCTTGCCGGGCAGGTGCCCGCAGCGTTTGGGGAACTCCTGGTCCTCCAGGTGCAGCCCGGCCAGCCCGGCCCGCTCGAACTCCTCCACCGTGCGGGCGGCGTTCTCCGGCCCGCCGAAGCCGGTGTCCGCGTCGCCGAGGATCGGGATGGCCGTGACCGCGGCGCAGCGGGCGGCATGGGCGGCGGCCTCGCTGAGCGTTGTCAGCCCGATGTCGGGCACGCCGAGCGTGCCGTTGGCCAGCGCGGCGCCGGAGAGATAGATAGCCTCGAAGCCGGCTTTCTCGATGGCGCGTGCGGTGAGGGCGCTGAAGGCGCCGGGGAGGACGATCGTGTCGTGTTCGATGAGCCGGCGAAGTCGTGCAGCAGCGGGCGTGCCCGTCATGTCAGCGATCTCCCACAGCCGACGTAGGACCGTTCTCCGACCGCGACGAACGACGACGCAGCGCGCCCGTGACCGCAACCCCTTGGCGGCCTTGCCGGGTTCGATCCGACGCGCGAAAAGCCGCCGGCGCTGAGGAACCGCTCCCCCACGCATTGCCCGATCGCGCCCGGAGACTGCACTCCCATAGACGGCCCGGTCGCCGTTGGAGACCGCACTCGCCCGGGCTGCTTGGTCGCGGTCGGAGACCGCTCCTACGACTGGTCTCGGATCGCGGTCGGAGACCGCTCCTACGGCTGGTCTTGGGTCGCGGTCGGAGACCGCTCCTACCATAGCCAGTCATGCTCAATCCAACCGGCGTACTGGGCGTTCGCGGTCGACCATGGCCAATCCTCAGCGCGCCGGCATAGTCCTCGGCGCACGGGATTGTCGTGAATGTACTCGATCACGCGGATCGCCTCCTCTTCATCCGTCCGGATCGCGTGATCGTGAAAACCCTCCTGCCACAGCGGACCTCGCCGAACCCAGGCTCTGTTGATGCGCAGGGAGGTGTACTTGCCGAAGCTCTCCATGATCCGGGACAGGCTCCGAATCGGTAGGAGCGGTCTCTGACCGCGACTGCCTGTCGCAACTTCCTCTCCGAGTACGAACAACCAGTGCATGTGGTCAGGCATAACGACAAACGCCAGCAGGCGCGTCAGTCCCTTCTCCTGGTGCCAGCGAATGGAGTCGATGATCGTCGCCGCGGCGGATGGCTCCGCCAGGGAGCGCGGGACCGCTCGCAGCAGGCATTTCGTGACGTGGTACGGCCTTCGCGCCTCTGACCAGCGGCCGAGGCGGAGGTTTCTGGCGCGCGGGGCGCTGGACTCCGGCGGGCGCATCGGTCAGATTGTCGTCGGCGGAGGCGTCGCGCACAACAGCGCTGGTCTTCCCCCTTGCAGCGCAGCCATCGCCCCGAGCTCGGGCAGGGTCGCGGTCGGAGACCGCTCCTACGACTGGTCTTGGGTCGCGGTCGGAGACCGCTCCTACGAGCGGTCTTGGGTCGCGGTCAGAGACCGCTCCTACGACTGGTCTTGGGTCGCGGTCAGAGACCGCTCCTACGACTGGTCTTGGGTCGCGGTCGGAGACCGCTCCTAC
>Ga0073934_10006693_pt1 | contig 16554 bp, 9 predicted proteins | sample LarsenN4metaG_FD_76834 | JGI IMG/M metagenome (GOLD analysis project Ga0073934, IMG submission 76834) | Hot spring sediment bacterial and archeal communities from British Columbia, Canada, to study Microbial Dark Matter (Phase II) - Larsen... ...
CCTGCTCCAGCGCGCCCCACAGCGTCTGCCAGCACTTGCGCACCGTGTAGCCCCAGCGATAGACCTTCTCGCCCCGCTGCCGCAGTTCGGCCACCCGCCGATCCCGCTCCGCCACGAGCAGCCCCTCGATGGTTCGTTTTAGCCGCTCCAGAAACTCCTCCCGAATCTCCGCAAACCCTTGCTCCACCACCTGCTTCAGTGTTAGCCTTCCTTCTAGGGTGAACATGGGGGTGTCTCCTTTCTGCCTATAGTCAGGCAGGCGTTTTCGGAGACACCCTCTCTCTTCTTTCCCCAACTTTCAACAGAAAATCTTACAGCCCGCACATGGTATGTAGGCTACGCGCCGGCCTTGATCGCCGCGCCCGCGATGTGGGGGCCGATGATGGGAAAGGGGACGCGGAAGTGTTCGATTTCGACGTGCTGAAAGCCGGCGGCTTCGATGGCGCGCCAGGTCTCGCGGTCGGGGCGGCAGCCGTCGCCCACAATCTTCCACACCGGTTTGATCCATCGCTGGGCGCGGCGCGTGAAAGTGCCCTCTGGCGCGGCGACGTGCTCGATGAAGACGTATTTCCCGCCCGGCCGCAACACGCGCTTGATTTCCTCAAAAGCCCGCGCCTGGTCAGCGACCGAGCACATGACGAGCGTCGAGACCACGGCGTCGAAGGAGGCGTCCGGAAAGCCCAGGGATTGCGCGCTGCCCAGCCGCAGGTCGATAGTCAGCCCCAAGCTGAGGGCCTTCTTCCGAAGATAGGTGTGCATGAAGGGGTTGGGCTCAATGCCCGTCCAGCGAACGCCCGCAGAGTAGTGAAGCAGATTCACCCCACCACCCGGGCCTATCTCCAGAACATCGCCTTCAAGGCCGCCCAACAATCGCTGCTTTTGGTGGGCCACGGCGCGCTCGTACTTGGCGTTGCTCTTGGAGAGCAGCCAGGCGTGAAGGCGTTTGCGCCAGCCGGCGTTGAAATGGGCCTCCGGTGCTTTGCCGGTTTCAGGGTTCATCGATTCTTCCGGCGCCAGAACGAAGTGTTGTAGCGGTGGGCAAATCTGCTAGACTTCGATCCTCATGCCTGCGGCCCGTGGCGCAAGCCGCGCCAGCCCCGAGGCTTAGAAAGTAAATACTCCCGGGAGCGCCGAATATGCCCAAACGACTGCTTCGCTACATCTTGTGGATCGCCGCCCTAAGCGTAGGGACCACCCTTATCTGGTCTTCCCGAGCTGGAACCGAGACCACGAAACCTCCGGCTCGTCCCCGACTGGTCATTTTAATCATCATCGATCAGTTTCGGAACGAATATCTCGACCGCTTCCGGCCCTATTTCGTTCAGGGCGGGTTCAACCGCCTGATGAAAGGGGCGCGCTTCACCCACTGCTCCCATGACTATGCGGTGACGTTCACAGGCCCCGGCCACGCCTCGATCGCGACCGGGACTTACCCGAACATCCACGGCATTATCGGGAACGACTGGTACGACCGCACCCTAAAACGCCCAGTCAACTGCGTGGAGGACCCGAATACACGGATTGTGGACTCCGCTCAGGGGTCGAGCGAGCAACGCGGCGCCTCGCCCCGCTACTTGCTTGGGAGCACACTCGGGGACGAGCTCCGCCTGGCGTCGAACTTCCAATCCAAGGTCTTCTCCGTGTCGCTAAAGGATCGGGGCGCGGTGCTCTCCGGCGGCCACACTGCCAACGCCGCCTACTGGTACGACTCGCGCACCGGTCGTTTTGTTTCAAGCACTTACTACATGCCTTCGCTTCCCGCCTGGGTGGCCGAATTCAACGATCGCTTGCCCGCCAAGGACTACTGCGGCAAGGCTTGGAAGGCCCTCCCTGAGACACCCGAGGCTGCTGGGAGAGTTTTTGCCGAATACAGCACCGACCCTTCCGAACCCTGCCCAGGGCCAAAGTTCCTGGGCTGGCTCTCCGGCAGCCCCTTCGTAACGGAAATCGAACTGAAGTTCACGCGCGAGGTGATCCGGCGGGAAAAGCTCGGCCAAAGTCCTGCCACCGACCTGCTGACGATCTCTCTCAGCGCCAACGACCATGTCGGCCATCGGTTTGGCCCGTACAGCCCGCAATTGGCTGATATGACGCTGCGTACCGATCGGGAGTTGGCAGGATTTTTTGAGGATCTCGACCGGATGCTGGGGCTCGACCACGTCTGGATCGTGCTATCGGCCGACCACGGGGTCGCTCCCACCCCTCAACTGGTAAGGGATCGGCGGCTGGGTCATGGAACGTTCCAGTCCCAGACGGTCAGGGAGGCCGTCGAGGCGCATCTTTCCAGTGTCTTTGGTACCGACAACTGGGTGGAAGCGTCTGATCTTCCGTTCATCTCCTTAAATCAAGACACGATAAAGAAACACAAGATCAGCTCGGAAAGAGTAGAGGCGGAAGCCGCCTGGGCCGCCGTGGCCGTACCGGGCGTGTTTGCGGCCTACACCCGAACCAACCTGCTGGATGGGAGTGTGCCGGCGTCTCCGATTGCGCGTAAGGCCCTCAACAGCTTCCATGCCTCCCGCAGCGGAGACATTTTCCTGGTGCTCGAACCTTTCGCGGTGCCTTCCGGAAGCGAATCGGAGACGACGCATGGGACTCCCTGGAGTTACGACGCTCAAGTCCCGCTGCTCCTGTGGGGCTCGGGATTCAGGCCGGGGACCTACGCAGACGCTTGCGAGCCGATTGACTTGGCCGCTACCTTGGCCGTGGCGCTCGGCCTGGCCAGCCCTTCGGGGGCCACAGGCTCACCCCTCTCCGTCGCTCTTCCGCGGAACTAGCTTCGTTGCCCGTCCGAACCGGTTTGCTCGCGTTTCCAGCCGCGGGCCGTTTGACCTACCGACCAGCCGGTAGCTCGCTGGGCAAAATTGTCTTGAATAATCCTTCCAAATTCTGTAGATTGGAGCCCGCTTCGATCACAAACTGACATTTCGTCTGGATCCATTCAACGCGGGGAGAACTTCTCCCAAAGGAGCGCTATGCGAAAGTTCCTGATTGGATGTGCGGTCGTGGCTGCGGTGGCTTTGTCACCTCCCTCGGAGGCGAGGCCTCCCGACCACTTTCCTGCCAGCATGCAAAAGAACCCTGAGGGGAAGCACGAAACTGGGGTGGCAAGCTGGTACGGCGAGAAGTTCCAGGGAAGGATCACGGCTAGCGGCCAAATATATGATATGAACGGACTTACCGGGGCCCACCCAAAGCTTCCTCTTGGCACGTGGGTCCGCGTAACCAACCTTCAGAACGACCGCTTTGTCCTGCTCCGAATCAACGACCGTGGCCCCAGCTTCCCTGGCCGGATGATCGACGTCTCCAAAGCCGCAGCGGTATCGCTCGGGTTCTTGAATGCCGGGTTGACGACCGTTCGGGTGGAAATCGTCCCCCCTGCTTCGACGGCGACCCCACGCTTTCGCGAGTTCCCCGCACCTGTTGCCTTCTGACCCCCTGCAACTCGGCCCTGGAACTCGTCGGCCCCCCCGCTTCTGGCCACAAACGTCCGCAATAAGGCCCTCGCTCGGGAGACAGGGGGACGCGGGACCAGACGGCGAGGGCCTCAAGGAGCGGGCGAGATTCCCAGCACGTTCTCCTTTCGGATAAGCTCGTTCACTGCTGCAAGGTCTTTCTCAACTATAGATTTCCACTTCGCGAGTTGTTCGTCGAGCTGCTTGCTGAGCACGTCGAACAACTCGTAGAACTGCTGCGGCGGCGCAGCGTCCGCGCTACTGACCACGCCCGCTAGTTGCACAAATCTGTCATTGAGCTTGACCGGAAAGTTAAGCGAATCCTCCGAGGCCTTGTTCTTGACCTGAATCAACTCCTCCTCGACGGCAGTCATCGCCTTATCGAACTGGTCGGCGGCGGCGACGATGGCCTTGTGCTCAGCGCCCTCGCCCAGCCGCTTCTTGAGCGCTTTGATTTGGGCGCGCAGGTCGCGAATCTTGTTGATGGTGGAGTGGGCTTCGTTTACGCGGTCACGGATTTTGACGGCCAGCGCGTGCTGTTTCTCAAGGTCGGCCTGGGGGGTCTTTACGCGCGGGTCGAGTTTGAGTTCGATCGGCTGGGTCAGGCTCTTACCTGCCACGGTGAGCTTGGCCTGATAGGTTCCCGGCAACGCCCACGGCCCCTTCGGCTCATAGTCGGTGAACGCCGCACCCGCCACCCTGGTGGGAGGCTCGAGTCGGAGGTCCCAAACGAAGCGGTTAAGCCCCGCCTCAGCGGGCAGGACTTTCAGAGCCTTCGCCTCTTCCTCCTCCGGCTCGTCGCGGAGCTTTTCTTCCTCCTCCTTCTTCTCCTTGCTCGAATACTTCCGGATGACTTTGCCGGAGTGATCCGAAATCTCGAGCGTAATCTCGTCCTTCGGCACAGACTTCAATGAGTAGTACAGCACCGCCCCCGCCGGAGGATTCTTTCCGACAGGCTCCTTCTTCGGATCCTCGCTCGGGGCACGAAACTTGAACGCGGTCGCGGGCTTATAGAAATGCACTTCGGCCGCAGTGACTTCAGGACCGACCTGACGCAGCGGCGAGAGATCATCCAGCACCCAGAACGAACGGCCATGGGTGGCAACGACCAGATCGTTGTCCTTGACGACCAGATCGTGGATGGGCGCCATCGGCAGATTCAATTGCAATGGCTGCCAGTGCGCACCTTCATCGAGCGAGAAGAAAATCCCGGTTTCGGTGCCGGCGTAGAGCAAGCCCTTGCGCCCGGGGTCTTCGCGCACGGCATGCACATAGGCTTTCTCGGGAAGGCCGCCCACGATCTTTGTCCAGCTCTTGCCGTAGTCTTTGGTCTTGTAAATATACGGTCTGTAATCATCCGACTTGTGGCGGTCCACCGCGAGGAAGGCCGCGCCCGCCGCGTGCGGCGACGATTCAATAATGCTGATGATGCTTTCTTGCGGCATCTCCTGGGGGCTCACGTTGGTCCAGGTCTTCCCCCCATCGCGCGTCAGGTGCACGAGCCCGTCGTCGGTGCCGGCCCACAGCAAGTCCTTGTCAAAAGCCGAATCGGCGAGGGCAAAGATGGTGTTGTAGTACTCGACGCCGGTATTGTCCTTGGTGAGGGGCCCGCCGGAAGCTTGCTGCTTTTCCTTTTCGTTGCGCGTGAGGTCAGGGCTGATGGGGGTCCAGCTCATACCCTCGTTCGTGGTTTTGAAGACACGCTCGCCGGCGATGAAGAGCACCTTGGGGTCATGCCGCGAGATCAGGACCGGCGACGTCCAGTTGAAGCGATGCCGCAAATGGGCGGCGCCGTGGCCGGAGGTGTTGTCGGGCCAGACATCGATGGACTGCGCCTGGCGCGTGCGCCGATCCCAGCGCGTCAGCACACCCACGTAGGAACCCGCATAGACAATGTCGGGATCGTGGGGGTGCGGGACGATGTAACCGCTCTCGCCTCCGCCCACGTCCGACCAGTCGGCGCGGCCGATCGTGCCGTCATCGCTGCGGCTGGCAATGCCAATCGTGGAATTGTCCTGCTGCGCGCCGAGAATGCGATACGGGACGGCATTGTCCACGGCCACGTGATAGAACTGTGCCGTGGGCTGGTTGTAAATGCTCGACCAGGTCTTGCCGCCGTCCACGCTGATGGTTGCGCCGCCGTCGTTTCCGCTGATCATGCGCTGCGGGTTGGTCGGATCGATCCACAGAGCATGATAGTCCCCGTGCGGGCCCGCAATCGGCGTGAGCGTCTTGCCGCCGTCGGTCGAGCGGAAGAACCCGACGTTCATGAAGTAAACCGTGTCGACGTGTTTCGGGTCGGCGACAACGTGCATGTAATACCAGGCGCGCTGCAGGATGCGCCGGTCGTCGGTGACGTGCGTCCACTTCTCGCCGCCGTCGTCGGAGCGATAGAGTCCGCCCGCCTCGGCTTCGATGAGCGCGTAAACGCGGTTGGGGTCGGCGCCGGAGACCGAAACACCGATGCGCCCGAGAATCCCCTTGGGCAGGCCGCCGCCCTCGAGCCGCTTCCACGTCGAGCCGCCATCAATCGATTTGTACAGGCCGCTGCCCGGCCCGCCACTGGTCAGGCTCCAAGGCGTGCGCTGCACTTGCCAGAGCGAGGCAAAGAGGATGTTGGGATTCGTGGGATCGAAGGTGATATCAATCCCGCCGGTCTTCTCGTCCTTGTAGAGGACCTTCTCCCACGTTTTGCCGCCGTCGGTCGAGCGGAAGATCCCCCGCTCGGTGTTCGGGCCATAGGCATGGCCGAGCGCCGCAACAAAAGCGATTTCCGGATTGCGCGGATGGACGATCAGCGCGCCGATGTGGCGCGTATCGGTGAGGCCGATGTGCTTCCAGGTCTTGCCGGCATCGACTGATTTATATACACCGTCACCAAAGGAGATGTTGCCGCGAATGCAGGCTTCCCCGGTGCCGACGTAGATGACGTTGGGATCGGAGGGCGAAACGGCGATGGCCCCGATCGAAGACACCGCTTGCTTGTCAAAAAGCGGCGTCCAGGTCACGCCGGCATCGGTCGTCTTCCACACGCCGCCGGCCACCGCGCCGAAGTAGAACGTGTAAGGATCACCGGGAATCCCCGCCACCGCCAGCACGCGCCCGCCTCGGTGCGGCCCGACGAGCCGCCACTTCATCCCTTTGAGTTGGCTTTCGTCAATCTGCTGCGCCGGCAACGGGGCGGCCGTCTGCAACATTGATAATGTCCCCGCCAGGAGCGCGGACAAGGAAAAAAGACGGATCGTTTTCATAGGCTCCTCCGAAGAAACGTGAAGTGACAAATCTTAACGGGGAGCTTGTCAAACGTGAAGAGCGATTTAAGGGTGTGCCAGAAGCTGGACCCATTGTCGTCGGGCGGGAAGGTCCGGTGCCTATAGTGAGCAATTCTTTACCCCGGCCCGCCCCGAGGTCCCGAATGCTCACCCAAACTGGCTATACGGTGCAGGCAGTTCCGGGCCATGGGCATTGCCGTGGACCGCTTTGTCTTTGAGACGCCGAGAACCCGATCCGACGCAAATGGGGCTGGCTGCGGCGTGAGGAGCGCCCCCTTCGCGGTTTTCCAAGGATTGCCTTGCGGAGTTTTCCCTCCGCTCAATCTGCCGCAGCCAGTCCAATCTCGCAGGTTCGACCCCACGGGGTTCCGGGTGGCCACGGCTACTCGTACTGTGCCCCTTCGGGGAACGCGGCCGAGCCACCCGGCGATGCTCCAAGGCCGCCTGAACCGTCAAGATTAAAAGCTATGCCCTGATGGCTTTTGACTGGAACTTACGAGCTGGGCTACTTGCAAATCATTCTGCCTACCCGCCGGGCGGTGTACTATAGGAACTTTCGGAGGGAATCGAGCAGTGGCCACCGGAGCAAGGATACTGGTTGTCGAGGATGAAGCAAACGAGCGGTCGGGGCTGGCGGAATTGCTCGCCGCCTGGGGATACGAAGCGGAAACCGCCGCCGACGGCGCGGAAGCTTTGGAGAAGGTCGCGGCCTTCGATCCCGCCATCATTCTCTCCGACCTGCGCATGCCCCGCATGACGGGCATGGAGCTTTTGCGGCACCTGCGTGAGGCGCACTCCCGCGCGGCCTTTATCATTCTGACCGGCCAGGGCACCGTCGAGGAAGCGGTCGAAGCCACCAAGCTTGGGGCCCGCAACTTCCTGGAGAAACCCCTCGACCCCAAACGGCTGCAGGTGGAGCTGCGCAACTGCCTGGAGCGTTCCGAGACCGAGAAACAACTCGAGATTGCCCATCGGCGGCTCCGCGACCTGGGCGCGCTCGGCCAGCTCGTCGGACGCTCCAAGAAGATGCTGGAGGTAATGACCCTGGTCGAGCAGGTGGCCCCTTCGCGCGCTTCGGTGCTGATTACGGGCGAAAGCGGGACGGGGAAGGAGATCGTGGCGCGCACCATTCACGAACTGAGCCCGCGCGCCGCAAAGCCGTTCGTGGCGGTCAACTGCGCCGCCATTCCCGAAAGCCTGATGGAGAGTGAGATCTTCGGCCACGAGAAGGGGGCCTTCACGGGGGCCGTGGAGCGCCGCCTGGGCTGCTTCGAACTGGCCGACGGTGGGACGCTGCTGCTCGACGAAATCGGCGAGATGCCCTTTGCGACGCAGGCCAAACTGCTGCGCGTGCTGGAAGACTCGCGGGTGCGGCGGCTGGGCAGCAAGAGCGAGATCTCGGTCGATGTGCGCGTCCTGGCCTCCACCAACAAGGTCCCCGAAGAGGCCCTGGCCAAGGGCGAGCTGCGCAACGACCTCTACTTCCGCCTGAATGTCGTGCGCCTTGCGATTCCTCCCCTGCGCGAACGCCTCGAGGACCTTGACGATCTCACCGCCACCCTCCTCGAGGAGTTGAACCGCAAGCATCATCGGGCGGTGGTGGGCGTGGACGAAGAAGTGCGCCAGGCCTTCCGTCATTATTCCTGGCCGGGCAACGTGCGCGAGTTGCGCAACGTGCTGGAGCGCGCCGTCGTCATCTGCCCGCAGGAGGTGCTGCGCATGCGCGACATCTCCCCCGAATTCGGCCGCCCGGCCCCTTCCGGCGCGGACGACAAGCTCCGCCTGCGCGCCGGCATGACGGTGGCCGAGGCCGAACGCCGGTTGATTTTCGCCACGCTGGCCTCCACCCAGAACAACAAGACGCGCGCGGCGGAGCTGCTCGGCATCAGCCTGAAGACCCTGCACAACAAGCTGAAGGAATATGAAGCTCAGCCTTAAGGCCAAACTGACGGCGCTCATCACGGGGCTGGTGCTGATCGTGGTGCTGGCCGCCTCCACGCTCTACGTCGCCAGCCTCATCCGCCAGAGACTGGAAGAGGTGGAAAGCCGCGGGCAGTATGTGGCCAATGCCACCTACAATCAGGCCCGCAGCGCCCTGGCCAGCGCCCGCCTGCCCGTCGAGATCGACCCCAACGACCCGGAAGCGGTGCGCATCTTCGTGCAGGCGAGGCTGGCTGCCGACCCCGGCGTGGCCGCCGCCATGGAGTCGGCCGTAGGCTATATACCTAGTGTCTATTACGTGGCGGTGACCGATGTGGAACGGCGCGTCGCCGTGCACACCGACCCCGCCGAGGTCCGGCGCCCCTACCGGCCCGCCCCACCCTTCCGCGATCTGGTCCGCGCCCGCCTTCTGCAGCAACTGCGGGTCATCTACGGCCCCCCGCGCATCTACGAAATCCGGCTGCCACTGGACATCGGCAACCGGCCACTCGGCGACATCCGCGTGGGCGTTTCCACGCTCTTCCTTCGCAGCCAGGTCACCCCCGATCTGGCGCGCGCCTTCACCCTCTCGGCGTTGGCGGTTTTGTTCGCCACAGTGACGGCCGCCGCGCTTTCCTACCGCCTGCTGCGGCCCCTTGAAGCTATTTCCCGCAGCCTCGATCGCCTGGCGCGGGGTGAGTCGGCGGCGGGCCTGCCGCTGAATCGCACCGACGAATGGGGCATTCTCTCCTCCAAACTCAACCTGCTGGGCGAGCAGATGCGCGGGGAAAAAGCCGCCTTCGTGGCCCTCAAGGAAAACCTGGACCAGCTCTTCGCCAAGCTGACCGACGGCCTGCTGCTCTTCGACAAGCAGGATCGCTTGGTGCTCGCGACGCCGCTCGTCGCCCGGTTCCTGGCACGTTCCCCGAGCACGGCCGCCCATCCCACCGTCGGAGAGGTTTTCGCTGCGGATAACGCCCTCGAAGAACGAGTCCGCCAGGCCTTTCGCAGCCGCCAGCCGCTGGCCTCCCACGTGGTGGAACTCGCCGGTGACGCGGAAATCCCCCGCATCATGGTGAGCGTGCAGTTTGTCGAATCCGAGGGGCAAAGCGTCGGCAGCCTGGTGACGCTGCGCGACGCCTCGACTCGTGCCCGGTTGGAAGACCAGATCGACATCACCGCCAAGCTGGCAGCGCTCGGCCGGCTCACTTCCGGCATGGCGCACGAAGTCAAGAACCCACTCAACGCCATGGTCCTCCAACTCGAATTGCTCAAAGCCAAGCTGGCGGAAGAAGGCGATAAAGTCAAACCACAGCTCCACATCCTGGGCGAAGAAATCCGCCGGCTCGATCGAGTGGTGAAGACATTCCTTGATTTTACCCGGCCTCTGGAACTGCACCCCGCCGAAACAGACCTCGCCAGCCTGGTGCATGATGTCTTCACGCTCGCTGCGCCCCAGGCGCAGGCCAATAACGTCCGCCTGCGCCTCGTGGCCAATGGCGCGCTGCCGCCTCTGGTCATCGACCGCGACCTGATGAAGCAGGCGCTGCTCAACCTTGTCCTCAACGGTTGCCAAGCGATGCCCAAGGGAGGAGAATTGCGTGTGACCCCGCGGCCTCTGGCCAACCGCATCGAGCTGGAAATCGCCGACCAGGGCGTGGGCATTCCCCCCGAGGCGCGCGAGAAGATCTTCACCCTCTGTTTCTCTACCAAGGCCGGGGGCTCCGGCATCGGCCTCGCTATGACCTACCGTATCGTCCAGCTTCACAACGGCTCGATCGACTTCGCGAGCGAGCCGGGCCGTGGCACCACCTTCCGTATTTCACTGCCCCGCTAATCGTCGGCCCAGCGCGGCTCGAGGAGGAGGGCGGGAAAGCCATTCCACTCCAAGCCTTGGTCCGCAGGGAGGAGGATCACGAAGCGGTGGCGAGGGCCTCATCCGCGTACTTCTGGGTGGCGCCAGGCGACGTAGGTAACTTTATGCGATGAGGAAGATACCGGCCTGGAAACGGCGTCCCTCCCCCAAGGCCCTCCGTAAGTGATCGTGAGAGCTGGGGTGGAGTAATAATGCCGTCGCGGCCGTTGCTCGCGGCGGGCGGATCGCCCGAGTTTCCACGAGTTGCTACCAATTCGTACTTGACAGCGGTAAGATTGGCCCTGCGCAGGGGGTGGGATGCGACGCCGGCTGCCGAGTTCCCGGAGCTTTTGAGCCGCGGCGCTGGGCGAGCTCGCGCGCCGCGCGATGAGCCGCGAAAAGCAACGAACCACGGCGTTCACCGTGTGGCGCTACACCCAAGCAGCGCGACAGTGTAACGTGAGTTAAGCCCAAGCGATCCTGCCATGTCATACGCCAGCCACAACAGGGGGGAACATGCCCATTCAGCGAATCAAGAAATTCCTCTTTGGCGCCCCACGCCTCTCGCGTGAAGACGCCATGAAGGTTTTCAAGCGCGACCAATTCAAGTGCCAGTATTGCGGCTTGGACGGGCTGCACGAGTTTGCGAATTGGCTAGTGCTGACGGTGGACCACGTCCATCCCCACGCACGCGGCGGCGGCCGGCACCTGGGGAATCTGGTAACCGCGTGTCAGCCTTGCAATCTCCTCAAGGGAAAGCGGGAATATCGCTCCTTCGAGGATGCCAAGAAGCATGTGCTGGCCAAGCGCGACGAGTGGATGAAGGTCTTCCACGAGCAGGTGAAGACGTACGGCACCGGCGCGGCCTGAGAGGAGTCAGTCGAGAGCCATCTCGGCGCGCATGGTTGGACAGGGCTCGGGCCGTCTCCACCCGGAGGTCGGCTGAGGAAGGGGGGGCCGGTGCGCCCATGCTGCCGAGCAGGGGCGTTCCGCGCAGGAATGGTGCGGCGAGCCGCTGGGCGAGACCGTGGTGAGGAGCGGGTCCGCAATTCCCAGGGCAACATGGGGGGCGGGATCCGTGTGCTGAGTTGCGCCCGGCGGGGATAAATTTATCTTGGCCAATCCATGCAGCTCCGCGGCGGGAGCCCCGCGCGGTGCCCGACACCTGCGATGAGGATCTTGCCGCGCCGTACGGGAGACTGTGAACCAAGTTCGCTCGCGAAGCAGGAGCAGCGGTGAGCATCCTCTCTCCAGACGCCCCGGCGGCGCCCGCGCCGAAGCCAACCGCAGCGGCGGGGATTTCTCCCATCCCCGCGCTGACAGAGGCCTTTTCACACACCCTGCGGCTGCTCTTCGACCCCTTTGATATCACGCAGTGGGCCAAGCTGAGCATCGTTTGCCTGTTCCTGGGCGGGGGAGCGTCGTGGGCGGCAATTCAATGGAGTCTGGGCGCCTTGCCGCGCGATATGGGTCTCGCGCGCGCCCTGGCGCAGATGCGGGTCTATCTCGCGCAACTGTTCTGGCTCGGTCTGGTCCTGACGTTCATCGCCGTGGTCATAGCGGTGGCACTGATTTACCTGCGCGCAGTATGCCGGTTCGCGCTGGTCGATGCAGTCCTCCACGGGAAGGTTCGCTGGCACCACGCTTGGTCCGTGCTGCGGCCCGTTTCGCACACCTACTTTCGCTGGCTCCTGGGCGCCCTGGTGCTGCTGGGCGCGATCCTGGCCGGGGGCAGCCTGCTGGCCTACCCTTTGCTGCAGAGCGGTAAGGAGCGCCCCTTCGTGCTCTCACTCCTGCTGGCGACGCTGCTTCTTTTTGATGTCTTCGTTGCGGTACTGATGGGCCTGGTGGTCACACTCACCGACGACCTTGTTGTTCCCATGATCTACGCCGAGCCGCGAACGCTTCCCGTCGCCTGGCGCGAACTGCTGGCCCACATCCGTGCCGATTCTGGAGCTTTTGTGCTCTACGTGCTGCTGCGGTTCATGGTGGCCGTGGGAATCGGCATGGCCGTGCTGTTTTTTCTTTTTCCCGCTTTAGTGGCGCTGTTTTCCGGCTCGGTGATCGTGGCGGTCCTGGTGGTGATGACTCTCGGGCTTCTGGGATGGCATTGGGTCTGGACGCCACTGACCACACTCGTCGCGGCCCTGGCCGTTGTGTTCTTGAGCGGGCTGCTGCTCGCGCTGATGGGCGTGGCGAGCATGCCCGGGCAGGTGTTTCTGCAAACCTTCGGGATGCGCTTTATGGCCCCGCGCGTTCCCGTGCTCAAGGCCCTATGGGACGAGCGACGGGGAATGGAGCGCCGATGAGTGACTGCCCCCAGCGCTCGCCGTGGCGGAGCCTGACTGGCTATCAGTGGCTCGTGCTCCTGGTGGCCTGGCTGGGCTGGGTCTTCGACTCAATGGACGCCACCATTTACGCGCTGGTGATGACGCCCGCGCTCCGCGAGATCCTGGGGGCCGAGGCCACGCCGGATAAGATCGGCTGGTACGGCGGGGTGATCTTCTCGATCTTCATTGTGGGCTGGGCGGTGGGAGGAATCACCTTCGGCATCGCTGCCGATTACCTGGGTCGCGCGCGCACCCTGGTGATCACCATTCTCATCTACGCGGTCTTTACGGCCATGGCGGGCTTCTCCCATACCTGGTGGGAGCTGGCGCTCTACCGCTTCCTGACGGCGCTCGGCATCGGGGGCGAGTGGGCGGCCGGGGCAACACTGCTAGCCGAGGTATGGCCGGAATCGCTGCGGGTGAAGGGCGCCGGGCTGCTGCAGTCGGCCTGGGCGGCGGGCTACTTCCTTGCCGCCGCGCTTTACCTCGGTCTTGCGGACTATAGCTGGCGGGTGATGTTCTTCGTGGGGCTGGTGCCGGCGCTGGTGGCCCTGCTGGCGCGCCTCAAGGTGCGCGAGCCGGAGCGCTGGGTCGAAGTCCGGCGCCGCGCCGACTGGCGAGTGCAGCGGGCCTCGAAGCTCGGCGTGCTGTTCGCTCCGGCCACCCGCCGCGACACGCTGGTGGGCACGGCGCTGGCCTTTGTGGCGGTCTTCGGATTGTGGGGGGCCACCAACTGGACACCCACCTTGATCCGCGAACTGCTGGAGCCTCGCGGCCTGGCCGAAGCCGCGACGGCCAGACTGGTCAGCTACGCCACGATGTCCCTGAACGCTGGCGCCTTCGTCGGCTATCTCGTCTTTGCGCCCCTGGCCGAATGGCTGGGGCGCCGCGGCGCCTTTCTGGTGATGCTCGCGGGATCGGCAGCGGCGCTGCCGGCCACCTTCCTTTTCCCCTCTTCCTATTCCGTCGCGTTGCTCCTGCTGCCGGTGCTGGGCTTCTTCTCGAACGGCATCTTCAGCGGCTTCCCGATCTATCTGCCCGAACTCTTCCCGACCCGGATTCGCGCCACGGGGGCCGGATTCTGCTTCAATGCCGGGCGGGTGCTCGCCGCCGTTGGCCCGTTCCTCACAGGGACGCTGGTGGCGCAGTTCGGGAGCTTCGCGCTCGCGGCCAGCTCGATGGCCGCCATCTACCTTCTCGGCATCGTGGTTCTGAGCCAGGCGCGGGAGACGCGGAATGAGGCGCTGCGCTGAACTGCCGGCGAACCGCGCCCTGGAAATCCCCTCGTCGGCGCTCCTCGCGACGCAGTTTCGCGGGGAAATCAGACCCTACCATTACTAACTGGAACACAAGCCTCGAATATCGCTTGGCATTTGAACCGGCCATGGTATAATCCGCCGCCACGTCGGTAAGAAGAAAAGAGGGGAAACTGGACAAATCCGATGACGATGCCGCAGGTGATGTTGTTGCCTTCTCGCCTCCTGACGGGGCGGCGCGTCCGAACCGCTTGCCTTGCGGGCACGGCCGGGCTGCTTATATACCAGATGGTTAACGCGGGACTCTCACCGACTCTGTGGGCGGCTCAGCCGACTACCTCGGTGAAACGCACGCCGCCACCCCAGCCCGATCCCGCGTTGCGAGCGCAAGTGGCGCGGAACTACGGCCGGCTTCCCTTGAGCTTCGAGCCCAACCACGGCCAGACGGACAAGCAAGTCAAGTTCCTGTCGCGGGGGCGCGGATATCGCGTGTTCCTGACTCCGAATGAGACCGTGCTGTCGCTTAAGAAGCCGTCAGCCGTCAGCGGTCAGCCCTCAGCAGACCAGATCCCGAATTCCGAACCCCGAACCCCGGAAGTTCTGCGGATGAAGTTGGTCGGGGCGAACACCCATGCGACGCTGGAGGGGCAGGAAAAACTCCCCGGCATCAGCAATTACTTCATCGGCCGCGATCCCACCCAGTGGCGCACCAACATCCCGAACTATCGCCGGGTGGCCGCGAAACAGGTTTATCCCGGCATCGATCTCGTGTACTACGGCCAGGAACGCCAACTGGAATACGATTTTGTCGTCGCGCCGGGCGCCGACCCGCGAATCATCCGCTTCGCAGTGGATATTGGAAACTGGGAACTCGAAAATCGGTCCCTCACCCTCGGCCCCTCTCCCTCAGGGAGAGGGTCGCCCGCGAGGCCGGGTGACGCTACGCCACCGCTGCGCATTGACGCGAATGGCGACCTCGTCGTTGCGCTCGAGGGCGGCGAAGTTCGGTTCCGTAAGCCGCTCGTCTATCAAGAGGCAAGCCGTCAGCCCTCAGCCGTCAGCCATCCGCAACACCCGAACCTCGACTCCCGACTCCCGAGTTCCGTTTTTTTCAATCTTCAATCTTCAATCATCAATCGGCAATTCATCGAGGGCCGGTACGTCCTGCTCGCCTCCGCCGCGGGAAGTCACGATTTACCAATCACCCATCGCAAATTCGATGTGGGCTTCGAAGTCGGCCCCTATGATAAATCCCGCCCCCTCGTCATCGACCCCGTGCTCTCCTACTCCACCTACCTCGGCGGCAGCAACATTGACAGCGCCCGTGGCATTGCGATTGACAGCCTGGGCAGCGCGTACGTGGTGGGCCAGACGGACTCGCTGGACTTCCCCACCGCGCACCCCTTGCAACCGAATCATGGCGGTGGCGATGATTTCCCCGATGACCTTTTCGTTTCCAAACTGAGTGCAGATGGTTCCACCCTGGTCTACTCGACCTACCTGGGCGGAATTGCAAGGGAATACGCCGGCGGCATCGCTGTGGATCAATTCGGCGCAGCCTACGTCACGGGCACGACGCTCTCCCAGGATTACCCCTCCACGCACAACGCGTTCAAGCCAACCTGCGGAATCGGCCCCAATGCGGATTGCGACCAAACCGCTGGGCGCTTCTTGACGGACGCGGTGATCACCAAACTCAACCCCGCGGGATCAGAGATTGAGTACTCGAGCTTCTATTCCGCGCCCACTGGCACGGCCGAACACGAGCAGGGCCTGGCCATCGCCGTGGGTGCGGATCTTACCGCCTACGTGACCGGGTCCACAACGTTTAATGATTACGACGTGTTTGTCTTCCGAGTTGACCCGACTGGCGCCAATTTACTCATGGATACTGTGTTCGGCGGGACCGGGAAAGACCTTGGTCAGGGCATTGCCGTTGACGCTGCGGGCAACGCTTTGGTCACCGGCTACACGGGTTCATCAGACTTCCCGGTCGTGAATGGAGTTCAGGTTGTTTTACTTGGCATCGCCGATGGCTTTGTCACAAGCATCAACCCGGCTGCTGCCATAACTTACTCGACGTATATGGGCGGAGCGTCGGGCCTGGGCGGCGCGGGGACCGACCAAGGCAACGCCATCGCCCCAGACGCGCTGGGGACGGCAGGAATTGCCTATGTGACCGGCATGACCAACTCCAGGGCCGCCATGCTCGGTTTCGCGATCCCTGGAGCGCCTGTCCAGCCCGACTGCGCTCTTAACGGCCTGGGCAACTGCGATGGCGACGCATTCGCCGCGAAATTTGACACCACCCAGGCAGGCGCCGCCTCACTCCTCTATTTCACCTATCACGGCGGCAGCAACGCGGATGCGGGCAACGGGATCGGCGTCGATCCGGCTGGCAATGCGTACGTCACCGGAACTACTAGTTCGCTAGACTTTCCCGTCGGTGGCGGTGCGTTCCAAGCA
>Ga0073934_10006694_pt1 | contig 16553 bp, 20 predicted proteins | sample LarsenN4metaG_FD_76834 | JGI IMG/M metagenome (GOLD analysis project Ga0073934, IMG submission 76834) | Hot spring sediment bacterial and archeal communities from British Columbia, Canada, to study Microbial Dark Matter (Phase II) - Larsen... ...
ATTTCCCGGCCAGCTCGATGTCCCCTTCCCCGGAGATCTGCCCCTTGATCGACAGCTTCTCGCCGATGCGAAACGCCGTCGGCAGCGACCCGGCCGACCGCGGGGTCATCACCTCACGCGGCTCGTCGTCGTCCTCCCCAGCGTCGAACCCGAAGAAGCGCCGGATGCTTCTGAACAATCCTCTCCCCTCTGCCTCGAGCCCTCGAAACCGCCCCATTGTGCCTGGCGACCCGAGGTGAAGTCAAGGAAGGTAGGCTCGCCAGCCAGCGCGCGGAACCGCTGTGATGGCGTCTTGTCGCTTGACAGCAGGCCTTCAGGTGAAGGACATTGAAGCCGCCATGGGAGTCGGAGGGCGTCCCGTGAAGTGCAACCACTGCGGTGCGTCGCTCGTCTGCCATGCGTGCGGTAGTCCCGTGGAGAGTGTGTTGCCCGACGCCTCGGAGCTCCACGAGCTCCCCGGCGACGTGCTGCCTCCCGCAGACTGGCCTGAGGCGTCCGACGCGCAGAACGTGCTCCTCGTGGTGGCGCGTGGCCACCAGGCGCTGTACGAGCAGCTCAAGGCCGTCGTGGGCGACCTGGGCCACGTGCGCGTCATCGAGGATCGGCGCCACGACCAGACCCTGCTTCCGCGCGAGGGACGGCAGGGGGCCCCCCACGTCGAGCCATAAGGTCGCGCCGAGCCTCGGGAGGGCGACGAGGCAACCATGAAGGCGTATGCGGTCGTGTTCCTCGCGGTCTTCGCCGCCCCCGTGAGCGCCCTCGGAGATCGGCGCGACCGTCCGGTGATGGCGCGCGAGGGATCGCCACCGCGCCCGTCACCAACCGCGCCTGCTCCTCCGAGGCCGCGGTGCCCTCCCGATGCCGGCATGCTCGTGACCGGAGGTGCGACCTCAGCGCCGCGTCAGCTCGAAGGCGCTCTGGCCATCGAAGCCGACCCATATGCCCTCACCCTTCAGGACCTGACGACCGCCGCCCTCGTGGAGCGTTGCAGTCCCTCGGGCGGTCGAGCCCTGGAAGACGACTTCCCCTTCGGCGATCGCCGCCTTCCCGGCACCACGTCTCCCGTGGATGCTCGAAGACGAGGTTCGGCGGCACCATCAGCGCGCTGAACGCCAGGACCGCGAGATCAGCAGATGGCCCTGGCAGCCCTTGACGGAAGTAGCTTCCGGAAGCTACTCTCGCCTCGATGCGCGCCGTCGGCCTGAAGGTCCTAAAGAACAAGCTGTCGGAGTACGTCCGCCTCGCCCAGGGAGGAGAGACGATCCTCGTCACGGATCGGGACCGGGTCGTCGCGGAGCTTGTCCCCCCGCGGGCGGGTCGGAGCCCGGCCGTGGCCGATGCCGTCCTGGCCGAGCTCGTGCGGCAGGGGTGGCTCACCCCCGCAGCCCGCCCACTCACCGGCCCCCCGCCCCGCGCCCCGGTGGCGAGCTTCGAGGCGCTGATGCGTGAGCTGGACGAGGCCCGCGCCGACCGGTGATCTACCTCGACGCATCGGTCGCGCTGGCCCAGCTCTTCGCGGAGGATCGCCAGCCGCCGGGGGAGCTGTGGCGGGAGCTCCTCACCGCGAGCCGGCTCCTCCAGTACGAGGTCTGGGCCCGGGTGCACGCGCGCCGGCTCGAGGCGCCGCACGGCGACAGCGTGAGGGAGCTGCTGGACGGGATCGCGTACGTCGAGCTCACCCCCCCGGTCCTCGCGCGCGCCCTCGATCCCTTCCCCGTGCCCGTTCGGACCCTGGACGCCCTCCACCTGGCGACCATGGATTTCCTCCGGGGTCACGGTCAGGCGGTCGAGCTGGCCAGCTATGACGGGCGCCTGCTGGGAGCGGCTCGGGCGCTCCGGATCCCGGTCCGCCAGCTTTGACCTGACCCCCACGACCACCCGGGACCCACATCCCCTGCCGGGACACCGTGACGCCCTCCTGATGCCGACGTGGCCGAGCCGTCCCTCGCGTCCTTCGTCGGCCCTGGTCGGCCACCCAGGCCTGGGTCTTCCTGGACGCCGTGCTGGCGGCACCGGCGCTGGGGCTCCTGACCGAGACCGATCGCCACGCCGCCGTCGCTGAACAGGTGCTCCGCGACCTTCCCCATCTCTCCGGAAACCTGCTCCACGATGCGCACACGGCCGTCCTCATGCGCGAGCACGGGATCAGCCGTATCTACACCAGGGACACCGATTTCCATCGTTTCCCCTTCCTCGAGGTGGTCGATCCCCTTCACGCCTGAGGCTACGGGCGTGGGGCGCGCCTGCGCGTGGCTGTCCCGCGGCGGCTGGCGCGCCGGACAGGGTCAACCAGCGTCTGGACGGCCGCGAAAGGGCGTGAAGCTCATGGGGGACGGGGACCTACTGGCGGCTGGCGGAGCGCGGCCGGCCCGTCGAGAACGGCGCAGCGAGTGCTCTGAAAGTGGTGCCCCCGGGGTGAATCGAACACCCGGCCCAGGGTTTAGGAAACCCTTGCTCTATCCGACTGAGCTACGGGGGCACCCTTGAATTCTGCGGGGTTGGCCGACGGGTGTCAACCGCGACGCTCCGATTCTGCCGGGAATTCTACCCGCGAGCAGCCGCGCCGCTTCCTGGAGATCCGCCCGACCACGTCTGGGTCATCGCCCGGCATACGTTGCCTCGAGGTCGAGCGGGAAGATCGGGCGCCGAACGCGCGTGAAGCTGAAGCGGGAGAGGCTCGAGGAGGAGAGGCCGGGGGCGTCGACTTCGATGATCTCGCGGGCGATCGGCTCGAAGGCCGCCCGGTAGTGGATAGTGGACTTGACGACGAGGATCTTTTCCCCGGACGGGTCGATTCCGACAAAGCGGATCATCTCGGGGTCGAGGGTCTGCCAGCGATGGGAGATGAGGATCACCTTGACGCCGTCGACGTCCAGGACGACCGTCGGCCCGAGCCGACCGGGGAGACCGCGCATCATCGGTCCCTTGTGGACGAAGCGTCCGTCTGAGAGGGTGCGGACCGTGCCCGTCACCTCGAGAGGCGCGCCGTGCCGGTCGTCGACCTTCCCGCCGACGGTCAGGGTCAGACGGGACCCGACGCCGGCCCGCAGACACGCCTGCACCGCCGTCGGGTCCCACAGGCACGCCACCACCGCCGAGCGGGCTCCGGCACGGACGAGCTCCCGGAGGAGCTCCGTCCCGTCGCCGGCGGCGCCCCCTCCGGTATTGTCAGCCATGTCGGCGAGCAGGATCGGGCGGCCGTCGGCGGCCAGGGCCCGAGCGACGGCCTCGCGCACCGGGACGCCCTCGTGCGCGAACTCGTGGCGGTATGTCCAGGCCGTCCGCGCCAGCTCCTCGGCGAGGCTCTCGGCGAGCGCGGGATCGTCGTCCGTCGCGACGTAGATCCCGAGGCCGGCGTCGGGGATGTCGGCGAACGGGAACCCGGCGAAGACCGAGATCGAGACCACGCGGGAGTCCCGCTCCATTTCGCCGGCCAGGTCGTAGAGGCGCCGCATCGGCCCGCGCGCCGTTCCCTGGCTCCCGAGCGGGGGCAGGAGCGGCGGCTTCCGGTACGCCGCCGTCGGCCGGATCCGACCAGCGACGACGTCCAGGAGCCGCTCGGCGGCCTCGTCACCCCGGTCGGCCATGTCGACGTGGGGGTACGTCTTGTACCCGCACAGGAGGGTCGCGCCGCGCACCATCGCTCCCGAGAGGTTGGTGTGGAAGTCCAGTGTCACCACCATCGGCACGCCGGACCCGACGACCTCGCGCGCCGCCAGGATGAGGTCGCCCTCCCCGTCGTCGAGCCCTTCCGGCACCATCGCGCCGTGGAGGTCCAGGAGCGCGCCTTCCCACGGGCCTCCGGCGCGGAGGTCGGCCAGCATCCGCTGCTTGACGAGCCGGTACACGTCCCGTGTGACGCGGCCCGCCGGAGAGGCCGCCGCGGCGACCGACGGGGCCAGCGCGAGTCCGTGGCGTTCGGCGGCGCCGATCATGCCGCCGAGACAGGTCCCGGTGCCCTGGAACGCCTCCAGGACCTCGCCCCCGTAGTTGAGGTGTCGGGCCTCGAACTGCGCGCGGTCGGTCGGGATGTTGCTGAAGGTGTTCGTCTCGTGGGAGAACATCGCCAGGAAGGCAGCCACGGGGCCTCCTACAGCTTCATGTGGGGATCGAGCCAGTCGCGCAGGGCGAGCACTCGCTCGAACGTGGCCTTGACGTCCTTCGCCGAGAACGGCGTCCCGTCGTGGAACTTGACGCCCCTGCGCAGGTTGACCTGCCAGGTAGTGTCGTCGAGGGCCTGCCACGAGGTCGCGAGGCTCGGTCCCACCTGGCCGGTCTTGAGGTCTCGGGCGGCCAGATGGTCGAAGACGTGGTAGCCGAGGATGATCGCCTCGCGAAGCACCGAGCTGGGTGGCAAGACGACGTGGACCCTTCACGGCCCTTCCCAAGGGGGCGGGAGGATTCGCTCGAAGTCGAGCGCGGCGGGCCGTCAGTCGGCCAGGTCGATCCCCCGGGCGGCAAGCCGGGCGCGGAGCCGCCTCAGGGCCGAGGCCTCGACCTGCCGGATCTGCTCGCGGCCCGCCCCCATCCGCTGGCCGATGACCCCCGGCGCCATGGGCGCCTCGCCGTCCAGTCCGAACCGGAGCGCGATCACGGTTCGCTCGTCCGGCGGGAGGGAGTCGAGGATGTCGCGGAGCCCCTGCCGCTCGCGGAGGAGCCCCGCGAGCACGTCAGAGCCGGCGCCGGCCCCGCGGGGCATGAGATCAGGTCTCGACACGCCGCGCCCCCGGCCCACCGGGGTTTCCAGCGAAAGCGGCGTTGCGGCGACCTCCTCCAGGCCCTCGAGCTGCTCCGCCGGCAAGTTCATGGCGGCGGCGATCTCGCCGAGGGTGGGCGGTCGCTGCGTCTCCTCGGCGAGTCGCTCTTTCGCCCGTAGATACTTGGCCAGCAGCGCCCCAACCTGAACGGGGAGCCGGGTTGCCCGAGCCTGCGTCGCGACCGCGCGAACGATGGCCTGGCGGATCCACCAGGTGGCATGCACGGGGAACCGCGTGCCCCGGTCACACCGATACGTCCGGACGCCGCGCAGGAGGCCCAGGTTGCCCTCCTCGATCACGTCGAGGAGCGACAGCCCCCGACCGACGTAGTCCCGAGCGATCTCGACGACGAGGCGGAGGGTCGCCTCGACCATCCGCTGCTCGGCCTCACGATCCCCCTTGGCAACCCGCTTCGCAAGCTCGATCTCCTCGTCGCGGCTGAGCAGCGGGATCCCCGAAATCTCGCGCAGGTAGACGGACAGGACCTGCCGGCCCCGTGCGTCGTCCTCCTCGGCTTCCTCGCCCTCGGCGTCCGCCTTCTCGTCGGGCGCCTCGCGCTCGTCGAGCGCGTCGAAGTCGTCGAGGCGGTGCGCCTCGCTCGGCGTCTCGCCGGAGAGGTCCCTGGGTGCCTGCGCCACTAGGGCTCTCTCCCCGTCCGCGGCGTCGTGCTCGCCACGGCGACGCTCCCCGGTCGAGAGAGCCAGAAGAGCGGATCGTATTTCCGCCCCGCGTAGCGGATCTCGAAGTGAAGGTGCGGAGCCGTGGTCCGCCCGGTGCTCCCCACGGTCGCGATGACCTGCCCTCGCTCGACCCATTCCCCCGCGTGGACGACGTTCTCGTGATTGTGGGCGTACACCGTCATGAAGTCCAGGTGGTGCCAGATCTTGATGACGCGCCCGTAGCCCCCCTCCCAGCCGCTGGCGATCACCATGCCAGGCGCTGCCGCCCGGACCGCCGTCCCCCGGTCGGCCCGAATGTCGATGCCGCCGTGCCAGGACCGGCCCCGCGGCCCGAACGGCGACGCCACCGCCGCCCCCAGCGGCCACGCGAACGCGACGCCGTTCGCTTCAGGTGGAGGGCCGAGCACGATCTCCGCCGGCGATGGCGGCTCCTGGCTGTCGGCCGCCATGGCCGGCGGAATCGCGAGCTGTTGGCCGATGCGCAGGCGCTGCCCCGCCCGGATCCGGTTCACCCGCGCCAAGGCCTCCACCTCGACGGCGTGCCGGCGGGCCACCGTCCAGAGACTCTCGCCCGGCTGCACCGTGTGGCGCACCCCTTGCTCGCGCTCCGCTCGCCTCGACGAGGCGGGCGTCTTGCGGGGCGCCGGGCCGCCGGATTCGCCCCAGGCCCGGGGCGCGAAGACCGTGACGAGCACCACCAGCACGACACCCCACCACGCGCAACGCAGCCGCGCGAGCACGACGATCGGGCTCATCGGTCCGCCGCGAACCGCACCGTGAAGTCCCGATACTGCCCGGTGTACGCCACGGACGTCACGGTTACCCGGTCCACCCGCGCCAACGGGGGGCCGGCCTCGAGGTCACGCACGTACGCTTCGATGGTCTCAGGATTTCCCTCCACCCGGACCTTGACGCGTCCGTCGTGCAGGTTGACCGCGTACCCAGTCAGCCTTCGTTCCTGGGCTCGTCGCTGGGCGAAGCCGCGATACCCGACGCCTTGGACTCGCCCCTCCACGACGATCTCGGCAGCCGTGGGCCTCACCACACTACGAGCCGTGGATCTCGTCGGCGTCGATCACCCCCGGCGGTCCACCGCACCGGGCGCCCTCACCCAGCCGACGACCGATGCGGCGTGCCGAATCGACCCCGGGGTCGAACAGGAGTGGTCGGGGCGACTGGATTTGAACCAGCGACCTCCTGCTCCCGAAGCAGGCGCGCTACCAAGCTGCGCTACGCCCCGATCCGATGACGAGGCCGCCCGACCGCGACGGGCCGAGCGGACCCCTCGACGGTGTCAGTCTTCCCAGCCGTACTTCCCGACCAGCTTGACGAACACACAGCCACAGTCCGTCGATGTGCGCATCCGACCCTCGACCTTGTCTACCACGTGCAAGGTCTGGGACTGGGAGTCCCCGATGGGCACCACGAGCCGGCCCCCTTCTGCCAGCTGCTGAAACAGCGGCGCGGGTACGGCCGGCGCCCCGGCGGTCACCAGTATTCGGTCGAACGGCGCCTCGTCCGGCCATCCATATGTCCCGTCGGCCGTCTTCACCACCGCGTTCGTGTAGCCCAGCTCTTCCAGGGTCCGCCGTGCACGGGCCGCCAGGGACGGCAGTCGCTCGATGGAACACACGCGCCGCGCGAGTTCCGCGAGGATCGCGGTCTGGTACCCCGAGCCGGTCCCGATCTCCAAGACCTTCTCGGCGCCCCCGAGCCGCAGGAGCTGGGTCATCGCCGCGACCATGTACGGCTGCGAGATCGTCTGCCCTTCGCCGATCGGCAACGGGTAGTCGCCGTAGGCGCGGTCCCGCAGTGCCTCTTCCACGAAGCGATGGCGCGGGACCTTCCGCATCGCGTCCAACACCCGGGCGTCGGTGATCCCGCGGCGGACGAGCTGCTCCTCGACCATGCGCTCGCGCGTGGTCCGGGCTTCTCCCCAGCCATTCCCCGATCCTGTCAGCCTGCTCCACACCGCTCAACCACGCCGTCGCTGGCGACGGACGGCCGTGACCATGGGCTCGAACTCCGACTCCCACGCCTTCAGGGCTCGGAGCCCATCGTAGCTCGTCAGATCCAAGTGCAGCGGCGTCACCGAGACATACCCCGCGTGCACCGCGGCGAAGTCCGTGTCCTCGCCCCCCTCCCACGCCGGCGGTCCCGCCCCGATCCAGTAGTAGAGCTTTCCCCTCGGGTCACGCTCCGCCACCACCTTGTCACTGTACACGCGCCGACCAAGGCGCGTCATCTTCACCCCTCGGGGCCGCCCGGGCGGCACGTTGACGTTGAGCAAGGTGATGCCCAACACCCGGTCCCGCAGCATCCGGTGCACGATCGGCACCGCGGCCTCCGCCGCGGCCCGAAAGTCCGCCGGCTCCTTGCCTTCCACGAGCGACACGGCCACGCTCGGCACCCCGAGCAGGCTCCCCTCCATGGCTGCCGACACCGTCCCCGAATAGGTCACGTCGTCCCCCAGGTTCGAGCCCGCGTTCACCCCTGCCACCACGATGTCGGGCCTGGCCGTGAGGAGCCCGAGGATTCCCAGGTTCACGCAGTCCGACGGGGTCCCGTTGATCGCGAACCGCCGCTCCCCGAGCGGCTCCACCCGGAGGGGCCGGTGAAGGGTCAACGCATGCCCGACCGCGCTCCGCTCGCGGTCGGGCGCGACGACGTACACGTCCCCGACCGTCTCCAGCGCCGCGGCCAGGACGCCCAGCCCCGTCGCGTGGACGCCGTCGTCGTTCGACACGAGAATGGTCGGCCGACCCGGGACCCCCACGATGCGCTCCGGCCCTCAGCTGTCGCGGCAGGCCGCGCGCCTGCCCGAGGGGGTCGGTAAGGAATGGTCGGGGCGACTGGATTTGAACCAGCGACCCCTAGCCCCCCATGCTAGTGCGCTACCAGGCTGCGCCACGCCCCGAACCAGGCCCTCATTCTACGTGGGCCCACGCCGACGTTCAAGGGGAACTTCACCTTGGCCCGCGAGAAGCCGGCGCATCCCCTCGAGTTGGCTCCGGATCTGCCGCAGGGCCTCTCGCGTCCGTTGGTCGACGACCGGCAGCTCGAGCTGCTGGGTCCGACCGCGCGCCTCCTGCGCCAGGCGCTTCTTGGCTCCCTCCAGCGTGAGACGATCCTCGTACAGGAGCCGCTTGATGCGGAGCACCAGCTCGATGTCGGGCTTGCGGTAGACCCGCTGGCCGGCATGGCTCTTCCGGGGACGCAGGAGCTTGAACTCCGACTCCCAGTACCGCAGCACGTAGGGCGGAACGCTGGTGAGCTCCGCCACCTCGCCGATGCGGAAGAAGAGCTTGTCCGGTATCGAGACCGGCACCGCTCGGTTCCCGTCACGACTGCTGGTTGACGTACGCCTTCAACCCCTTCGACGGCTTGAATGTCAAGACCTTTCGCGCCGTGATCTCGATCTCGTCACCGGTCTGGGGGTTCCGGCCCTTCCGTGACATCTTGCGACGAACCCGGAAGTGTCCGAAGCCCACGATCTTGACGTCGCTCCCTTGCTCGAACGCCTTGAGCATGATATCGAAGATCGCCTCCACCACGGCCGCCGACTGTCGCTTGGACAGCCCGTGGGCGGCCACCCCGTTGATCAGGTCATTCTTGGTCATGCTCCCCACCTCCTTTCGCCCTCACCGAGCTGGTGACCCAGTCCAGATACGGTTGGTGACCCGAGGTCACCGGCAGCGCCACGACCTCGGGGACCGAGTACGGGTGCAGCGCACGCACCCGGGCCTCGAGGGGTCCGAGTCGCTCGGTCCGCGTCTTGATGAGCAGCAGCACCTCCGACTCGTCCTCGAGCCGACCCTCCCATCGAAAGATTGACCGCACCTCCGGCACGATGTTGACGCACGCGGCCAGACGCTCCTCGACCAGCGTCGTCGCAATCCGTCGACCGACCTCGATGGACGGCGCCGCCACGAGGACGATGCTCACGTCCGTTCCGGTCCCGGTGCTCACTGCTCCCGGACCACGAAGCCCTCGATCCCCCGGCCCGCCAGCTCCACGCGCATGCGCTCGGCGTCCTCCGGGCTCTCGAAGCGACCCACCCGCACGACGCGGAAGGCGGCGGCGCTCGTCGCACGCTCCAGGCGGACGCCGACGTCGCTCTCCCGCAGGCGCCGGGAGGCCTCCACCGCCACGTGGAGCGGCACCGGCGCCGTGACCAGGGCCCCGCCATCGGTCGTCTCCGGATCGAAGCCGAGCCCCCGGAGCCGCTCGAGGAACTCGTCGTAGCCCTCCTCGTCGCGCGGCCGGGCGAGCACCCGGTAGAGGACCCGGCTCTGCTCCACGATGGTGTCCGCCACCTCGAAGTTCTCCGCCCGAAGGCGCTGCATCAGCCGGTCGGCGTTCCGGTGATCGAGGAACGCTCCGACCTGGACGCGAAAGAGCCCCCGGAGACCCGGCCGGGACCTGGGATCGGCCTTGGCCGTGTCCGCCACCTCGGGCGGCGCCGGCGGGTTAACCGGTGGAGACGAGGGGCTCGCCGCCGACACCGTCGACGCCGGCTCGGCCCCGCCCGTCGGCGAGGTCCGCGCCTCGGACTTTACCGACGTCCCAGCTAGATCCAAGGGCACCGGGCCCGGGCCCGCGCTCCCTCGGAGCCACGCGGCCACAGCCGGTCCCAGCACGAGGCCCAGAATCACCGCAACGCCGGCGCCGAGGGCGAGGCGGAACCAGGTCACGGAGAAGATGCTCGGCCTCCGCCGTCTCATCCGGTGCGAGACATCCGCCCTGAGCTGTCTCATCTGACAAATCTCTAATTACCACCGGAGCTTAGCACGCCAATGCTAGCACACGGTCTCGCGTTCGCCAACCTCCTTGGCACGCCGTCCCCCCGTGCCGAGCCGCGATGGCCGTGGCCCTCAGCGGGACACGCGCGGACGTGAGGGACGGCGCCGGCGGAGCCGCAGACGGACGGCGCAGCCCGCGAAGCCGAAGGCGTCCCGCAGGGCGTTGACGAGGTACCGCTCGTACGAGAAGTGGAGCGCGCTGGGATCGTTGACGAACAGGAGAAACGTGGGCGGGCGCGTGCCGATCTGGGTCGCGTAGTACACCTTCAGGGTCCGCCCGCGGACGCCGGCCGGGGGACGCCGCGCGATGGCCTGGGTCAGCACGCGGTTGAGCTCCCCCGTCGACACCTCCTTCGCGTACGCGCCCGCCACGTCGCCGACCGCGTCGAAGAGCGTGTCGAGCCCGGTGCCGAGCCGAGCCGACGTGAAGACGACCGGGGCGTGCGCCAGAAACGGCATCCGATCCCGGAGCATCCGGACCAGGCCGGGCGCACGGTCGGGCGAGGCAACGATGTCCCACTTGTTCACCACCAGAACCACGCCGCGCCCGGCAGCCTCGGCGTACCCGGCAATGCGCACATCCTGCGCGGTGACCCCCTCGCCCGCGTCGACGACGACCAGCGCCAGATCGCAGCGGGTGAGGCTCCGCCGGGCCATCACCGCCGCCAGACGGTCCAGCGCCTCCACGGTCCGCCCCTTTCGTCGCAACCCCGCGGTATCGACGAGGACGTAGTGACGATCTCGGAACGTCACCGGCGTGTCCACGGCGTCTCGCGTCGTGCCCGGCTCGGCGTGGACCACCACCCGCTCCTCGCCGACGATCGCGTTGACCAGCGAGGACTTCCCGACGTTCGGGCGGCCGACGACGGCGATGCGCACCGCCTGGGCGTCCTCGGGCTCCCCGGCCGCCGAGGGCAGGAGCGGCCCGAGGGCGTCCAGGAGCTCGCCGATCCCCCGCCCGTGCTCGGCCGACACGGGGAAGACGGGCGCCATCCCGAGCCGGTGCACGTCGGCCAGGTCAGCCTCCTGGCTGGGGCCCTCGACCTTGTTGGCGACCACGAGCACGGGCTTGGCGAGCTTGCGGAGCAGACGCCCGACCTCTTCGTCGAGGGCGGTGATCCCGTCGCGCGCGTCGACCACGAACAGCAAGACGTCGGACTCGGCGATGGCCGCGAGCACCTGCCGGCGCACCTGTGCCGTCAGCGACTCCGAGGCCGTCGGATCGAGGCCGCCGGTGTCGATCACGCGACCGCTCCATCGGCCGAAGTGGCAGACGCCCTCGATCCGGTCGCGCGTGACACCCGGCGTGTCCCGGACGAGGGCCTTGCGGCTGGCGACCAGACGGTTGAACAAGGTCGACTTGCCGACGTTCGGCCGGCCGACGATGGCGATGGCGGGTAGCCGCGTCCCCACGTCAGTCCCGGCGGGGATGGCACGGGGCGAGGACGGCCTCCAGGAGGCCGGTCGCCGTCGCCTCCGGAGTCTCGACCCGCACTCCCAGGTGGCGCGCGAGGTCCGCCGGAGAGACGTCGTCCAGGAAGACTCCCGCGGTCTCCCGGATGGCGACCCGCGGCACAAGCACGACGTCGCCGAGCGACCGACCCACCAGCGTGCGAGCGACATCCTGGCCGGTGAGGAGGCCGGCCACCGTGATCGCGCGTCCCAAGAACTCGTTCGGCACGGGCACCACCTCCGCGCCGAGATCGGCCAGCCTCGCATCGCAGAGCAGCTCCTGGAGGAGGGGGGCGAACAGCTCGCCGGTCACGATGCTGGCGGCGCGGACGGCCGGGCGCGTCCCCGCGAGCCGTCCGACGCGTCGTCGGAAACCATCCTCGAAGGCCCGGATGAGTCCGATCCCGTCCTCGATCAGGGGGAAGCCCTCGTACGCCGCGGCGGGCGGGATCGGCAGGTCCCCGACGAGGTACAGCTCGTCTCCCGCGTAGACGAGCCGCGTCCCGAGGCGCTCGTGGAGGTCCACCTGCCACTCGTGGATGGCCGTCACGAGCCCCCGGGCCTCCGCGGGCGTCACGGACCGGAGCACGGGCAGTCCGTCGCGGTGACGGGTCAACCCGACCGGGACCACCGCGATGGACGTGACGCCGGGATGGAGCGCCGCCAGCTCCCTCACGCTCCGCTCGAGGTGTGGGCCGTCGTTGAGGCCCGGACACAGGACGATCTGGGCGTGCATGCGAATCCCCGCGTCAGCCAGCCGGCGCATGCGCGGGAGGAGCTCGCCCTGCATCGTCTTCGGGCGTCCCAGCAGGCGGTGGCGGACCTCGGGATCGGTCGCGTGGACGGAGATGTAGAGCGGCGAGAGGTGCTGCGTGATGATGCGCTCGATCTCCGGCTCGGGCAGGTCCGTGAGCGTGATGTAGTTGCCGTGGAGGAACGACAGCCGGTAGTCGTCGTCCTTGACGTAGAGGCTCTTCCGCAATCCCTTGGGCAGCTGGTGGATGAAGCAGAAGACGCACTTGTTCGCGCAGGTAGAGATCTCCCCGGGCTTGGGAGGCTCGCACTCGAGGCCCAGGTCTCGACCCCACTCGCGCGTGAGGACCACGGTGTGCCTCTGGCAACCCCGCTCGATCTCGATCCCCAGGCGCTCTTGCCCTGCCAGCACGTGGAAGTCGATCAGATCGCGTAGGACGTGACCGTTGACCTGGACCAGCCGGTCGCCGGGACGCAGGCCCGCCTTCGCCGCCGGTCCGCCGGGTCGAACCGACAGCACCCGGACGCCCGTCTCGGGGACGCGCTTGCCCATCAGTGGACCTCCCACTCGATGTACCGGGGCGCGAGCAGGAGATACTGGGCGCCCGAGGCGAGCGTCAGCCCCGCCGTGACGGTGTTGAGGCCCAGCCGGAGCATGCCGCCCGGCTCGACCCCGCCAGCGGCCGCCAGGGCCACGATGACGGTGACCATTTGGAACACCGTGCTGGTCTTGCCGAGCAGGGTCGGCGCCGGGTGGATGTGGCCGCCCGTGAGCATGATGAGGACAGCGACCAGCACCAGCACGGCGTCGCGGCTCAGGACGACGGCCGTGAGCCAGAACGGCAGGACCCAGGAAAACCGGTAGGTCAGCGTGACGAACGAGGCGGTGAGGAGCAGCTTGTCGGCCAGCGGGTCCAGGAAGGCGCCGAGGCGCGTCGTGTTCCCCCGCGTACGCGCGATATAGCCGTCCAGGGTGTCGGTGAGTCCCGCGAGCACGAACGTCGACAGGGCGAGACCGACCCGGTCGTAGACCAAGAGGGTCACGAACACGGGGATCAGCACGATTCGGGCAATCGTCAACCAGTTCGCCAGGCCCATGTCCGCCCTCGAGAACGCCCGCAAGAACCACCGAAGGCCCTGGGGTCGCCCCAGGGCCTTCGGTATCACCGGGACGGAGACGCCGGCGGGCTCGCGCGGCGGGCGGCGCCCCGGGGCGCTCACCCCCCGCCGGCCGGCTCGCGCGGCGTCAGCCCTATTGGCCGATCTCCACGTCGTCGAACGTCCCGAGCCCCGAGACCGTGATGCCGACCTTCTTCGCACCCTTCGGGGCCTTGAAGGTGACCCTCAGCGTCTTGACGTCCCCCGGCTTCAAGCGCCCGCTGCTGACCCCGTCCACGTCGGTGGCCGGGAAGCCCTCGCCCGTGTCGTAGTTCACGATCTTGCTCGCGGCCTGCTGCACGGCGAAGGGCTCCGACTCCTTCTTGGATCCGGTCATCCGCAACGTCAGCCCGACGACCACGATCGCTCCTCGGACCTTGACGTCGTTGAGATCGACGAGCAGGTCGCGATCGCGATCGGACCGGATGCTCTGGATGACCTTCAGCGCCTGCGGGGTCCCCGTCGCGTCAGCGGGCGGCGCCGCCGCGACCGCGGTCCCTCCCGCGGCCGGAACTGCCGCCGGGGCCGCCGCCGGGACGGCCGCCGCGGCCACCGTCGCGCCAGCCGCCGGCTGGCGGTAGTACGTCTGCGGGGTCTTCGCCACGATGAACCTCACGGCCTCCTGGATGCAGATCCTGAGGGCCTTCTCCACCGGCGTCTTGGACCACCCGCCGAGGGCGCCCGCGAGCGCCCCGCCCCCCCCGGCGCCGGCCAGGGCGCCACCCAGGCTGAAGTCGGTCGCCTTGCCCTCGACGCTGGTCGCCGCCACGATTCGCGAGGTCTTGGTGTCGATGACCCGTACGTCGATGGCCATGTGGGCGTTCTTGATCCCGCCGGCGATGCCGCCCAGAATGGTGGTGACGGTGCCCAGGCGCCCGCCGATCCCGCCGATTCCACCGCCGACACCGGACTGCGCCCCCTCGAACTCCGTCACCGCCCCGGTCACCAGGAGCTCGGCCCCCTCGATCTCGCCGACGGGCGCCTCGGTCCCCTTCTTGATGCGGCCGGCAGCGCCGAGGTCCTGCTCGCGCAGGACGTCGCCCAACGTCTGCCGCTCCAGGAGGATGAAGCGGTTGGTATGGAAGAGGGCGGTGGCGAGCATGTCCGCCATCCCATCCCCGATCGCGCCGGTCCACCATCCCTTGCCCGTCTTGTCGGTGAACCGGGCGACCGCCAGTCGCGCCTTCGGGCCGTCGTAGGCCTCCTGCTGCGCCTCCTCGATGCTCTTGCCCTCCGGCGTCGTCACCGTCGCCTTGGGCTGGATGAGCTGCGCCTGTGCCACGCCACTCGATGCGAACAGCAGAGCGGTCACCACCGCCAGCACCCAGACCGTCTTCCAGCCTGCCATCGCCCTTGCCTCCTTCCCGGCCTCTATCCCCGCAGCGCCTCGCCGTCCGCGGCGACCCTGACGTCCCTGTGTCTCCCGTTCACACGGTACGGCGCGACCACCCCCGCCAACGCCCGCGGGATCTCCACCTCCAGCCACACCCCGTCGGGCTGGTCGTCGCGGCTCACCACCTGCCCCCGCGCGTACACGACCTCGAGGACCGACACCCGGTCGTAGGGCACCCGCAGGCGGCAGACGACCCGCATGCCCCGGAGGGCCCCGTCGACTCGGGCGAGGAGTGTGTCGACACCGTGACCCCGTAGCGCGGAGATGGCGACCCCACCCTCGTTCTCCATTTGACGCCAGAAGCCGTCCCCGGGCTCCAGTCGATCGGTCTTGTTCAACGCCATCAGGCTCGGCTTGCCGGACAGCCCCAGATCCCCGAGGATCGCGTGGACCGCCGCCATTTGCTCGCGCACCCGCGGATGACTCGTGTCCACCACGTGCAGGAAGAGATCCGCTTCGTCGAGCTCCTCCAGCGTGGCCTTGAACGCCGCCACGAGCTGGGGTGGGAGCTTCTGGATGAAGCCGACGGTGTCCGTCAGGATGAACCGCGGACGGCCGCCCACCGTGACGAGCCGCGCGGCCGGGTCGAGCGTGACGAACAGCTGGTCCGCCGTCGGCGCGGACGCGCCGGCGACGCGATTGAGGAGCGTCGTCTTCCCCGCGTTGGTGTAACCCACGAGGGCGACCACGGGAAGCCCCACGTCCCGTCGGTGCGCACGGAGGAGGCGGCGGTGGCGCTGAACGCCCTGCAGCGCCACGTGGATCTGGGCGATACGCCGGCGGACCACCCGGCGGTCGGACTCCAGCTGGGTCTCCCCGGGCCCCCGCGTGCCGATGCCGCCGCCGAGTCGCTCGAGGTGGCGCCACTGCCCCACGAGCCGCGGCAGGAGATAGGTGAGCTGGGCCAGCTCGACCTGCAGCTTGCCCTCGCTCGTGCGCGCCCGCTGGGCGAAAATGTCGAGGATCAGCGCCGTGCGATCGATGACACGGATGCCGACGGCGCGCTGGACGTTGCGCTCCTGGACCGGGGTCAGCGGGTCGTCCGAGATCAGGAGGGTCGCACCCAGGTCGCCGGCCAGCCCCCGCATCTCGTCGACCTTGCCGCGGCCGAAGTGCAGGGGCGGGGTCGGAGCCCCGCGCTCCTGCACCACGCTCGCGAGCACCTCGGCGCCGGCCGCCTCGGCCAGGCGGGCCAGCTCCTCCATCGACTCCTCCACCTCCCAGCGCTTCTGCCGCGGGAGCCGGAGCCCGGCCAGGATCGCCCGGTCGGGAGCACGGTGACTCGCCATCGTCACGACACGGCCAGGTTAGCCGAAAACCAGCGACCGTTCAAGGATCTTGTCCACATCGGCCACCGCAGAACCCGGCGCGTTCGAGGCGACGGCCACCCACGCGGTCGCGGGCTCGGCGCCGAACCAGGTCAACTGCCGCTTGGCGTAGCGGCGCGTGTCCCGCTTCATGGTCCGGATCGCGTCGGGAAGGGGTGCCCCCCGTGCCAGGACCGGGATCAGGTGCCGGTACCCGATGCCCTGCATCGCGGGCAGGTCCGCGGCGAAGC
>Ga0073934_10006696_pt1 | contig 16552 bp, 14 predicted proteins | sample LarsenN4metaG_FD_76834 | JGI IMG/M metagenome (GOLD analysis project Ga0073934, IMG submission 76834) | Hot spring sediment bacterial and archeal communities from British Columbia, Canada, to study Microbial Dark Matter (Phase II) - Larsen... ...
ACCGTCGCGGCGACACACCAGTACCGCTCCGGAAATCTGCTTCTGGTCAGCGCACCAAACACGCTCGGAGACGGCGTGCTGTTCGCCGCCCGCACCCGGCCCAACGTGACAGGCGAGCCGTTCCGAACGTCCACATCGGCCGATTCGCTCGACCCGCACGACCCCGCAAGCCTCTGGCTCAACCCCGGCGCCTACTCCCTTGCTGACCCGTTCACTTTCGGCAATGCGGCTAACTTCTATAACGATGTCCGCAACCCTAGATTGCTCTCCGAGAATCTCTCGATCATTAAGCGCATTCCGGTGAGAGAAGTCCTGAACGTGGAATACCGCCTCGATATCTGGAATGTCCTCAACCGCAACTTGTTCGGCAACATCAATACTGACTTATCAAGCCCGGGCTTCGGCCGCCCAACCGGCCCGATGCTCGCTCCGCGATTCGTGCAGATGGCGCTGCGGCTCAATTTCTAACGCAGCATTCACCGCAAGGAATGGAGGGTTCGGGAGAGGGGCCTCTCGCTCTGACTCTACGCCCTAACTCTGCGGCCTCTAGGTTAGAAACGGCAATGCAAAATGATGTGTGCGGCGGGTTGAAATCCGTGGCACAATTTCTCTGCCTGACGTTTGCCGGACAGTTCTGTTCTGCAAGATTCCACGAAACGAGCGGGAGGAGGGATCATGAGACGAAGCAACAATCGCGCAACAAGCTTGTTGACGGCCGTGTCTCTGGGGATGGGTTTTCTCGCGGCCTTCGCGGCGCGTGGGCACGCGCAGACGGTAGTACGCTTCCCGACCGAGGATGGCATGATGCTGTACGGAACGCTGCATCTTCCGAAGAATCCCCGGCCGCCGTTCGCGGGAGCCGTCATGTTCGCGGAGCCGCAGTGGATCGTGCGCTCCACCTACGACGGCGGCAACATGGCCCCCGACCTCGCCGAGAAGCACGGCATGGCGGTCCTCACCGTCGATTTCCGCGGCACGGCGGGCAACATCCACAAAGGCCGAATGTTCCAAACCTTCTCGCCTAAGGAGCGCGAAAAGTTGCAGCTTGACGTTCGAGCCGCGATTCGCTTTCTCACCGACCAGGACGGCGTGGACCCTCACCGGATTGCGCTCGTAGCCGTCGGCCTGGGGACCGATTACGCCCTCCGCGAAGCCGCCGAGAATCCCGCCGTGCAGGGGCTCGTGTTGATCTCCGGCACGCTCAGCGAGCCCGCCCGCGAGTACATCCGCGTCCGCAACGATATCCCGATTCTGACGATCGCTGGCACTGACGACAAGGAAGGCTTCCGCGAGATGTCCGAAGCCCTTTACCTTTCCCGGAACAAAGCCAGCAACATGTTCCTGTCAACCGGCCACGGAACCACCATTTTCAGCCGCACGGCGGGACTCGCGGACAAGGTTTCCCTCTGGATCGTGGACAACGTGAAAGGCTTGGGGCCCGAGACGGAGATTTCCTTCAAGACCGAAGACGGCTGGTCGCTCCACGGAAAGTTGCGCAGACCCGGGAATGTGGACGCGGGCGTCAGGGTTCCGAGCGTGCTCCTGGTTCATGGCGCGCAGCACGACCAGGAAACTTACTACAGCCTCAGCCGGGCGCTGGCCAAGCGGGGACTCGCAACTCTCTCCTTTGACTGGCGCGGCAAGAACCGTGACTTGAGCGAGACGCGCGGGCACTACGGCGTCAATTTCCCGCCGGAGGAGCGGGCCAAAGTTTATCTCGACGTGAAGGCGGCGCTCGACTTCCTGGCTTCGCAGGACGGCGTGGACCCGAACCGCATCGGCGTCGTGGCGGCAACCTTGGGCACGAGCATGGCGCTCAAAGGTGTCGACGGGGACAACCGTGTCAAGACCATGGTCATGTTATCGCAATACGCTATCGACGACCGCGACAGACGCTTCCTCACCACTACCGACATCCCGATCTTTTTCATCGCGAGCCTGGAGGACCGCAACACGGAACTGGGCAGCCTAGGTGATTTCACCGTCGAGGCGCACCGCATCTCGAAAAACAAAATGACCGAACTGGTGCTCTATGACGATGCGGGCCGCGGCTCCGAGATGCTCGAGAAGAAGGATGAGCTCGAAGGCATGATCGTGCGCTGGTTCCAGGACAAGCTGGGCAGTAAATGAACAAGCTCGGGAGTACTCAGGAGTAATGACAAGCTGGGCGGCGAACGACAGAGGTGCGCGATGCGAAGCAGCTTGAGCCGAAGAAATTTTCTGCAAACGGCGGGAGGAGCCGCCGCGGCGATGTGGCTCGGGTCTTCGCGGAGCTTTTCGCTTCCCCAGAGCGCCGCTCTGCCGCGGCCCGGCCCCGCCGACTGGCCGCGCTTCGGCTACGACATCCACAACACGCGCTTCAACGCGAAGGAAACGACGGTCGGAGCGGGGAACGTCGAGCGGCTGAAGCTCAAGTGGCAGTTTGATACGGACGAAAACTTCACCATCCAGCAGACTCCGGCCGTGATCGGCGATACGGTATTTTTCGGCTCCGGCCGCTACGTCTACTCGCTCGACAGCGCCACGGGCAGGCTCAAGTGGCGCTTCGAGTGGGCCACCAGCGGCGAGTGGGAGAAGACCGCATGGCAGGGCGCGCTCAAGAACCGCGGCACGCGCTCGTCGCCGCATTACGAGAACGGCCGCATCTACTTCGGCTCCGGCTCGACCGCTGTCTACTGCGTCGATGCCGCGAGCGGCGCCGAGATCTGGCGGCGCAGCTTGTCGAACGATGAAATTGTCGAGCCGCAAAGCTTCTATTCCCCTGTCGTCTTCAACGGCAAGGTTTTCATGGCGTACAGCGGCGGCGACGCCAAGATTTTCTGTCTCGATGCCGAGACCGGCGCGATCCGCTGGCAGTGGCGCGTGGCGCAGGACGTGCCCGAGGACTGGAAAACCGGCGGCGGCTCGGTCTGGACCTCCGGCGCGATTGACGCCGAGCACAATATCATCTACAACGCCACCGGCAGCAACAAAGCCTTTCTGCCGAACTTGGGCCTCTACTCGACAAGTGTCGTGGCGCACGACATGGATACCGGCGAGCTGCTTTGGTACTATCAGGCGCACCCGCAGGACCCGTTCGACCTCGACTTCTGCGCGCATCCCATGATTCTCGACGCCGTTGCGCCGAGCCGCGTGCGGGGCGATGTGCGGCCCTGCGTCGTGGCGGGGAACAAGGCCGGCATCTATTGTCTCAATCGCTACACCGGCGAGCTGTATTGGAAAGTCATGCTGGGGGCGGCCTGCTCATCATGCGGACCGCTGATTGACGCCATCGCGACCGCGGGTAATACGGTGTACTGCCAGTACGCGTCTTCGGTCAGCACGCCGCCGATGGCCGTCACGGCAGCGCTCAACGCGTACAATGGCGCTATCGAGTGGATCGTGCCGAACCCGGCCATGAACTCCGCGCCGATTGCGGTCGCGAACGGCGTGCTCTACCAGGGGATGAACAACGGCATGGTGGAAGCGCTCGACGCGCGCAATGGCAAGCGCCTTTGGCAACACCAGATGCCCAGCCCCTACCGTGGCGGCGTCGCCGTCGCCAACGGTGCGATCTACACGAGCAACGGCGAGCCGACCTCGTGGTCCGGCCAGCCGCTGCCGTACAAGCATTCGCTGTATTGCTTCACGGTGGATGGGCGGTGAGAACATGACCCGCATAGACGTTCGAAACAGTCTTGAGCAGCGCCTCCGCGAGTGCGACTCAGTCCTCGCTATGTGGGAAGCGGGCTCGGCCGCGTTCCACCGCTCAGACGAATACTCCGACCTGGACATTGGAGTTCTCACCCGTACAGGGCGCAACGACGAAGTCTGGAACGTGGTGGATAAAGCCTTCGAAGATTTGGGTGGTCTTGCGCTCCGCTGGAGCGAGCCGAACCCTCAATTTTCTGGAATGGATAAGAGAATCTTCCGGCCTTTGAAGGCCGCTCGGTGGCTGCAAGTAGATGTCGGCTTGTTTCCAGACACGGCCGCCGAACTTTACAATGAGCCAGAACGCCATGGAGCGATTGTAGTAATCTTTGATCGGGTCAATCGGCTGAAGCCACCTCAATGGGATGAACAAGACCATCGGCTCCGCATGCGAGAAGCGCTGCATCAGAACCTGATGAAATGGCAGATATACCACGGCCAGTTTCGAAAAGAGCTCGCTCGCGGGCGCGCGGTTGACGCTTTTGCTTGTCACATCTTTCTTACTCTGCAGCCGCTACTCGCGGTTCTCGGAATGCTTTATCGGCCAAGCCGATGGGATTTCGGCTACAGGTATCTGAAGGAAGAAATGCCACCGGATATCGTGCAAACCGTGGAACGACTTTGTTACATTCCGCGCCATGATTTGTTGGAGAAGAGATTTGCGGAAGCAGAAGAGCTATTCCTAGCTACGGTCGTGGAGTTGAAGGCGCGGGGCGTCGTGCCAATCGACGCGAATGCTGTAGACATAAGCGCCCTTCCTGCTTCGAACTGAAGAGGAGAAGAACTATGCATCTCACCCGCCGTGACCTTCTGAAAACATCCGCCCTCGGCATCGCCGCGCTCCACGTGCCCGGTTTCAAAGTCCAAGTGCTGGCCCAGCGCTCCGCCGAGCCGGTCGCCGAAATCACGATCAACAGCGTGTACATCCGCGGGCAGTGGTATTTCGATCCGGCGGGGATTTTGATCGAGCGCGGGCAGACGCTGCGCTGGGCGGCGACCAAGTGGGGAGCGACGGTGACGGCCTTCCATCCGTCCAATTACAACCACGAGCTGCGCATCCCGGAGAACGCGCGGCCGTTCAACTCGGGCTTGATCGGCGAGGACAGCGACCGCTACAACACGTTCGAGTGGACGTTCGATGTGGAGGGCACGTACGACTACTTCAGCCGCCACCACGAGCCGCTCGGCATGGTGGGCCGCATCATCGTAGGCAGGCCCGGCGGCCCGGCGGAGTCGAACCGCCCCGGCTACGGCGCCCGCGAGGGCCGCGCGCCGCTCTTCCCCGCCGAGATCAAGCTGCTCGAATACCTGTCATCGCAGAACATCGCGGCACAGAAGAAGGTTCCGTACCCGACGGATTTGCTCGTGCGGACGTTCCCGTACACGGGGAGGGATTGAATGCGGGTAATCTGTTCCATCACTGCGCTCGCCGTTGCTTCTCTCGCATTACCTTTGCGGAGCACCGCTCAGGCAGTCATCCCTCCTGGTTGCCAAAACAGCACCGTTGATGTTTTTGGCCCTGATGAAGCGAGAAAGGCCAGAGAGTTCCTGTCGGAGCTCAAGGCAGCCGTAAAGCAAGACGACAGACAGAAGATTGCGTCGATGATTAGCTACCCTCTCCAAGTCTTTGGTAAAACGCAGAAGCGTAGCATTCAGAGTCGCGATGAGTTCTTGCGTGGCTATGAAGATGTTTTCAGTTCAAATGTGAAGGCGGCACTTGACCGACAGACTCCCAACTGCCTCTTCGGAAACTGGCAGGGAGTAATGGTTGGTAACGGAGAGTTTTGGTACCGGGAGATTACAGGAAAGGGCTACCAGATAGTAACGATCAATTTGGGCAAATGACGACAACGGGCAAACAGCCTGCTAGACCTCAACTTCCGCCGCCTGCTCCGCCGCCAGCATGCCGAACGTAGCTCCGGCGGCTAAGTCCAGGCCGCCCTGGTATCCGATCCCCCAGACCCTTCCCGTCGCGCTGATTCCGCCGCATGCGTAGAAGCCGGGAATCGGCTCTTCGTTGCGCCACGAGAGCACCTGCCCCTTGGTGTTGATCACGACGCGCGAAACGGTGTGGAACGGGTCAACGGTTCTTAATTCCACTCCGTAAAATGGCGGCTTCTCGACCGGGGCCAGCGTGCCCGGGCTGCGGTTGAAATCGGTGTCGCGGCGCTGCCGCGCAAGCTGATTGAAGCGCCGCACGGTGGCCTCCAGCTTCGCCGCCGGCAGGTTCAGTTTCTGCGCCACTTCCGCGAGCGTCTTTCCCTGGCTCACCCATTCGAGGCCCTTCGTGTACCCCGGCGGCAAGCCGCCGAAGCCGTTCGCCTCGACGAGAGAGTGATCGAAGATCATGTACATCGGAACGTTGACGAAGCGATGCTCGCCGTAGTTGTCGAAGTGGCAAATCTTCGATCCGATGTCCTGGAAAAACGCCTCGTTGCCGAAGCGCTCGCCGAAGCGGTTCACGGCCAAGCTATGCGGCATGCGCATCTCGTAGTTCGACCGCCCGGCGGGCACGCCGATCTGGAACATCTCGCCGGGAACCTCGACGTAGATCTGCGGAACCGTAACCGGCTCGGAATGGATCGCGGCGCCCGCTTCGCCCGCGAGCGTCCACCCCTGGTCGTAGCCCGGCAGCGTGCGCGAATGAATCCCGCCCGTCGCCAGCACCACGCCGCGATTGGCCTGAATATACGTCTCCTGGCCGTTCTGCCCGATCACCACTCCCGAGACGCGGCCGCCGTCGGTCACGAGTCTCGTGACTTCGGTCCCTGCCCGCACGTCGATACCGCGCTGAATCACCGCGCGAAACGCATACGCCCCCAGCGCCGCTCCGGCGACGCGATGCTCTTGATCGTCCCGGAGGATCTCATCGAGCTTCGGCCCAAGGACTTCGCGCCAGGCGTTGAGGCTCTCGGGCTTCGAGCGCGCGGGAGCCGCGCCGCCTTCCGATCCGTCGCCGCCCGACCGAGTCGCAAAGCCCATGTAGTAGGGCGACGGCAGCACTTTGTCGCGCCAGGCGCCCAGCGTTTCCGATGGAAACCGCTCGCCCACCAGCCTGCGGCCGCGTTCCACCGCGCCGGCCGTCTTGTAGAAATCAGGCCCGGTTCCCTGCATCAGCCGGAAGCCGGCCTTCTCCTGCAAGTAGCCGATGGCGCGGTTGACGTTGTCCACGTAGGCTTCCATGTACTCCTGCTCACTGTAGCCCGCGCCGATGTATTTCAAATAGCTGATCGCCATTTCCCGGGAGTCCTCAATGCCGGCCTGCTTCATCCAGGGATTCATCGGCACCCACAAGGTTCCGCCGGACTGCGTCGTCAGCCCTCCGACTCGATCGAGCTTCTCGAGCACAAGCGTCTTGAAACCTTTGTCGTGGCCGAAAATCGCCGCCGAGCACCCGGCAAATCCGGAGCCGATGCAGATCCAGTCGAACGTCTCCGCCCAGTTCACGCGCCCGCCCGCTGTCTGGCACGCGGCGCTCCCAAGGCCCGTTGCGGCCGCCAGTGCGGCGCCGCCTCCCAGCTGCTTGACGAACTTCCGGCGCGATGCCGAAGCGGGACTCTTTTGCAGGTCGCTTTTCTCGGTCATGGTAGGTTCTCCTCCAGGCTGCCATTACGATAGGCGTCGCTCTCTTTGATGTCAATGATGTCAGTGGCTCCTCGCTACACTGCGCGGCCGCTCGATTTGCCGTGCTAGAATCTGATCGAGGCCCGGATGGAAAGGACGATGGAAAAAAAGCTTGGTCTGCTTGTTTGTTCCGCGCTGCTGTTTCCGGCGTGGCTGCCGGCCCAGAGTACTGCTGCGCAGAGCCCGGAGACTCGCGAGGCGCAATACGTCGCTCTGCAAGCGGGCCTCTTCGACGAGCAAGGCCTTACCGCGCTTCCCGACGCCGTGGACAAGATCGAACGAATGCTGCGGGAGATTCGAAGCCGGGTTCCAGCTGTGGCGGAGCTGCGCATTCCATCGCAGATGCTGGTGAGGACATCGGTCATCGTCCTGCTGGAGCCCAGCCTGCGCCGGAATGTCGACCGCATGTGCGATGCGTGGGAAGGTTACGCGCGGGCTCGCAGCAACGCCATCGGCGTCGCGGAGATTGATGCCATCACGCAGAAATTCGGCGGCGCCTACGAAGTAACTTGCCGTAGCCGCGGAACTGCTCTCGGATCGCACGTCGTAGTGAACTTTCCCCGCATGCTGCACGTCGACTCGCTCGCCGGGCTTTACGCGAAGGCGCGCGGTGTGACCTCGGCCGAGAACGATCGCGTGATCCTGGGCGGCGTCATGCCCGTGGCGGTCGAAAAGCTAGACGACCAGTGGCGGGTGACGTTCGGCCGTGGCGCCGGTGACTGCCCCGCAGGATGCACCTATCGCGAGTACTACCGCTTCCTTGTCGCCGCGGATGGGACGATCGAGTATCTTGGCAGCGAGCAGCAGGGCGAACTACCCGCGACGGTCATCGAGGAAGATCCACCCGAGGAAGAAGCGGTTCCGCAGTAAGCTTCTCGGTTATTATAGAAGCCCGAGCACATGACTTCGCCCCGCCGTTCCGCCAGGTTCCTCACGCTTGCACTTGGCTTACTGCTCTGGTCGTGCGGCAATCCTGCACCCCGGACGCGTGCGATAGCAGTCGTCGGCGGCACGCTGATTGACGGCACCGGGCGCGCTCCAGTAGCGAATGCTCTAATCATCATTGAAGAGGGAAGATTTCGGGAGGTGGGGAGCCGCGATCAAGTGGCCGTCCCCGAAGGCGCCGAGATCATCGACGCCGGCGGCTCGACAGTTCTGCCTGGCCTCATTGATGGGCACTGCCACTATGAAGCGTGGGCGGACGATCTGTATCTGGCGTTCGGAGTAACGACGTGCCCGGATATTTCCGGCAACGCTCCGGAGCCGCTCGCGGTGCGGCGTGAAGCCATCGCCAGCGGCGCGATTCGTGGTCCGCGGCTATGGTTCACCGGGCTTACAGTCGACGGACCTGTGCCGGACGGCGCCTCGGAGAGCAGGCGTGCGCGCTCCGGAATCGTAGTCCAGACTCCCGAAGAAGCAAGGCGGGCGGTGCAGTCGCTTGTCGATCAGGGCGTTGACGGGCTGAAATTCTACGATTACCTTGCGCCGGACGTGGCCAGGGCCGCCGCGGAGGAAGCGCACCGGCTCGGACGGCCCGTGTTCTCGCACTCGCTCGACGTCTCCGCCGCCGCCGAGGCTGGGTACGACTCCGTGGAGCACTTCTGGGCGGTCGTCTATTCCTCCATCCAGGACCCCAAACGCAAGGCCGAGCTCGACCTCGCCCGGAACTCAGGGCAGATCAGCACGGGTGAGTTCCACGTTTACTTCGATCCGCGGATGAATGACACCACTGTCCGGCTGCTCGTCGAAAATAATATTCACTGGAGTCCCGCGTGGGCCACCTGGTTCCGGCCGTACTCGCGCCGCGCCGCTATGATGAAGGCGCAGGAGTTGGCTCTCATCACCGACTCGCGCTTCGGCATCCCTCCCGACCACCGCGATGTGGTGGAGAGTCTCTACGCCACTTACGAGAACGCCGCTCCTGAACGGCAGGCCGAACTGCTGCAAGCGTACCGAAACCTTGAGGCGTTCGCGCGGCAATTCGTCGATGCGGGGGGAAAGATCCACGCCGGATCCGATCCCAACCGGATTGCCCCCGCCTACGCCCTGCACGTGGAACTCGATCTTTTGGTCGCCGCCGGCCTCACGCCTGTGCAGGCGATCCAGGCTGCCAGCCTGAACGTTGCAGAAGCATGGCGGAAGGATGCCGACTTCGGCAGCGTTGAACCGGGGAAAATCGCCGACCTTGTGATCGTCCGTGGTGACCTGAACAACGACATCTCGCTCACTCAGAACCCGGAGAACATTGAGGCGGTCTACCAGAACGGGCGGCGCGTGGCAGGCTCACGTTAGCGACCGGCGCAAACCGGCGGGACCCCTATTCCGAGGCGTCATTTTGATTACCCGCCAAGAGTAAGTAGAATACGCTCATGAAACACGCCTTTGTAATTGCTATTCTGGCCGCGGGCCAGGGGACGCGGTTCAAGTCGAGGCGCGCCAAAGTGCTGCACGCGGCCGGCGGACGGACACTGATCGAGCACGTGGTGCGCGCGGCGCGCGAGCTTCCCGCCGGCGGCATCTTCGTTATCGTAGGCTACCAGGCGGACGCGGTCAGCGCCGCCGTGAGGGCGATCCCGGGTCCGATGCCCGGTTCCGGTGTGCAGTTCATCCGGCAGGAGGGTCCGCTCGGAACGGGCCATGCCGTGCGCTGCGGCAGGGCCGAGTTCGAGCTCGCCGCGCCGCACGTGATGATCTTATCCGGGGATACGCCCCTGCTTGCCTCAAGCACGCTGCGCAGATTCGTCGAGGCCCACATGGAGTCCGAAGCCGCCGCTTCCGTCATGACTGCCGAATTGCAAGACCCGTCCGGATACGGCCGAATCGTGCGCGGCCTCAACGATTCGATCGCTGCGATTGTGGAACACAAATCCGCTTCTCCCAAGCAGCTTCAGATCCGGGAGATCAACACGGGCATCTACTGCTTCCAGACACGCCCACTGTTCGCGGAGCTTGAACGGCTGGCGCCGGACCCGATCACGAAGGAGTATTACCTGACGGATGTGATCGGCCTGCTGCACATGAAGGGGCTTCCGGTCGCCGCACACAGAGCTGAGGATCCGAGTGAAGTGCTCGGGGTGAACACGCGCGTCGAACTGGCCGAGGTGGACCAGTTGTTGCGCGAGCGCAAGGCTCGCGAGTTGATGCTGGCGGGGGTCACTCTCCTGCAGCCGGCGACCATCCTGATCGATCCCGATGTTGAGATCGGACCGGATAGCGTGGTCGAGCCGGGTGTCTCGCTATTGGGAACGACCCGCATGGGCGAGGGTTGCCGCATCGGAGCCCACTCGGTGATTGCCGACTCCGAGCTGGCTGCGGGTGTTACCGTGAACCCGTCCTGTGTTATTACGGAGGCAAGGATCGCAAGTGGCGCCGTCGTGGGGCCGTTCTCCCGACTGCGGCCCGAGTCCGAGATCGGACCCGACGCTCGCATCGGCAACTTTGTCGAGATCAAGAAGAGCCGCATCGGGCGCGGGGCCAAGGCGCAGCACCTTTCTTATCTAGGCGATGCAACTATAGGAGATGAAACCAATATCGGTGCCGGCACCATCACGTGCAACTACGACGGCGAAAAGAAAAGTCAGACGGTCATCGAAGATCACGTTTTCATCGGCAGCGGAACCGAATTGGTCGCTCCGGTGCGCGTCGAGAAAAACGCCTATGTGGCTGCGGGTTCAACCATCACCGAGGATGTCCCTGCGGACTCGCTTGCCCTCGCGCGTTCCCGGCAGACGAATAAACCAGGCTGGGTTGCCGCACGAAAAAAGAAAATGGCACCGTCGAAGGCGTCGCATTGAGGCTCTCAGTGCCAACGAATGCCGTCGATGTGCCGTAAATCGTCAACCAACCTTTGACTGCGAGGCTCCGGCACCCCATAAAGCTGCCAAGAACGACGAGGGATCTTTTGTATAATCAAGCGGATGTAACTTGCGTTGGGGCGCATTGCAGGGGCTGGTATCCCAGTTGCAAGGAGGGCGTGGGATGGAGGCATCGCGACGGCTGGGGTTCATCGGCCTCGGCATCATGGGCAGTCCGATGGCGCTGAATTTGTTGAAGGCTGGCCACTCCGTGACTGTATATAACCGAACCCGCCAGAATTCTGAAGATCTTGCGCGGCATGGCGCAGCGGTCGCCGAGTCTCCTGGGGAGGTTGCCCGGCAGGCATCGGTCATCTTCCTCTGCCTCGGCGATTCTGATTCAGTTTGCCGGGTTGCGGAGGACATGCTCGATCACGTTCAGGCCGGATCGATCGTGGCCGACTGCACGACCATTGCTCCATCCGTGAGTCGTACGATCGGCGAGCGATTCCGCACCCGCGGCGTCGCGTTTCTTGACACTCCCTGCAGCGGCAGCAAAGCAGGCGCTACAAACGCCACTCTTACCTTTATGGTCGGCGGCGACCCCGAAGCTTTCGAGCAGATAGGCGAGTATTTGATGGCAATGGGGAGGAAGACTTTTTATCTTGGCGGCCCGGGCATGGGACTCCAGGCCAAACTCACCCAGAACCTCATCGGCGCGCTCATCTTCCAGGCGATGTCGGAGGGCTTCGTGCTGGCGCGCAAAGCGGGTTTGGCCCCTTCGAGCGTCCTGGAGGTCCTGCAGGCCAGCGTCGCACGCGCTCCCCTGATCGAGGCAAAACTTCCCGCGGTTACCGCGCGTCGCTTTGAGCCGAACTTTTCGCTGAAGTGGATGCACAAGGACCTGGGGCTGATGCTCGACTCGGGCCGCGACCTGGGCGTACCCCTTCCAACCACTGCGCTGGTTCATGAGCTGTTCGGTGCTTCGATCGCAATGGGGCACGGCGAGGAGGACTTCGCGGCGGCCATTACGCTGCTCGAAACGCTTGCGGGAGTCGAAGTGTCCGAGCCGGCCCCAGTGTCCTCCGCACCTGAGGTCTCGCGCAGACCCTTGAGTTGAGTACGAGGATGGGGTTGACCTTTGACTTGAAGTGCGCATAACATCGGAAGTTCATGTTCTCAGGAATCCGTTACTTAACCTGAATGAGTGCGTCCCCGGGCTTGGGTGTCCACACTACATGGCCAAGCAGCCGAAAATCCGCATCCTGATCGGCGACCACCGGCCCGTCGTCCGCGCCGGGCTCCGTAAGCTGCTCTCACAAGAGGCGGCCTTCACAATCGTCGGCGACGCGGAAGATGCACCGCAGCTTTTGAAGAGAACCCGGGACCTTAAACCCGCTGTTCTCCTACTGGAGGGATTACTCGCCGGCGGTGTGGAGAGCGAGTTCGAAACGCTTCGCGAATTGCAGCGAAAGCTGAAGAATTTGCGGATCATCGCAATCACTTCCTCGGACCGCGAGGAGGAAGCCATGCGGTCCGTGCGGCGCTCACTGTCGGCAATCCTGCCTAAGCGTACTTCCTTCAGCGTCCTGGCCGAGTGCATCCGCCGCGTGGCTGCCGGCGAGAACTGGCCGGACGCCCCCATGACCGCCAGCCCCGGTGGCTCTCCCGCCATGGGCCTGTTTTCCTCCACCAGCCACTCTCTCGATTCCTCGCCCCTCAGCGATCGCGAGAAGCAGGTTGTCGAGCTGATTTCGCAAGGCTTCAAAAACAAGGAAATCGCCGAGCGGATGTTCATCAGCGAGCAGACGGTCAAGAACCATCTGCACAATATTTTCGACAAGCTCGGCGTATCCGACCGGCTCGAGCTGGCTCTTTACGCCATCCACAGGAACCTCCAGATCGCCTCCTAGCTGTCCGCCTTCTCCGGGTCGAGGTCGCCGAACTGGCGGCGCGGCGGTCACGTAATCCCGCGAAGCGGGAGAACTCGCTGCTTGTCCATTCCCGCCGCTATGCTCTATCATTCGGCGTCGCCGGGAGTGCGTGCCATTGACGGAGCACCTAAAGCAGCGATTGCAGCACGGCATCGATCTCTTCAACAGCGGCCGCTTTTTCGATTGCCACGAAGCTCTCGAAGAAGTGTGGCTGGAATTGTCCGGTGATCGGAAACAGTTCATGCAGGGCCTCATCCAGCTCACCGTCGCGCTGCACCATCTGACCAATGACAACCGCGTCGGAGCCGCTCGCCTGCTGGCAGCCGCCTGCGAGAAGCTCTCAATCGAGAGTCCCGAACGGAAGCTCATTGACATGGAAGCTTTGCTCGCCGCTGTTGCCTCGCTGCGCGCCCAGCTTGACGCTTCCGACTGGACGCCGCCCAAGATTCATCTGAAGAAAGGATTCTGATCGTGATTTGATCCCGAGGTTCCAATCGCAATGAGCTGTACTTCCTCTCGCAAGCTTCTTTGGGCCTACGCCCGCGGCGTGCCCTATGGCGAGGTGCCCGACTGGCTGGCGCAGTCGCTCAGCGACTCTTTCCCCGAGCTCGATTCGATCGTCACTTCGGACGGCGAACGAATTCTCCACGAGGTGGTGGACGCGGAGATCTTCATCTCCTGGACGATGAAGCCGGAGCAGTTTGCGCTGGCGAAAAGGCTGCGCTGGATTCACTCGCCCGCTGCCGGCGTGACGCAGCTGCTCTTCCCAGCCGTGGTCGACAGCGACGTGGTCGTGACCAACTCGACCACCGTGCATTCGATCCCCGTAGCGGAGCAGGCCATAGCTCTGATGTTTGCTCTGGCGCGGCGCTTGCGGAAAGCCGTGGAGGATCAGGCCGCCGGGCACTGGGGACAGCAAGAGAGCTGGAACCCCGACCGCATACCTACGGAACTGAACGGCAAAACGCTCGGCCTTCTTGGCCTCGGCGCCATCGGCCGCGAAGTGGCCTCCCGCGCAAAAGCGCTCGGGATGGCCGTCGAGGCCGTCAAGCGCGATCCCTCCCGCGGCGCCGAATTCGCGGACCGCGTCTACCCCCCTCAACAGTTGGACACACTGCTCGAACGCGCCGACTACCTCGTCCTCGCTATTCCCGGCAATGCCGAAACGCGGCACATGATCGGCGCGACGCAGTTCGCCCGCATGAAGCCCTCCGCTTCGCTCGTCAATGTAGCGCGGGGCACCCTCATCGACACTGACGCTCTCGTGCGCGCTCTCGAATCCGGAAAGCTCGCCGGCGCGGGCCTCGACGTGACCGACCCGGAGCCGCTTCCGCCCGAGCACCCGCTCTGGCGGCTGCCGAACGTCATCATCACGCCGCATCTTGCCGGGGCCACTGACCGTTACTGGCAACGCCAGGCCGACATGGTGTTCGCGAATGTGCGCCGCTATCTCGCCGGCCAGCCGCTGCTCAATCTCGTCGACAAGCAGAGGGGCTATTGATGCCCAGTCAGGTGGGTACAGGCCCCAGGCCTGGACACGACGGGCAAGGATGCCTGTCCAAAGCCGCACCTTCAACGCACTTGACACAACCCCGCTAAACAGGCGTAGGATACCCGCAGAGCTGGACCCGACAAAGGGGGTGCCTCATGCTTCGAAAGCTGTCAGCCGCCGCGTTGCTGAACGGATTGCTGATGAGCCTGCCGGCCGCGCCGGGAATCGCCGCCGAGCCTGTCACCTTCAATAAGGACGTGCTCCCGATCCTCCAGAAGAACTGCCAATCGTGCCACCGCCCCGGCCAGATCGCGCCTTTTTCGCTGCTCACGTACCGCGACGCGCGGCTCAGGGCCCAGCTGATCAAGTACGTAGTCTCGAACCGGGTCATGCCGCCCTGGAACGCCGACCCGAAATTCGGTAAGTTCTCGAACGCCCGTTCGCTCGAGCAGAGCGAGATTGACACGATTGTCGCCTGGGTGGACCAGGGCGGTCCCGAGGGCGATGCCACGGACAAGCCCGCTCCCGTGCAGTGGCCCGAGGCCGGCTGGGAGATCAAGCCGGATCACATCGTGAACATCCCCGAAACGCTCGTCCCGGAGCACACCAAGCACGACGTGATCGAGTGGGCCATCACGACCGTACCCAGCGGCTTTACCAAGGACACCTGGGTCAGCTCGATCGAGATTCTCCCCGACAACCTCGACGTCACGCACCACATCTGCATCCGCTTCATGCCGCACCGTGACGACGACGTACACGGGGTCTACGAGTGGCGGCGCGACGTGCAGCGCGACGACAAAGGCGTCGAGATCGCGCAGCCGGACGGCTCGCTCACGCCATTTAATCGTAGAAGTGTGATGGGCGCGGGCGGCAACGAGCATTGCTATCTGCCCGGCTCGCAGGCCTCCGACTATCGCCCGAAGGGCGTCGGCAAGCTGATCCCGGCCAACACCGACATCGCCGTCACCACGCATTACACGCCGAACGGCAAGGAGTTCCGCGACCGCCCGCAGATCGGCTTCACCATCGCCAAGGAGCCGCCACAGAAGAAGTGGTTCAACTACACCATCCACGGCCTGCAGGACCGCAAGAACTTCGCCATCCCTCCGCACGACCCAAGCTGGTCGGCCCCAACAGGTATAGTCACGCTCATGGTTGACGCCGAGCTTGCCTGGATGAGCCCGCACATGCACCTGCGCGGCAAGGACATGACCTACACGGTCGTCTACCCCGACGGCACTTCCGAGACCGTCCTGCGCGTGCCGAAATTTGACTTCAACTGGCAGATGGGCTACGAGCTCGCCCAACCGATCAAGCTGCCCAAAAATTCGAAGATCATGGTTACCGGCCACTTCGACAACTCGGAGCACAACCGCCACAACCCCGACCCGAGCCAGACCGTCTACTACGGCGACATGAACTGGGAGGAGATGTTCTCCGGCTTCATCGGCCTCATAGTCGACAAAGACGTCGACCCCCGCCAGATCATCCGCGAGGACGTGCCCGTATCGCCGACGGCGACGAGGGATGGCGGGTAGGTTCTCTCGGCGCTTCTGCGAGTTCGGCTTTGTGAATATGAGAAGTAATAAGTCGAGCGAAATTCCGGACGTGATCGAGGAGGTGAAAGCCCGACAGCGGAACATTTGGTGGGGCGATAGGGTAAGGAACGAGTTAATCCTTTATCGTTTCATGTGGCACGGCTCACCGAACGCTTCGAACGTGCAGCGAGTCGGGTTGGCTCTTTTCGGCTTAATACTTTTCGGGCCAGGCTTGATCGCGGTTCGGTCAGCCGTTTCCGGACCAGATTCCGCTTTTACTCTGATCATCGGATTGCCACTGCTTTACCTTGGGGGTCGATTCCTCCGCAATGCTCTCCGGTTTCTGTCACCCGGTGTGCGTTAGTTGGCTGGCTACTAATTCCCTGTAGCCGCAAAGTGAGAATGTCCTAATTGCGCAAAGTAGGAATGTCCTCTTTCATCGAAGCCGGGAGGCGAGATGAAAGAGGAGCGCATCGA
>Ga0073934_10006697_pt1 | contig 16552 bp, 15 predicted proteins | sample LarsenN4metaG_FD_76834 | JGI IMG/M metagenome (GOLD analysis project Ga0073934, IMG submission 76834) | Hot spring sediment bacterial and archeal communities from British Columbia, Canada, to study Microbial Dark Matter (Phase II) - Larsen... ...
CGATGAGGCCCTGCGGGACGCCCAGCGCGCCCAGATGCGCTCCGATTCCCGGCACCCGTTCTACTGGGCCGCCTTCACGCTTTCCGGACGACGGCGCTGAGCCATCCTGCCGGGGATCGAGGTGGGGCGGCGGAGCGGCCTGAAGCCCACACCGGGCGCGCTCAGAGGGGGCGCCTCCTCACGAAGCCATTCTCCACGTAGTAGCGTCCGGTGACCCGCGCCTCCACGGTGCGGCCGTCGGGCAGGGTGGCGGTGAACGGCCCGTCCTTGAGCGGGTCGTAGTTCAGTCTGCGGTTCGGCCCGCTCGGTCGCAAGTAGGCGAACTCGCCGCCGAGGCCCAGGTCATGGATCATCTTGTCCCGGCGCCAAACCAGCTTCTCCAGCAGCAGGCGGGCGGGCGCCGCGTCGTAGCCCGCCGCAATGAGGGCTTGGCGGATCTGGTTCTCGGTGAGACGGGCAATCATGCGGGCCATCCAGCGGGCGTCGTCGGCGTTCATCTCGTAGAAGGGCCGTACCTTGGTGATGGGCATGAAGTCGCGAATGGGGACTGAGGTCTGGCCGGGCCTGGCGGCGCGGGTGCAGGCCCAGGCAAAGTCGTTCGGGTCGTCCGGGTAAGGGCCGAAACGGATCTTGCCGTTCACCGTTCGGATTAGCCCGGCGGAATTGCCAAGCACGGCCCCCAGGTCGGTGACCACGTGCTCCAGGCGCACCCGCCCCCCAGGCTCGTCGATGGCGCGCAGGCGGCAGTTTCCCCAGCGCACCTCCCAGTTGTCGATCCAGGCCGAGAGGAGGCCCATGCCTCGCAGCTCCCGGCGCTTCGGATGGTCGCCGAAGTTGTAGTCCCAGAATCCCACGTTCTCCACGCCGGGTTGGCGCTCGCGGGTGCGCAGGAAGGCGTGGTCCATCACCAGGTGGTCAATCTGGGCCTCGAACCGGCTGTCGTAGAGGGATTCGTTCAGCTCGGGCTTGGCGGGCAGGCGTTGCCGGCCCTGCACGGGCCGCTGGAACCATTCCTCCTCGGGCCAGTGGCTGCCGGGCTGGCTCAACTCCCGGGGGCCGGACTCGCGGGGAGGCTGGGGCGGCTGCAGGATGGGAAACAGCCTTAGGCGCAGCTCCCGCGGCGAGAGCCTGGTGCCGTCCTTGAGCACTGCGGCCTTGATGAACCTGAAGGGGTCCCGGTACTGCACGTCGCGCATGTTCAGGAGGCTGACCCCGAGCAGCTTCAGCTTGATGGCGTTGGTCTTGCGCTCGTTCATCTTGGTGAGGATGCGCCTGTCGTAGCGGATTCGGAACTCTGGGCTGTAGTCCGCGATCTGCACGGGGTATCCCAGCGCCCACCAGATCCGCGTGGCGAACGGCCCTGTGTGCTCCTCGCCGAACTTCACGCGCCACACCCTTCCCTGGTGGCGCACATCGAAGGCTGGCCGCGCTCCGTATCCCTTGTGCTCTTCCTCGAACGTGCAGATCTCCTCGGTGATGGAGGGGAGGGTGGTCCGGCCGAAACCGTGGTAGAGGTCCTTGGAGGCGATGTCGCCTGGCGGGGTCCAGAAGGTGGTGGGCAGGGGATCCACGCGGCTGAGGTCGCCCGCGGAGTGCGCCGGCAGGTTCAGGGCGGGGTTGCGGCCGCTGCCGCGTCCCACGGCGTTCAGCGTCACGTGGCGCGCCATGAACAGGGATCCGATGAGGTCGAGGCTCTCGCGCCAGAGGTAGGGCTGGCGCATGTTGCTGTCGGCCGCCCAGGCGGCCTCGCGGAGCTTCCAGAGTCCCGGCGCGCGCTCCTCCCGGCCGCTCTGGAGGCTCCGCGCGAGCTTCACCACGACTCGAAGGCCGTCGCGGGTGTCCTCGTCCACGTAGCCGCGGGGCTGCCTCCAAGGGAGTCCCTGGCGCCGCGCCGTTCGGCGGTCCTCCTCCTGCTGTCTCGAGAGGCGGATGCGCGCTTCCGCGGCCCCGATCAGGGCGCGGAGCCCCTCCTCTGTGCCTGCCTGGAACCGCTGGCCGCCGAGCTCCACCGTGTGCGCAGACGGCTCCTGCCCTTCCTCCTGGGCGCGGGCGTGCGCCAACAGGGACACTGTGGCCGCGATTGCCGCCGCGCCCGACAGCCAGGCGAAGGGTGCGCGGAGTGGACGGGGCATGATGCTCTCTCCTGACGGGTCCGTGAGACCCGGCTCTGAAGGGCGCCCGTTGGCCTCGGGGGTCCGGCCTCTCGGGCAGGAGCCGGGGTGGGGCAGGCAGGCCCATGGCGTGGGCGGCGCGTCCATCCCGCCTCCGCCGGTCCGGGGTCGCGAATTGTTCCACCGCGCCCGCCGGCACTCCTGCATCTGGTCGGATTCACAATCTCCTGCGCCATTGAAATCGGGGGATGCGCAATGTATAATGGAACGCAATCGGCATCCCCATCCCCCGCATTCCGCAGCGGAACCCGAAGCGCAAATCCAACACCGGGAGACCACAGGGTGAATACGGAAGTGCCACTATCCTCACGGTCCAGCCTAACCAGCTACTCCGACCTGGCGGACCGGGAGATCGTGGAGCGTGCGCAGCGCGGAGACGAGCAGGCCTCGGAGTACCTTCTTTACAAGTATCGCAACCTAGTGCGCACGAAGGTGAAGTCCTACTTCCTCGTGGGCGCGGAGAAGGAGGACCTCCTGCAGGTAGGGATGATCGGGCTCTGGCAGGCCATCGTGGACTTCCGATGCGACCGCGCCATCTCGTTTCCCGCCTTTGCCAAGGTCTGCATCCAGCGGCACATCATCACCGCGATCAAGACGGCCACCCGCCAGAAGCAGATGCCCCTCAATACCTCCCTCTCCCTGGAATCGCCCGCCGAAGACACCGGACCGGACTGGAGCCTCTCGGACATCCTGCCCTCCGGCGACATGCTCGACCCCGAGGACCTGGTCCTCCAGAGCGAGGACACGCGCCGACTCCACGACATGCTCCAGCAGCTGCTCTCGGACTTTGAGTGGCGGGTGCTGGCGGGCTATCAGATCGGCAAGTCCTACCGGGAGATCGCCACCGAGCTGCACTGCAAGACCAAGTCTGTGGACAACGCCTTGGCGCGGATCAAGCGCAAGGTGGCCTCCATGGAGCTGGGTCTTGCCAACCTGAGCGAGCTTCTGGTGAACACGCCTCGCATCGACAGCAGCCAGCGGCGCGCCGGCCGCGCCGTCCCCTCCCACGCGGTGGTGAACGGCGCGCGGCACAACGACTGAAGCGCCCCATTCCCAGCGATGTTCTTCCAGGCGGAGGCCTCGGCCCCCGCCTGTTCTGCGCCGACGGCCCGACCTCCTATTCCCCGCGCCCGGGAGGGCTGTCTACGGGAGGCGGCGTGAGGGACTCCTTCTTCCATCGAGGGCGTAGCCAGTAGCGGCGCACCATCACCCGGACAATCGCGGCGATGGGCGGCGCGAAGAACATGCCCAGCAGCCCGCCGAACTCGGCCCCGATGAGCAGCACCACAATGATCACCACGGCATGAAGCTCCATGCGGTCGCCGATCAGCAGGGGCATGATAAACTTGCTCTCCACGAAGTGGAGAATGCTGAAGAAGATCAGCACGCCCAGTGCGACCGCGAAGCCCTTGGAGATGAGCGCCAGCAACACGATGGGAATTCCGCCGATGATGGGCCCGATGATGGGAATCGCCCGGGTGACTCCGGCGAGCACGCCCAGAGTCAGCCAGTACTCCATCTTGAGCGCCCAGAGCCCGAGCCCCACCACCACGCCCGCGAGGATGCACAGGATCGCCTGCCCCACGACGTAGCTGTACATGATCTGGTTGAACAGGTGGATCATGCGCAGCACCTCCTTGATTCGGCGGCGCGGCATGAGGGCGACGAACTCGTGCTTGAGCTGCTTGCTGTCCAGCGCGAAGTAGAATGCCAGGACGGGCAGGAGCACGATCTCCACCACGTACTTGAGCGTGCCGGCCAGGCTGCGGACGGCGGCCTGGGCCCAATCGGTGGCCCGGCGGGAGAGGCTCAGGTCGCCGCTCTCCTGCCCCTGGCGCCACTGGTCCTCCAGCCATGCGCGGGTGTTCTCGGGCACGGCCTGCTCATACCAGGTGCGGGCGTCCGCGGCCAGCTTCACGGCCCTCTCCTGCAGGTTTGGGTAGTTGCGCATCAGGGCCCTGGCCTCTTGCACAAAGGGATTCACCAGGATTCGGGTGCCGTAGTAGAGGCCGGCGATCATCAGGATGACCACGTAGAGGGTGGCGACCACGCGCCGGGCGTGCAGGCTGAGCTGGGTGCGCTCCACGCCGGTCGGGTGGTGGCGGCGGCGGAGGAGGTAGTTCCAGTTCAGCGTGGCGCGGATGGCGGCCGCGAGGGCATTGTGGGAGTGGACGAACACGGGGAAGTCCAGGAGGCGGCCGGCGATGGGGCGGATGATGTAGGCGAGGATGGCCGCCACGACCAGGGCGGTGATCACGGCGTGAAGCCGCCCTGCCGCGTGAACGGCTCCCAGCAGCAACAGCACGATCAGCGCCAGGCGCACGATCATGCCCGTGATGGCGCGCACCCACGCCTCGGGGGAGTGGCTTTCACCGAATCGCATGTGCGGTAGTGCTCACCGGGTGGGGAGCAGGGCGGACTGGCAGAAACCCGTTGGATTCGGACCGATGACGGATGGCGGCTGGGGGGCGCGGGTCCCCCAGCCGCCATCCGTCACCCTTCGTGCTTCTACGTTCACCGCCTGTGGGCGATTTCCTTCCCCGGGAGGGCCGCCACCGCGCCGGCGGATCCGCCGGCGCGGAAGCCGCCGCCGGCCAGTGCCACGCCGGACTCGCCTCTCGCCATACCGCAGCCGCTCCGTGCAAGAACCAGGGCTCTGGAGCGCGGCGGGACGAGCAGACATCCAGGGGGAACGGGGGCAACGGGTCTAGAGCCGGCACGGGCTTGGCGGAGCCAGGAGACCGGGAGGATGTGGGGGGGCAATGTGCCGTCAGGGAGGGGAGCGTGGCACGGGCCCGCCGCCAACCGACGCAGCCGGACTTGGCAGGCCCGCGCTGGCGGATGGTGGATGCGGGCATCTCCCCCGGGGGAGCGAGAGACCACGGATTGAACGAGGCGCGCGCTATGCGCCGTGCCGATCAGAACGGCGTCGAGCACCGGCTTCGGACCGGCCGCCCAATGAGCACCCTGGCCGTCCAGGCGGCCGTGTGCGGATGCACGCCGCGCCGCTGGGTCTGGCAGAGCTCGGGAAGAAGCGCCCGCCTCCCCCCGAGAAGCGGCAGCGGGCGCGGGGCCGGTCTCCCACGGCGTGTCAGCTCTGGATGTGGCGCCACGCGAGCTCGGCAGCACCCATGACCCCCGCGTCCTCGCCCAGCCCGGCCTCCACGATGCGGCAGACGGAGGCGGCGGAATCGACCGCACGGCGGCGCATCACCCGGTCCGCCGTCTCCAGGAGGCCGGTGGCCTTGCGGATTCCGCCGCCAATGACGACGAGGGCTGGGTTGAAGATGTTCACGGCGTTGCCGATGCCGATGCCCAGGTAGTAGCCGGTCTCGCGCCACACTTGGATTGCGACCTCGTCGCCCTCCCGGGCGGCCTCGTCGATAATCTTGGGAGTGAGCCCGCTCCCGTGGCGGCCGGCCTTCTCGGTGAGGAGCGTGGGCCGCCCGGACTCCATGAGCCTCAGTGCGCGCTCCAGGATGGGCTGGGTGCCGCAATAGGCCTCCAGGCAACCGAAGTTGCCGCAGCCGCACTGGAGGCCTCCAGCCACGATGGCGTGGTGGCCGAACTCCACCGCCCCGCCCGTGGCCCCGATGATCAGGTGTCCGCCGGTGATGACGCCGCTGCCAATGCCGGTGCCCAGGGTAAGCATCACCATGTCGTCAATATGGCGCCCGGCTCCATAGCGGAACTCGCCCAGGGCAGCCACGTTGGCGTCGTTGCCCATGACCACGGGCACGCCCAGTTGCTCGCCCACCGGCTCTCCGAAGGGGACGTCGAGGAACATCCGGAAGAGGCCGTCCACGGTCTCCCCGAAGTTGGGAGACCAGATGATGAGTCCGCGCCGGGGCTCAATGTGACCCGGGACGGCCATGCCCACGGCACCGATCTGCTCCACAGCCAGGCCGGCGTCCTCCACGGCCTGGCGGACGGTGGCCACGGTCTGTGCCACGACCCGGGGCGCGCCGTTCTTGGCATCGGAGGGGTTGCGGGCCTGGCCCTTGATCTGCTCGTCGCGCCCCACTACCGCGGCGCGCACGTTTGTTCCGCCCAGGTCCACCCCCACCACGTACTCCGCATCCCTCTTCACCGGATTCCCCTCCTCGGGTCTAGTCTGCGCCTCGGGCCGGCGGGCGGCTGTGCCTGCGGAACGCCCGGCGTTGAGTCAACGGGGTCTATGCGCCAACACTCGGTGCGGAATCCTGCCTGGCGGACGTCAAGGGACGTCCGGGGTCGATGCGCGTGGCATGGAGACGCGGTGCCGCGGCCTGCCGGGCATCGGGTGGCTGGCGCTGTGCCTGGCGAGCCGGCACGCACAGCGCGGCTGCTAGTCCTACACGGCGGCGTGGCGGATGAGATTCTGCTCCACCTCGGCACGGAAGCGGTCGATGTGGGCCAGGACGTGGTCGGCGATGGAGAGGGAGTCGTCCTGAACAAGGGGCGTGAGGTCCATGCCGAAGTTGATGAGCTGGGAGGCATCCACCGAGTGGCTCTCGTGATAGGTGGCGTGGGCCCGGCGGCGGCCCTGGGTGGCCAGGTCGTACCGCTTGCCCCCGGCGATCTGGGAATCGAAGACGCCCACCAGCGACATGGCCAGGTTCTCCCGCTCGTCCAGCCGCATGACGACCTTGTCTTCATCCACCATCCAGTCCAGGTCGCGCCACACCTCGCAGCCGATGAGCCGCTCGGGCCGCTCCTCCGGCGGGAGGGTGCGGATCGCCTCCACCACCCGCAGGGCGACGCCGATGTGGGTGGGGTGCTTGTCCGCCAGGTTATGGGTGTAGACCCATCGCGGCCGGGCGGCGCGGAGGAGGGCGGCGAGGTCCTGTCGGGGTCCCTGCTGGGCCGGGTCCTTCACGGCACTGCTGGGGTGGTCCAGCATCACGACGGCCCCGTACTCGCCGATCATGGCTGCCTTGCGCTGCTCCACGCGTCGCACAGCGCGCATCTGCTGGTCGGTGTAGTCGGCGTAGAGGCCCGTGCGGGCGCTGCCCCCGCCGTCGGTGACGACCACGCCCAGGTACCACTCGTCCGGCCGGCCGAAGCACTGGAGGATTCCCTCCAGCGCCATGATCTCCAGGTCGTCCTGGTGGGCGCCCACGGCCATGTGGGTGGTGCGGGCGAGGGCGGCGCTGACGGGTGCCCCGTCGGGCACGTAGATTTCCGCGGTGTCCTTGGAGAGTTTCATGGCGGCAAGGTTCAGAGTGCGGAAATCGCACTCGGCTCGGATGCTCTGTATTCGAGGATGGACGCGTGGGCGATGCCAGGGTGGGCAGACCTGGGTTCGTCCGATTCTGCTGGGCGGGCTCTCGGATCTGCGGTTGCCGGCTGGGGCCTGGGTTCGCGCCGCGCCATGCGCCCGATGCTCCGCACCCCCTTGGATACGCCCGCGCCTCCGGCGGCCCCTCCTCCGTCCTCGGAGCGCTGGGGTGCGTCTTTGTCAATCTCCTTCCAGGGTTCGCCTGATCGCGGGCAGGGAAGCAGCAGCGATGGCCTGCCCCACTCGGCGGCTCTTCTCGTCGGGGAGGGCCAGGCGGATTCGGGCGGCGATGTCCGGAAACTCGGCCTCCAGCACCTGCCGTGCCCGCTCGATCATCACCTCGCCGCCCGGGCCGGTGGTCACCCGTCCCAGCACGAGCACGTGCTTCAGGTCGTAGAAGTCCGCATAGTGGGCCAGGCCATAGCCCAGGCAGCAGCCCAGTGAAGCATAGACTTGCTCCGCCAGAGGGTCCCCGGCGCGCATGCGGTCCTGGAGCGCCACAAGCCGCTCCGGCAGGCCCGTTCCCGGCTCGAAGGCCATGCCTCCGGCCTGGGCAAGGCGCACGGCGCCCACCTGGGAGAAGTACTGGACTCCGCAGCCCGCGTCTCCAGACCACTCGTCCACGGGCGCGCCTTCGGCGTAGTCCACAGGGGCGAAGGCCAGCTCATTCAGCCAGCCCGTGATGCACCCGGTGGCGTCCACATATCCGGCGGCCTGGCTGGAGCCCATGGCGATGCCCAGGACGGGATTGTCGCCCAGGGACATGGAGCCGGCCAGCGCGGTTACGTCGCCGTCGTTGGCCACCTCCAGCGGCACTCCCAGCTCTCGGCCGATGCGGATGAACATGTCGGCGATGTGGGCCTCGAACGCCTCCTCGGGCACGCCTCGGAACAGCGACGCCACCCGGACCCGGTTCTGGATGTAGATGCCCGCGGCGCTCCCGCCGACGGCGTCCAGTCGGGGCAGGTGGGCCACAGCCCGGCGGATGGAGTCCATCACGCCCTCGTAGTGGTATCGGGGGTCCGACTGGTGCCTGGGGTCCCAGGCTGTTTCCTCGCTGAAGACCGCCACGCCATCGATCACAGCGCTCGCCTTGCGGTCGCTGGCGCCCAGATCGAAGCCCACGCGGCAGCCTTCCAGGTGGCGGCCGATAGGCGTGGCGGTCTCGCGGGGGGGCGGCACGGAACCGGGTTCCGTCACCTCCACGCAGAAAGGCCGCTCATAGACGCCGCCCATGAATTCGGCGTCGAAGGCGCGTGCACCCCCGGGAGCATACTCGCGGCGGATGTGCTCGCCGATGTCCCGCGGGCCGCCGACCCACACCCTCCAGCCGCCGCGCTGCCACAGCAGGAACTTGACTAGTCGCTCGGCGTAGGCCGGGTTGGCGGGCTCCAGCGGCGTGCCCGGAGCCGCTGCCAGGGTGTCGAACACCGAGATGCTGCCGTCGGCGCGCTCAACGGCCAGGCGAAGCGGGACCGCGCCCTCCCGCAGGGCCCGGGCACGGAACTGCCTGCATACCAGCGACGCGGGAAGGAATCGGGCGTCCAGGGGCGGCGGATGCAGTGGGCGCAGATCGAGAAGGCGGTTCCAGTTCACCGTGTCACGCTCTCCTTCCAGACGGCACGATTATGACAGGATCGCGGAATTGGCGCAACGGGTTGTGACATGCGTTGCGGGGTGGCGGCCGGGGGAGCTCCTCCTGCTTCGTTTACGCGGCAATCGGCCGGAAGGATTCCCGCGCTGGAGACGCGGATCGGGGGCTGATGGGCACAGTCGCCCGCAGGCAGGCTGACTGGGTCAGCCTGGGCGCGCGCGGGCGCTCTGCAACGCCGGATACGGGTGGGCTCAGAACGGCGGTCAGCCTGGGCGCGCGCGGGCGCTCCGGCGGTGCAGCACGGGGAGGCTTGTGTCTGGAAGGCGAGGCCGGCATGCGCACGCTTGCCGGCCCTGAAGCCACGCCTATCGGATGGGCTTCGCCGGCTCCACCTTGAGCATCTCCACTTCGAAGATGAGGGTGGCGTTGGGAGGGATCGGACCGCCCGGGGTGCCCTGCTCGCCATAGGCGAGATGGGGGGGAATGACGAGCCTCCGCCGGCCGCCGGGCTTCATGCCCACCATGCCCTGGTCCCAGCCCTTTATCACGCTGCCCACGCCCAGGATGAAGACGAGGGGCTTGCCCTTCTTGCGGCTGTTGTCGAACTCCTTGCCGTCTTGGAGCCGTCCCACGTAATGCACGGAGACCGTGTCGCCCTTTTCAGCCGGCCGGCCAGAACCGGGAGCCAGGTCCTCCACCTTCAGAGGGGGAGGGGGCGCGGTGGAGCGGAGCAACGTGGAGTAGAGGAGGGCGATGGCGGCCAGCGCGGCCGCCGCGGCAAGAATGAGCGGACGGTTCATGAGGAGGAGCCTTGCCATGGGAGGGGGCTACTGCACGCGCAGCAGCTCGATCTCGAAGACCAGCGTGGCGTTCGGCGGAATCGTACCGTCGGGAGTGCCGCCCTTGCCGTACGCCAGGTAGGGCGGGATGGTGAGCCTGCGCTTGCCGCCCTCTTTCATGCCCATGACGCCCTCATCCCAGCCGGGGATCACCTCCCGCCGGCCTATGGTGAAGGGGAATGGCTGGGCGCGGTCCCTGCTGCTGTCGAACTTCCGGCCGTCCGTGAGCCAGCCTGTGTAGTGCACGGTCACCCTCTGGCCGGGCTTGGGCGACTTGCCCTTTCCGACAACCAGGTCTTGATACTTGAGCCCCGTGCGCGTTGTGACGACGGCAGGCTTCTTGGTCTGGCCGCTGGACTTCTGCCTGGCCTGGGCCGCGGCCGGCCCGCTGATGGATATGGCAAGGGCAAGGCCCCCCCCGAACGCAAGCCATCTGCTCATGCTATCCTCCCTCTATGCCGCGGAAGCGGGTGTCAGTAGATCGTGTCGTCGCTGGCCTCGCCCTCGTGCGGCTTGCCGCTCATTTCCTCTTCCAGAGCTGCCTCCAGGTCTTCGTCCATGTCCTCGTCCAGGGCCTTGCCCATCTCGCGCACCCAGCGGCGCATGGCCTTGGGGTCGTTTTCGATGTCGCCAAAGGTGCCCTCGTCGGCGAGGCTCTCCAGGGCCTCGTCCTCCGAGCGCAGGCGGGCGAACCGGGAGACCTGCTTGGTGAGGCTGGCGCCCCCGCACCGGGGGCAGGCGGGCGGCCTGGCATCCGCCAGCACTCCCACCAGCGCCTGGAAGCGCCGCCCGCACGAGTCGCACGCGTATTCGAAGATCGGCATAGGCGCAGAGTCCCGCTTGGATGGCAAGCTCGGCGCCGGGCCAGTCATGGCCCAGCCTCGCACAGGAGCGCGCTGAGGCGGCCGGCCACCCGGGTGACTACGACGACGAGGGACCGATCTCCTTCCCGAGGCAGGCGGGCCAGCAGCTCCTCCGGCTCGATGGGCGCGCCCCGGCGCTTCACGGCCACGGCCCGGCTCCCCAGGGCGCGCAGGCGGCTCCGGATTCGCGACACCCCGAACGGGAGCGCCTCCAGGATGCGCCAGGAGGCGGCGAGTGGCGAGTTCGCGGGATGGTCGGAGGTGAGGTAGGCGATCCGGCCGTCCATCTGGGCGGCGTCCAGCACCTCCGCCGCCTCAGCCACCAGTCCAGCCCGGATCACCGCCGAGTCGGGCTCCAGCAGCCATTCGCCGGGCGGCCGCAGGGCTGGCGGAGGCGTGCCGCGCCCCTCAAGCACGAGCCCGGCGGGAAGGATGGCCGCGCTTCGCCGCGCGCGAGGACCCCATTCGCCCAGCCACACGACCGCCTCCTTGCACTCTCCGCGGTGGGAGACGAACTCCACCCGGCCGCCCAGGGAATCGAGCGCAGGATCGGGCAGGGCCGGCGAGGCTTTGACGACCACCCGGGGGACAGCGCGCTGGACCTCCAGGGCGAAGGCCAGGGGAGGCGAGTAGTCCCCGGCGTCGCGGACCCGGCGCCCGGCGGGCCGGCGGGAGGGGTCGAAGACGGCGAAGTCGCCGCGAAGCCGGAGCCGCGTGACATCGGCGCAGGCGGCGTGCACAGGGTGGAGCGCGTCGCACGCCGAGGCGTTTGCCGCAGCGCACCAGGCGTGAACCGGATCGAGGTCAAAGGCGAATACGGGCCCCCGGCTGGCGAGGGCCGAGGAGTCTCCCCCGATCCCGCAGCAGAGATCGAGGATCCGGGCGCCTTCTGGCACGCGCGCCGCCCGCCACGCAGCCGGGGCGTCGCCGGAGGCCTGTTCCAGGCCGGCCCGGGTGAGGAACAGGGATTCGGCGCGGGCGAACCTGGGACGGGCGCGGGCCCGAAGGTCCAGCAACTCGATGGCCGCCGACGCCAGATCAGCGGGCCAGTGGCGGCGCAGGGCCACGAGCCGGGCGAGCATGTCACCCTCCAGCGCTGCGGCCTCTTCCAGCAGTGCGGCGCCGGGCGGGGAGGCCAGGAATCTCAACCGCTCCGTCCGAGGGTTCACCCACTCCCCCGGCCGCTCTCCCTGTCTGCTCGCTGGCGCGTCCCCTCATCCCAGGCCCCTCTCCCGGCCCGCTCGTTGTTCGCTGGGGAGAGGGCGGTCGGACGTCCACAAGGGATCCCTCCTGCACGGCACTCCCGCACGGTGCCGGCGGGAGCAGGGGAGGTGGGGGGCCGGGAGGTTGCTTGCGGCGGCCTGGCGCGGCCGCCGGCACGGGAATCGCCCAGTCGAAGCATCAGAGGAGGATGTCGCCCTGATTCAGCTCGCCCCCGGGAGGCGCGGTCCCGCCATCGTCCTTGCCGTTGGCACCCACGCTGTAGAGCGCGTATCCAGCCCCTGTCCGGCGGTAGCGCAGCGGACTGTTGGAGAAGGGGTCCGTGGCGTAGTCGCCCAGCCCCAGCGACTCCAGGGTGTCGGGATAGCGGCCCGTCCTCTTGCGGACCTCCTCCAGGCGCAGGGCGGCGTAGACCAGGCGCAGGCGCGCGATCCGGTAGTGATGCCAGGCGAAGTGGCGGCGGATCTCGCCGGGGTCCAGACGCTCGTCCGAGATCAGCCCCTCCAGCTCGGCCGGCTGCTCGGGCGGCACAACCTCGGTGGCTGGCTTCTTCGCCTCCGCCTCCCAGCGCAGGAGGTAGCGGTTCAGGGCCTCCAGGGGTGCGGTCTTGGGCTTCATCAGATAGTCCCAGTCATAGTCGTCCAGATAGAGGAGGCGCCTGGCGATGCGGCCCGGGGGCGGCACGGTGGAGAAGACGATGCGCAGGAAGACGCGGCGCTGGTTCTGCATGAACTCAAGGAGGGGTGTGGAGGAATCGAGGAGCGCCTTCACGCGCTGGGCGTTCTCAGTGCAGGCGGCGGCGTCGGCGCGGGCGATGGCCGGCCCAAAGGCGCCCGCCAGGGGAAGGAGGCACTGGTAGGCCGTCTTCAGGTGGAGCAGGGCGCCGCCCCGGCAGGTTCCCTCGGTGAAGGCCAGGGCATCCACCAGGGCGCGGAGGGCCGCGCCGGGGTCGCGCTCGGACTTGGCCGCGTAGCGGAGCAGCCGGGTGACGTTGGGGAAGTCCCGCCGGGCAACGAAGTTGACCCCCGGCTCCAGCTCGGTGACCACGCTGGGCCGCTCCACCAGCTGGCGAACCTTGGCCAGGAGGGGGGCATTCTCCCGCAGGACTTCGGCGGCTTTGGCCGGTGCAAGCGGACGCCCGAACACGCCCTCCTCAAACAGGAGGTTGGCCTGCTTAACGCTCCTGACGCACTCCTCATACTCGGGATAGGCGTTGGCGGCCGGCGGGCCAGGACGGGGGGGCAGGGCAAGAGCCGGGACGCGGTTTCGACTCCATACGAAGCCGAACAGGCCCAGCCATCCTACCACGAGACACACGACGACCGTCAGTGCTGCCCTTGCGGTTCTGCCCATGCCTGAGTTCCGATCCACCGAGGTGCCGCCACTGCCACACCCGCCGCCGCGCCGCAACCGCCGACAGCTCGGCCGTGGCGACGCTTAGGCAAGCGCTTTGCCGAGGATTCGCGGGCAGAGCGGCGTGCGGACGTCGCGGGGACGTGCCAAAGCTTTCCGGCGCAGGGGAGGCGGCAGGCCAGCGCGCCCCGGGGGGCTACTCCACGCGGTCCTTCTCCTCCATCATCCTTCTGGTTCCTTCTCCCAGGTTCTGGGGCGGCGGTGGGGGAGGTGTTGCCGGGCGCACGATCTTCACGTCGGACTTGCGCCGGTACTCTCCGACTGCGCCGACGAGCTGCCAGCCCACGACGATGAGGGCCACGACGAAGAGGGCGATGTGCCAGGGCTGGATCTGACTCTCCTGGCGGCCCCGTGAAGTTCTGCTTCTGTTTGTGCTCATCTCAACTCGATCTGGGCGCGAGAAACGCGCGCGGGACCACATGGATTCCCGCGCGCGTCCTCGAGCGGTCAGGAGGCTAGTCCGCATAGCGGGTCCACATGTTGGGCGTGGACTTCCGAAGGGCCTTCACATGGCCATCCGCGAACACCGAGTTGAAGGTGCCGGTGTGCTGCTTGCGCACGCGGCCGAACTTCTCTCCGGCGACGAAGCAGCCGCTGGTGGAGGTGTCTCCGCGGACCGTGAACGTCAGGTCCGTGTCCCGCGGATTGCGGAAGACCGCGGCCGTGGATCCGGCGTACGTGGTGGAGCCGCAGCTGCCCATGCCGTCGATCAGGGCGATGGTGGTCGCAGGCTCCTCGACCTGGGCATCGGAGGCACCATAGTCCAGAACGGTGTCGTCAATCTCCGGCACGTAGGTCGACCCGGCCAGCAGGCCGTGGTAGCAGGTGAGCCCCGTGGAGTCGCTGCACCAGATGGGATTCTCGTTGTAGCCCTCGTTGTAGAACCAGCCGAGCTTCCAGGGCCGCGCCGACGTTCCCAGCGCGGGTGCGCCGTACTGGGCCTCGATGGGCGCGCATCCCAGCCGGCCGCCGTCGCGGACGAAGGTGTGGCCCGGAGCGCTGGGGCATGCCGATAGGTCCAGGTTCTTGATGTAGGGCTGGAGCAGGTCCGCCCAGATGTAGTGGGGGCAGGCGCCCCAGGTGTTGGGGTAGGAGTACGACCCGACGTTGATCTCGTCGTAGTCCTGGGCGTACATGCGCATGGCCAGGCCCAGCTGCTTGCCGTTGCTCACACAGGAGATCGCGCGCGCCTTCTCGCGAGCCTGGGCGAACACTGGGAACAGGATGGCTGCCAGTATCGCGATGATCGCGATCACTACAAGCAGCTCGATCAGCGTAAACGCCGTCCTGCGGTTCATTAGTGCTGTCTCCTTTCGAGAGGACCAGGGGAAGCATGCCCACGCGGGCGCTTCCCGCTCAGACCACACCCTTTGCCGCGTCGAACTGCCAGCGGCTCTCCGGAACCCCCTCCTATTCGCTATCCGGTTTCCACCTCCTCCCTCGCCGCAGACAAAGTGGCCCTGTGCCCTGATTCGGACCTGCGGAGCCCAGGAAGCCCCGGGGCGCGCAGGGGGGCATCGGACCCCCGAATCACCCCGATGCAACAGCCCGGACGCCCGTCGATTCCCGCTCCACGAACGTCGGAGGGAACAGCCGCTGGGCTCCGCCAGCCAGGTCTTCCTCCAGCAGGGAGAGAAGCATCTCGGCTGCCTCGCGGCCCATCCGCGCGGCCGGCTGGGCGATGGAGCTCAGCCGGGGGCGGACGAGGTCGCACACGGGCGAGTCGTCGTAGCCCAGTACGGCCACATCCTCCGGCACCCGCACACCGGCTTCGGCACATGCCTGCAGGGCGCCCAGGGCCACAAGGTCGTTGGCCGCGAACAGCGCGTCGGGCCGTGGCTTCAGGGCGAGCAGCTCCAGGGCGGCCGTGCGGCCCAGGTCTTCCCGGAAGGTGCCCCCGCGCACCAGCTCCTCGCGATAGGGCATGCCCAGCTCAGCCAGGGCCTGCCGGTAGCCGAGCAGCCGGTCCCGGGCGTTGGGCACGTTGGCGGGTCCGCTGATGTGGGCGATGCGCCGGCAGCCCCGTGCCGCCAGCTCCCGCACGGCCACCCGGCCACCCTCCACGTTGTCCGAATCCACCGCGACCGAGCGCAGCCCGGGCACTCCCGGCGCCCCCACGATCGCCACAGGGAACCCCAGCGCCGCGAGGCGCCTGGGAAGCTCGTCGCCCAAGTGCGGCGCAAGGATGATCAAGCCATCCACCCGCCCGTCCATGAAGGCCCGAGGGCCGGGGTCGTCGGTCTGGCGGTAGCCGAAGAGCAGCAGGTGGTGGTGATGGGCGTGGAGGCCCTCGCGGATTCCCTGCAAGACCGACATGGTCCACTGCCCGGCCAGGGGCCAGTGGGCGATGTGGGGCTGATAGACGCCGATAGTGCGCGAGCGCCCCATGGACATGGCCCTGGCGATGGCGTTGGGGCGGTACTCCAGCCTGCGCGCGGCCTCGATGATTCGCTGGCGCGTCAGGAGGCTCACGCGCGCGCTCTTCTTGGCGTTGAGCACGTACGAGACGGTCGCCTGCGACACGCCGACCAACTCAGCGATGTCGCGCATCGTGGCGGCGCGCGTGCCATCTTCCTTGGTTATGCGCTTAACCATGGTGCGGACAGTTTAACACGGCGGCGGCGGGCTGTCAATGGAGAGTGGCAAAAAACGGTGTTTGGGAATCGTAAGGATACCCGGGGACGTGTGTGGGATGTTCGGAAGCAGGGATCGGCGTCGGCGCCGGGATGCAGGGGCCGGACGCTGAGTGCACGGGCAGCGCCTTCGGCCGCCTGGCAGTCCCGGACGCCCCGGGTCTTGTGGAGCGGTCCGCGGGACCCCGGGTCCCGCTGGGGGCATCCAGCGTCGCGCATGGTGCGGGTTTTGGCACTGCGGCGGACCAACCCGGTTGATCGTTCGCCGCCAGTGATATAATGAGGCAGTGCGGCCGGCATCCGGCCCGCGCGGAAAGGCAGTCCACTCGTGACTCGACTCGGCCGTCGCTTCTTTCTCCTGCCCCTGATGGGGGCCCTTCTGCTCGCGGTGCCGGCCCTGGCCGAGGACAAGGGCAAGGCGCCTGAGGAGGACCCGGAAGTGCGGCTGGGCCGCGAGAACGCCGCCCTGAACGACCAGCAGGTGAAGTTGGTGGCCGATGCCGCGCTCAACGAGCGCGTCAATGCGATTGGGCAGGAACTGGCCCGCATCGCTAACTC
>Ga0073934_10006698_pt1 | contig 16551 bp, 13 predicted proteins | sample LarsenN4metaG_FD_76834 | JGI IMG/M metagenome (GOLD analysis project Ga0073934, IMG submission 76834) | Hot spring sediment bacterial and archeal communities from British Columbia, Canada, to study Microbial Dark Matter (Phase II) - Larsen... ...
CGAGGGCTGCGGGGAAGGTCTGCCCTGTTCCCGATTTCCGATCCCCCGTTCCCGATAATTTTTTCGGCGCCAGACGAAAAAATCTGGCGGAAGAGAGTGGGAGTCGAACCCACACAGGACCGCCAGCGGCCCCAACCGGGTTTGAAGTCCGGCCGCCCCACCGGGGGCGATTCCCTTCCCTTAAGAAACGCTCTTGTGGGCGTTTCTTTATGAACTAAAATCAAGAACCGAATGGACGGATTAAGCTTAACAAGATTACAGCCATTCGAGAAATTCTGTAAATCCTGTCAATCCTGTCTATTCAAGCGTTCTCCGGCGCTTAGCCGCCCTTGACGCGGTGCGCGGCGCCCGCAACCGCCGTTTCCGCTTCCTTTACCGCATCACTGAGCCGCCCGGAGTAGCCGGCGCGCACCGAGCCGGCCGCCCATACGCCCTTCAACGCTGTTTCCAGCGAGCCGTCGGTCACGACGGCGCCTTGCGCATCGCGCGCGATCGTCGCCGGCAGGAACCCGCTCGCGGGCGCGAGCCCGACGTAGGCGAAGAATCCCGCGCAGGCGATTTCCGCGCGGCTGCCCTGGGCGGTGTTCCTCACACGCACCTTCTGCACGCTGTCGCCGCCCAGGATCTCCTCGGCGACCGTGTTCCACAGGACGGATATGCGGTCGGTCGCGCGCACCCGCTCCACGAAATGCTGCCGCGCGCGAAAGCTCGTGCCCCGGTGCACGAGGTGCACCTTGCGGCAGAACTGCGCGAGCACGAGCGCTTCCTGAAGCGCCGCGTCGCCGCCGCCGACCACGACGACCTCTTCGTTCTGGAACATCGGCGCATCGCAATCGGCGCACTGCGAGACCCCGCGGCCCTCGAACTCCGCTTCACCCGGGATGCCGAGCCTCTTCAGGCGTGCGCCCGAAGCGACGATGACGGCGCGCGCGGCATGCGCTGCGCCCGCGGTTTGCACCCGTAGGATCCCTCTCTCCGCCGCGAGCGCGGTCACGGGCTCGTTGATGCTTGTCACGCCCAGCTCGGCATTGGCTTGCACGAGGCTCGAGGCGAGGTCAACGCCCGACGCGTGCTCCGCCACGGGGGAATCCTCGAGCTCGTTCACGTTGATCACGAGCCCGCCGAAGAGCTCGGCTTCGAAGCTGGCGACAGCGAGGCCGGCGCGCGCCGCGCGATTGGCGGCGGTCAGGCCCGTTATGCCCTCGCCGATAACAATCAGCTCGTAGGTCTGCATCATGGTTCAGGATTCAGGATTCGGGATTCAGGATTCGGGATACGGGATGCGGGATGCGAGATGGCGAACAAGTGATGAGAACCGGTGATGAGTACCGGTGACGGGAACTGGCGATGTTCTTGCGTCGCTTCTTTTCGTCACCATTATTCGTCACCATTTTCCATCGCCATCTTTCATCACCTCCTCGCTCTCTTGCTCCTTTGCGTCCTCAGCGTCCTCCCCGTCAGAGGCCGTGCCTCTAGCGGGGTCCTCTGCGGTGAGAGGTGGTGTTCTGGTTCTGCCGGGCGCTGTCAGTGGCCGGAGTCCTCGCCGCCGCGCTGACCGGCGCCGCCGGTCCCAGCACGGCGGCGAAATCCTTGCGCATCTTGCGCGCGTCGCCCACCCGCTGCGTGATGGCGAGCGTGTCGAGGTGCTCGAGGATCTCGATCGCGAGCCCGCGCCCGATGCCGGTCGCGTCGCGGTACTGCGCGGCGGTAAAGGTGCCGCTTGCGCTCTTCCGCGCGAGCGCGTGCGCCGTCGCGGCGAGCGCTGCGAGCGTCGCGCGCGGATAGAAGCGCTCGGGCGTCACCCGCAGCACCTGGCCCGTCCGGCTCTTGCGGTGCAGGAAATCCTTGAGCACCGGCTCCTTCAGCCCGAGCTTCAGCGCGAGCTCCGCCACCGTCGGGGGGGCAACGCCGCCCGCTTGCAGCGCCGGCAGCACGGCCTGCCACATCCTCTCGTCCTCGGGATTCGAGGTCGCGTCGTGCCCCGGCAGGCGCACGGCGGTGCCGCGGATTTCGAGCTTGCGCTCGTCCGCGAGCTCGCGCGCGAGCGAGTGGAAGGCCTCCGCCGGCAGTTGCGGCGCGAGCTGCGCGCGCAGCGCCTCCATTTCCATGCCCGCCGCCTGCGGCTGCGCGCGGTGGAAATCCCCCACGGCGGCGGCAATCCGCTCGCGCAGGCCCTCGCGCTGCGCCCGCGCGATGCCGACCCGGCTGTCCTTGCCCACCACGGCGATGCCCGCTTCCGAGTAGAGCTCGCCCGCCCGCCCGGGCTTCAGGTTGAAAATCCGCTCGAAGCGGGCGAGGTCCACGCCGCGGTCCGACATCTCGAGCAGCCCGGCGAGCGCCGCTTCCGGCGAGCCGCTCGCGAGCGCGGCAAGCTCGGCCTTGCGCGCGGGCGCCGAGCGGCGGGCGGCGGGGGCGAAGGGGTCGATCACGACGCCGCCCCCGAGCGTGCGGCGCGCCGACTGGTCGCGCAGGATGAAACGGTCGCCGTGGAGCGCGCCGACGGGCTTGTCGAGCACGAGCTGCGCGGTGCCGGAGGCGCCGGGCGCGATCGCGTCGCCCTTGGGAATGGAGATGCGGGCCGTCACGTCCGCGGTCGCAAGGTGCACGTGCAGCGGCGTCCAGTGCTCGAGCGCCTCGCGCTCGGCGGCGAGCACGGCGACGCGCGCCTCGATGCGCTGCGTCGGCGCGTGGATCGCCTCGGCGAGCACCCAATCGCCGCGCGCCACCGTCTCCAGGTCGGCGCCCGTGAGGTTCAACGCGCAGCGCTGGCCGGCCCGGGCGCGCTCGGCCGCGAGCCCGCGCATCTGGATGCCGCGCACGCGCACCGCCGTGCCTTTGGGGGAGACCACCAGCCTGTCGCCGGGCGAGACCTCGCCGTTGAACACCGTCCCCGTCACCACCGTTCCGCTGCCGGCGACCGTGAAAGCGCGATCGATCGCGAGCCGGAAGTACTGGCCCTCCGTCGCGCGGCCGGCCTGCGCCTCGGCCGCCGCCACGAGCGCCCGGCGCAGTTCCTCGATCCCCGCGCCGGTGACGGCCGACACCGGCAGCACCGGGATGCCGGCGAGCCGGGTCGCCGCGAGCAGCGCGGCGACCTCCGCAGCGACCGTCTGCACGCGCTCGGGCGGGACGCGGTCCACCTTGGTGATGACGGCGATGCCGCGGCGGATGTCGAGGAGATCGAGGATGTGCAGGTGCTCGACCGTCTGGGGCATGATCCCGTCGTCGGCGGCTGCCACGAGCAGCGCGAAGTCGATCCCGCACACGCCCGCGAGCATGTTGCGGATGAAGCGCTCGTGGCCGGGAACGTCCACGAATCCGATCACGGCGCCGCTCGCGAGCGGCCAGTACGCGAACCCGAGGTCGATCGAGATGCCGCGCGCCTTCTCCTCCGGCAGGCGGTCGGTGTCGACGCCGGTGAGCGTCTTCACCAGCAGCGTCTTGCCGTGGTCGATGTGTCCCGCGGTCGCTACGATCATTTCGAAATCCGCGAATCGTGAATCGTGAATCGTGAACCGAGCAAGGCGAATCGCGAATCACAAATCACGAATCACGCCTTCATGTCCCCCAGTTCGAGGTGCTTCAGCTGCTCCACAAACTCATCTTCATGCTCGAGGCAGCGCAGATCCATGATGAAGGCGCCGTCCTTCACGCGCCCGATCACGGGCACGGGCAGCGCGCGGAAAGCCGAAGCGATCTCCGCGGCCGCGGCGTTGCGGCGCTTGCCGGCAACGCTCACCGCGATGCCGCAGCTCGCGATGAGGTCCACCGGCAGCGAGCCGCTGCCGATCTGGCTCCTCAGCGCAACGATCCCGGCCTCGGCCTTGCCGGCGAGCGCCGCCTGGACAGGGGGCAGGAGGCGTTTCGCCAGCGCTTCGATCTCGGCGAGCGGGCGCGTGAGGAGTTTCAGCGTCGGCAGCCGCTCGCCGAGGCGGCCCGGATCGGCGTAGAGCCTGAGCACGGCTTCGAGCGCGGCAAGCGTCATCTTGTCCACCCGCAGCGCGCGCTTCATCGGGTTCTTCCGGATGCGCTCGACGAGCGCCGCCCGCCCCACGATCAATCCCGCCTGCGGCCCGCCGAGGAGCTTGTCGCCGCTGAAGGTGACGAGGTCGGCGCCGGCGGCGAGCGCCTCGCGCGGCGTGGGCTCGTGCGGCAAGCCGTAGTCCTCGAGATCGACCAGCATGCCGCTGCCGAGATCCACGATGAAGGGCAGCCCGTGCCTGCGCGCGAGCGCAGCGAGGTCGGCTTCGGCGACGGCCGCCGTGAAGCCGTGGATCGCGTAGTTGCTGGTGTGCACCTTCATCAGCGCCGCGGTGCGCGGCGAGATCGCGCCCGCATAGTCCTTGAGGTGCGTGCGGTTGGTGGTGCCGACTTCTCTCAGCCTGCAGCCGGCGCGCGCCATGATGTCCGGGATGCGGAAAGCCCCGCCGATCTCGATCAGCTCGCCGCGCGAGACCGGCACCTCCTTCTTCTGCGCGAGGGTGTTCAACGCGAGGTACACGGCCGCGGCGTTGTTGTTGACCACGAGCGCCGCCTCCGCGCCGGTGAGGCGCGTCAACCAGCGCTCGACGTGCCGGTCGCGCTCGCCGCGTTGCCCGCCCTCGAGGTCGTATTCGAGGTTGACGGGACGCGTCATCGCGCGCGCGACCGCCCGGGCGGCCTGCTCGGGCATCACCGCGCGGCCGAGATTGGTGTGCAGCACCGTGCCCGTGAGATTGAGGACGGGGCGCAGCGATGGCTCCGTCTCGCGGGCGAGCCGCGCCGCGCACGCGCCCACGAAGCCGCCTTCGTCGAAAGCCGGCCCGGGACGGGAAGCGCGACGGGAGAGGCCGGCGCGCAGCGCGGCGAGCTCCGAGCGCGCCGCCTCGGTTACGAGCGGCCGCCCGTAGCGCGCGATGAGCCTTGCGACCGCATCGAGCCTGAGCAGGCGGTCAAGCGACGGGATCGCGCGACGCGCGGACGGTCCGGGATTCAACATGGCGGACAGCCAGTGAGCGGGACGCGCCGGGCGATCAGTGCGGTCATGCTGCGCGGGCGGATGCGAAAGGCGTCGAAGGGCTTGCAGTTTAGCTCAACTCGGGGCCGTGTGCTATTCTCGCTCGCGCTGGCAGCCTGTCGGGCTTGAGGTCCCGACAGGCTGCCAGCAGCGAAATCGGCCGAGCGCGAAATGCGCGACGAGGAGCGAAGATGAAGGCTGTTGTTCGACTGTGCGTGGGCATGCTGGCCGCGCTGGCGTCGTTCGCCGCGCCGGCGCAGCAGGCGGACCGGGAGCAGAAATACCCGGTGCGGCCGATCCGCTTGATCTGCCCCTATGTCCCGGGCGGCGGCGCCGACATCTTCTCGCGCACCGTCGGCCAGAAGCTGACGGAGGCGCTGGGGCAGACGGTGGTGGTGGACAACCGCGCCGGCGCGAACGGCGGCATCGGCACCGAGCTGGTGGCGAAGGCGGCGCCGGACGGCTATACGCTGCTTCTCGCCAACAGCGGCCCGATGACGGTCAACCCGGTGCTCTACAAGAAGGTCGCCTACGATCCGGTCAGGGATTTCGCGCCGATCTCGCAGGGGGCCATCTATTTTTACGTGCTGGTGGCGCTGCCGTCCTTTCCCGCCGGCAATCTCACGGATTTCATCGCGCAGCTCAAGGCGAAGCCGGGACAAATGACCTATGGCTCCACCGGCATCGGCGGCGGCAACCATCTTGCCGGGGAGCTGTTCAACCTGATGACGGGCACCCGGTCGATCCACGTGCCCTACACGGGAAGCGCTGCGGCGCTCGCGGCCTTCCTCGGCGGACAGCTGAGCTACATGTTCGACACCGTGATCACTTCGGTGCCGCTCATCAGGGCCGGCAGGGTGAGGGCGATCGGCGTCACGGCGCTCAAGCGCGCCTCCTCGCTGCCGGAGGTGCCCACGCTCGACGAGCTGGGGCTGAAAGGCTTCGAGCTCACGCAGTGGCAGGCGATCGCTGCCCCGGCTGGCACGCCGAAGCCGATCGTGGACCTGCTCTACCGCGAGGTCGCAAAAGCGCTCAAGGCGCCCGAGGTAATCGAGCGCCTCGCGACACAGGGCGGCAGCGAGCTCGTGGGAAGCACGCCGGAGGAATTCGCGCAGGTGATCAGGAACGACCTGGCGAAGTACGCGAAGCTCGTCAAGGCGGCGAACATCCAGGGTCGGTAGCGCGCCGGCGGGCGGAAGAGGGGCCCCGATTTATCGGGGATCTGACCCCGGAGGCGCGCACTTCTCACTCGAAGAGTCTTTCCGGGAGCGGCAGCCCCGCGAGGTCATCGGCCGTGAGCCGGCGGTCGGGCTCGATGCCGAAGCGCTCGAGCACGTGCATCAGCTGCCGCGCATGCTGCGCCGAGTGCCAGGTCGAGCGCTCGAGCAGCATGTGAAGCGGCGGCGTGCCGAAGAAGGTGTTGACCTTCCGCTTGCACGACTTGTCCTCGAGCCCGTCCCACCACCGCTCGAGCCGCTCGATCACGGTGTCGCCGTAGCGCGCGATCTCCTCGCCGCTCATGAACGTGCCGTCCCCGGGCGGCACGTTGGCGAGCTGTACCGCGTACTCGGCCCCGTCGATCGCGGTCTCGAGAAACGCCTCCCCGATGCGGAAGATGTGATGGCACATGAGCCGGATCGAGCGGTCGCGGTTCTCGATGACGCGCTCGTGGATGCGCTCATCGGGCAGCTGCCGCATGTAGCGCTGGGCAGCGCGCAGCACGTGGATCCATTTCGGGACGAGCGCCGCAGGCGGCAGCGGCGTGTGACCGGTGCCCTGGAGGCCGACGAACTCGGCGACGTCCTCCAGGTTCTGGCCGAAGACATAGTCCCCGCCCTTGGCGACGACCGGCACGTTGCGCACGCCGAACGCGAGGAGCTTTTCCCGTCCACCCGCGTCGTTCAGCACGTCAACGGCGACGAAGTCGATGCCCTTTCGCGAAAGAAACTCTTTCGCCCGCAGGCAGCTGCTTCAGCCGGGCTGGGTGAAGAGGATGAACGGCTCGGTTGCGCCCATGTCCGCGGTCCGAAAGGTAGATGAAAGGCGGGATGAGCGTACTACCCGCCGTGAGCGAGCGTCAAGCCGCCAGGAGTTTGCCGGACTTTGGGCCGACAAACTCCTTCTAGCAGCCTGTCGGCGCGCTAAGTCCGACAGGCTGCCGGGCTGGCGGAAGGGCTGGCTCAGCGCGCGTCCTTCAGGGACAGCGCTCCGCCCACTTCGGAAGGCGGAAGGCGGAAGGCGGAAGGCGGAAGGCGAGGGAGGCTCCAGCTAACGGTTTTTTTCTTCATCCTTCTTCCTTCAGCGGCTCGGCGCCCGGCGGGCACTCCGCGTCCCGGTTCTGGTAATCGCGCGTGCGCTCGGCCGATTCGATGATGCCCCCGCCCAGGCACACCCGGCTCTCGTAGACCACCACCGACTGGCCGGGCGTCACCGCCCACTGCGGCTCGGCAAACGCGATCTGGCACTGCTCCGCGCTTAGCCTGCTGATCGCGCAGGCCGCCTCCTTCTGCCGGTAGCGCGTTTTTGCGCCGTACACCCATTGCGTATGCGGGGCGGTGCCGCTCACCCAATTGAGCTCCGTCGCGATGAGACGATCGTGGTAGAGCGCGGGGTGATCGCGCCCCTGCACGACGATCAGGCGGTTGTGCTTCATGTCCTTGGCGGCGACGTACCACGGCTCGCCGTCACCCTCGCGACTGCCGCCGATGCCCAGGCCCTGGCGCTGCCCGATGGTATAGAACATGAGGCCCTGGTGGCGGCCGACGACGCGCCCGTCGAGGGTGCGGATCTCGCCGGGGTTGTCCGGCAGGTAGCGGGCGAGGAACTCCCGGAAGGGGCGCTCGCCGATGAAGCAGATGCCGGTGGAGTCCTTCTTGTCGTGGACCGGAAGACCTTCGCGCCGCGCGATGGCGCGCACCTCGCGCTTGTAGAGGGCGCCGAGCGGAAACAGCGTCTTCGCGAGCTGCGCCTGGTTCAGGCGGTAGAGGAAATAGCTCTGGTCCTTGGTGCCGTCCTCCGCCTTCAGGAGCTCGATGAGGCCGTCCGTCTCGCGCACCTGGGCGTAATGGCCGGTGGCGATGGCGTCGGCGCCGAGGCCGAGCGCGTGGTCGAGGAAGGCCTTGAACTTGATCTCGGCGTTGCACAGCACGTCCGGATTGGGGGTGCGGCCGGCCTCGTATTCGCGCAGGAAATCGTTGAATACCCTTTGCTTGTATTCATTCGAGAAATTGACGACGTCAATTTCTATGCCGATCTTGTCGGCGACCGCGACCGCGTCCACCAAATCCTCGCGCGAGCTGCAGTACTCCCCGGTGTCGTCGTCCTCCCAGTTCTTCATGAAGAGGCCGGACACCGCGTAGCCCTGCTGCTTGAGCAGGAGCGCGGCGACCGAGGAGTCCACCCCGCCCGACATGCCGACGATGACGCGCTTGCCTGCCATGGTTCTATCGAATATTTCTCTGTGCTCTGCGGTGAAAAAGCGGGTCTAGGGAGTGTGATGGCGCAGGACGCCGAGGGGGAAGCGCTGGCCGGCGAGGTAATCGTCCATGCAGCGCATGACGAGCGGCGAGCGGTGGCGCGCCGCCTCGCGCCGGATCTCCTGGGGCGTGAGCCACACCGCGTGAAGGATGCCTTCGTCGAGCGCGCGGCCCGGCTCGTGTCCGGCGACGTCTCCCATGAAAGCGAATCGTATGTAAGTGACGTCGTCACCCGGGTGATGATACTGGTAGACACCCAGCAGGGCGGTTGGTTTGAAGATGTAGGCCGTCTCCTCCAGGGTCTCGCGCGCGACCCCCTGGAGCAGGGTTTCACCCGGGTCGAGATGCCCGGCCGGCTGGTTGTACACGCGGCCGTGCGCGGTATGCTCCTCCACCAGCAGAAAGTGCCCGCCGCGCTCGACCACGGCGGCGACGGTCACGTTGGGCTTCCACATGGGCTTCCGTTGGGAAAAGCCGTAATTTTATTACTTCGCCGCAAGCTGCCCAAGGCCGGGGGCCCGGGCCGCGGAAATCCTGAGGCGCTTTCTCGCCGGGGTACGACTCCAAACAAAAAGGGCAGGGTGCTCACCCTGCCCTTTCCTCAACCGGATCGTGGTCCGCGCGCCTACTTCTTTTCCTCGGCCTTCTTCTTGGCTTCGCCCTTCTTCTTCGGTTCTGCCTTCTTCTTTTCTTCGGCCTTCTTCTTCGCGGGGGCCTTCTTCTCCTCGGCAACGGCCTTCTTCGCGGCCTTTTCTTCCTTCTTCTCCTGCGCGATCCCCGGCGAAGCGACGGCGACGGCGAACAGGCCGGCGAAAATTGCGGCAAGCAGTTTCTTCATGTCATGTCCTCCCAACGGGTGTTATTGAAAATTCCCGGCGGCGGGCGCCGCCGAAAGCTCCTCGAGCAAGGAAAGCGTAGCCCAAAACCCGCCCTCTGGCAACGTCATGGCCGGCCGCGGTGGCGCTCGAGCGCCGCGGCCGGGTCGAGGTCGGCGCGACGATGGCCGCAGTAAAAAAGGCAGGGTCGTCAACCCTGCCTTTTCTGGAGAGAAGCGTGGTTACTTCTTCTCTTCGGCTTTCTTGCCTTCGCCCTTCTTCGCTTCGCCCTTCGGCTCGGCCTTCTTTGCTTCGGCCTTCTTCTTCGGTTCAGCCTTCTTCTTCTCTTCGGCCTTCTTCTTTTTCTCGGCCTTCTTCTTCTCGGGAGCGGCCTTCTTCTCTTCGGCCTTCTTCTCCGCGGCCTTCTTTTCTTCCTTCTTCACTTCCGCCTTCTTCTCTTCCTTCTTCTCCTGCGCGAACGCGACCGGGGTCACGGTCACCGCGGCGAAGACGGCGGCCAGCAGCGTGGTCAACAGCTTGCTCATGGTCTTTCCTCTTGGTGAGTTGATGGATCGTTCAGCGAATGACGACCGGTTTATCGGTCACCGGCCATAACGGCCGAGTGCCGACTTGCGTTGACAGCCCGGCTAAACTTTTCGCGGCCCCGGCCGCCGCGACCTCAAGAGGCGGGCAGGAATCCCGTTAACAAACAACACGTTGAGCGCCAGCAACTCGCTTCAGATGAGGCCCGGAGCGTCCCCCGGGGTTACGCGGCTACCGGCTCGGGCAGGTCGCGCGTGATCAGCCGGTAGGCGGGCAGGGTGAGGAACTCGACGTAATCGTCGCTCGTCGTGATCTCGTCGAACAGTTTTGCCGCCTCTTCGTAGCGGCCGGCCTTCCACGCTCCCTCTCCGAGCAGCGTCCTCACCCGGGCGAGCTCTTCGGGCAGGAGCTCGCGGATGAGCTCCCGGGTGACCTTGCGGCCGTCCTCGAGCACCCCCTTGGGGCTGCGGATCCACTGCCAGATCTGGGAGCGCGCGATCTCGGCGGTGGCGGCGTCCTCCATCAGGTTGAAAACCGGGACGCAGCCGTTGCCGGCAAGCCAGGCCCCGATGTACTGGATGCCGACGCTGATGTTGTTGCGCAGCCCCGCCTCGGTGATTGGCCGCTCGGGCCGAAAATCGAGCAGGTCCTTCGCCGTGACCTGGACATCGCCGCGCTTCCTGTGGATCTGGTTCGGCGTCGGCATGTAGCGGTCGAACACCGCTTTCGCCACCTCGACGAGGCCCGGATGCGCGACCCACGTGCCGTCGCAGCCGTCGGTTGCTTCCCGGATCTTGTCGGCGCGCACTTTCGCGAGCGCCGCCTCGTTCGCGGCGGGATCGTCCTTGATCGGGATCTGCGCCGCCATCCCGCCCATGGCGAAGGTGTTGCGCCGGTGGCAGGTCTTGACGAGCAGCAGGGCGTAAGCCCGCATGAAGGGGGCCGTCATCGTCACCTGCGCGCGGTCGGCGAGGCAGAAGTCCCTGTTCGAGCGGAATTTCTTGATGCAGCTGAAGATGTAGTCCCAGCGCCCGATGTTGAGGCCCGCCGAATGCTCGCGCAGCTCGTAGAGGATCTCGTCCATCTCGAAGGCCGCGAGCACGGTCTCGATCAGCGCGGTTGCCTTGATCGTGCCCACCGGCACGCCGAGCTCGCGCTGCGCGGCGACGAAGATGTCGTTCCACAGGCGCGCTTCGAGATGGCTTTCCATCTTCGGCAGGTAGAAATACGGCGCGCTCCCGTGCGCGAGGAGGCTCTTGGCGTTGTGGAAGAAGTACAGGGCGAAATCGAAGATCGCGCCGGAGACCGGAGCGCCGTCCACCCGCACGTGCTCTTCCATCAGGTGCCAGCCGCGCGGCCGCACGAAGAGGGTGGCGATGCGGTCGTTGAGGCGGTAGCGCTTGCCCTCCGGGCTCACGAAGCCGATCGTGCGGTTGACCGCGTCGCGCAGGTTGATCTGCCCCTCGATCAGGTTCGCCCAGGTCGGGGTGTTGGCGTCCTCGAAGTCGGCCATGAACACGCTGGCCCCGGAATTGAGCGCATTGATCACCATCTTGCGGTCGGTCGGGCCGGTGATCTCGACGCGGCGATCCTGCAGGTCACGCGGGGCCGGGGCGATGGTCCACTCGGAGTCGCGGACATGCCGGGTCTCGGGCAGGAAATCCGGCAGCTTCCCGGCGTCGAGCTCGGCCTGCCGCCCGGCGCGTGCCGCGATCAGCTCGCGGCGGCGGCCTTCGAACTTGCGCGCGAGCTTGGCCACGAACACGAGCGCCTGCGGGGAGAGGATTTCGGCATGCTGCGGCGCCACCGCGGCGAGCAGCTCGACGCCGGCAGGCAGTGCGAGGTGCACGCTCATCGTTTCTTCCTTTTCGCGTGTGGCCATGGGCGCGGGTTTTTCGCATCGTGAGAACAACTCCCGCGATGCGTGTTATGCGTTGGATTCTAGGGCGCCGCCCGGATGTCGCACAATAAAATTTTTTTGTAGCGCGGTTGCGCCGATTGATGGCCGCTCGACGGCGACCCTCGCGCGCCATGATCGAACGCCGTGCGAAGCCCTGGCAACCCTTGTTCGCTACCGCTGGGCCGGCAAAGCGTGGAGCGGGTTCCAAGCGTGAATTCCGGCCATGTGGCCCCGGAGACGCGCGGCGAAACGGCTTGGCCGCCCTGCCCGGGCCGCCCGGGGCCCGTGATCGCGTTTGCTATAATCCAAACCTTTGCAGGCGGCGGACCGAGCAGGTTGCGCCGCGATCCTCCCGGCAGAACTCCTTTTCCCGCAGACGACGCCAGCAAGCAGCAGCAAGAAAAGATCCCCCGGAGAGATCCGTTGTCGGTCCCCCGGCGGATCGACGAACACCCCGATCACCCGATTCACCCAGTTCCAACGGAGAAGAAGCACCATGACTGAACGACTCGACCTGTTGAAGATCGCCCAGGAAGAACAGAGCGGCAATCTATTCAAGCTGCTCGACAGCCTCTACAAGCGATCCAGGATCCAGCCGCGGGGCATTTCCGACGCGATCATCTGGGAGGGCGGGAACTGGCACGGAAACGTCAAGCCGGTCGCGCACGCGTTCACCGACATGTTTGCGCTCAACGGCACGCTGATGGCCCTCGACGTGCTGGGCTTGCCGTTCCTCGGCGTGCCCATGATGGCGCAGTTCCGGCACGACACCCGGCTCGCATCGCTCGAATGGTTCGGCAAGCTCGAGTACACGGCGATCAAATGGTCCACCGCCGGCGACGCCCTGGTGAACGAGAACGGGAAGAAGGTGGTGGTCTACGGCAAGTCTGCCAACGCGCCGCTGCGCACCGCGGCCGGGGTCTACTGCAACGTGCGCCCCTACGGCACGATCACCAACGTGCGCTTCATGCCCGGCCTGCCCTACTCCCAGGACATCAAGAAATTCCGGGTCGACCGGGACACCGGCAACATCCACTCCGAGATGAACACGCCCGGAGTGAGGATGGCATACGCGGCGCGTTTGTTCCTGAAGATGGTGCACGAAACCGGCCAGATCGGGCGCATCGCCACGAAGCCCACCCAGGCGCAGGAGGATGCCGTCAACGCGGGGATCCTGCGCTGGCTGCTGCAGGGCACGAAATTCCGTCTCGGGCGGCGCTACTCCGTCGACGCCTACGCCGAGCACAAGGCGAACGTCGACGCGATCGCCGCGTTGCTGCCCAAGGACTTCAAAGCCGGCATGGAGAACTGGGCCGGCGAGATCAACGAGCACATTTCAGATACCAACTTCGGCATCCTGCTGCACGACATGTACCAGCAGCGGAAGGTCCTCGTGTACTCGACCGACCTCGACGGCGACCGGCTGACCGACCTCATGGCCGATGCGCCCGACGTGCTGCGCGGGTGGGGGCAGCGGGTTCTCGACCACGTCAAGGCCGGCGCCGACATCAACAAGGTCTGGAAGGAGATGGGCTTCACCATGGCGAGCGGCAAGGACATGGCGAGCGTCATGTACCGCATGGAGGGCGAGCCGATCTTCGAGCAGACGCTGGGTTCAGCCGACGCGATGCTTCTGCGCCTGCTGGCCGGGGATGAGACCGTCGGCGGCGAGAAGCAGCCCTACGATCCGCGCATCCATTTCGTCCTGATCAACGAGGCCTACAAGGCGGCAAATCCGGGGAATAAGGAACTCGCCGGCTGGCTGGACGCGCAGCTCGCGACCTTCGACAGGATCTACAGCGGGAAGCGGCCCCGTTACCTCGAGGGCTACAACAAGCTGAAGGAAGCGATCAAGCCTTGGGGCAAATAGGCGCGTCTCCGCGCCACCTCGGCGCCCCCCTCCAGGAGCCCCAATAGGCAAAGCCCACGCCACCAGGGGTCGCGTGGGCTTTCTGTTCGGTAACCGGGACCGCCGGCCGGGGCCGGCGCGGTGTTTACGAGACGGCCTGGATGTTCGAGGCTTGCTTGCCCTTGGGACCCTGGGTCACCTCGAACGACACCTTCTGGCCTTCCTTGAGCGTCTTGAAGCCGCTCATCTGGATCGCCGAGAAATGCGCGAACAGATCCTCGCTGCCGTCATCCGGCGTGATGAACCCGTAGCCCTTGGCGTCATTGAACCACTTCACCGTGCCCGTTGCCATACACCTACCTCTGCTGGGAATAAAGCGGGAGGGACGCCCGCACGCTGTTTGCCTTTCAAGATCGCGTACGGGCCAAACCGGTACAGCGAGAATGCTTGAAGCCAAACACCCACCCGCTTTCTAGGCCATTTGCGGGGGGAAGTCAAGTATAGCCCCGGCGCGGGTTGTGGTGCATGTCACGGACGCTACTTGAAAATTTTCCGATTACGGGGAAAATATCAATCGAAGCACGGCACTAAACGCGGTTTCCGGCATGGCGACTCGACATCGCGAAGACACGGTTCTTGAGGCGAAGAAGAGCAAGGTCAAACCGCCGCCGCTGTTCAAGGTGCTGCTGCTGAACGACGACTACACGCCCATGGATTTCGTGGTCGTGGTGCTGCAGAAATTCTTCGCGCTGAGCCGCGAGAAGGCGACGCAGATCATGCTCAAGGTGCACCGGGAAGGCATCGGGGTGTGCGGGGTCTACCCGCGGGATGTGGCGTCGACCAAGGTCGAGCAGGTAAAATCGTACGCCAAGCAGCACCAGCATCCGTTACAGTGTGTGATGGAAGAAACATGACATGATCGCGCAGGAACTCGAAGTCAGCCTTCACATGGCCTTCATGGAAGCGCGCCAGAAGCGCCACGAGTTCATCACCGTGGAGCACCTGCTGCTCGCGCTCCTCGACAACCCCTCGGCCTCGGAGGTGCTGCGTGCGTGCGCGGCCGATATCGAGGACCTGCGCAAGCAGCTCGCCGAATTCGTCACGGAGCACACCCCGATTCTCGCGGGCGAGGACGCGGACACCCAGCCCACGCTCGGCTTCCAGCGGGTGATCCAGCGCGCGATCCTGCACGTGCAGTCCTCGGGCAAGAAGGAGGTGACGGGGGCGAACGTGCTGGTGGCGATCTTCGGCGAAAAGGACTCCCACGCGGTCTACTTCCTGCACCAGAAGGGCGTCACGCGGCTCGATGTCGTGAACTACATCTCGCACGGTATCACCAAGGTGCCCCAGACGGCGCCGTCCAAGGCCGACCACGAGGCCGAAACCGAGCACGAGGGCTCGCCCGGCGGGGCGCTCGAGAACTTCACGCTCAATCTCAACACGATGGCGCTCGCCGGCAAGATCGATCCCCTGATCGGGCGCGAGCGCGAGATCGAGCGCGTGATCCAGACCCTGTGCCGCCGCAGGAAGAACAACCCCCTGCTGGTGGGCGAGGCGGGCGTCGGCAAGACCGCGATCGCGGAGGGCCTCGCGCGCCGGATCACGGAGGGCAACGTTCCCGAAGTGCTCAAGCGCTGCCACGTCTACGCGCTCGACATGGGCGCGCTGCTCGCCGGCACCAAGTACCGCGGCGATTTCGAGCAGCGGCTGAAAGCGGTGCTGAAGCAGCTGGTGGACAACCCCAACGCGATCCTCTTCATCGACGAGATCCACACCCTGATCGGGGCGGGCGCGGCCTCCGGCGGCACGCTCGATGCCTCCAACCTGCTCAAGCCCGCGCTGCAGACCGGGCAGCTGAAGTGCATCGGCGCGACCACCTACAACGAGTACCGCGGCGTGTTCGAGAAGGACCATGCCCTCTCGCGGCGCTTCCAGAAGATCGACGTGGTCGAGCCCTCGGTGGCGGAGACGATCGCCATCCTGAAGGGGCTTAAATCGCGCTTCGAGTCGCACCACGGCGTGAAGTACCAGCCCGCGGCGCTCACGGCCGCGGCCGAGCTGTCCGCGCGCTTCATCAACGACCGCCACCTGCCCGACAAGGCGATCGACGTGATCGACGAGGCGGGCGCGGCGCAGAAGATCCTGCCGCGCGCGAAACAGAAGCGCATCATCGGCAAGCACGAGATCGAGGAGATCATCGCCAAGATCACGCGGGTGCCGGTGCAGGCGGTGTCCGTGGACGACAGGAACGCCCTGAAGAACCTCGACCGCGATCTCAAGGCCGTGGTGTTCGGCCAGGACAAGGCGATCGACGCGCTCTCCGCCGCGATCAAGATGGCGCGCTCCGGTCTCGGCAACCCGCAGAAGCCGATCGGCTGCTTCCTGTTCTCGGGGCCGACGGGGGTGGGCAAGACCGAGGTCGCGCGCCAGCTCGCCTACATCATGGGCGTCGAGCTCGTGCGCTTCGACATGTCGGAGTACATGGAACGGCACGCGGTCTCGCGCCTGATCGGCGCGCCGCCCGGATACATCGGCTTCGACCAGGGCGGGCTCCTGACGGAAGCCATCACCAAGCACCCCTACTCGGTGCTGCTGATGGACGAGATCGAGAAGGCGCACCCGGACATCTTCAACATCCTGCTGCAGGTGATGGACCACGGGACGTTGACCGACAACAACGGGCGCAAGGCCGACTTCCGCCACGTGGTGATCGTCATGACCACCAACGCGGGCGCGCAGGAACTCTCGAAGGGCGGGATCGGCTTCGCCCCGAGCACGCAGGCGGGCGACGAGATGGCCGAGATCCGGCGCCTGTTCACGCCGGAATTCAGGAACCGGCTCGACGCGATCATCTCGTTCAACGCGCTCGACCGCGAGATCATTCTGCGCGTGGTGGACAAGTTCCTGATGCAGCTCGAGCAGCAGCTCGAGGAAAAGAAGGTCGAGCCGACCTTTACGCCTGCGCTGCGGGA
>Ga0073934_10006699_pt1 | contig 16551 bp, 14 predicted proteins | sample LarsenN4metaG_FD_76834 | JGI IMG/M metagenome (GOLD analysis project Ga0073934, IMG submission 76834) | Hot spring sediment bacterial and archeal communities from British Columbia, Canada, to study Microbial Dark Matter (Phase II) - Larsen... ...
CGCGATGAAAGAGGACTCAGATCAGCAAGCGGACTTGATCAGAATTTCCGGAAACAGCTGGTCAGAATTTCCGGAACCCACACTGTCGAGGTCTGTCAACGACTTTCACGAACTGTCTGTCGTTGGGAGACCAGCTATGCTCTACTCGATCACCGTGGATCTGGGAGATCCTCAGGGAGACAACGAGGCCCTGATGGAAGCTCTCGACATCATCAGGGCTAAACCCCTCGTCAAGCTGCGGAAGCGCAAGCAGTGGATCGCGAGCACGCGGTACCAGCCAACTGCCGTGCGGATGCTTCTGGACAGAAGCGCGAGAGGCGACGACAAGATCGAGATTGTCGTATTACCGAAGCAACGCACCGACGAACTGCGTGACCTGTTGAACGACGCCAGCTAGTTCGCCCCGGCGCAGGGTGATCGGCCCGGACTTGTTTTTTCTGGGTTTGTGATCGCTACAATTGCCAATGCGCATGTTTCTGCGACAGTCGACGGTTGGACGCGAGCCGCTGGCGATTGCGATGAGCGGTGTGCGCATGGGCGAGCGCCTCCTGCAAATCGGGATCGACACGCCCGCCGTGACCGGTCTGCTGGCGGCTAAACCGGGACTCTCGGGCGAATCTTCCATCGTGGTCGCGGACGAACCCACAGCAGCGCGAGCGCGCCGCGCTGTCGCCGACACGAGCGCGAACGTCGACATCCGCGTTCAAGCGTTGAGCTCGCTTCCATTCGCAGACGCGTCCTTCGATTTGATCGTGATCAACGACCGGGGTGGCGAAACGCTGACCGCGCCAGCCGCGACTGTGCTGCTCGCGGACTGCCGGCGCGTTCTTCGATCGGGGGGGCGCCTCGTTGTCATCGGCAAAGGATCCGCCTCCGGACTCGCGGCCCTCCTCCACTCGCGAAAGGAGCCCACCGGGCCGGAGGCCTCCGAACAGGCGCTCCAGCGCGCCGGTTTCCGCGCCGTCCGCATGCTCGGCGATCGCGACGGCTACCGTTTCGTCGAAGGACTCCACGTCACCGGTTGACCTGCTGGTGGGACATTGAATCGCTCTCGGCTCTTGTCCCGGTCGATACAGGCCTGAATCCGCAACCCACCACAGGCAAGGGATTTGCCTGTTCGCTCGCCAGGGCATGCTGTCCCAACTCGACGTTTTCACCGTTGACGAGATCGCCCGGGTCGGAGGCGTGTCGCGGGCATCTGTCCAGCGTCTGGTCGAGACAGGCCGCCTGAAACCCATTGGGGATTCGGACTTTTTCGACACGCGGGCGGCGGTCAACGCGGCCCGTCTCGCCAGGCGGGAAGTGGCAGCGCACAGCGAGACAACGGTCCTGGGATACGCCTCGTCCCCCCGCGAAAGGCGATTGTCAGCCGCTGTCTCCTCAGTGGTGCACCTCGCGGCTCTCGCTCTCATCGTCTCGACAACATCCGGGGCGGTGAAGATGGCCGCGAAGGTGCCTCAGGATCGTCTGGTGTTTGTGGCGGGCATCGGACCCGGCGGGGGCGGGGGGGGTGGTGGCCGGGCGCCACCAATCCCCGTGAAACGAATCGAGCGACCGAAACCGACGGCGTCGCCATCGCTTCAGCCAGACCCGGATCCAATTCCATCGCGGGCGCTCGCTGCACCGGTGGTCATGGTCGCGGGCGACGCGAAGCCGGATGCCGCGGAAGAGGACGGTTCTGGCCCAGGCCTGGGCCCCGGAGTTGACGACGGCACGGGCGGGGGAGCGGGAGGCGGCCCCTACCGGCCTGGCAGCGGAATCGAGCCACCCCGTCTTGTTCGTGAAGTGAAGGCACGGTATACCGAGGAGGCTCGGACCAGAGGAGTCACTGGCGGCGTCGTCCTCGAGATCGTCATCAAGTCCGACGGCACCGTTGGCGACATCAGGGTGCTCCGAGGACTCGGCTATGGTCTCGACGAGCGGGCCATGACTGCCGTTCGGAACTGGAAATTCGCTCCTGCCCGTCGAATGGGTACACCCGTGGACGTTCTTGTCGAGGTGGAGGTGGAGTTCTCGCTCCGGTGAGCTCCGGCAATCAATGGACCTGACGCCTCTTGTCGGCTCACTTTCGCTCGTGGTGATGGTCCTGGCGGCAATCACGGTGCGTCACTGGCGTATGGACCGGCGCCGCTCCGAGGCGCGGATAGCAGCCCTCGCTGCCGCGATCGACGATCCGCGCTGGCCGGCTCCAATCGATGAGGCTGAGGGCGCGTCGTTTGCCGACACGCCACGCGGCATGTCGTTCGTGGTGCCGGAGGTCCATCGGCCGTCGCGAGGACCTGCGTTCATTGCAGCCGGGGTGGTGGTAGTGGCCGCCGGGGCTCTCCTGGCGGCCGGCATGAGCGGCTCGTCGCGCAGCCCGCGCGCGGCAAATGTGACCCCCTCGACGATCGAGTTGACGGCGATGCGGCATGCGCTAGACGATGAAACACTCATCGTGACAGGAGCCGTGCGCAATTCGAGCCAGTCCGCAACTCCCGCGCTTGCAGCGGTCGTCTCAGTACTGGGGCCGGACGGCACGGTCGTGGCGCGCGGCGAGTCACGGCTCGAGCCTGTGGTGCTGGAGCCAGGAAAGGAAACCACGTTCAGGGTTTCAGTGCCCGACGTCGGCGGTCCAGGTCGATATCGCGTCGCCTTCGTGAACGGTAGCCAGATCGTGCCTCACGTTGACCGTCGCAGCGATCTTGGGCGGGCGGCTCTGGCGAATGACGCACGCGGGAACTGATCATGCGCACTCCCTCCGTCTTTGCCGTTCTGATTGCCGTCGCCGCCGCCGCCGTCACCGCTGCTCAGTCGCAGGAAGGTTTTCGGTTCAAGAGCGGCGTCGAATTCGTCAACGTGACGGCGACCGTGACCGATGACGATGGGCGATTTGTTTCCGGGCTGCGTCAGGAAGACTTCACGGTGTACGAGGACGGCCAGGTTCAGGAGGTATCGCACTTCAGCAGCGATCGCGTTCCGGTCAGTCTCGGCATCGCCCTCGACTCGAGCGGCAGTATGTCTCCCGACAAGCTCGCCGCGGCGAGAGCGGCGATCGATCGTCTGATCTTCAAGCTTCTCGACCAGGAGGACGAGCTGTTCTTTCTGGAGTTCGCGACCCGGGCCGAAGTGACGCAAGGCTGGACGACCGATCGACAGGCGATTAGCCGCGCGATCAAGCGAGTGAATCCGGTCGGCGGCACGGCACTGTATGACGCAGTTGCCGAGGCATTGCCGACCGCTGAACTGGGGAGCAATCGCAAGAAGGCGCTGCTGGTCATTTCCGACGGAAACGACACCAACAGTTCAATCCGCGTCAACGAGTTGAGGCAGCGCATACGTGAGAGCGAGGTGCTGGTGTACGCACTGGGCGTTGACAGCACCTCGAGAGCAGCGCCGCGGGTCGTGCAACCGCCGGTGCAGTTCCCGCCGCCGGATTTTCCGTTTCCTGTTCCCGGACGCCGCCCGCGTTATCCACCGATCGGCGGAGGAGGCGGCACGACGTCCTGGCCTCGCAGCCCCGGTGAACGTGTCAACGCCGACGCGCTACGCCAGATTACCGACGACACGGGTGGCCGCACAGAGATCGTCCGCGGATTTGACGGCCTCGACGACGCAACGGCCCGCATCGCAGACGAGTTGAGCAAGCAGTACTTCCTCGGTTACACGAGCTCGGTGAACAAAGACGGACGGTGGCACTCGATCCGAGTCACGGTGCGAGACCGCAATCTGAATGTGCGCGCACGACGGGGGTACATCGCCTCGTGACGTTGCACCGGCATACGAGCGGCCCGGCGGCCCGTAATATGATGGCTCGTCGTGTCGACGTACCTCATCGCCCTCGGACTCAGTCTCGTGGGCGGGCTCGGCGGCCTCCTGGTTGCCTCCGGCGTTCTCCTGGTCAATGATTCGGCCCGCGCACGGCTGGTGCCGTGGCTGGTCAGCTACGCAGTGGGGGCGCTGCTAGGCGTTTCGACTCTTGCGATCCTGCCGACCGCGCTGGAGCAGTTGCCCGCCACGCGTGTCCTCGGCACCCTTCTCATCGGCATCCTGCTGTTTTTCTTTCTCGAGAAGCTGGTGCTCTGGCGCCACTGCCACACCAACGATTGCGAGGTTCACGATGGCGCCGTTCTTCCGGTCCTCGTCGGCGACGCCTTCCACAACTTCGTTGACGGAGCGGTGGTCGCGGCGGCCGTGCTCACATCGGTGCCACTGGGCATCAGCACCGCGTTGGCGGTCGCGGCTCACGAGATCCCGCAAGAGGTCGGTGACGTCGCCATCCTGCTTCATGCCGGGTACTCTCGCCGGCGGGCGCTCTTGCTGAATGTGCTCTCGGCAGGCGCCTCTGGCGTCGGCGCTATCGCGGCCTGCATCTGGTTCGATATCGTTCCCCAGATGCTCCCCTACTTCCTCGCCCTGGCGGCTGCGAGCTTCTTATACGTCGCAATGGCCGACCTCATTCCAGGGCTGCACCGGGGGCGGACCGACGCCGGTTCCATGCGCCAAATCCTGCTGATTGGTGCGGGCATCGCGTCGATACTCGCGCTGTAGCCTGCCGCTGTCCGCGGGCGTGGACGTGTGGACGAGCTTGTCCGCTGAATCCAGCGGATTCCCTGGACCCGGAGCACAGCCGGACATGGCAAAGCCTTTGCCCTTTAGCCGGTCGGTAGTGCGAAGGAGCTTCCCATGTTAGCGAAATTACTGACGGCGGCTGTTGTCGCGCTCGTGATCAGCGCACCGGCCGGCGCGGCGGAGAGCGAAAACCTGCAGTTGTTCCGTGACGTCCAGAGGCAAGTGCTGCGATACCCGCATTTCACGATCTTCGACAGCGTCCACGCGAACGTCGACAACGGACACGTCACATTGGTGGGCAAGGTGACGATGCCGTACAAGCGGACGGATCTCGAGAAGCGCGTCGCCAAGCTGCCCGCGGTGACGAGCATCGACAATCGCATCGAGGTGTTGCCGGTCTCGCAGTTCGACAACCAGCTTCGTTTCGCGATTGCGCGTGCCATCTACAGCAATCACAATTTCCGGCCGTACGCGTCGATGGTGAATCCACCGATTCACATCATCGTCGATCGCGGGAGAGTGACGCTGGAGGGTGTGGTCAATAGTCAGGTGGACCGGATGCTGGCGCGGTCGATCGCGAGCTCGTTCCTCGCCTTCGAGGTCAAGAACGAGCTGCAGACGGAAGCCGAAGTGAAGGCAGCGCTCGAAAAGCTGTAAAGCCGGCCTCAGATGGGGCGGGTCCTTCCGTGCGGACCCGCTTCCATCTCGTCTCGCCCGTGCCTGGCGACACGCCAGATCACCACGCCAAACGCAACCGCCGCCAGAACGATCGTCGAGCCAAACAGCAGCAAGGTCGTATAGAGAATGGAATCCGGTTCCATGTTGACCTGGACGTCAACTGGCGTTCCCTCGATGCGATCGGAAAGCGGTTGCTCCCACTCGAGGATGTTGCCTCGCTCGACTCGACGCGACGGAGCGTTGTGGAACACGATGACGCTCGGGATGTGCATCCGAAAAGCGACGACCTCGTTGCCGTCCCAGCCGACGTCGCCGACCGGCTTTGCGGCAGACGGGCCGACGGCCTGCCTGAACTCCAGCAGGTTCTCGCGCCGGTCGAATCGATATCTCGACCAGGAGAACGGCGCGAGGCGCGAGAGCTGCCGGATATCGTCCACGTCGATCCGTACGTGAACGAACCGGCGTCCATCACGGCGAGACACGCGCACCGACCTGACCCTCACGCCGGGACCCGCGAACAACGCCCTGACCTTCTCGCGATCCCCTTCCGCGGCGGGATCCATATCGAGGTCGAACCCGCGCAGCGCAACGAGCGCCGCTACCGACGAGCTCAGGTCCATCCGGGCCGAGCCGTCCACATCGAGGCGGAGCTGTTCCTCGTATTCGTACTCTTTGCCCAGCAGACCGCTGCCACCACCGCACGCGGCACTCAGTAACCATGCCGCCAGCAGCGGCACCCGAAGGGCACGGCGCAACGAGGGCATCGACAAAATATTATCGTTTGATCCCGATGCCAGCTCCGACGTTGTTTCTCATCGACGGCAGCTCCCAGATGTACCGCGCCTATCACGCGTTCCGCGGCCGGGGACTGTCGAACCAGGAAGGCCGATCGACGCACGCCGTGTATGTCTTCGTGACGATGCTCCGGAAGCTGTTCGCCGATCACAACCCGGCCTACATCGCGGCATCCTTCGACCTTGCCGGCCGCACCTTCCGCGACGACATCGCGGTCGACTACAAAGCCACCCGGGCGCAGATGCCGGATGACCTGGCCGAACAAATCAACTGGGTGCACGAGGCGTGCGAGGCAATGGGAGTCCCGATCCTGACATCGCCGGGCTATGAAGCCGACGACGTGATCGGAACGATCGCGACCCGGGCGGCGGCCGCCGGTCACACGGTCGCGATCGTGTCGATCGACAAGGATTTCTTTCAGCTCGTCCATGACGGGTCGATCACCGTCTACGATCCGCGCGAAGAGGGGACGTGGTTTGACGAACGCGGAGTGCTCGAGAAGTTTGGCGTAAAGCCATCGCAGGTCGTGGACGTGCTGGCGCTCGTGGGTGATACCAGTGACAACGTGGCAGGTGTGCCGGGGATCGGCAAGAAAGGCGCCGTCGATCTCATCACGCAATACGGCAGCCTGGACGGTCTTCTCGCGCACACGGCTGAACTCAAGCCCAAACAACGCGAGGCGCTCGAGATGAATCGCGAACAGGCGCTGCAGAGCCGGGCGCTCGTCACGATCCGCACCGACGCGCCGCTCGAGTTCGACCTCGAATCGCTTCGCTATCGTGGAGTGGCGCGCGATCGTTGCTACGATCTGTTCACGCGGCTGGCGTTCCGCACGCTGGTCAACGAATACGCGCCGACCGCTGATTCTGTCGAGACCGACTACGCCCTCGTGACGACCGCGTCGGAACTGAGCACGTTGGTCGCAGAGCTCCGGGCGGCAGGCACATTCGCGATACAACTCATCACCGATCAGCCGAGCGCAATGCGCGCGACGATCGTCGGGATCGCCCTCTCGACGCAGGACCGCCAGGCGCGATACATCCCGATCGGCCACCGCGGTGACAGCGACAGGGACGATCTGCTCACGGGTGCGTCGGCACCCGAGCAGCTTCCTGCGTCGGAGGTCCTCGCGGCGCTCGAGCCGCTCCTCGAGGACGAGGCAATCGCCAAGCGCGGCCACGATCTGAAGACAACGCTGCTGGTGCTGTCCCGGGCGGGAGTCGAGATGCGGGGTCTGGCATTCGACTCGCTCCTCGCGAGTTATCTCCTCGACGCCAACCGGTCCAGCCATGGGCTCGAGGAGGTCGCGCTCGAGCACCTCGGTTACCGCGCGCGCACCGAGGAAGACGTCCGCGGCAAGGGCGTCAAGGCCACGCCGTTCACGAACATGGCGCCCGATGCCGTTCTGGGGTACGCGGGGGAACGCGCCGATCTGGCGTGGCAGCTCTCGGGCAGACTGGCACCGCTGGTGGTCAGCGAGCAGCTCGAACCGGTCTTCCGCGAGCTCGAGATGCCCCTCATCCCGGTGCTGGCGGCAATCGAGCAAGCGGGCGTCCTCGTAGACGGGCCGCTCCTGGCCTCACAATCCCGACACCTGGAGCAGCAACTGGCGGAATACACCGCCCGGATCTACCAGCTGGCGCGAGAAGAGTTCAACATCAACTCGCCGCAGCAACTGGGCCGCATTCTCTTCGAGAAGCTGGCCATGCCGGTCGCGAAGAAGACCAGGGGCACTCGCTCGGCGTCAACGGCGGCCGAGGTCCTCGAAGAGCTGGCGGTCGAGCACGAACTGCCGCGACTCGTTCTCGAGTGGCGTGCGCTGCAGAAGCTGAAGAGCACCTATATCGACGCCTTGCCGCTGATGGTGCACCCGACGACCGGGCGCGTGCACACCAGCTTCAACCAGGCAATCGCGGCTACCGGACGCCTGAGCAGCTCGGAACCGAATCTTCAGAACATTCCAATCCGGAGCGATCTCGGACGCGAAATCCGTCGCGCCTTCATCGCCGCTCCCGGCTGCGTGCTCCTGTCGGCGGACTACTCGCAGATCGAGCTTCGCGTGCTTGCGCACCTTGCAGGCGAGCAGGCGCTGATCGAGGCGTTCCGCCTCGGGGAGGACATCCACGATCGAACCGCCGCGAGACTGTTCGGGCCGGACAACGGCCTCAGCAGGCACGAGCTCCGCAGCCGGTCGAAGATGGTCAATTACGCGGTGCTGTACGGAAAGACTTCATTTACTCTCGCCAAAGACATCAACGTCACCCAGGACGCTGCGCAGGAGTTCATCGACGCGTACTTCACCGGCTTCCCCCGTGTCCGCGCGTTCATCGATCGGACACTCGAAGAGGCGCGTCGAACGGGATTCGTGCGCACGATGTTCGGCCGGCGCCGGCTGATGCCGAACCTGACGAGCCGCAACTTCCAGATGCGCAGTCAGGCCGAGCGCGAAGCGGTGAACATGCCGATCCAGGGCACCGCAGCCGACATCCTCAAGAAAGCCATGATCGACCTGCACCGGGGAATACCGGAGAGAGGCTTGAAGGCCCGGATGATTCTGACCGTCCACGACGAGCTGCTCTTCGAGTGCGCGCGCGCGGACGCCGAGGCACTGGCGGCATTGGTTCGCGAGCGCATGGAGGGAGCTGCATCGCTCTCGGTGCCACTCACGGTTGACATCGGGATCGGCGAGAACTGGCGGGAGGCCAAAGGGTGAGCGCGTCTACTTCCACTGGCTCTTCACGAGCTCCCACTCGGTCCTGAGCGCCGCCGCGGCGTCCTGCGGCTCGCGGGTGACGAGCGTGCGGGACCGCTCCGGTATCAGCGCCTGCGTCACCAGCCGGTCGAGATCGTCACGCAGTCCGGCCGCGGTGTCGGGCGAGAGCGTCGAGCGCACCCACGCGGCAACCGCCGAATTCCACGCGCCCTCGATGTCGCCAGCGCCGCGTGCCGAGACGGCCAGCCAGTAGTTGGCAACCGGATTACCGGGATCGTTCCGGACCTCTTCGTGCATGCGCGCGGCGATGCGCTCGAACACCCGCGGCCGGCGATCGGCGGGGCGACTCTGGGCTTCCCGATCGAGCGCAGTCGCCCACCAGTCGAGAAGCAATAAACGATCGCGCGCGGGAAGCAGCGAGCTCCGACTGAGCGCCGTCTCGAACAACTCCGCCGCGGCGCCATAAATCTCGCCCAGATACAGCGACTGTCCGAGGCCGACGATGTGATCGACCTGATCGCGTGGAGTCAGCGCCGCCGCGCGCACGGCGCCGAGCGCCATTCGCGCCGCAGACAGATCGTCGGCGTTGGCGCCCTTCCGGTACTGTTCGAGATGCGCCCGCGCGACGACGAGAGCGGCGGCGTCGGCCCAGGCCGCTTCCTTGCGTGCCGCTGACGCGGAGTCGATTGCACCCGCAAAGTCGCCGGCGTTGTAGAGCGCCCGCGCCCTGGCCAGAGCTGGAGGCTCGTTCGCCCACGCCTCCTGCCCGACGCTCGTCAGCAGTAACGCAAGAGCGATGAGGAGGTAGGTCCACATAGCCGGATCGTAGCGCATTCCCCTACAATCTGAAGGGATGGGTGACCCGGTCATCGTCGAGCGAACCGCACACTCGCTCTCGCGGTCCCAGATCGATCCCGAAGCGCTCAAGGTCCTCTACCGCCTCCATCAGAACGACCACATCGCGTATCTGGTTGGCGGGAGCGTCCGCGACCTGCTCCTCGGACGACGTCCCAAGGACTTCGACATCGGTACCTCTGCCCATCCGTATCAGGTCAAGCGGCTGTTCAGGAACTGCTGGGTCATCGGCCGCCGCTTCCGCCTTGCGCACATCCGCTTCGGGACGAAGACGATCGAGGTCGCGACGTTTCGCCGCAAACTCACGGCCGAAGAACTGGCGGCTGCGGAAGACGCCGCGACGGAAGCGAAGGAGGCAGCCCACGAGGGCGATCAGAATCCCCATCCGATCCACCGGGAGAACACGTTCGGAACCCCGGAGGAGGATGCCTTCCGGCGCGATTTCACGATCAACGCGCTGTTCTACGACATCGGAAGCTTGTCGATCATCGACTACACCGGTGGTCTCGAAGATCTGCGTACCGGCCTCGTTCGCTCGATCGGCGATCCGGCGGAGCGCTTTCACGAGGACCCCGTGCGCATGCTTCGCGCGATCGCGATGGCGGCGAGACTCGGGTTCACGATCGACCCGCCGATCGACGACGCGATCGCCCACAGTCGCGGCGAGATCACCCGCAGCGCACCGGCCAGACTCATCGAGGAGTTTTACAAGTTGCTCCGTTCCGGCTCCGCGGAGCAGGCGTTCAGGATGATGGCGGAGCGGCGATTGCTCGAGCCGATCGCGCATGACCTGCAGAAAGGCGCCGGCGAACGCCTGTGGAGCTCGTTGGCGGCACTCGACTCCTACCGGAGGCGGCACGACGAGGTGCCGGACACGATGACCAACGCGATCCTGCTCGGATCGCTGCTGGTCCCGCTCGGCATGACGGGCCACCCGCGGCTGCCGCTCGACGCAGAGGAGAAAGAGCCGCGGCTGGCGCTGGGCATGCTGCCGCTCGCTCGCCGCGATGTCGAGCGCTTCCGGCAGATTCTGGGACTGCAGCGGCGATTGCTCGACCCGAGACTCTCCCCGCGTGCCCGCCGAGCGCTGATGCATCGCGGGCCGTTCCGGGAAGCGCTCGCGTGGCTCGAGATCCAGGGGCAGGCCCCTGAGGCACTCGAGCACTGGCGCGGCTTCATCGAGGCAACCGGCGTGTCGGATGATTCCGGCGAACAGGAAGCGGCGGCCCGCCCCAGACGTCGCAGGAGACGACGAAGACGGTCGTTTCGCCCCGCGACGAACTAGCCAGCGGCTTTAGTCTTAGTCCAGGTCTAGCCGTGCGTGCGCTCGAACTCGCGCATGAAATCAACCAGGCCCGCCACGCCTTCCTCGGGAAACGCGTTGTAGATCGATGCGCGCATCCCGCCAACCGAGCGGTGCCCCTTGAGGCCGTCGAAACCAGCGGCGCTCGCCTGGCGATCGAACGTCTTCTCCAGGTCTTCGGTGGGTAACCGGAACGTGACGTTCATCAGTGACCGGCTCTCCTTCTGCGCGGTCCCGCGATAGAAGCCGCTCCGATCGATCTCCGAGTACAGCATCGCAGCCTTGCGCTCGTTGAGGCGCGCAATGGCCGGCAGACCGCCTAGCGATTTCAGCCACTCGGTGACGAGGCCGAGGATGTAGATGCCGAATGTGTTGGGTGTGTTGTAGAGCGAGTTGTTTTCGGCCTGCACCTTGTAATTCAGCATGACCGGCAGGTCACTCGAGGAGCGTTCGAGCAGATCCTCTCGAATCATCACGAGCGTGACACCGGAAGGACCGAGATTTTTCTGGGCGCCGGCGTAAATGACGCCGAAACGGCTGACATCCAGAGGACCGCTCAGGATATCCGACGAAGCGTCTGCCACCAGCGGGGCGCTGCCTACGTCGGGCAGCGTCTTCCACCCCGTGCCTTCGATCGTGTTGTTCGTCGTGATGTGCACGTACGCAGCCGTCGGCGTGAGTAGCAGCTCGGACTGCGCCGGAATTCGGGTGTACTTATCCGGCTTCGTAGAGGCGGCGATGTTGACGTTCCCGACCCGTCTCGCCTCCTCGGCCGCTTTCACGGCCCAGGTGCCGGTGTCGATGTAATCCGCCGTTTCACCTGCACGCAACAGGTTCATCGGCGCCATCGAGAACTGAAGACTTGCACCTCCCTGCAGAAACAGAATCTTGTAGTTGGACGGCACGCCGGCGAGCTCCCGGATTCCTGCGATCGCGCGCGCCAGCAGATCCTCGAAGACTCTCGAGCGGTGGCTGATCTCCAGTACCGACATGCCGACACCCGGCAGAGCCACCAGATCGCGCTGTGCCTGCTCGAGCACGGGAACGGGCAGGACCGCTGGCCCGGCGGAGAAATTGAAGACACGGGTTGTTGTCGGCATCACGCTCCCCTTGATCGTCCCTTAGAATACGCGGCCCGTGCTCCGCCTCACACCAGGTGTGACAACAGTCCATCCCGCAGCTTGGGTTCGAACCACGTGGACTTCGGCGGCATGATTCCACCCGCGTCGGTGATTGCCATCAAATCCTCGACCGTCACGGGGCGGAGCGAAAACGCTACCGCCGCTGCGCCCGAGCGAACCCGTGCCTCCAGCTCCGCTGTTCCCTTGGACCCGCCGACGAAGTCGATGCGCTTGTCGGTGCGCACGTCTCCAATTTCAAGTAGCGGTGCGAGCACGAGGTCCTGCAATCGCGTGACGTCCAGCCGCTGCGCCGGTATCGTCGCAGCGGGCGCCTCGCCAAGCACAATCGTGCGCCACCGGTCGGAGAGGAACATCGCCACTTCGCCCGGGTGCGCAGGAATCGCAGGGCCATCCTTGACCACGAAGCGTCGTGCGAGGGCGCCGAGGAAAGCCTCGGGTGTCATCCCGGCAAGGTCCTTCACCACCCGGTTGTAGGGCAGGATTTGCACCTGCACGTCGGGGAACGCGACCGCCAGGAACCCATCCCACTCACCGGGAGCGCCTTTCGGTCCTGCTAGCTGGCGCCTGGCTCGCGCTGCGCTCGCCGCGCGATGGTGGCCGTCCGCGATATAGAGTGCCGGCACGGCGTCGAACGCAACCAGCAGTTGATGCTGCTCGGCCGGTTCAGCGGCCCAGACGGTGTGTTGCACACCGTCAACCGCCGTGAAATCGAAGAGCGGTGATGCGGTCGTCACCCGTTCGATCAATCCGTCAACCGTGGGCCTGGCACGATAGGTCAGGAACACCGGCCCGGTCTGCGCGCGCAGGTCGATCAGATGGCGGGTGCGGTCGTCTTCCTTGTCCGGCCGCGTGTGCTCGTGTTTACGGATGGCGCCGCGCTCGTACTCATCTACCAAAAAGCTCGCCGCCACACCGACCTGAACATGCGAACCTGTCCGCAGACGGTAGACGTATATGCGAGGGGCGTCCTCGACGATCAGAGGCGCCTCGCGTTTCAGGTGATCGAAGTTCCGGACCGCTGTCGCATACACATCGTCGCCGAACGGATTCGTTCCTTCAGGCAGGTCGATCTCCGCACGGGAGACGTGGAGGAAGCTCAGTGGATTTCCCGCGGCCAGATTCCGGGCTTCCTCGGTCGTGACGACGTCATAGGGAACGGCCGCAACACGCGCCGCAACCGCAGACGAAGCGGGCCGGAGCGCGCGAAACGGAGCGAGTGCCGCCATGAAGACTGAAATTATAGCGACCGGCTACTGCGCGAGAGGAGACGAGGAAGCTGAGGTGCCTCGACCTCCGCCGGCAGTTGTGAAGACGGCAAGCGCCTTCTGACGCTCGAGTTCGAATGCCGCACGCTCCGACGCATGGATCGGATCGCCGGGCGGCATGTTGCGATGCTCGCGCAGTGGATTGACGAAGGCTCCGTTCTTCTGGAGCCCGTAATGCAGGTGAGGGCCGGTGGCAAGACCGCTTGCTCCCACACGTCCGATCGTCTGCCCTTGCTCGATGGCGACACCGGCACGAATGCCCGGCCCGAAGGCCGAGAGGTGAAGGTAATAGGACACATATCCAGATGCGTGACGGACTCGAACCATGCGGCCATTCGCCGCATCCGACGTCGCCGACAGCACCCGTCCCGACGCAACCGACACCACCTCGGCTCCCATGGGCGCGCCGTAGTCCACCCCCCGGTGTGCGCGCGCCGTGTGGAGCACGGGATGCATCCGTCGGGCCGAAAAGCCCGAGGTCACGCGCGGCTCGAATTTCAGTGGAGAGCGCAGGAAGAACCGGCGCAGCGAGCGTCCATCCAGATCGTAGTAACCCGGCTTACCGCCTTTGGGGGTGAATCGGATGGCTCGCACGACGCGCCCGTCGTTATGGAACTCAGCCGCCGTGATATCGCCGTACGAGGGCCGTCGGCCCTCACGCTCGAGCCGTTCGAACGCAATCGTGTAGCGGTCGCCTCGCTGCAGCTCCGTGTTGAAGTCGATCTCTCCTCCAAAGATCTGCGCCATCGCAATCGCGAGCTCCGGCTGCTCGCCGACTTCCTCGATCGACTGAAAGAGTGACGGCGAGTCATCGTCGATGGCACCGGCAACTGCCGCCGAAACGACCACCGTCGGAATCGGGACGACTTCGGCGTGAAGACGCTCCTCGCCGTTCGGCACCGGCTTGACCCGCAGAAATGAGCTGGCGTCGATCTCGTACTCGAACAGCCGGACGGCGCCATCGAGCGACTGCTCCAGAGCGTACGGCTGCAGCGAGCGCAACCGCCGCGGATCGAACACGGCCTTCACAGCGTCGATGACCGAATGGACGACCTCCGTCTGCAGTCCCTGCTCGAGGAGCATGGCTTCGAGCGTGCTGTTCCGCGGCACGACACCGCGAGAGATCCTGGAATCAGGGACGAGATGGATGTCGGGGCGCTGTGGCGGCAGGGCCGGCCGTGCAGCATCACAGCCGCCGATCACGGCAACGAGCAGCAGCACTATCGATAGTCGGCTCATAATCTCGCGAGACAATGTGCCCGATGTGCCCGCATCGTATCAGCCCGACGAGACGGGTGAAAAGCTCAGGTGCGTGAGGCGACGGATCCCTCACCGCAAAGCTGCAGGATTGCGGTGCGCAGCGCCAGGGCGCCCGCCTCGTCGCCGCAGCCCTTTGGCAGGAGTCGCGTGAGCTTGCGAGCCGCCTCGACACAGGAGTCGAAAACCACTCGTCCCTGAAGCTGCAACGTGTCCTGCAGCCAGGTGCGAAGTCGCAGGTTCAGCTGCTGGTTGGGCCCAATCGACACGGATGACACCAGATCGCCAAGTCCCTGGGGAAACTCGTCCCGGCGCAAGCTGCGACGGAGGGCGATGCCGAGGACGAGGGCGCCGAGTTGCGCGACGTCGCCACGCCGGTCGATGCGCGGCGCACTCGCCGCTGCGGGAAGCACGATGCCGAACTCACGCCAGAGATTTTCGCGGCTTCGTTTCAGTGCCTGCAGCGCATCCCCGAAGACAGCGCCTGTGAAGACGGTCGCCCCTTCGCGCCTGACCACGACGTGTGCCGGCGAGAGCGCACCATGCGCGACCGAGCGGAGCATCTCGTGCATCTGCCCTGCTGCCCGGACCACCGAGGCCACGAGCTCGAGGAGCTCGTCGTCCGAGAGGGTCAACGTTCCAAATTCAAGCGCGGCCAGAATGTCCGACAGGCTGACGCCCTCGGGCAGCTCGCCGAGCACCGAAAGCATCCCCCCCTTGCGTTCGATTTTCAGGATGCGGCCGACGGGACCGGAACCGAGGCTGTTCAAGTGGGCGGCGCGTGCGCGAATCGCCTGCTCCGAGCCGGCGGTCGCCAACGCTGGCGACAGGGTGAGACGCTCGAGACGACCGAATTTCGCAGTCTGCTCGACGACGCGCACGCCAAAGCCGTCCTGCCGAATCGATAGCGGTTCCAGTGCCGATTGGGAAACCACGCCAAGGCCGGCTGCAACGGCCGCGCCGCAACACCCCGGCCGTATCCGGGCGAGAATCCACGTGTCGTCGGCATTCTCTACCCGGCTCACGGCCGCCGCTTACGAATCAGAAACTTTTCTCGCACGTTCTGTAATCGGATATCCAGTCGCGCGCGCGCGCCGCTCACCGCTGACCTCGCCACCGCGACCGCGCTCCGTGGTCGGCGTTGCCATTGGCGGCAGCGCGGCACGATCCGAGGCCACGATCTCCGCCGAGCCACTCTCGACTGATCCCGATGGAGCGGCGAGCTCCGCACACGACCACCGCGCGGTCTCATGCGAGCTGCCCCAGGGCAAGACCAGCGACGCCGACCTCTCGTGAAAGCCCGCAAAAACAGGGGTCAATCGAGCAGCTAAGTTAAAATCGTTGATCCTGATGGCTGAACCGCCCTCGACTGTCGATACCGCTCGTCCACAGGACTTCATCCGCGACATCGTCGCCGACGATCTGAAGGAAGGCCGGCACGGCAGCCGTGTGAGCACCCGATTTCCTCCCGAACCAAACGGGTATCTGCACATCGGCCATGCCAAATCGATCTGCCTGAACTTCGGGGTGGCCGAGGAGTTTGGCGGTGTCTGCAACCTCCGCTTCGACGATACCAACCCGGCGAAAGAAGACGTCGAGTACGTTGACTCGATCCAGGAAGACGTCCGTTGGCTGGGATTCGACTGGGGCGATCGGATGTTCTACGCGTCCGATTACTTCGAGCAGATGTATCGGTACGCAGAGCAGTTGATTGAGGACGGCAAGGCTTACGTTGACAGCCTCACGGCCGATCAGATTCGCGAGTACCGCGGGTCGCTGACCTCGCCGGGGCGCAACAGTCCGTATCGCGACCGCCCCGCCGCCGAGAGCCTCGACCTGTTTCGCCGCATGCGCGCCGGTGAGTTCCCGGACGGCGCTCACGTGCTCCGCGCGAAAATCGATATGGCGTCGCCGAACATCAACATGCGCGACCCGACGCTGTATCGAATACGGCACGCGACCCATCATCGAACCCACGATGCGTGGTGTATC
>Ga0073934_10006700_pt1 | contig 16550 bp, 16 predicted proteins | sample LarsenN4metaG_FD_76834 | JGI IMG/M metagenome (GOLD analysis project Ga0073934, IMG submission 76834) | Hot spring sediment bacterial and archeal communities from British Columbia, Canada, to study Microbial Dark Matter (Phase II) - Larsen... ...
CATGCCGAGATAGTCGTTGGAGCACCACACGGTGATCGGCTTGGGGCCATTGTGGCCGGCAAAGCACTGGGCGTTGGGATACTGCCCCTTGGTGCGCAGGATGTCGATGAACACGCGGTACCGCCCCTCGCCATGCAGGCGGTCGATCGCAGCCCGGAAAATACGGTCGTAGTCCAAGGATACCCTCTTGCTCGGGCGCCCTTTACCGCCGCCTCGGAACGATTTCCAATGCGAACGACTCGCAACTACTGGCTCACTCGGGGGCTTGGCCTTGATGCCGTTTAAAAACCGCTGGCAACGCGGCGCTCAATCGCCTATCAATACGTTTGCGCAACAACGCACTAAACAGGGACCGAAAGGGGCTGCCTACCATGCGTAGATCCACATTAATTGCGCTTGCATTGGCTTCGACGACGCTTGCCGCCACTCCGGCGGTCGCGACGACGGACGATGCAGGCTATATCGGCATCGAGGCGGGACTCTGGTTCCCCAACGATACCGACCTCGATTTCGATTGGGACACCGGTTACTCGTACGACATCGACCTCGAGTACAAGATGGGCTTCGATGGCGACCTCATCGGCGGCTACGACTTCGGGGCGTTCCGCACCGAGTTGGAGCTTGGCTACAAGACCGCCAAGATCGACGAAGCCACCTTCAACTGGGCTCAGGGTTCGTTCGAAATCGACGCCGATGGCGACCTCAGCATCTGGTCGCTCATGGGCAACGTCCTGTGGAATCCGACACTTAGCGACCGCTGGGACGCATATCTGGGCGGCGGCATCGGCTGGGCCTGGGCGGAGATCGATGACGATAGCTCCGACAGCTACAAGGACGATGCCTTTGCCTGGCAACTGATCGCCGGCATCGGTTACCAGATCAGCGACAATATCGAGCTTGGCCTGAAGTATCGCTACTTCCAGACCAAGGTCAGCGACTCGTTCGAGGAAGATTTTGACGGCTCGATCGACGTCGACGTAGACGGCAAGATCCGCTCGCACAGCCTTTTGGCGAGCCTGATCTTCAGCTTCGGCTCGGCGCCGCCGCCGCCGCCGCCGCCGCCTCCGCCGCCTCCACCGCCGCCGCCTCCGCCGCCGCCGCCGCCGACTCAGACCTGTCCGGACGGCTCGGTGATCCTGGCGACGGACATGTGTCCGCCACCGCCGCCACCGCCGCCGCCTCCGCCGGAGCCGGAACGCGGCTGAGCGCAGCCACGGCTGAAAAGTTCGGCCCGGGAGCGATCCCGGGCCGTTCTTTTTGGCGGGTCAATTGTCTAAAGGTCGTTGCCGTCGGGCCGCTTCGGCCGGGTGGCGTCGGCGATACCCTGGTCGTGGCCGCTCTTGTCGCTGAAGAAGGCGGCGGCGAACAGCCCGCAGCCTAGTAGCACAGAGACGAACACCCCGAGCACCGTGGCGACGACCGTGTGCAGAGTCAGGTCGCCCGAGGAGGCGAGGTAGAAGAGCGCCCCCGCCACCATCAGCACGGCGGCAAGCACGATCCATTTCATGATGCGGATGAAGTCGGCCTTGGCCCTGGAGCGGTCGCGATGCATTGCGCGGCCTCAATAGGCGCGGCGCTGAGCGGCGACCAGCATGCGCAATAGCATGGCAACCGGCCGCGGGACACCGACCTTGCCTTCCAGCCACAGGCTGACGGTCGACCGGCTGACCCCGATGGCGCCGGCAAGATCGCTCTGGGTGCGATAGCCCAGTGTCCGCATCGCTGACTTCAATTCGTCGGGAGACATGGAGGCGAGGCGCGGATCGGACATGGTCGTGGTCAAATGGCGTCCGCCCCCTTGTCGCCGGTGCGGATGCGGACCGCCTGTTCGATCGGCATGACGAAGATCTTGCCGTCGCCGATCCGCCCGGTGCGGGCCGCGGCCTCGATCGCCTCGACGACTCGTTCGACCTGGTCGTCCTCGACAACGACCTCAATTTTCACCTTGGGCAGAAAGTCGACTACATATTCGGCCCCGCGGTAAAGCTCCGTATGGCCTTTCTGGCGGCCGAAACCCTTGACCTCGGTGACGGTTATGCCGCTGACGCCCGCGTCGTGCAGGGCGTCTTTCACATCGTCCAGCTTGAAGGGCTTGATGACCGCTTCGACCTTTTTCATTTCGTTCGCTTCGCTCACGATTGCATTGCTCGTCATGCCACCCGGCATGGCTGCTCGCCTCATTCCCTTAGCCGTTGACACAAGCATGCCGCAATTGGCGGGCAGGTGGCACAGCCTATGAAAGCGATCATTCTTTCCGCCGGCCAGGGTTCCCGCCTCGGTCACATGACGGATGACAGGCCGAAATGCCTGATCGAATTTGCCGGCCGCAGCCTGCTGGACCGGCAGCTGGACACGCTTGCCGCCAACGGCGTCGACGAGGCGGTGGTCGTCACCGGCTTCCACGACGAGCTGGTCAATGCCGCCATCGACCGGCGGCGGGCGGCAGGCGAGGGCCCGAGCGTCCGCACCGTCTTCAACCCTTTCTACAAGGTCGCCGACAATCTCGGATCGCTGTTCATCGCCCGCGAGGAGATCACCGGCGAGCTACTCGTCTGGAACGGCGACACTTTGGTCAGCGAGGCGCTAATGGCGCGGGTCGTCGACCATGATTGCCAGGGCATCTGCGTCACCATCGACCGCAAGGAACGGTACGACGAGGACGACATGAAGGTCATCACCGACCCCGACGGACGCCTGCGCGCCATCGGCAAGCGGATCAGCGAGGGGGTCAACGCCGAGTCGATCGGCCTGCTGGCGTTCCGCGCCGGCGGCGCCGAGCGCTTTCGCGCCGCGATCGACAAGGCGATGCGGACCAGCGAGGGCACCACCATCTGGTACCTGCGCGTCATTCATCACCTCGCTCAGAACGGCGAAGTCGGAACGCTCGACATCAAGGGCGAGGAATGGGGCGAGGTCGATTTCCCCGAGGACGTCGCCGCAGCGGAGGAACTGGTCCGCCGCTGGGACGAGGCTCGCAAGCGCCGCGCCGCCTAGCGGCCCTATCCCTTCTTGTCGGCGATATAGGCGTCGACCAGCTCCTCGAGCACATCCAGCGGCACCGATCCGTTTTCCAGCACGACGGCATGGAAATCGCGGATGTCGAAGCGGTCGCCGAGCGCCTGCCGCGCCTTGTCGCGCAGCTCGAGGATCTTCAATTGCCCGATCATGTAGCTGGTTGCCTGGCCGGGCCAGTTGAAATAGCGCTCGACTTCCTTGGTCGCGTCGCGCTTCGACAACAAGGCGTTGTCGGTGAAGTACTGGGTGGCCTGCTCGCGGCTCCAGCGCTTGTGATGGATGCCGCTGTCGACGACGAGCCGGACGGCTCGCCACAGCTGCGTCGAGTACATGCCGAATTCGGACATCGGGTCCTGGTAGAAGCCCATTTCCTTGCCAAGGCCTTCCGAATAGAGGCCCCAGCCTTCGGCATAGGCGCCATAGCCGCCGAACCGGCGGAACTTCGGCATTTTCGGCAATTCCTGGGCGAGCGCGATCTGGAAATGATGGCCGGGCGCGCCTTCGTGATAGCTGATCGCCTCCGTCTGCGGCTTGAGCACCTGGTTCATGTCGGCGAGGTTGACGTAATAGATGCCGGGCCGCGAGCCGTCCGCGGACGGTCGGTTATAAATGGCGACCGGGGCCGTTTCCTGGCGCCAGGTCTCGACCGCGCGGACCTCCAGCGGTGCCTTGGGCAGGCGCCGGAACCATTGCGGCGCGACGGCCATCACCTGGGCAATGTAGCGGCGCGCGTCGGCCAGATATTGTTGCCGGCCGGCGTCGGTGTTGGCGTATTTGAACTGGCTGCCCCCGTTGATGTGGGCGAAGAATTGCTGAAGCGTGCCCTTGAACCCGACCTGGACCTTGATCCGCTCCATCTCGCCATGGATGCGCGCCACCTGCTCAAGGCCGATGGCATGGATCTGATCGGCGGAAAGGTCGGTGGTCGTCGACTGCTCGAGCTGGTGCGCATAGAAACCGGCGCCATCGGGCAGGCTCCAGGCGCCACGGTTGCCGCCGGACTGGGCCTCGATCGCGTTCCAGGTCGCCAGCATGGCCCGATAGCCGCGCTGGACCGGCCCAATTAGCGCTTCGCGCGCCGCCGCGACCAGCCGCGCTTTCTCGGCATCGGGAATGGCAAGCTTGGCCACCTTCGTCTTGAAGTCGGCGAACACCGGTGTGTCGGCGCCGCCGGTGAACGGCGCGCCGGCAAGGACCCGCTCTCCGTCGGCTCGTACCGGCGCGAAATTGAACTTCGAGGGGACGATCCCCATCGCCGCCTGCTGGCGCATGTTGGCGCTATGCTCGTTCATCACCCGCTCGACCTCGCGCAGGCGGGCGACATAGGCCTCGGCATCGGCGACATTGTCGATGCGGTGGTTGTTGATCAGGAAGACGGGGAGGGAGCCCATCGGGCTGCCGTTGGTGCTGGCGACGAAGCCGTGCCAGCGCCAGCGGAACGACTTGACCTCGTTTTCGATCTCTTCCTCGAACAGTCGATAGCTCAGCCGGCCCGGCGGGCTCAACCGCGCCAGGTCGAACTGGGCGCGCAGTTGCTGCAGCTGGGACTGGGCCAGCGCCAGCCCTTCGCGCGCATAGGCCTCGGTGTAGACGTTGAGCTTGTCATATTGCTCCTTGCTGCCGAGCGAGGTCAGGAACTGCGGGCTGCGCGCCGCTTGGGCGTCGAACGCCGCGTCAAGGAAGGCCAACAGGCGCTGGTCCTCGGCGGCGGGATCGATCGCCGGGGTGGGGGGGACGATCGCCGCTGCTGTAGCCGGCGGCGGTGGCGACGGAGCGGTGCAGGCGGCGGTGGCGAGGAGCAGGGCGGCGAACGGCAGATGAAATTTCACGCGGGGATCCCTCCGGCTGACTGGGCTGCTGCCTGTTTAGCCCGTCCGCGCGCCGCGTCCACCGTCAGCCGCGCGCCCGCTCAATAGGGCGGCTTGTCCAGCCCGGCCGGGCTCTTCGTGAAAATCTCGCAGCCGTCCTCGGTGATGCCGATCGAATGCTCGAACTGGGCGGACAGGGAGCGGTCGCGGGTCACCGCCGTCCAGCCATCGTCGAGCAATTTGCAGTCCGGCTTGCCGATGTTGATCATCGGTTCGATCGTGAAGAACATGCCGGGCCTGAGCTCCGGCCCGCTGCCGGGGCGACCGGCATGCACGACTTCCGGGCTGTCGTGGAACAGGCGGCCGAGGCCATGGCCGCAGAAATCGCGGACGACGCCGTAGCGGTGGGCCTCGGCATGGCGCTGGATGGCGTGGCCGATATCGCCGATCGTGTTGCCCGGCCGCGCCTGCGCGATGCCGAGCATCAGGCACTCGTGGGTGACCTCGACCAGCTTGCGCGCCTTCAGCGGCACGTCACCGACGAAATACATTCGGCTGGTGTCGCCGTGCCAGCCGTCGAGGATCGGGGTGACGTCGATGTTGACGATGTCGCCGTCCTTCAAGACCTTGTCGGACGGAATGCCATGGCAGACGACATGGTTGATCGACGTACAGCAGCTCTTGGTATAGCCGCGATAGCCGAGCGTGGCCGGGACGGCGCCGCCGGCAATGGTCAACTGGTGGACGATATCGTCGATGTCCTGGGTCGTCACACCGGGAACCACGTGCGGCACGAGCGCGTCGAGGATGGACGCGGCGAGCCGGCCTGCGGCCCGCATGCCGGCAAAGCCGTCGGGCCCGTGCAGCTTGATGGCGCCGTTGCGGGCCTCGGTCCGGTCTTCGGCCGTGACGGTGATATACTCGGTCATCGGCCCTAAATAGGATTTGGAGGCGCGAAAGTCGAATGGAGGGCGGCGGTTTGGGCAAGCAAAAGGTGTGGACGGCAGGCCTGGTCGTCATTGGCGACGAAATATTGTCGGGCCGCACCCAGGACAGGAACATCGCGCAGGTTGCGAGCTGGCTCAACGTCCAGGGCATCAGGCTGGCCGAGGTCCGCGTCGTGCCGGACGTCGAGCAACGCATCGCCGAGGCCGTCAACGCGCTGCGGGCAAGCAACGATTACCTGTTCACCACCGGCGGCATCGGCCCGACCCATGACGACATCACCGTCGATTCTATCGCCGCGGCGCTGGGCGTCGGAGTCGTCGTCCATCCCGAGGCGCGGGCGATCCTCGAACATTATTATTCCGACAAGGGCGGGGTGACCGAGGCGCGGCTGCGCATGGCCCGGGTTCCCGAGGGCGCCGAACTGATCCGCAATTATTTGTCGGGCGCCCCGGGCATTCGGCTGGGCAACATCTTCATCCTCGCCGGCGTGCCGCACATCTGCGCCGGCATGCTCGATGCCCTAACCGGGACGCTCGAGGGCGGTCGGCCGCTTGTATCGGTTACGGTCGGCGCCTGGGCTGCTGAAAGCGAAATCGCCGACATGCTGCGCGAGGCGGAGCAGGCCAATGACGGGGTCGTGATCGGCAGCTATCCCTTCTTCAAGCAGGGGCGGGTCGGGTCCAATTTCGTCGTCCGTTCAGAGGAGGAAAGCCTGGCGCGGAAAGTCGCCGGTGATCTCGGCCGAGCGCTGGAAACGGCAGGATACGAGCCGGTGGAGGGCGGGATCTAGGGGCCCCGGACAGGTCAAGCGCTCCAGCCGTACGCCAGTCCCCCGGACTGGCTAGGCTGGAGCGGGTAGCGGGAATCGAACCCGCGCGTTCAGCTTGGGAAGCTGACAGGCTACCATTACATCATACCCGCCTGGCGCTTGCGGCCTTGAGTTAGGTCTGGCGGCGGCAGGCGTCAATAAAAGGAAACGGCGCCGCCCCTTCAGGGACGGCGCCGTATCCGGCCGGCGTTGGGCCGGATCAGAACTCGATGCTGAGCGTGCCCGAGAGGGTGCGCGGAGCGCCGATCTGGGCGAACGGCGCGGAACCGTACACGCCTGCGGAACTGACCGTCTGGTTGAGGCCGGCGGTGAAGCCGCCGACATAGGTCTCGTTGAACAGATTGTAGACATTGAGGGCGAGGTAGCTCTTTTCGAGCCCGGTCAGCTTGCGCAGGTTGTAGCGGGCGTCGAGGTTGACCAGCCAGTAGGCGGGCGCCTTCGAGGGGAAGAGCTCGATGATGCCGGCCGGGACGTCGACGTCGCCGCTGAAGATCGGCTCGTTGGTGTCGTAGATGTAGCGCGGGCCGGTGCGCTTGGCGGTCATGCCGAAATCGAAGTCGCCGAGCGAGGCGAGGAACGAGGCGCCGTAAGTATATTTCGGGGCGCCGGATTCATACTTGCCCTTGGTGAAGGCGCAATTGCGCTTGGTCGTGGGCGAGGTCGGATCCGCTGTCTCGCAGTCGAAGCCCGCGCCGCCGCCGGTCTGGATGTTCTCCTTGATTTCCGACTTGTTGAGCGAACCGAACAGGTAGCCAGTGAACTGCTTGATCGGCGACCAGGCGATCGAACCGTCAAGGCCCCATTTGTCGACCCGTCCGAGGTTGCGGAATACCGAGGCGTTGAGTTCCGGATCGTAGGACGAAGCCAGGCGATCGTTGAACTTAGTGTACCAAAGGCTGAGCTGACCTTGGACCTTCGAGCTGCGGTAACGCACGCCGCCGTCGAAGCTGTCAGTGGTTTCCGGCGTCGGCTTCGCGGCATCCGAATCCGCCGAGAAGAAAAAGGCGTTGTAGAGGTTGTCGGTGCTGGGGACCGACAGGCCCTTGGCGTAGCTGGCGAAGGCGCTGATGCGAGGCGTCACGTCGAACACCACGCCGAGGTTGGGCAAGAGCTTGTCGTATTTCAGTACGCGCTGCTGCGGCACCGAGAAGCCCGGGTTGGCGGTGGCATAATCGTCGATCAGGGCGGGGTCAGCGAGACAGTCGATGAAGCCCGTCGCGCTTGTCGTGAAGCAGTTCTGGTCGAGATCGCGCTTGAAGAACGGCAGGCGGGCGCCGACGTTCACCGTCAGTCGGTCATCGAAGAAGGAGCCGATCCATTCGCCCGCGATCTGGTGGAGGATCGCGTAGGACTGGCGGTCGCGCTTCTGGATCGGGTTGGCGACATATCCATCGACCGCCGGATCATTGACCGGAAAGACGTCGAACGGCTCGCCATTCGGCTTTAGTTTAGTCAGTTCACCGGTCTGGCGGTGGTTGGCGTGGTCGAAGGTGTAGCTGACGCGGATCGTGTGGTCGTCGTTGATGCGATAGCGCAGGTTGGCGATGACGCCGAAGCGGTGCGTCCGAGTCTGGCTGGGCGCGATCATGCGGACGCCGCCATTGGGATTGTTGGAGCCCGAAGCCGTCGAACTGCACGCCTGGCCCGCTGTGGCGAGATTGCGGCAGGTGTCGAGCGTGTCGCCGTCGCCGTTGAGGTCGGCGCCAAAATAATAATTGCCGCCGATGAACCCGGTATAGGCAATGCCGTTGATAATGCGGACGCCTTCACGCCCGATCACCGTGCCGCCGCCGTTGGCCTTTACATATTGATAGCTGGGATCGACGGTCAGGGTGAGCTTGTCGGTCAGCGCGAACCGCGAGTTGACGCGGATGTTGCCGGTGTTCGACGGGTTGTAGCGGCGATCGAATTCGTTGCCGCAGCCGTTGACGACATCCTGGACGCCAGCCTGCGGCACGTCGATCGTGCACGGGTAGAGGATGTTGTACTCGCGCTCGTCGGAATCGCTTGGGAAGCCCGAGGGGGTTGGCAGGTCATTGCGCAGCGTAACCGAGCCGAAGAAGTTGTTGCGGTTCTGGTTATAGTGGCCGCTGACCGCGACGAAGTCGCCGTTGCTGCCGATCGGCTGGTAGATCTTGCCGTTGTACTGCTGCTTGTCGACCTTGCCGTAATTGTTGAACGGGTTGTCGTTCTTTGCGTTCGATACCGAGAAATAGGAACGCGTTCCCCAGGGGCCGATCTCTCCGGTATCGACGACGGCAAAGATGCGGCGGAAATCATATTCGCCGAGCGAGCCGACGACGCGCATTCCGAACTTGGTGTGCGGAAGCCGGGTCCGATAGTTGACGGTGCCGCCGGTCGCCGATGCCGTCGGGCTGTCAACGTCGGTCGAGCCGAGGTTGACGTTGACCTGCTCGATCAGCTCGGGGTCCATCTGCTGGTTGGAATAGATGGCGTAATTGCCAGAATCGTTGAGCGGGATGCCGTCGAACGTCAGGCTGACGCGGGAGGAATCGAAGCCGCGCACGGTGAGCGTGCCGCCGGACGAGCCATAAGCGTCATTGTTCTGAAAGCTTACGCCGGGAACCAGGTTTACCGTGTCGAGGATGGTCTGGCCGGGGTTCTGCCGGCTGATCATCTCCTGGGTCAGGACCGCCTTCGCCTTGGCCGTGTCGGGCGCCTGGACGCCGCCCACTTCCTGGGTCCGTGTGCCAGTGACGATGATGGCTTCTTGCTCGAAATCCTGCGAGCCGGTCGACTGGGCAAAAGCCGCGGCCGGCATGACAATGGCGGTCGAGCAGAAAAGGATAATCTTTTTCACGTTTGAAACCCCCCACGGGTGAGCGCTGAAACCGAGTCGCGACAGCGGGCTATAGCCCGATTGCGACGGCTGCATGACGCCGCCTTTCGGCGGCTTTACGAAATTTTCCGGAGCGTTGCTGGAAGGACACGGATTCGCGTCCCAGCCAATTCGACTCGCGGCGGCCTAGAGCAGGAAAATCTTACGTTTTCAAGCGCCGCTCGGGCCGTCGAGGCGGCGGCCCAGGCCGACGAAAACGTAGATCAAGGAGGGCACCAGGATGATCGACAGTACGACTTTTGCTAGCATCTGGCCGAGCAAGAGGTTGGCGATCGGGAAAACCCCATAGAAGGCGACCGTGATGAAGATCAGCGTGTCGACAATCTGGCTGAGCACGCTGGCGATCGCCGAGCGCAGCCAGAGCAGGCGGGTGCCTTCGTGGCCCTTCAGCCAGCTGAAGATCGTGACGTTGAGAAACTGGGAGACGCCATAGGCCACGATCCCGGCGAGCCAGATGCGCCAGGTCGCGTCCATCATCAGCCCGAACGCCCGCTGCCGATCGGGGGGCATGTCGGCGGATGCCGGCAGGACGAGCACGAACAGGGTCAGGAGGATCGAAAAAATCAGCGGCACGAAGCCGAGCAGGACAAGCCGGTTGGCGGTATCGCGGCCGTGCAGCTCGGCGACCGCGCTCGAGGTGATGACCAGCATCAGGAAGGCGAAGATGCCGGCTTCGACCGCCAGCGGCCCAAGCGCCACCTGCTTGTTGCCGAGCACGCCGGCGATGCAGACCATGCCGCCGTAAAAGATGGCGAAAGCGAACAGGGAGGGCGAGATGGCGCGCGGCGCCGCTGTGTCGGTCGTCATGGGGAAGGAGGGGTAGCGGCTTCCCCTTGGCGGGCAAGGGTTTTGTTGACCGTTTGCCCAAGCGGCGGCTAGGCGCGCTTGCCCGTGACCCAGCCATCCCTCGACATTGTCGCGATCGGCGACGCCATCGTCGACGTCATCGCCACCTGCGACGACGCCTTCCTGGTCGAGCATGGCCTGCCCAAGGGTTCGATGCAGCTGCTCGATACCGAATCGGCCAATCGCCTCTATGCGGCGATGGGCAATGCCCGCGAGACCAGCGGCGGCTCGGCGGCCAACAGCATGGCCGGGATTGCGGCGATGGGCGGCAATGTCGCGTTCATCGGCCAGATCGCCGACGACCAGCTGGGCGCCATCTTCCGCCACGACATGCGCGCCCTGGGCGTCCGCTTCGACACGCCGGCGCTAGACAGCGGCAGCCAGTATCCAACCGGGCGGTGCCTGATCCTCGTCACCCCGGACGCGCAGCGGACGATGAACACCTGCCCGGGCGCCTCGCACCGGCTGACGGCCGAGGCGCTCGATGACCAGCTGATCGCGTCGGCGGCGATCCTGATGCTCGAAGGCTATCTCTGGGGTCCGGAATTGCCCCGACAGGCGATGCACAAGGCGATCCAGATTGCCCGGGCGGCGGGGCGGAAGGTCGCCTTCACCTTGTCCGAAAGCGTCTGCATCGCCGGCCGGCGCGAGGGTTTTGCCGACATGATCGACTCGGGCGGGATCGACCTCTTGTTCGCAAACGAGGACGAGGCGATGCAATTGACAGGCGCGCGCGACCTCGGCGAGGCGCTGGCGATATTGGCAGCCAAGGTGCCGACGTTGGTCATTACCCGCGGCGCCCAGGGCGCGCTGGCTCTGGAGGACGGCGAGGGGGTCGAAATCCCGGCGGTGCCGGTTCGCGAAGTGGTCGACACGACCGGCGCCGGCGATTTGTTCGCCGCCGGCTTCCTCACCGCCCGCTGCCGCGGCCATGATTTGCGCAAGTGCCTTCTGACCGGGGCGATCGCCGCCGCCGAGATCATCTCCCATTTCGGCGCCCGCCCGGAGGCCGACCTCAAGACCTTGGTGCAATTATGAACATCAAGCGCATCGCCGTTTACTGTGGCTCCGCCGACGGCAGCGACCCAAGGTTCGCCGAGGCGGCGCGCGACCTCGGCCGGGTGATGGTCGAGCGCGATTTGGAGCTCATCTACGGCGGGGGCCGGCTGGGCCTGATGGGGATCATCGCCGACACCGTCATCGGTGCCGGCGGCACGGCCTATGGGGTGATTCCGCGGGCGCTGGTCGACAAGGAGGTCGCCCACACCGGCCTCACTGATCTCTACACCGTCACCACCATGCACGAGCGCAAGGCGATGATGACGGAGATGTGCGACGCTTTCATCTGCCTGCCGGGCGGCATCGGCACGCTCGATGAGATGTTCGAGGCCTGGACCTGGAACGCGCTCGGCTATCATGCCCAGCCGTTCGCGCTTTTGAACGTCGCCGGCTTCTGGACGCCGTTCGTCGAGTTCATGGAACATGTCTCGGCGTCGGGTTTCCTGTCGGAGCGGCGCCTGCAGCAGATGATCGTTGGCGACACTCCTGACGAGGTCATCAATTTGCTGGACGAAGCTGCCGCCGGCGCTACCCAAGGCATGGTTTGGTAAGGATGGGGGCCGCGTAGCAATGAACCAGTTTTTCGGCGTCATCGGCATTGCCGCCATCCTCGTCATCGCCTGGCTGCTGTCGGCCAACCGCAAGGCGATTCGGCCAAGGATCGTCGCCGCCGCCTTCGCACTGCAGGCGGCGATCGCCTGGCTGGTGATCTGGACCAGCTGGGGCCGCGCCGCCATCCAGGGCATGTCGAACGGCGTCGCCAATTTGCTCGGCTATGCCACCAAGGGCACCGAGTTCCTGTTCGGCCCGAGCGCCAGCAATCCGCTGGCCAATACCTTCGCCATCGCCGCCTTGCCGGTCATCATCTTCTTCGCCTCGCTGATCGCCATCCTCTACCACCTGGGCATCATGCAGCGGATCGTCCGCTGGGTCGGCGGCGCCATTGGCTGGGTGACCGGGATCAGCCGGGTCGAATCGCTGAGCGCGGCGGCCAACATCTTCGTCGGCCAGTCGGAATCGCCTTTGACCATCCGGCCCTACATCGCCGGGCTGACGCCATCACAACTCTTCACGGTGATGACGGTCGGCATGGCTGGCGTCGCTGGCACGATCCTGGCCGCCTACGCCAGCCTGCTCGGCTCGGCATATCTGCCCTATCTGCTCGCCGCCGCCTTCATGTCGGCGCCGGGCGGCATTTTGATGGCCAAGATGATGATGCCGGACGACATCGCCGGGCCCGACGAGCTGCCGCTCGAAGGGGGCAAGGCGGAAGAGGATCAGGTCGACGTCGCCGAGACGTTCGAGCCGGGCGAAAAGCCCGCCAACATCATCATGGCCGCCGCGCAAGGGGCGCAGACCGGCGTCAAGTTGGCGGTCGCGGTCGGCGCCATGGTGCTGGCCTTCGTCGCTTTGGTGGCGCTGGCCAACGGCATCCTCGGCGGCATCGGCGGCTGGTTCGGTCAGCCGGACCTCAGCTTCCAGATGCTGGTCGGCTATCTCTTCCAGCCGATCATGTTCCTCATCGGCGTGCCATGGAGCGAGGCGGGCACGGCCGGCGGCCTGTTCGGCACCAAGATGATCCTCAACGAATTCGTCGCCTTCATCGACCTTGGCCAGATGCAGGCCGGGGCGCTGAGCGAGCGGACCCGCGCCATCGCCACCTTCGCGCTTTGCGGCTTTGCCAATTTCAGCTCGATCGCCATCCAGATGGCGGTGACCGGCGGCCTGGCGCCCAACCAGCGGCCGGTGATCGCCCGACTCGGCATCCGCGCTCTAATCGCCGGGTCGCTCGCCAACCTGATGAGCGCGGCGCTGGCAGGATTGATGATTCCCGCTTAAATCAGGCCCATGAGCACGATCACCGCCGACAACATCGCCTCCGTCTCGCTGGCCGAGGCCGACCGCGACCCGCAGGGCTTCGCCGACAAGCTCGGCAAGAGCTTCGAGGAATATGGCTTCGCGGTCATCGCCGACCACGGCATTCCCGACGAACTGATCCAGCGCGCCGAAGCCAAGTCGAAGGCATTCTTCGCTTTGCCGGAAGAGGTGAAGCGCAAGTATCATATCGAGGGCCAAGGCGGCGCTCGCGGCTATACGCCGTTTGGGATCGAAACCGCCAAGGGCTATACCGCCCATGACCTGAAGGAATTCTGGCACGTCGGCCGCGACCTGCCCGTCGGCCACCCGTTCCGCGGCCACATGCCCGACAATGTCTGGCCCATCGAGGTCGATAGCTTCAAGGACACGTTCCAGGAGCTTTATGCGACCTTCGACCGCACCGGCCTCAAGATCCTCAAAGCGATCGCCCGCTATTTGAAGATCGACGAGGATTATTTCGTCGATACCGTCCGCGACGGCAATTCGGTGATGCGCCTGCTCCACTATCCGCCGATCCAGGGCGAACCAGGCAGTCATGTCCGCGCCGGCGCGCACGAGGACATCAACACCATTACCCTGCTGCTCGGTGCCGAAGAGGCGGGTCTCGAGCTGCTCACCAAGGACGGGCGCTGGATCCCGGTTTCCCCGAAGCCGGGCGAGCTGGTGGTCAATATTGGCGACATGCTGCAGCGGCTGACCAACGGCGTCCTGCGCTCGACCTCGCACCGGGTCGTCAACCCGCCGCGCGAGCGCTGGGGCCATTCGCGCTATTCCATGCCCTTCTTCCTGCACTTCCGCTCCGACTTCCTGATTGAAGCGTTGCCGGGCACGGTGCCGCCGGGCGAGAAGCCCAGGTGGGAGCCGATCACCGCCGACGGCTATCTCCAGGAGCGGCTGCGCGAGATCAAGTTGAAGTAGGCTGGACGTCCACTTTCATTTTCAGTTCATGCGCTCACTCCTAAGCGCAACCGCATGAAGATATTGCCTTTCTTTGGCTTGGCCGCCCTTGTTCTTGCCGCTTCGGCGAGCGCCGACCCGCGCGAGACCAGCCCCAATGACAAGTCGTGCGACAATCCGTCGCTGCCGACGATGACGGTGCGCGTCACCGGCCTCAAGAGCAGCACCGGCAAGGTCCGGGTCCAGGCTTATGGCCCAGGCGCCGCCACCTTTCTTGACAAGGGCAAATGGGTGCGGCGGGTCGACATGCCATTGAACGGCCGCCGTTCGGTTGATGTCTGCGTGCCGCTGCCGAGGCCCGGCCACTATGCGTTCGTCGTTCGTCATGACGCCAATGCCAACCGCAAGTCGGACTGGAACGACGGCGGCGGCTTCTCGCGCAACCCGAAACTATCTTTGATGGGCAAGCCGAGCTTCGCCCAGACGGCAGTCAGCATCGGCAATGGCCCAGCGACGACAACCGTAGTGATGAATTACCGCCAGGGGCTGTCGGTTAAGCCGATCGGCTAACCGGTGTCGGTGAGGTTGGCCGGCCCGAAACCGTGCGGGATGAGAGCCGAGATGCGGTGCCGCTCGATTTCGGTTCCACGGCCGTTGGAACAGAGGATCTCTACGTCGCGGCCCGACAATTGCGCCGCTTCAAGGATGGCCTGGCGGCAACCGCCGCAAGGCGTGCACACTAGGTCGCCGGCAAGCGCCGGGCCCGACCCGTCGCCGCCCGCGACCGCGATCCTGGCTACCTTGTCCAGCCCGAACGCATACTGCGCCGCCGTCAGTGCGCTCTGTTCAGCACATAGGCCGAGCCGATAGCAGGCGTTTTCTAGATTGGTGCCGGTGACGACCTGCCCATCCACGGATTCGATCGCGCAGCCGACCGAAAAGCCGGAATAGGGGGCATAGGCGCGCAGGGCCGCGGCGCGGGCTTGTTTGATCAGCTCGGCATCGTTCATGAAGCCGAACATAAGCGCTGGATTCGGCCAAGCGAGGGAAAAGTGATGCGTTGGACGGCGGCCGGACTGGCACTTGCGACATTGGCCGGATGTGCGGCCCCGCCACCGGCGACCGTTGCAGCCCAGGCGCCGATTGAGATTCAGGTCCTGACCTTCAATGATTTTCACGGCAATCTCGAAACGCCGGCGCCGTTCGAACTGGTCGAGGCCGATGGCACGAAGACCAAGGTAACCAGCGGCGGCGCCGCGCACCTAGCCGCGGCACTGCAGAAATGGCGGGCGGGCAATCCCTATACGGTGACGGTCTCGGCCGGCGACACGATCGGGGCGACCCCGCTGACCTCGGCGCTATTCCTCGACGAGCCGACGATCAAGGCAATGGATTTGCTCGGCCTCGAATTCAACGCGGTCGGCAATCACGAATTCGACAAGGGCGTGCTGGAATTGAAGCGCATGCAGTCGGGCGGCTGCGTCCAGTATACCAAGGCCATGCCCTGTGCGGTCGAGCGGTTCGCTGGAGGCGATTTCCGCTACCTCGCCGCCAACGTCATCGAGCCGGGCGGACGCACCGTGCTGCCCGCGACCGGGATCAAGACCTTTGCGACGCCGGCCGGGCCGGTCCGCCTGGGCTTCATCGGCATGACGCTGAAGGAAACCGGCAGGCTGGTGACCCCGGCGGGGGTGGCCGGTCTGCACTTCGCCGACGAGGCGGCGACCGCCAATGCGCTGGTGCCGCAACTGAAGGCGCGGGGCGCCGATGCGATCGTGCTGCTCATCCACCAGGGCGGCAAGCTGCCGACCTTTAACCGCGGCAACGGCTGCGAGGGCTTCTATGGCGAGATCAAGCCGATCGTCGCCAGGCTCGACCCGGCGATCACCACCATCGTTTCGGGCCACACGCACTGGGCCTATGTCTGCCAAGGCGGCGCCGGCGGCACGCAGGCGAAGCAGCTGCTGACAAGCGCCGGCAAGAACGGCTCCATGGTCACCGACATCCGCCTATCCTTCGACCCGCGCACCAGGCGGCTTATCGGCCAGCGAGCCGAGAACCGCCTGACCGGCAATGGCGAGCACGGCAGTGACCCCACAGTGAAGGCGCACGTCGACAAATATGTCGCTGCGGCGGCGCCGCTGGCGAACCGCGTGGTTGGCAGGCTGACCGCGACGGCCGCGCGCAGCCTCCATGACGGGGAGAGCGCCGCCGCCAACCTCATCGCCGATGCCATGCTGGCGGCGACCCGCGCGCCGGCGAAGGGCGGGGCGCAGATCGCCTTGGTCAATGCGACCGGGGTGCGGGTGGATTTGCCGGGCGGGGAGGTCAAATATCGCGACGCCTTCGCGATGATGCCGTTCCAGAACAACCTCGTCGTCATGAGCCTTACGGGCGAGCAGCTGAAGGC
>Ga0073934_10006702_pt1 | contig 16542 bp, 17 predicted proteins | sample LarsenN4metaG_FD_76834 | JGI IMG/M metagenome (GOLD analysis project Ga0073934, IMG submission 76834) | Hot spring sediment bacterial and archeal communities from British Columbia, Canada, to study Microbial Dark Matter (Phase II) - Larsen... ...
ACGGGAATCAAAAAGCACGTCGGGGTCCTGGAACAGGCTGGCCTCGTTACCACGGTGAAGGTAGGGCGGGTTCGGACCTGCACGCTCGGCAGGCGCCGTCTGGAGGAAGCAGCGGCGTGGATCGACAGGTACCACCTGCTCTGGAGCGCGCGCTTCGAGGCGCTGGACGCGGTAATCGAGGCGCTACAACGACGAAAGGAAGAAGAAGATGGTCGAAAAGAAGGAAGTCGAGCCCACTCCGGCCGCGAACCGCACGACGGTGGAACGGAAGTCCGAGCGTGAGGTCGTGGTGACCCGGACCTTCGATGCGCCGGCGCGTCTCGTGTTCGAGGCGTGGACCCGACCCGAACTGCTCAAACAGTGGTGGGTGCCGAAATCGATGGGTATGTCCTTGGTGTCACTGGACGCGGATGTCCGGAGCGGCGGCGAATATCGTCTGGTGTTCAGTCACGATGGCACGACCATGGAGTTCTACGGGAAGTACATCGAAGTGACCCCATACTCGCGTCTTGTCTGGACTAATGAGGAAAGCGGTGACAACGGGTCGGTCACCACCGTGACCTTCGAGGAAATAGATGGCAAGACGCGCCTCGTCCTGCGCGATCTGTATCCCTCGAAGGAAGCTCTCGACGCTGCCGGTACCGGCTCGGCGGAGGCCACCGTCGAAACATTCGCGCAACTGGACGAGCTCCTGGTCACGCTTGCGAAACCGTAAGCGCGCGCCGGCTCGGGGTAGCCCTCGGTTCCGTTACTCCGACCTGAGCCCCGCGCGGTCCCTGACAAGACAACGGGCCCACCGCCGCGGGCCGCGTGCAGCCGCGGCAATATGCCCGTCGATGGCGCCTGGAGCTTACGGGGGCCTCCAGACGTCGCGCGCCCCCGCGCGAGCGCGTAATGGGTAAAGTAAGCGCCTGTTCCGATGGAACAGGTGATTCCTCAATTCACCGAGGAGACAGTTTTGCGACTTCTCGCTATCGGCAGGGCACCTGGCTCACCGTGGGCAGCGCCGCAAGATCGCCCTTCGCACGCACCCGGGAACACACGCATGGGTGAGCGACTTGGCTTCGTCCTCGGCGAACAGTGCCCTCCAGTAGGTCGTAGTTAAGTCGCGCAATCGCACCCTTCTCCCCCATGAAGTCGGTGAGCAGTTGAAGAAGTGCGGACACACCGAGGGAGGCCACAGCGGAGGTGGAGCTTACGACCGAAGGCGCAGCAGTGTCGATACCTTGGACATAGCCTTCACTTTCGAGCTTGGCTCGATCAGGTTTCGGCATGCTTTCGGCGGCAATGCGTTCGGCGCTTAAGAATTGACTGCACCAGAGACATGGCATATCGGGTCGCAGGACATCGACGATTCCTACTCCGTGCTCAATCCCGCCCTTAGTCGAAGTGATTCTTACTCCTAGGTTTATCGTCGGAATCAAGTACTGGTAAGCAACTTGATTGACGAAAGATCGTCCCCAATGCTCGTCGGTGCAGAGAAAGATGATGTCTCGATCGAGAAGAGCTGGCGCGACATCCCTCAGAACAACACTCCCCTTTATGGGGTTGACTCGACAGGCGGGACTAATGTGCTCAAGATGCTCTGCTATTACCTCGACTTTAGGTCGACCAACGGATTCAGGAAACGCACCGTAGACGCGCGAAAGATTACTACTGTCCACTAGCTCAGGGTCGATCAGGACAATGTCTCGGACCCCCAGCCTCGCAATCTGCTCGGCTACGGGCGAACCCGTGCCACCCACGCCTACGATCGCGACCCTCGCTTGCTGCAGCTTGACTTGGCCATCGATGCCGAAGGCGAGAACCTGACGTGAGTGCACTTCGCCGGTCTCCACCAGCCCGTGATTCAGCCTGCTAAATGTAGTGATTGTGCGACCCACCACAACGACCTCGTCTAGATCGACGGGATGAGCCCCATCCGTCGGCCACAGGCGGCCACGAACGCCTTTTGGCGTGAAAAGCAAACTAGCGGTCGGCGCGCCCGCTGGTGCAAAGCGCCGAAGGACATCAAAGACTTTGGCCTCTCCCATGTCATCGGTCGGCGAGTAGCCCACATCGATGCCGTGGCTGTGGCACAGCACGCCACCCAGGCCATTAGCTTCGCAGAGAGAAATCAGGCCGTTTATTGCCGAAGGCCAGATTTCCAAGTGATATTCAAGCTGCGCCTTGTAAGCCTCTGCCGGAATTGCGAGTACGCGCCGGACTAGGACAGTTATGGCGTCGGCAGTTTCGTGAACGCCGGCGAGAGCAAAGGCCGCGCCTTCGTTTGGCATGGCACCGAGGGTTAGTTCTTGTATCTGGTTGAAGTCTGACTCGCTAATCTTTAGTCGCAATCGCCGCACTGCTACTTCCCTCGGGCCTTACTCAAGCCCAGGTTGACGAATTCGAGGTAAGTCTTAAGGGAGTCTCTGCCCGGACTCCAGCTCTGAGGATGCCAGGAAAACCGACGCCATTGCCTCCCAAGAAACGACTCGATCGAATCGGCGCTTGTGGGCACACGCCCGTCCGCCAGGAGCAAATCTGGCGGCGTCCAGAACATGTCAGGACGACCATTAGGGTAGGACAGAGGCAGTTTGAGAAGCAGTTCTGTGGTCTGCCGATTGTATCCGCTGGGCAGCAGGTACTCCCGGATGAGTACATAAAGCCAGCCCTCGGCCTCCCCTACCTCGCCGTTGAGGCCTCCAGCCGTGATTGCCTGGAAGTCCTCAGCGAGGACATCTGCAGCCATCGCGTTTAACCGAAGGTGCCCGGCGGCACCACTCTGTAGCGCTGGCCGCTCTTGATTTGTACGGCCGAGGTTATCTGGAGGTCGTCGGTCGGCAGTTGGCCTTCGGGATCGGGAGAACCGACGATCTGCCAGACTTCGTAGTCGGGCGGCGCAGACGCGGCCTGCCGGAAGTCGTCCGGCGCCAGCTCTTCGACATCGAAGTGGTGGGGCCGCTGGTTGATGAGGATTGTGATCGGCATTGTCTTCTCCTTAACCGCATTCACTGAATGTAATGAACACGACGCCAATAAAAAAGTCAAGCCCCAGCTGAGTACACATACTCCCTGCCACCTCGTCTGGCGGACGATTCCTTCCGGGCGACCAGGTTGGTGCGCCAGAGCCTCATCAGCCGGTTGTTGGCCGCTGGCAACGTCAAGTGGAATTGCTCAGCGATGTCGGATGTGGTGAATTCCTTGAGTGCCACTGCTGCTTCGTAAGTCTTCTCCAGGTACTCCGGTGCACCGATTAGTCGAAGGCGGTTGTGCTCGTCCAAGGCCGGCGCGAACACCTCTCTCCTCTTGAAGACGCCACTCAGAATCTCTTCGGCGTCCGCGTCAACGTGCTCGAGGATGACGCGACGGGCGCGAAACTGGCCGCTGGCCAATTCACTGAACAGCCTGCCGAACAACTCGTCGGCAGCCGATGGACTTACAGCGACGACACCTTCGAGGTCCACGTACAAAGTGTCCGTGGCGCTCATTTGTTCGATCAGATGCTCAATTTTTTCGCGAATCTCGCGCCCTGTGTCCCGAGATGCGATGACTTGTCCGCTACTCTTCAGCGCAAATCGCATAACAGGGGGTTCACTAACCCCAGGTGAACAAACCCTAGCGCCTTGACCTGCGGCCGTCAATACGCCGAGGCCTGGATGCGGCCAAATAGGCCCAGGTTCCCGGGAACTCGTTGACGGCGATGCTATGACGACTCTCGTGCCTCCTGGAGAAACGGGTTTCGAGCTGTGCTTTACCGGCGCGGATGAGCAGGCGGCCGGAACTTACGACTTGAGCGTCCTTCTTCACATGGACGAAGCCCATCCCCCTCTCTTTCGAGTCAATTCCGGAGACACCCTCCTTCATAGCCTCACGCAAGGCGGCTTCATCATCGGTGAGGTGAGCATACTTGGTCCTTCGCCGCAGGTGCTTCGGCACGCCCAAGCCCAAATCCACGACTGCGAGTCGAATAGGGCCGGACTCGTCGTCAACCCAAGCACCAGCGAAGAATCCGACGGGACTGAAAGAGTGCTCCTGCGCATTGTTCAGAAGCTCCGACAATGAAATCCACAGACGACTGTTTACCGCTCCTCCCACCCAACCACCGTATGAGGCAGCATTAACCCGGAAGTCCTCGACTGCGTGGTTCACATCATCGGCTGTTGATAGATGGCGGATCGGCAAGAGCACCTTGGAGTCAGGTGCCTGTCCGGGATAGGCCGTATCCCGGTTCACAACGTTGATGCCCTGGGGCAGGCTTTCAAAGAACTGCATGTCCTCCAGGTGGCGGCAAGCCGACGGCACGACTGGTTCTATTGCCTTTCCCTTGTCTGCAAGCCAGTGGCAGCTGGCCGACACAGCACACAAGACAAGCGGATCTGCACTGGTCAGCTGCGTCGCATAAACGCGTACATCGTCGTCAAGAGCCCAGAGACTATCGAAGGAGCTAAGGAACTCCAAGGGGTTTCTGTCGCTGAGCAGGCTTACCGTTCCCACCTATTTGCTAAGGTGCCTGGACCTTTCGATGCATTACAACCATGTTGCGATACCGGACGGCAGAGCTGTCAAGTCGGAGTGCCCTAACCGTGGCAACGGTGGTGCCGGTCACATTACAATCGCGATTAGTTCATCCGGGCGCATCGACCTGGTCTGGTCCGGCAAGAAGACCCAGGTCGAGCGCGTCAAGCTGCCCCTCCAGGTTATCGAGCGCGTCAACGATGGGCGGCGGTCGGAGCGGAGCCAAGCGCACCTGCTCGGGACAGAGCTGCCAACTGGGTGGCCGAAGCTAGAGACGGGTCCTGGCGCTTCACCCGCCAAGACGCCGAACGCGTCCAGCAGCCGGTGCTGTCCGTGCTGGGTTCTGGGAGCGGAAAGGCTGCGGCTGATGTCCATGACCGCGTACTAGCCTGCCTCACGCCGAAGCCCAGGTCTTACCAGGAGCGAACCCCGGGTCACTGATGAACCCCTGCAAATGGCTGAGACGCATGGCGGACTCAATAGGCCCGAGGACGGACGATGATGGCCCGGCAGAGGCCAAGAACACCCAGGCGGCGGCGGCCGGCCTCAGAGCTTGAGCAGCGCCGCCGCCGTCTCACCCAGGATCGCCGCGCGCTCGGCGTCCGTGAGGCCGGGCGTTTCCAGCACGTGCTCCACGGCCGTCGAAGTCCAGGGGTACGGGTAATCCGTCCCGAGGACGATGCGGTCGGGGCCGGTCTCGGCAACCAGGTGGCGGAGCGCTTCGGGCGTGAAGACGAGCGAATCGAAGTAGAGCTGGGGCCCGCGCAGGTATTCGGTCGGCCGGCGTTGGAGCGGCGTGAAACGCTGCGGGAAAGTCATGCCGCCGTGGTCGGACCGCGCCGCATACGAGGGCAGATAGCCTCCACCGTGCGCCGCCAGGACCTTGAGGCCCGGAAAGCGGTCGAGCGTGCCCTCGAAGATGAGGTGGGAGAGGGCAATCGTCGTCTCGAGCGGGTTGCCGATCACGTTTTCGAGGACGCCGTTGCCCTTGAGCCTTCCTGATGCCTCCAGTTCGGCCGTCCCTTGGGGATGGATGAAGATCACGCAGCCCAGCTCCTCTGCCTTGGCCCAGAAGGGATGGAACTTCGGATCGGCAAGCTCGGCGCCGTTGACGCTGCCGCCGACCAGGGCGCCGCGCAGGTTGTACCTCTTGACGCCGTCCTCCAGCTGCTGGGCCGCCAGGTCCGGGTGCTGCAGGGCTACGGAGGCCAGGGCGACGAAGCGCTCGGGTTCGGAGGCGACGAATTCGGCCAGGCGCTGATTCTGCAGCTCGATGAGCTTCGCCGCGACGTCCCGCTCCGCCCCGTACCAGAAGGGGTTGATGCTGAGGGCTTCCACGTCTATGCCCTGAGAGTCCATGGCCGCCAGCCGCGTGTCGACGCTGCTGAGGAGCAACGCCGGCATGCGCGCTTCGACGCCCATGATCGCGTTGGCTTCCGGCACCGCGCAGTGCGCGTGCATGTCAATGACGCGGACGCGCCGGCCGTTTACCACCGTCTCGCGGCGGCCTACGGGTCCGGGTACGGGTGAGGCGCTGGTCATCGGTCCCTCCTCGCGAAACAAACCAAACCGCGGTGCCCTGAGATTACGGGCCGGAGCCGAGAGAAGCCAGCCTCCGCGCTGCCGGATCGCGCTGCTCCCCGCCCCGACACGCGGGGCTCGGCCCGCCGAGGCAGCCCGTCTAGAACAGGTCCCTGGAGGCCAGCGCGGCCCCTTCGACCAGCGTCCTCAGCTTCGCGTAGGCGAGCTGCTCGGGGACGGTTAGGTAGACGAACGTGCCGAAGCCGCAGTCCGTGCCCGCGATCACGCGCTCCGGACCGACGATGCCGGCGAAGAGCTTGATCCGGTCGGCGACGACCTCCGGATGCTCGATGTACGTGCTGCAGGTGTCGATGACGCCGGGTATGAGGACGAGGTCCGGCGGGATGGACGCTTCCCGCCAGACCTTCCACTCGTGGGCGTGGCGGGGGTTCGCCGCCTCGAACGAAACGCCGGCGCAGCGCACGCGCAGGACGATGTCGACGATGTCCTTCAGCTCGACGTCGCGGTGGTGCGGGCCCTGGTAGTTTCCCCAGCAGAGGTGCAGGCGGATGCGGTCGGTGGGAATTCCCTCGGTCGCCTCGTTGATCATCTCGACGTTCTCGGAGATCACGTCCCGGAATTCGGCGACGGTGCGGTCCTTGAAGTTGATGTGGCGGTCCATGGCCAGGTCGCAGGCGTCAAGCTGGAGGAGGAAGCCGGCGCCGACGATGGCGCGATACTCCTCGCGCATCGCCTGGCCCAGCGCGCGCAGGTATGCGGTGCGGCTGGGATAGTACTGGTTGGCGAGCACCTGGGCGACGTTGCCCGGCGTTATCGAGCAGATGAACGCCTCTTCATAGCGCTTGCCCGCCAGGGCTGCCTTGAAGTTGGCGACGTCCCGCTCGTAGGCGGCGTGGTCGCGATAGCGGACCGGCCCGTTGCAGGCGGGTGTCCAGTTCGGCGCGGGCGGCGGCTCCGCGCCCGCTTGCCGGGCTTCGGCTGCCTGAGCCGCCGCGGCGGCCGCGGCGCCGCCGCCGCCCATTCCCGGGAACTCCATGAGGTCCGCGGCCTGGAAGGGCGTGGCCTGGCCGCTGAAGCCGTCCAGCCGGTCCTTCACGTAGTTGACGAAGCCGATCTTGCCCTGCTCGCCGTCGCTGACGACGTCGATGCCCGCCGCTATCTGCTTGTCGACGGCCTCCCTGACGGCCGCTGCCGCGCGGGCCTCGAAGGCGGCGCGCTGCTCCGGCGCGCCGGTCTGGGCGCCGGCCAGGAGCATGCGCGCCAGGTCGGCCGGGCGCGGCAGGCTGCCGACGTGAGTGGTGAGGATCCGTCCCGTGCTGCGCTTCATCGGTATGCTCCCCTTCCCTCCAGCGCGCGGCGCCGGCTCTGCCCCGTGGACTGCGGCGCTCCGCCCTAGACCGGCGGCGCCACCCAGAGGCCGGGGTCGTCGCGCCGCTGTCTCACGGGCGGGACGTCGCCGGCCTGTGCGGGCCTGCCCGGCGGCGGGCCCGGCCGCTGCGCGGTGCCCCACACGTCCGCCGCCAGGTGCTCGCGCGGGGTCCAGCTTTGCTCGTCCTGGACCTGCTCCACCTCCGCCGTATACTCGGACACGTTCCCCTGGGGGTCGAAGAAATAGTAGAAGGTGTTGTCGCCGGCGGAGTGGCGGCCGGGACCCCACATCGGCACCGCGCGCGCGTCGTTGAGGACGCGGCCCGCGCCCCGCATCATGTCGTCGATGCTGCGCACCTCGAAGGCGACGTGGTTGAGCGTGGCCGCCTCCCCGTCTGCGATCGCCAGGCTGTGGTGGTTGGCGTTGCAGCGGTAGAAGCCCATGAAGGGCACCCAGTCGGAGAGCTTGAAGCCGAGCTTCTCCGCGTAAAAGGCCTCGACCTCCTTGCGCCTGGGCGAGTTCACGACGACGTGGTTCAGGGCCACCGGTATCGCCTCGCGTAGGGCCACGTCGCGACGCGGCCGCGGCTCCACGCCGGCGGAGACTTCTACGACGCGGCCGTCGGGGTCGAAGAAGCGGAAGCCGTAGCCGCCGCCCGGCGTCTGGAGCTTGCCCGGCTCGGAGACGAAGCGCACGCCGGCTTCGGCGAGGCCTTTCGCCAGCTCGTCCACGTCTTCGGCGCTGTCCGCCCCGAACGCGATCAGGTCCAGCCGCTTCTCGTCCGCCCTGCGGATGCGGTAGACGAATTGCTCGGCAGAGCCCTCGGCGGCGAAGAAGGCGAGGTCCTTCTCGCCCTCCACGCGTTTGAGGCCCCAAACGCCGCCGTAAAAGTCGGCTTGCTGCTCGAAGTCCGGCACGGCTACGTCCACGTGCCGGAGGCTGGTCACTTTCGCCATCTCGGTCCCTCCTCCTGGTTTCCTAGCGATACTGCTCCAGCGGCGGCAGGCCCAGGACCGCCCGCCCGTAGGCCTCCGCGATCGGGTCCCAATAGAGCGCCACCTGGTGCGCGCCGGCGTGCACGTCGCGGTGGAAGCGCTGGATCGCCTCGGAATCGTACAGCGCGTGGCCGCCGCTGGCGTCGAAGAGGCGGTTGACGGCCTGGAGGCAGAGCTTCGCCACGTAGCCGTAGTTGCGGCGGACGGCCGCCTGCTCCACGGCGGAGGGCAGGTCGCCGCGGGCCGCGCGCTCCAGGACCTCCGTCACCGTCGTGCGCACGATCGTGCGGGCAGCGTCGACCTCGGCCGAGGACTCGGCGATCCGCAGCTGCAGCGCGACCGAGTCCGCCGTGCGGCCCGGGCCGCTCTTGCCCTTGATGCGGCCGATGAACGCCTCCAGGGCGCCCTCGGCCATGCCGACGAGCGGGGAGCAAAGCGTGAACGGCAGCAGGGTCATCGCCGGCAGGCGGTAGCTGGGCCGCCCGTGCAGCTCGAAGCCTGGACTGTAGGCGGCCGGGTTCAGCACGGCGGCAACCCGGTGGGCCGGCACGAACGCGCCCCTCACCTCGATGTCCTTGCTGCCCGTGCCGCGCAGGCCGGACACGAACCACGTGTCGACGATCTCGTAATCGGAGCGGGGCAGGAGCGCCATGCACGGGCCCTCCGGCCCCACGGCGCCGAGCATCGCCCAGGTGGCGGCGTCGCAGCCGCTGGAGAACCCCCAGCGGCCGCTCAAGCGGTAGCCGCCGGCCGCGGGCTCCAGCCGGCCCATGGTCGCGAAGGAGCTGGAGCTGAGCACGTCCGGCCCTGCGGCGAAGTAGTCATCCTGGGCCTCTTCCGGGAAGTGGCCGATCAACCAGTTGTGGCTCGACCAGACCGAGTAGCACCACGCCGTCGAGCCGCAGGCCCGGCCGAGCGCCATCGCGACCTCGAAATAGAGGTCCATGTCGTTGCCGTAGCCGCCGTAGCGGGCCGGATTGGCGACGCGGATGAGCCCTGCCGCCCGGAGGTCGTCGATCGTCGCCTGGGGCACCTGCCGCAGCCGTTCGGCCTCGGGCGCCCTCTCGCGGATGCGGGGCAGCAGGTCCGCCGCGCGACGCAAGGCCTCATCCCGGCCGAGGGCCTTCTCCTCGATTGCCATGCTGCTTCCTCCTGGGCCACGGGGGTCTCCGCGCAAGCCATCAGGAGTATAGTTGCCCGAATGGCATCCAAAAAATCGATTGTTGAAATGCCTGGTATGCTGGCTGCGAATGCTGGAGGCGGCACATGAACCTCTCCCAGGTGGACCTCAACCTCCTCGTTGCCCTGGAGGCGATCCTCACCGAACGGCACCTCACCCGCGCCGGCGAGCGGCTGGGCCTCAGCCAGCCGACCATGAGCCATACGCTGGCAAGGCTGCGGCGCATGTTCGACGATCAGCTGCTCGTGCGCGTGGGGCGCGAATATTACCTCACGCCGTTGGCCGCGGACCTCGTCGGGCCGCTGCGCGACGTCCTCAAGAGCATCGAGCAGACGATCGAGCGGCGGCCGGTCTTCGACCCCCGGAAGGACGAGCGGGCCTTCATCATCTCGGCCTCCGACTATGCGACGTATCTCGTCCTGCAGCCGGCGATCGAGGCGATCGAGAGGCAGGCCCCCGGCGTCTCGGTCCAGATCCGTCCCCTCAGCCGCCAGGCGACCGACGAGCTCATAGCCGGCGACATCGACATGGTCATCTGGCCCACGGCGCTGGGGCCGGACCTCCCTCACGAAATCCTCTTCAAGGACCGCTGGGTGGCCGTCGCCTGGTCCGGCCATCCCGATGTCGATGAGGCGCTGTCCATGGAGGAGTATCTACAGCAGCCGCACGTGGTCTACGGCACCGGCCTGCAGGACATCAGCGGCCTGGCCGACCAGGCGGTGTACTCGGTGCACCCTGAGGCGCGGATCACCGTGACCACCAGCAGCTTCTTCCTGATGCCTTTCCTGATCGGACGCAGCCGCCTCATCGCCCTCCAGCACGAGCGGCTCGCCCGGCGGCTGGCGAGCATGGCCGACATCAAGGTCCTCAAGCTCCTCTTCGACACGCCCTCGATCGAGGAGGCGATGTACTGGCATCCCAGCGTCACCGCCGACCCCGCGCACCGTTGGTTGCGGGAGGTCCTCAAGGAGAGGGCGGCCGCCCTCAATTGACCGTGCGCCGGGCGCATGCCTTGGATCGCGGCGCTCGATTCAAGTCCGCGGGCCGCTCCAGCGCTCCGGTTCGACCGGGACGCCTCCGCCTCCATCGGCCGCGCCGATCGGCAGCCTGCGTACCGACTCGCGGCCAACGGTAGGGCCGCGCGCCGGCGTCCCGGACGTGAAAGGCGGCCAGATGCCCAGCGCGCATCCGCTCGGCGCGGTCTCTGGCGGACGCGAACGACGAGGAATCGAAGGGGCTTTCAGCCCTGCCGCTTAGCGCACGACGAAATCGAAATAGCCGACCTTGCCCTGGGGCGTCTCCTCGATCCTGAGGATGAGGTCGTCCGTGCAGTAGTTGTCGCGGCTGTTGCCCTGATGGCCGGGGAAGTAGAGCTGGGTCGTCAGCGTGGTCCTCTCGGGCCCCTTCACCTTCACGTGGATGTGTGACGTTCGATAGACCTTGCGCGTATCGCCGTCGGGCGAGGTCAGGAAGTCGTCGTACTCGGAGGGGATAACGGTTTCGAGGCGGTAGCGCCCGTCCGGGCCGGTGAACTGATGGCCGCGCAGCCGGTAGCCTTTGTTGTCGTAGAAGGCCTCGCCATCGCAATGCCAGAAGTCGAGCCATGCCCCTTCGACGGGCTGGCCGGCCTGGTTGTACACGGTGCCGGTAATGACGATGGGTTCGCCCTTGGTGTCCGGCTCGCGCAGATTGGACCGCAGGGGCGAATTCGGCTTCCAGTACGGCCCTTCGATTTGCGCTGGCGTTAGCGGTCTGGCTGCTGTCGAGGTCACGCTTCTCTCCTCCAAACAAACGATCTGGCGCGGATTCGAATCGATCCTGTCCCGCTGCGGATGACGCTTCCAAGGTGCCGATCGGAACCTCTTGGCGGGAACGAAAGGTGACCGCGGGCTCGGAGCCTTCGCGCCGCCGGCGGCTTTCCGGAGGGCTGCCGGCCGCGATGGCCCGCCCGCCCGAGGGTGCGTCAGCCCGCGGGCGGGATGTTCTGGTTGGCGCGGAAGAGGTTGTCAGGGTCGTAGCGCCGCTTGACCTGCGCCAGCCGGTCGTAGTTGGCGCCGTACGCGTCGCGGACCCTCGACTCGTCGTCGCCGACCCCGAGGTAATTGACATAAACCCCGCCTGTGCCGAAAGGCTGCAGGTCCTCGAACACGGCCCGCGCCCACCGGATGTGGCGCTCGGCATCGGCTGGGTCCTGCCAGATGGCGATAATGGCGACGTTGAAGTCGGCGTCCCGGGCGCTGAACGCGGTCGCATCCGCCGGGACCCGTTTCACCGCGCCGTGCATGTGCTCGATGACGATGCTGCACTGAGGCGAGGGGAGGGCCCGGCCGTGCCTGGCCAGGACGTCCCGCGCTTCGGACGAGAGGTCACGCAGGAACGCCGCCTTCCAGTACACCTGGGAGCCGGGCTGAAAGCCCGCGTCCAGCATGGACTGCAGGGCCGTGTAGGGGATGGGGCCCAGAGCATCCAGAATGGGAGGTCCGTAGGCCTTGACGGGCTGCAGCGCCCGGGCGCCGTCTTCCAGGGATCCGGAATGGCAGCCGATAAACGCCGTGATCAAGCTGCCGCCGTCCGGGCTTCCCGTGAACACCATGAAGGAGCCGAGTTCGTCAGGAGCATCGGCCGTGAAGCGGGCGAAGAAGTCCAGGCAGTCGCGGGCAGCGTCGATCGGCCAGGCGACGAGGCCGCCGGTGACCATGGGCCCCACGGGATGGATGCGGAACTCGAAGCTGGTGACGACGCCGAAGTTGCCGCTGCCGCCGCGGAGCGCCCAGAAGAGGTCGGCGTTGTCCGATCCGTTGGCAGTGATGACTTTGCCGTCCGCCGTGACGACGTCGACCGAGACCAGGTTGTCGATGGCGAGCCCGTGCTTGCCCATGAGCCAGCCGATGCCGCCGCCGAGAGTCAGGCCGCCGACGCCCGTGGTGGAGATGACGCCACCGGTCGACCCCAGGCCGAAGACCTGACACTCGCGGTCGTACTCCCCCCAAGTGGCCCCGCCCTGCACTCGCGCCGTCATCCGCTTCGGGTCCACGTGCACGCCCCGCATCAAGGAGAGGTCGATGGTCATGGCGCCGTCCCTGACGGCGGTCCCCGCCGCGCTGTGCCCTCCGCCCTTGACCGAGACGGGAAGGCCCGCCTCCCGCGCGTAATTCACGGCGGCGATGACGTCAGCGTTGCCCGTGGCCCGGACGATGACGGCCGGCCGCCGGTCGATCATGCCGTTCCAGACCTTGCGCGCGGCATCGTACTCGGGGTGCTCGGCGGTGAGCACCGCGCCGCGCACCTGCTTCTGCAGCTCTTCGATGGGAGTGCCAGCCATCATGGACCTGCTCCTTGCCTCGCGGGATGATGAGGCCAAGATGATATAGCCGGCCGGCGGGAAATGATAGCGTCAACTAGCCGATCTGGACTTCGCGCAGGCCCGCCGCCGCCCTGAGCGGCGCTCCCGTGAGCGCCTGTACTTCCTCAAGCGAGAACCCCGGCGCCAGCTCGCGGGCGGTAAAGCCTTCGCCATCCGGCTCGAAGAGGCCGAGGTCGGTCATGACGAGCTTGACGACGCCGGCCGCGGTTATCGGGAGGTTGCAGCGCTCGAGCAGGCGAGGTTTGCCGTCGCGCGTGGTGTGCTCCATGAGGACGAAGATGCGCTGAGCGCAGGCTGCGATATCCATGGCACCGCCGATGCCGCCGCCCTTCTTCTCCCGGGACGTCTTCCAATTGGCGAGGTCGCCGTTGGCGCCCACCTCGTAGGCGCCCAGCACGCCGACGTCCAGGCGCCCGCTGCGGATCACGGCGAAGGCGTCCGCGTGATGGACGATGGAAGCGAATGGCTGCAGCAGCACCGGAAACGTGCCGGCGTTCACGACGTACGGCGTGGCCTCCTCCACGGTCGCGTTGCGGCCGTAACCGATGAGCCCGTTTTCCGAGTGCAGGACGATGAAGCGGTCTGCCGGCAGGAAATCGGAGCACATGGTCGGCATGCCCACGCCGAGGTTGACGATCCAGCCGTCCTGGAACTCGGCGGCGATGCGTGCGGCCATGAGGTCGCGTGTCAGCCTGGTCTTCTCCTGCGTTGCCATGGTCCCTAGCGTCCTTGCTGTCCTGCCCCGCCGGCGGCGCCGCGCGTGATATGGAAGATGCCGTCCGGCGGTATCTGGACGATGCGGCTCACGTAGATCCCCGGCGTGTGAATGTGGTCCGGGTCCAGCGCGCCGATGGGCACGATCTCCTCCGTCTCGACTATGGTGCAGCGCGCGGCCATGGCCATGAGCGGATTGAAGTTGCGCTCGGCGCGGCGGAAGACCAGGTTGCCGAACTCGTCCGCGTTCCTGGCGCGCACGAAAGCGTAGTCCGCCGTGAGCGCCTCGTAGAGCAGATAGGTCCGGCCGTTGAAGACGCGGTGCTCCTTGCCTTCGGCCAGCTCCGTGCCCACGGCCGTGGGCGTGTAGAAGGCGGGGATGCCGGCGCCGCCGGCGCGGATGCGCTCCGCCAGGGTGCCCTGCGGCACCAGCTCCGCCTCCATCTCCCCCGCCTCCTGCAGTTCTTCGACGGGCGTCGTGCGGGACGGATGCGTCGAGGCGGTGAAGGCCATGATCGCCTTGCGCACCCGCCGCGCCTCGATCAGCGTGGAGGGCGTGACGTGCGCGGGGCCGGGGCCCGGATCGCGGCCGGTGCCTGCCGCGTTGAGGATCAGCGTCAGGTCCCTGGCGCCGTGCTCGTACAGCGCCTTGATCAAGTTGTGCGGCGTGCCCGCGCCGAAGCCGCCGATCATGATCGTTGCGCCGTCCGGGATGTCGGCGACGGCTGAGGCGAAGTCGGCGAAGCGCTTGTTCGGGGCCGGCATCGTTAGGCGGGCTTGAACTTCGGCAGCGTGACCTGGTCGGTCACGTCGTCGAAGACGGCCTCCACGCCCATCCCGACCTTGATCTTCGCCGGGTCCGGCTCGACCTCAACGAGGTTCGTCGGCATTCGGGCGCCGTCCTCGAGTTCGACGATGGCGGTGACGTAGGGCACGTGGTCGCGCCAGGCCGGAGTCGGCGGGCGATGGACGATGGCGAAGGCGTGGAGGACGCCGCGGCCGGAGGACTGAAACCAGCCCGTGTTGCGCGAGAAGCAGTTCGGGCAGATGGCGCGAGGGTAGAAGTACGCCTTGTGGCAGTCGTTGCAGCGCATGAGCCAGAGCTCGTGCGCCTTCGCCTTCTCCCAGTAGAAGTCCCACTCCGGCATCGGGTTCGGTAGCGGGCGGCTGTACTGCTGTGTCGTCATCTCGGTTCCCTTCCCGTACCAGTGCGCTGGTCCAGCCCCGCGGCCTCCTTCACCTCGTTCGCTTCGCGAAGGCAGGGGGCCGTTGGACCATGAAGCCAGTCTTGCCCTTCCCTGGTCTTCGTCTATCTGGTCCCGCTCAATCGACGGCAAGCACGGCCGTCCCGGTGGACGAGAGGGAGCCGCCGGTGCCGTTGACGAGCGCGATCTTGGGGTTGACGTTGCGCTGACCGCACTCGCCGCGCAGCTGGCGCACGGCCTCCACGGTCAGGAACATGCCGTACATTCCGGGGTGCGTGTAGGACAAACCGCCGCCGCTGGTGTTAAGGGCGAAGTCGCCGCCGGGCGCCGTGCGCTGATTGGCGACGAAGTCCGGGCCCTCTCCCGGCTTGCAGAAGCCGAGGCTCTCCAGCGTGATCAGCACCGTGTACGTGAACGAGTCGTAAACCATGGTGAGGTCGATGTCTTCGTGGCTGACGCCGGCCATGGCCATCGCCCGGGGGCCGCTGTTGTGGGCCGGGGTCACGGTGAGGTCCGGCATCTGGCTGATCATGGAGTGGTCGTGGTGCTCGGCCGCGCCCAGGACCCAGACCGGCTTCTTGCGCAGGTCGCGGGCGCGGTCGCCCTTGGTGAGGACGATGGCGCCGCCCGCGTCGGTGACCAGACAGCAGTCGAGGAGGTGGAAGGGCCACGCGACCCAGCGGGAGTTGTGGTAATCGTCGAAGCTCATGGGCTCCTTCATGTAGGCCTTTGGGTTCATGAGGGCCCATTTGCGCGTGGAGACGGCGATTTCGGCCAGGGCCTGGCGGGTCCGATCCTCCCCGTACTGGTGCATGTAGCGGCTGCAGGCGGTGGCGTAGCTCACGGGCGCGCCGATGAAGCCGTAGGGCGCCTCGAACTGGGGAGCCGGCAGGCCGCCCCCCAGCTGGCCGCCGCGTTCGCGGGCGCTGCGGCCGGCTTCGCCGTGGGTGACCAGCGCCACTTCACAGTAGCCGGCGTTGATCGCCGCGACGGCGTGCGCGATATGGATGACGAACGAAGACCCGCCGACGGCCGTGCTGTCGGTGAAGCGGGGGCGGATGCCCAGGTATTCGCCGGTGATCAGCGTCGAGTAGCCGGCCGTGAACAAGCCGTCGACGTCCTTGACGGAAAGGCCGGCGTCGGCGAGCGCGTTGTGGGCCGCCTCCGCGTGATGCTGCAGGGCGGACTTGTTCGGCACGAGGCCGATCTCGTCCGATTCCGCCGCTCCGACGATGGCCACGGTCTTCGAAAGCTGGTTCATCCAGTACGTCCCTTCCGCGCGGGGCACTACGTTCGGTGTTGGTCCAGGAACAGGGCGGCGCTGACCGGTGGGAGGTGGACGCCGCCGGCGTCTAATCTAGCAGACTCGTCCGATATGAGGATCAGTTCACCAGGGTAAAGATCGAAAGGTACCGATTTCGGCGCGCGGGCGAGGTTTGCGAGGAGCAGAATGGGGCCGCGGCGCAGCCGCAGCCAGCCTTCCCCTTCGTCGAAGGAGACGTCGGCCTCTTCTCCGTCGTTGCTCGCGCCCCCGAGGACGTTGCGCCGGAGGTCGATGAGGCGCCTGTACCACTCGAGGACGCCTGCGTGCGGCTCCCGCCCCGTCTCTTCCCAGTCCAGCCGGGAGCGGCTGAACGTCGATGCGGCCTGGGGGTCGGGCGTGCCGGCGCCGGGCC
>Ga0073934_10006703_pt1 | contig 16540 bp, 15 predicted proteins | sample LarsenN4metaG_FD_76834 | JGI IMG/M metagenome (GOLD analysis project Ga0073934, IMG submission 76834) | Hot spring sediment bacterial and archeal communities from British Columbia, Canada, to study Microbial Dark Matter (Phase II) - Larsen... ...
CTGGTAAGCGCATGAGGTGCGCGACCAACTTCAGCAACATATTTTTCAAATAACTCACGATACTTATTCATGTGATTTCCTTTCAAAATAGCGGGCTAACGGTTTGCGTTACCTGCGCTGGGGTGGGGACGGCGAAGCCGTCCAGCCAGAAAAGTGATAAGGCGTAGAAAAATGCTTGGGATGTGCGCAGAATCCCCAGCGTCAGGTGCACGCTTTGTTAGCCGCCTTTTTGTAACACAGCACAGCCGATTTGAAGATTTATTTTGACCGAGAGATAATAATATTTAACTGGTTTTGAGCCTCGCGTTCCTCTTTTATTACCTTAAGGACATCTTTGCAAGCCTTATCGTCTAGAATCCAATGAGTACTTCCATTTGAGTTTTGAAGAAAATTAATCAAACTTCCACCAATTTTTTTGACAACCTGATTATTTGTATATTTTGTGATAGTTTTACTTGATAAGGATATAAAAGTCCTCATTTTTACAAGTTCCTGAATATCTTTCTGGAAAACCGTTGAAGACCTAGTACTTCTAAAATCTGTTTTTACTGGCGTGCCCAGAAAACTCCAAGTTGAAGATGGAAATTTAAGAATATTTTCTTTACCACGGAATGTCAGCCATTTTTTCGAATTAGAGTCCAATTCTGCAAAGAAGCCCCCTTTTGCTCTTGTTTCATCAGGCTGAGAAGTTATACCTATATGTGTGATACCACAAACATATAAGGTTCTTGTAAAAGGATCTTTACTAATTTCTTTAGTAGAGAGATAAACTTTAGCAGCGGGGGCAAGTATTGCACGTCTAAACAGACTTGGATTTAATGCTAAAAGGAAATTCAGAGATTGATTAAATGTTCTAGAAAGCTTGCTTTGTAAAATTATTTTAATTTTTTTCTCTGCTTCTGGTGTAACAGCAAGAAATTCAGCCGCGAAGAACTCTGCAATAGATTTATGGATGAATCGAAATTCGCCGCCATCATTGATAAGAAATGGAACAGAAATTAGTAAATCTTCAAAAAAATTAGCCTTAGATGATGGATTAACAAGTGTTAAACCTATGGCTTTTTCAATTATTTCTTGCCCCTCTAGTTTGCTTTTTACACCATACTTTCCAGATGTAAGAAGCAAGAAGGAGAAGCCTTGTAAAAGTCTGCGGAAATTTTCTTGATCTAATCCAGATGCTTTTGCACGTGAAAACCCTGCTTTGGAAAGATCGTGACCTTTATAAAGCGCATTGTAGACGTCATCATAAAATGACGTTACGTTTGTCGCAATTGAATTGTTATAACCATAAGTTTTATAGAGTAGCACAAGTAGAAGCGGAGTTCGTAAAAACTCTTTTGAGACTTTATTAAATTGGCTTATTAAACGTTTGCCTACATCTACTTTGGCGTAATTATCATACCGACGGACTAAAGACTCTGCCTGCTTTCTTTCAAGTGGCTGAATGTTATACACAATTGATTTAGGAATATCAGGAAGCCCTACTTCTGGGCGTGATGTAAGAATGACATTGTTTTTTCTGCACTTTACGGCTAATTCCGTTATTTGTTCACCAATTTTTTCCCGAACATTTTCTGAGAGTTCATCATATCCGTCTAGAATTATCACATAATCACCTTGACTTAAAAGTAATATTAGAAAATTCTCGTCAATGTCATTTTTGCTTTCATCAAGGTCTTTTGCAATTTTGCCTAACAAAGTTTCATTATCATCAATTCTTCTTAATTCTAAAAATATAGGTATCTTAATAGTCGATTTGAAAATATCTAAAACTAAATACTTCGAAAACGTCGATTTTCCCATTCCAGCAGAGTCGATTATTAAATAATTTTGATTTGACTTTAAGTCTTTTGCGCCAAAGACAATCTTTTCGCTTGAAGACTTTAATTGAAAATTATTTCCTGTCATTTTTGTCAGGCTTAAGGGTTCATAAATATCAGTTAACGGCAGTACTTGTTCTGGAAATACTAGGGTTTTTATTTCGGAGACACGGTCATGTAGTTTTTGAAAGTAATTTTCTAGCAACTCATTAATAACAGAGTCTTGCAATCTATCTTTGAGTTCCTTTTTTCGTGCATTAGTGCGAATGCGCTCTATCTTTGGTCCGAGCAAAGCGTCAACAACATTAGATGCAGGTTTTAATGCTTCATTTACAAGAGATGAAAGAATTTTTTCTTGCATTGATAGAAACTCCCTAATATTATGTATGGCGGCTAACGGTTTGCGTTACCTGCGCTGGGGTAGGGACGGCGAAGCCGTCCAACCAGAAAAAGGCTCAGGCGTAGGAAACTGCTTGAAGTGTGCGCAGAGTCCCCAGCGTCAGGTGCACGCTGTGTTGGCACGCTTTTGATTATAAGGCTTTAGACTATCAAAGAAACTACTTTGTATAAAATAATACCTTCGCTTAGAAATCCGATCAAAATAAAAATTCTAAAGAAAGTAATGATTCCAGTAAGATAACCCTTTTTGTCGTTCATGGCATATTGGATAAATTCGCTAGATGATTTATGCTTTTTTCGGCTTTCTAAATGCTCTACATTAACTATCGGTTCTTTTTCCCAATATAAATCAGATATTTTGCCTTGAGATCGAAATGGCGTTGTTAATCCCAAAGCCTGCTCAATTTTAGCCCTGACAGTGAGTATTTTTGATATTCTTTCCGAAGCACGTTTGACAGCATGAATGCCTCTAACTGCAACTAACACAAGGGCAATTGGTCCCACTAATAATGCTACGAACTCTAAAGTGTCTTTTGCGTAAAAGATGCCTAAAATAATTGCAGTAAGCAAGCTTGATAGCAAACCAGTGAAAAAAGCCAATCGATTTTCAAATGTATTATTGAAAAACTGCTCCTCTCCAAGTGTAACTTTATAAACTTCAATCAAAGTCTTGTTGTCGGGTTTTGGCATTTTACAATCTCCCTGATGGATAAATCAATTAAAACGCTTGTTGTGTAAGGGGCGTGCCAACGGTTTGCGTTACCTGCGCTGGGGCGGGGACGGCGAAGCCGTCCAGCCAGAAAAATGCTCAGGCGTAGGAAACTGCTTGAAATTGCCGCAGAGTCCCCAGCGTCAGGTGCACGCTTTGTTAGCCACCGTTGTTATTCGCAGATTTACTCATATAAAAACTAAATACTATCTTTGTCCTCACGGAGCATGGCACGAATTGTTTTTACAGCATTTTCTGCTCCAGTGGGAGCATATCGGGCATTATTAATAAATTTCTCTAATTGAGGGAATGCGATTGCCACTTCTATTCGTTCGCCGTTAGCAACTGACAAGGAAAATTTTTGATATTCAGCAAGGGGTTTTTCTTGACCATCTACTACGACCTTAAATAGACGGCTGTTATCCGTCTTTGTAGTGACTGATACAATGTCTTTATAGCGATATTCTTGTGTAGTTTCTTTAGTTTCAAGCCCTGTGCTCATATCAAATGTGCAACTATATGCGGCTAGATGATAGTTTGTGAGATAGACAGTCACCACATCGTACTTGGAAAACCGCAATAAATTATCTTTGCCTATTGCAAGAAGGGCTCCTTCACTTGGTCCAGTTATCATAATTGGCTCACCTATCACCTGTCCTTCGATCAAATCTAACTTTGTAAGTGCTGATGTTTTTATGCGATCTAAAACGGCATTTTGCCATGCATCCATTTGTTCGTCTGTGGGTCTAGAATTAAATATTTCAAGGTCTTTTTCGTAATTTAGTTTAAGATCTTCGTTTGTTGAACCAGCAGTAATATACTGATAGCCGCCATAGAGTACCAGAGGAAGACCTAGACCATAGATAAAAGAACCGATTAACCCGATACCTATCAAAGGTATTGCCGAATTTTGATTAACATACGCAGGTTCTTTGGGCTGTTTAATAAAATATTTTGGTACTGCAATTTCTCGTTGTTCTGCGCTCATATGGTACATTCCTTTCAGTAACAGATTAGATTTGTTTTTTTATCCATTGCCAAACTTGATTTTCATTCGCATTTATTACACTTAAGATTTCCTGTGCCTGCAATCGACTTAATGACCATTCTTGGGCTAGTAAATCTTGATATGTTGGCGGACGGTCAAGCATCCCATTCAAAATGTAAAAATCATATTTAACTAATGCCCATAACACATAGCCTTTTCCTTGTTGCGGTTCAAGTCGAATTGCATTACTTAAGTAATTTTCTATAGTTTTAATCCTAGATAGTTTTAATAATTTAGGTCTGTTACCGCGTAATAAAGCAATGGACAGGTAATAATATGTTTCAGGAAAGTCAGCATTTTGTTCGAGAGATTGCTCCAACACCTTAATTGCTTGATCGTAGGATTTTGCGGCAAGAAGTTTTTTCCCCTTTTCCAATAATTCTGAATCTGTGGGCGTTTGCGAATTAATGTTGATTTCGATCTTATCTGCATTATATTGATTTTCAACGGTTTGATTTCTTTGATCATATTCATTCATCGAAAAAACTCCCCCGCTATTTTTATTACTTGTGTTAAGGCTGTAACCAGTCCTGTAGCAGATGCTATGCTTTCAAGAAGGACTTTTGCCCCTTCAAGGTGTTCGAAAATTTTTGCCTTTTTCGGTGCAGACTCATTCATCTCAAGCAAGGCTTTCTTAAGGTGCGACTCTATGTCAATAGAATCTTTTTCTTTAATAACTCCTGCTTGTATTGATTTATTAACTTCGGATAATAGTTTTCGCAATTCAGCGATCAACTCTTCTTTGTTTTGTATGGATTCGAAATTTACTGAGCCAATTGTTTCTGCATTTACTTGATTAGTAACTTGCTGACCACGCTGATCAAATTTTGCCATTATTTATCTCCTTGTTAGTTGCATAACTTTCAAGACAGGTGGCTAACGGTTTGCGTTACCTGCGTGTGGGCGGGCGTGGATTCTGTTTGGGAGCAGGAAAAACTCGAAGCGAGAAAAATGCTTGAAAATGCCGCAGAATCCCACACGTCAGGTGCACGCTTTGTTAGGTGGCGTTTTAAGATAACCACTTCTGCCAAAAAAGTAATCGGAACAAAAAAATCTTGCATTTGAGAATTCCTGCTGAATGGCTTCCGTATTGTTTTATTGCAGATTCAAAAAGCACCTGAGATGTATTAAAATCTTTGGCATAAAAACTTACAATCGCTGAAGCGCAGGTCGAATTAGCAAATCCATGTTGGCTTTGCGTCCATTCATAATAAGCTTCACCCTTTTTGGACATACCTAACAAGTATTTAGCCTGATTTCGTTTTCCCAATGCAGCTATTACTTCGGCAGCTCTTATATAAGATAATCCTGTATAGTTAGGCAAAGTATCTTCGTCAAGTTTCATTGCTAACTTAATGGCTGAAAAATAATACTTTGCAGACAATTTGAGAAAGAAATTTCTTGCAGGCTTCAATACAAGTAAAGAAATACGGTCGAGTATATTTAAATAAAATGCATACTTTAAGTGTTCTTTTATTTTCCAAACAGCAATTGTAGATGGAATTATTAGATAATCAGCAATAAACTGAGCAAAATCCCCAATCTCCCAAAGTCGCCTTTGTTCAATTTTATCAAATCCCGTATTTGATAATTTCTTAATATTTACAAGCCAAATCAACAAATTACTAATTTTATGAGGAAATCTTTTCCATACGCCCAAATGTGCAGACGATCTTTCAAGTAATGCCTCATACTTTTCGCGCTCACTTCTTGCGTTATCTTGAGCTAGCAAAAAGTGCTGAATTGCTTTTGTTACATCTCCCAACCTTTCAGCTACATGCCCTGCTACCATATTTTCAACATAGATTGTTTTATTGTCAGATATTCCTATCTGTAAAATTCTCAAAGATTCATCCCTTCGTCCTAATTCATCTAGTAATATTGCTAAAAAAAGCCTACTCCGCTGAGTTCGTTTATCTTCTTCTGTTCCTAAATGTTCTACTAAAATGTGTTCCATTTCATTTATACGCTCTTTGGGGGTAAATGTCTTTTGAGAAGAAAAGCCTTCTGAAATCTTTTCAATTTTCGAAGAAATTGTTGCGTCTAGCGAACACAACATTTCCCCAAAACCAGATTCATGAGGCAATCTTTCAACCATGACAAATCGTCTTCCGAAATTATCTTTGGCTTTTTTAACACTGCTAGGGAGTTCTTCCTCAATTCCGTATTTATACCAAAACAAGCTGCGTAACATGCCTGCAATTACTGGAAATGTGTCTACATCGCCATTTGAGTAGCCAGCGCAAATCACGTCATTGTTCTCTAAAACTTTTTTAAATGCCAATTGTTTGTATCTCGGCAACCCTGTGCCAACTTTACTCACTGTAGTAATTAGGTCTTTGTAATCGGCAGACATTAATGCGTTATGGAGATGTATTATGTAAACCTTGTTTGATAAGTGTGTATATTTTTCTTGATTAAGGAAATTCAAAAAATCTTCCTTAGTCACTATTGATATTGGCAACAAGTTTGTGTATGTTTCAAATGCTTTTTCATGCAACAAGTCGAAATTTAAAGTAAAAATAACACGCACATTAAATCTTTCACACGCGAGCGCGATTGAAATATGGTCTTTGTTTGGAAAACCAGATTCTAGTATTTTCAATGCCGATAAAATGCCTTCATCTGTACTTCGCACAAGAGTTTCCCATATTAATTCCATTGGAACTTGAGAAATTATTTTTTCCCAGCTATCAATGAGTTTATCAGGGAATGATTGCCTTATATCTGCATTATTGATAATAAGGCTTGTTATGCTATCTATAATCTGTTTGCCAAGTGGAAGACCAGCAGGCAACGCAAAAGAAATTCCCGCCCCTGTAAAAAACACAACTTGACCATGCTCTAGTCTTTCTTTGAAAATAACGCGCGTGTCCATATTAGATTCCATCTCGTTATGTGAAATTATAAATTTGGCACAACAATATAATTTTCATTATATTTAATAAAATCTGGATGCTGCGACTGAAAAAAATATCCCCGAAGTTCATGTATGGGGTGTCCAACTATTAGCTTATGTGGATGATTTTCACTAGATTCTGGAAAATATAAAAAGAATATTTCCATATTTAAAATCTTCCTTGTTACCATATTTATTACTTGGGACAAGACTTCATTGTTTGACCACAGATTACATGTCTGCAACATGTCAAGTGCCTCTTTGCCTTTTGTAATCCACACATCCTGAGCGTCATAGCGGACATCAACTGGGCAATGCGCTATTGTTCCATGTTGCGCCGCAATAAATATCATTTCGTAAATAAAGCCAAAACCATCAGTCATTCTAAAGTATTTAAAAAGAGAAGTGTCAATAACCCTAAAGCCACAAGATACATCAGGAAGATTCAGCCCTACTATGTCGTTTATCAATTTTGTGGCAAAAAAATTCGCCGCCAATTTGTTGCTGGGAATGTGGCTTTTTTCAAGCGAAGAGAACCTTGAACCAATAGTTAACAATGAGGACTTATCTTCGTGAGTACTTAAGAGAGCAGGAATATCAGCAGGGTTATGAGCACCGTCCGCGTCTAAAATAATCACTTTCTTATATCCACTTTCTTCTGAAATTTTAAAGCCCGTCATTAATGCTGCTCCAACCCCCAAATTTTTAGAATGGCTATATACTTGCGCACCCGCCTTGCGTGCTGCGACAGCAGATGAATCGGTACTACCGTCGTCAACTACTATAACTTTATCTAAAAATTTTGACGCCTCGTTAACAACTTGCGCGATATTATTTTCTCCGTTCAAACAAGGTATGATTCCAACGCTAGATTGTTTTGTCGTGGTCATGTTCCATAAGCCCTTTCTATTTTTGCAAACTTTTCAAGACTATCCATATAATCTGACAACCTCGTGTCATTAAAAAGTTTCTCGATAAAATACAATCTTGCAAATCCAGATTGCATAGGCAAAAAGTTACTTAATAAATTTACATCGGTACGAATTACTATGTCAACAGGTTCTTTTACCCAAAGGTGATCTAAAAAATTTTCTTTGTCTTGCGAAAAAGCATGTGCAAGCTCTTCGAGCGGATTATAAGCAACACACAAATACAACTTGGTAAGCCTGTTTGCGTCAGTTTTCTTTTGGATATAATCTATAGATTGTAAAAAATATGGAGGGGTTAGACTTCTATTTCCAGCAACCACGACTTTTGTTTGATGCTTTACGCAACAATCATATATTAGGTCTTTACAAAAATTAGATTCTGCCTGACAAAATGCCTCCACATCTGATGCTGATCTATCAAAATTTTGCGTGCTGGAAAAATATATACTTACAATGCCTATGCCGTAATTGAAAAAATTGTCTACCAAGTCAGTAAGTTGATTCATTGCCAGCATATACGCGTCAAAATAACTCATGTTATGTTTTTTCGCCCACCTGCGAGTTCCATCTGGAATAATTCCTATATGCTTCGGTATCTTTTGCTTGTCTGGGTGGAAGTTATCCAGTTTGTATTTCATTTTATGCGCTCCTTAAGTTTAGCTATGTATGTTCCCTTGATTGTGAAAGCGAAGCCACCTAACGGCTTGCGTTACCTGCGTGTGGGCGGACGTGGACAATGTTTGGGAGCAGGGAAAACTCGAAGCGAGAAAAATGCTCGAAAATGCCGCAGAGTCCCCAGCGTCAGGTGCACGCTTTGTTAGGTGGCGTTGTTTGGATATTACCATTTCTTTCTATTGGAAATGCTCATTCAATTGACCTTATTTTGGCGATTAGGCTATGCAGTAAGAGAAGGATTATAAAACCGCCGATACCAAGATAAAAAAGATAATGCAATTTTTGTACACCTGCGAGCACTCCTGTTGCAACAAGTGCTACTGTTCCGACAAGGCTATTCAATAACACCAATTGGGTTTTTATTCCTGCAACCCTCAATGCTCTAAGTGTTTGCTCTCGAAGTGAATAGCCTAGATAAGTTGGCGAATTTACTAACTCCGCATTGGCTTCTTTTAGCATTTCAAAATAGCTTTTCAATTTTAGAGTGTTGCTAATCTTGTTTCTAATGAGTACGAGCCTATTCTTAACTCTTCTGTATTTGATATCTGTCCCTACCAATTGCATATGAACGGTTAATCCGATTATAAAAATAATAGTTGATGAAACTAAAACTGTCAAAGTTTGAGAGTAATTATTTAGGTTTAGAGATAAAAGTGCCAAGACAAAACCTGCTGACCCTGTTATGAGGGTGATATAGAACTTGAAAACTTCCCAAGAATGTTCTAAGTCTTTCCATATTTCTGCTACGGCGGTTTCATGTTCAGACATTAGGAATTGTATTGCAAATTCGGTTTGGTTTGAATTTTTTTCTGCCATGTTGATTCCTATGTGATTAGCCACCTAACGGTTTGCGTTAGCCGCTGGTGGGCGGGGGTGGATTCGGCAGGGGAGCGGGAAAAGCCCGAAGCCAGAAAAATGCCTGAAAATGCGGCAGAATCCCACCAGTCGGCTGCACGCTTTGTTAGCCCGCTTTTTGTATTACGGATAACTCAGTTTTAATACTACTGGTGTAGTATCTTCTCTACCAATAATAATAGTGCTTCCATCGGATGACCACGCTAAACCCCACCTTGATGCAATAACATGTTGAGCGTCTATCTGAGATAGCCGATACAACTCTTTCTGTTCACCTGTTCTCCAATTTGTAATTGCAAGGATGCTATCTGACACATTCTTTGTATCTATAACTGGAAAGAAACTATCTTTGGGGCATTGAATTTGAATATCGTTGTAGCATTCGTATTGTAAAGTTAATATATATGTGCCTGTTGGGTCAAATATAGAATCAATTAGATTGTTGGTTGGTGCAGTTGGAATCAGCACATAATAATCTGGGTTTTCATAATCCGCTTGGTTTGAGAATGAAATAATGGCTGTTTGACGGTTTTCTGTCCTGTTACCATTTTCATCTATCGTAGGTAATGCACTCAGAATTGCGATTGGAACATCTAATTTCTTGCTCCACAAATAATTACCAGTTGCCCTTAATGCTTTTTCTTCACGGAAATCTATGCTTTTATCTAGTGCAATTATTTTTGAGCCTGTTATATTAAAAATTGCCCAATCGCCTGTTTTTATATCGCTTGCCATATAGTTCCCAGTCCCAAATGGTGACCAATGTTGAAAACCAGATGCCAATTCGTTAGCCATAACAACGGTTTGGGTTTGAGTATCATAAATATATATGGGATAATGATTCGCGTCAGGATGAATGCGGTCATCATTGAAGTAAGTAGCGGCTAGATACCGTCCATCTGGCGACCAGCGTACAGGTCCGCTATGAAGAACTATCTCCGATGAGGGGAATTTATAATTGTCAAAAGGATGGCTGCCGCCACCTGTTTCCAGTTGAACTTGAGTCAAATCTTCAAGCACTAATGCTTGTCCATCAGGCGAAAGGGCTAAACCAGAGACTCCAAAGAAGCGGTATCCTGTGTCTGTTTGTGGAACGACATAGGCTTTTTCAACGGTTGGAAATTGTGACTTACATCCACTCAAAAAGATTGAAATAAGAAGGAATGTAGTTAATTTAGTAATAGAAACTTTATTCATGATGGCACTCCGTCATTTCATGGATTAGGCGACGCGCAAGAGTTGGCTTGCGTTTCTGACATGTTAGAAGCATAGCACAACACGCTTGGAACATAAACCTTTAATTCATCTTTGTTTATGCAGTATCCATCGCTTAATTTTTCTTCAACTTGCGTCCAATTTTGAATTTGACCGCCATTGGCAGACTGAGCGTTTTGTATGGCATTTCCTACGCAGCCAGCCCCGCCTTTGTACATGGCTATAATCAACTTTTGTTGCTCCGCTGGAGACAGGGATGCCCAGTTGCTTTGTCCAACATACTTTATAACGTCTTGTTGTGTTGCAGTCAGATTCATTGCGCCTAACGTGATATTGTCTTTTCCATCGGTAAGAAGCGGGGTTGTCATCTGCTCTGCTGTGCAATGACCAGCGGTTACTTCCCATTGTACACATTGACCATCGAACATCTGTTTAACCACATCTTGAATGATAAGTTTTTGGTCGAGATTTAGTTCCGTGTAAAGGGGTGTTTTGCCGTCAGTAGATGGGAATAGTAACCCACCTTGTACCGCATATTTATATGCCAAATCATAATAATAACTTGCCGAAGGCGTATCCATGTATCTAAAAATAGTATCTGCTCCGTCGCCTGTCAGTTGTACTAACCCGCCTGCCTGATAGTTTAACTGCGGCTGACCGTTTACAAAAATAATTGGTGTCACGGCATTATTAGATTCGCGCAAAATGAGACCTTTAAGTAGAGCGGGTGAAATCCCATATTTGTTTGCTATCTCAATAATTTGTTGATTGTAATAATTTTGCCAATATTGAGCGTCAGTAGGATAGCCATTGGCAATAAGCCACGCTTGGTTTTGTTGAATCCAGCCATTGAGGTGCTCCAATCCAGAATAATTTGAATTCAAGTTATCTGTAGCAGGTGGTGTTCCCGTAGGCACTGGAGTAGGCGGCAATGCTAAAGCGGTCTGAGTGGCGATTTCTGCTTGTAGGGTCAGAGCCAAACATGCGGCAGTTGCCTGAATATCAGGCGTAGCGGTAGGCGTAGTAGGCAGGGAGGGGTTAGCGCACATCGTAATGGAAATTGCCGCCAGCCCAAGTGTGGGGAGCAACTTGGCAAGATTTCGAATCAAATCAGTCGTCAAAATACTGGAAAGGCTGAGAGAGTGCAAAGGAATGAACTTCGTTTCCCAAACGATTTCAGGAACGGTAATTTCTCTTGTTACCCAAGTACGTACCCACTCAGTTTTCTCCACCCACTCGCGGATGGTTTCGGAAACTTGGCGGGTAATGTAATTCCAGCCATCCTGAATCTTTTCGACGATGGTTCGCACAATCGTTTCAACCCATGTACGCAAAGTGCGAATGGCTTCCGTCACCCAACGGACAACGGGTTTAATGAAAGTTTTCCAGATGAAACCCAAAAACTTTCCGAACAAGCCCAACAAAGGCACTTTCTCGGTTACTTTTTCCCAAAAGGTTTTAGCAACCTGCTTAAAAGTTGTCACCCATTCAGAATGAACAATACGGTCAATTATCTGTCTTATACGGGAAACAAAACGCGGCACGGCTTCGGTAATCGTTCTCCAAATCGTACGAGTAATTTGAACCAGCGTGCGAACAGGGCGGGAAACCCATTCACCAACGGTTGTTTTGCGTTGTACAACCTTTGGCACAGGGACGGCGACTCCTGATGGCGTAAGCGAGGCGACTTTTCCGCCGCTGGATTGTTTCAAAAATGAATTGAGCAAGGACAGGGCTGTTACTACCGACAAGCCCGCAGGTAGCAGCCAGAAAGGAAAATTGGAATCGCTAGAAGCACTGGCGGTTGAAGATGGAGGAGTCCCACACAAAAGCGTTGGAGAGGGCAGAGCCGCTACAGAGTATAGTTGTGGTGTCGGGGTTTTAGGAACTGTTGTTGGGGCAACCTGAATAGAAAGTAACGGAGTAACGGTTGGATTCGGCGTTGCCGAAGGAAACCAAGCAAAGGGAATGACGGGGAATTGCCAGCCGCTATCGGAAGATGACGAATCAGAGTCATCGTCATTATTGCTGGAAGGAACAGGCGTATTGGATGGAGTTGGCGTATCGGAAGGAGTCGGAGTAAGAGTTTCCGTTGAAGTAGACGTTGGGGTAGGAGTCTCTGTTTCGGTTGCTGTTGGAGTCAGGGTTTCAGTCGGTGTAGGCGTTGGCGTTTCGGTCTCGGTAGGTGTGGGAGAAGGCGTAAAAGTATTGGTAGGCGGAATGTAGGAATAATTTGCGTCCACCGAACGGAAATACACCACCCCGCCCGAAGCCGATACCGACCACGAAGTACAGCCCGAAGGCACGGAAAGCGAAAAACTATTGAAACCTGGCGTTGCGCCGCCAACACCAAGATAGACCGAATACGATGATGAACAGGCTTGAATGGTCGCCGTGCCAAACCCACCTGCGCCCGAATAAGCCAGCATGACTTCAAAATACGAGACATCGCCCGCAAAAGCCCCGCTCACCATCCCGCCGCTTGAAATTTGCGTGACATTTTCAGTACACCCACTTGGACAAATGCCGTCACGGTGAAAGAGGTCTGCATAATTGATCCCGCCGCTCCAATCAATGTAACCGCTGTCATGACCTTCATCCAGCGTGCGCCCTTCTGGGAGAGCAACAGCGAATAACGGCGCGGGTTGTGGAACAAATGCCGAAAGCAGAAGCAAAACCAACAACGAAGCAAATACAACTTTGATTCTCATACCGTCTCCCTTGCTACAATGAATGAGACAATTTACAACGGGCGGGCTAACGGTTGGTTTTAGCGGCAGCGGCGGGGCAGGCAAGACACCTTCCCCTACCAAAACCTTCGCTGGCTCGCGGCGCATACCCGCAAGCGGCGAAGCCGCTGTCAGCTGCAAACGGTGTTGGCTTGCCTTTCGGCTATTATAAGACACTGCCGCAGCAAAGAAATGATGTTTATATAGTGTAGACTTATAAGTAGCATTTCGCCATAATTCCACCCATGCCCCAACAACATAAAATCCTAAAAAATTTAGGCAATAACATCCGACGTTATCGTTTTGAAAAAGGCTTATCCCAAGAGGAATTAGCCGAAATTTCTGGACTTCATCGTACTTATGTCGGAAGTGTTGAGAGGGGTGAACGAAACATAAGCCTATTGAATTTAGAAAGGATTGCAAAGGCGTTGGGCGTATCTCCAATTGACTTGCTAAAAGAATAATATGGCAAATTCCAAAACCGAAGCACAAATTGAAGAAAAGTTCATGGAAGAATTGAAACATCACTTGTCGGGATGGCACTCAAAAATTAAGGAAGATTTTGGAGAGAAAAACTTCCATAATGAACTTTCTTTACTTCAGCGAGACCCTGTATACTCTAAATTCGGCTTTGCCATCCCTGAATATGTCCTTGTTAGACTTATGGGCAGATTCAGCATTAGCATTGGTAGAAGGCTCGGTGAAATCTATGATAAAGTGCCAAGATTCGTAACATCTGCAAGGTTCGGTTTAGAATCAGACGATGTAGCCCCTGTTTTTGACGGTCTACAACTTGATATTTGTGTTCCTATTTCATCTTTACTAGATGAAGATAAACAGCATGTATTGTCGGTTTTTTCTGGTTATTTTCCAGAAGCAGAAATTGGAAGCGGGATTGGAATTGAAATACGCTACAATTTTAATCCGAATGATAGTTCCCGATTGAGAAAAGATGAAAAAATGGCTTCACTTCTCCGTGATGAAGGGTTGTTTCCAACATATTTGATATTTTCTGATATTAGTCCAAGAGGTGAAGCGATTGCAAGACTAAAAAGGGCTGGTTGGAGTTTCATTGTCGGAAAAGCGGCAGAAGAATTTATGTACAACTTGGTTGGTATGGATTTTGCAAAAATATTGGATAGACCAAAAATTCAAAGTGAAATACGCAACGAGATAGATGCTTTGATGAGCGAAATGAGAAACTCAAAAGCCTTCAAGCAAGGGGCAAAACTGGAATAACTACCTTTGGGCGTACACAATTGACTCGTGTAAATTTTTTCCACTGTTACGTTTGCGGATTCTCTCTACTGTATTAATCTTGAAGCCTAATCCTAGCCGTTCAATTACCTTTGCCAATAAAACATCAGTTTCAACAAATACACCCTTAAGTTCAGAACAACCAACAACATACGCTAGTTTTGCATGGGGCTGTAAAACCTGATTCATAGTTGTTATTTGACGAGAAAGCATGTTGAAATAATTAACCAGATAGTTAGCCATTAAGTTATCTGATTTTCTGATTTCATCGGCAATAGGAACAATAATTTCTTTGATTGCTTCATTTTCTGGCGCAAAAACGCCTTTCATCAACATAGATGTTGCTGTTCCCCATGTTCCGCCAATAGTTTTTTTGTCTAAGTCAGATGCTTGGCGAGGCGTGTTAAATAAGTCCAAAAAATATAGATGTGGTCTTGTATTCCATACATAACTATATCGGTTTGGGTAAGGGGGAGATGTAATAACTAAATTCGCTTTAGCATTAGGGCTTGGTAAATGTTCACTTGTAGAATCAACATGATATAAATGACTCGCTCCGCCATTGGCTAAAGGGATTCTTTCTAAATCATCCATCATGGTTTGAGCATGTCTAGAAAATATTCCCCAAACATCTATTACGTCTTTATCTCTGTTGATAAAGTGAAGTTGTAATTTCCCTAACGTTACATTGGTTAAGTCAGGAACAAGCACTCCTGCTATCGCCAAAAGGAAAAAGTCTTTTATGTCTTGTGTTGGAGCAGAGGTCTGGATAGCCAATTTTATACATAGGGCTTTCTTGATAACATCTCTGCGCCACCATCTAAAAGGATTATGAATAGGGGGAACAATCAGTTTTCCGTTATCCAAATCCGAATCACTATATTCAGAATCAAATTGCAGATAGTTTTTCTCAATGTCTGAGAAGACTTTTTTCAGAATATCCCGATTTACTTCCCAGTTTAAGCAGGTTTTCCCAACAAAATAAAGCAAGGGATTTATTTCATATCCAAAACTCTTTATACCATTAATTTGACATTCAATTAGTGTTGTACAAGCACCCGAAAATGGGTCAAGTACAACATCGCCTGTCGAACAATTCATTGTATTGAGCATTTCAACAACTAAATCAGGGCTATAACTTGGAGTAAGCCTAAACCATCTATGAACAGGTACTTCAAGCCCCGCCTTGAAAGTTGCCTTTTTAGACGGAATATTGTTGTAAGTAACCTTATCAGGTTCAACAAAATCTAACAATAATTGTTTAGGGTGTGTAATCATGATGTATATAAGTATCCCATCCTTCTAGTTTTCGGTCAAGGATCGAGTCACCCGTTATTTTCCTTAGCCAATTATGCAAGGGGCAAGCCAACGGTCTGCGTTAGCCGCTGGTGGGCGGGCGTGGATTCGGCTGGGGAGCAGGAAAAGCCCGAAGCGAGGAAAATGCCTGTAAGTCGGGACGAATCCCACCAGTCGGCTGCACGCTTTGTTGGGTGCGTTTTTGCCTTACACGACTGCCTGCTTTAATATGGCTTTCAATTCTTCGATGGTGTAAGGTTCTGGCTTTCTTTGGTGAATCATTGCGTGACAATTGGGGCAAACTGGGCGCAAATCTTCAATCGGATTAAGTTTATAACCTTTGCGAATTTCCGACAATGGCTTCAAGTGATGAACATGAATAAAGCCTGTGCCAATTTCACCAAATTTTTTACCAAAATCAAAACCGCAAACTGAACAACTTGCTCCATACTTCTTGATACAAATTGCTCTGGCTTCAGCGTTTCGCTCATAGACATTGACTCTTACTTGTTTAGTCGTGCCTTCGTGAAAAGTCTTTGTCTCGTCAATTTCATCAGCATAATCTATTTGCCGAACTGGAACAGGACGATTCAAAAACCTTGCCCAATCTTTTTCTAACTGTTCTGCAACATCGTCTGGAATACTCATTCCTGATGCTTGCGGCGTCCAATTTACACTTGAATAAATTCCGTCTTGAAGTAACTCAATC